>Ga0116185_1001586_pt1 | contig 22452 bp, 18 predicted proteins | sample AD_JPNNA7_MetaG_FD_89754 | JGI IMG/M metagenome (GOLD analysis project Ga0116185, IMG submission 89754) | Active sludge microbial communities of municipal wastewater-treating anaerobic digesters from Japan - AD_JPNNA7_MetaG | ecosystem: Engineered > Bioreactor > Anaerobic > Digestate | place...
AAAATTGGCGAGCTGGTGAATTACGACCTGAATAAAATCACCGCGCATGTCATCGCGACCGCGGCGGAGGCTGGCGACCCGGTGGCGTTGGAAATCTGGAATACCGCCGGCGCATATATTGGCGTGGCGATTATGAACGCAGCGCTGGTGGTTGGGCCCAAGCGCGTCGTCGTGACGGGCGGCGTGGCCGCTGCCGGCGAACTGCTCCTGCGCCCGATCCGCGAGGAGCTGCAGCGGCGGATGCTGATTATGCCGGCTGACCAGGTGGAAGTCGTGCCGGGTGAACTCGGGAACGACGCCGGCATTATCGGGCTGGCTGTCTGGGCGGCGCATAAGGGCGACCTGTAAGCCTCTGTTCAATATTTCACAAGTTGCCAGAAATGGCAGCTTTTTATGTTAACAACTCTGTACTAGGGATGTGCAGGAGCGTTTGAGCTCCTTTTTCCGTGTTATATTCACAACAGATTGTTATGGAAAAGACTCGCAAAGCCGATGAAGAATGGCGCGCTCTGCTAACCGAAGAGCAGTACCGCGTGACACGCCGGAAGGGCACGGAAGCCGCTTTCTGCGGCGTGTTCTACGACCACAAGCAGGACGGCCTCTACCAGTGTGTCTGCTGCGGTCTGGAGCTGTTTTCTTCCGATAGCAAGTTCGATTCGGGAACCGGCTGGCCGTCTTTTTTCCAACCTGTATCGGCAGAACGCGTCGAACAGGTACTGGATCTCAGCAACGGGATGGTGCGCCAGGAAGTGCGCTGCGCGCGCTGTGAGGCCCACCTGGGGCATGTCTTCCGGGACGGACCGCCGCCTAAAGGTTTGCGTTATTGTTTGAACTCGGCAGCCTTGCGCTTTGTGCCAAAAAAAAAACAACTGAGGGATTAAGAAGCTGATGAGGAAGGAAGCATTTTTCGCGGGGGGATGTTTTTGGGGACTGGAAGCCAGGTTTCAGTGCGTGCGCGGCGTGGTGGAAACCCAGGTCGGGTATTCCGGCGGCACAACAAAAGAACCGACCTACCGTCAGGTTTGCCAGGATACTACCGGTCACGCCGAAACCGTGAAAGTAACCTACGAGACGGACGAGATCAGTCTTCAACAACTCCTGGAACTCTTCTTCTCCTATCACGACCCGACTAACTGTTGCTCGCAGGGTCTGGATTTTGGCTCGCAGTATCGTTCGATGGTGTTTTACACTTCCGCGGATGAAAAAGAAACGATTGAACAGGTCATCGCCTTCCTGGAAACCTCCGGCGTATTTGACCGGCCGGTGGTAACGCAGGTGGAAATGCTGGAGAGCTTTTACCCGGCGGAGGAATACCACCAGAACTATTACCGGAAACATGGGGTCAGCGTTTGTTAATCCAGAGCCGCGGCAGAGACCGCGGCTTTTTCATAGACATTCACGAGAAAACCCCAGGAGTTGAGAGCGTCGTCAGGTTAATCTCCCGGCCGAGAACGCTCAGCGGGGCAGGGGTATACAGGGTATAATGGTTGTATGAACTCTGAAACACAAAGCAACAACACTACTGAAAAGCGCGTCGCTATCCTGATCGACGGCGATAACGCGCAGTCCAGCTTAATTGAGCAGATCGTGGTGGAATCGGCCCGCTTTGGCAACGCAACCATCCGCCGGGTCTATGGGGATTGGACCACCTCGAACATGAAGTCCTGGAAGGACATCCTGAATTCGTACGCATTTCAACCCATCCAGCAATTCCGCTACACCATTGGGAAGAACGCCACCGACTCCGCCATGATTATCGACGCGATGGACATCCTGCACAAAGACCAGGTGGACGGTTTTTGCCTGGTCTCCAGCGACAGCGATTACACCCGTCTGGCCACGCGCATCCGCGAAAGCGGCAAAATGGTCATCGGGATTGGGAAACAGTCCACTCCGCGGGCCTTTGTCTCCGCCTGCGATGTGTTCATATACACCGAAAACCTGGAAGAACGCGAGAAACAGGCCCGCAAGGCTGCCCAGAAACAACAGAAAATGGAGCAGTTGACCCAGGCCGATCTTGAACTGATAGAGAAGGTCAATCAGGCGATTGATATGGCTGGCTCGGATGACGACGGCTGGTCAATGCTTTCGGAGGTTGGCACCGCTTTGCGTCGGATCGACCCGGGTTTTGACCCGCGAACCTACGGCGCCAAACAGCTTGCCCAGCTGCTGCGCGCCCGCAAAACCTTCTTCGACCTGAAAAAGCCAGCCGGGAAATCCTTGATTTTGATCCGACCGAAAGAAGAACAGTAAATCACGAAAAAGAGCTCCATACGGGAACTCTTTTTTTGTAGAGTGTCTTGTTTCCTTCTGAAAACAGCTTTCTGGGGGGGCAGGAAGCAGCCCTTGCATGGTAATGGAAGAGATGCTTAAGCCTCCAACCGCAGGCTGCCGCTCAGGCGGATATCGCGCGAGGAACTGCCCACTTCAATTTCAAAGTAGCCCGGTTCCATCGTCCAGCAGTGCCTGTCCTGGTCGTAGTAACTGAAGGCGCGCGCGTCCAGTTGGATGCTCACCCGGGTTTCCTCGCCGGCTCTCAGTTGGACGCGGCTGAAGCCGTTCAGCTCCCGCACAGGCCGCGCCACGCTGGATTGCACATCCCGCACATAGACTTGCGCGACCTCCGCGCCATTTTGCCTCCCGCTGTTGCGGAGCGAAAAGCTGATTTCGACTTTTTCACCCGGATGAAAACTCTCAGGGCAATATAGGTCGCTGTATTCAAAACGGGTATAGGAAAGCCCATGCCCGAATGGGAAGCGCACATCCATCTTTCGCAGGTCGTAGCTGCGGTAGCCGATAAAAATGCCTTCTCCGTACCAAAGGGATTGGTCGCCCGGGTAATTGACAAAGGTCGGGTCGTCTTCCAATCTGTAGGGGATGCTCATCGGAAGCTTTCCGGAGGGGGATTCCGCGCCTGTCAGCAGGTCCGCGAGTGCGTTGCCGCCTTCCTGACCCGGGTAGTAAGCCCATAGAATCGCGGGGACCTGTTCCGCCCAGGGCATTTCAAGCGGGGCGCCGGCGTGAACCACGACAATGGTGCTGGGGTTGGCGCTGACAACCCCGGCAATCAATTCATCCTGGCTGCCCGGCAAGCGCATAGACGGGCGGTCCGCGCCTTCCGTTTCGTATCCGTCCGGATTGCCGGCGAAAACAATCGCCAGGTCGGCTTCCGCGGCAGCCCGCACAGCCCGAGCCTGCCCGTCTTCCGGGACGTAAGGGGGCAGGTGCGCCAGCTGCAGGAACGGGAAACCAGCGTGAGTCTCGAAGGAGTATTCCACTTTCAGGCGGTAATGCCTGCCGGCTTCCAGGCCGATCGAACCGCCGACGAGCACGGAACTGAAGTTGCCGTAATCCGGGATGACGTCTCCGCTGTGGTTTTCCACGACAAGCTGGTCGTCGATGAATAGTTTCGCATGTCCGTTATTGGCCAGAAAGAGCGGAGTTTCGCCGCTTGCGGCGGCAGTGTAAAGGCCTTCCCAGGTGCCGCTGAAGCAGCGCGCGTTAATATTCCCTTCCGCGGGTCCCATGCCGCCCCACCACGAATCCAAGGCAGGGTCAGTCTTTCGCAGGGGCGCGCCCTCAAAATCCGGATTGTTATACAGGCTTGCCAGTAATCCAGCGCTGCCGTCCACTTGCGAGAAGAAGCTGCTTTCAATTACCTGGGGGAGTACACGGTTATCTGCGCCGGGCTCGTATACAAGCTCCACCTCCGGACCGAGCGCCTGGCGCAAACCTTCCAGCGGGGTTACCCAATAAGGTCCTTTCACAAAGGAGCTGCCTCCGCCAGTTACGCGGGTGCTGGCGTTCAGCCCGATCACGGCAATCTTTTTCGCGCTTGTTGGCAGCGGCAAGAGGCCGCCCTCGTTCTTCAGCAGCGTGATGGACTGCCGCGCGAGCTCCCTTGCCAGCGCGCGGCGTTGGGCGGTATCCACCGCGCCGGGCCTGGGCGGAACCTGACCGGGCCGGCAGCGCGCAATCAAAATGAGCACCCGACGCACAGCCTCATCCAGCGTGTCTTCCGATACCTGCCAGGTATCCACGGCTTCTTTCAGGTGGCCTCCGCGCCAGAGCGCTGGTCCGGGCATTTCCAGGTCCAGCCCGGCGTTCAGCGCGGCAGCGGCGGAGTGGGTCGCGAACCAATCCGAGATGACCGCGCCTTCAAAGCCCCACTCTTCCTTCAGCACAGAACGTAAGAGCCAGGAGTTTTCCGAGGCATAGGTGCCGTTCAGACGGACGTACGCTGCCATGACCGTCCAGGGTTGGGCGCGGCGCACGATTTTCTCAAAGGGCGCCAGGTAAACCTCGCGCAGCGCGCGTTCGGAGATAATCACATTCAGACGCATGCGCTCGCGTTCCTGGTCATTGCCGGCGAAATGCTTAACGGAAGCGCCCACACCCTTCTGCTGCAGTCCCAGAACCCAATTCAGGCCGATTTCCCCCGCCAGGAATGGGTCTTCGGAGTAGGTTTCAAAGTTGCGCCCTCCGAGGGGGCTGTGCATGATACTGACGCAGGGGCCCAGAAGGACGTCCACGCCCATTTCGCGGGATTCCTCAGCCAGAGCTGCGCCAAGCTTGCGGGTGAGCTCGCGGTTCCAGGTGGCGGCAATACCGACCCCGGTCGGGTAGGCGTTGGTGGCGCCGGCAGGGCGGCGGCTGCTGGCACGGTCAGCGCGCACGCCGTGCGGTCCGTCGCTGACAATCAGAGCGGGGATACCCAGGCGGGGCACGGCGGGGACGGACCAGTTGTCCGCGCCGGAAAGCAGCCTGATCTTTTCGGGAAGGGTAAGTTGGCTTAGCCAGGATTCCACCTGCAATTCTTGTTCGCGGGAAAGATAATGAACCATGCGGTCCTCCGGGGTGCTTTGGGTAGTGTTTGTATTATACCTGCCTGCCTGCGGAATTCCTGTCTGAGAGGGAGTTCCAGCTTTTGCGGGCAGTTGTGGGTTTGAATTATGCATTGTTGGAGACAGAAAAACCTGATACTTGCGGGTTCACAAAAAAAGCCGCCTGCGCGTGGGAGCTCAGGCGGCCGAAAGCTTTGCGTTAGTCCAGGGCGGGGTATCCGGTGATATCCGCCAGCTCGTCATACAAAGGCCGCAGGCGTTTATACATCTTTAGGTAGACTCTCTTGTAGAGGGCGTCATAAAGCTTGTGGTTTTCCGGGTTGGGCTCAAAGGTCTCGCTGACGCGCGTCATCTCGCGCACGGCGGTTTCAAAATCCGGGTGCAAGCCAAGCCCGACCGCCAGGTCCATCGCGGCGCCCAGGCCACTGGCTTCCGTGACGTGCGGGCGCGAGGCCGGCAGTCCGAAAATATCAGCGGTCAATTGTACAGCCGCCCGGCTGGCTGAGCCGCCGCCCGCCACGCGAATCGTTTCAATTTTTAGACGCGAGCGCTTGTTGGTGCGGTCCGCGCCTTCGCGCAGGGCGTAGGCCAGTCCTTCGATGATTGAGCGGTAAAAATACGGGCGGGTATGCACATCGCCAAAGCCAATCACGGCGCCTTTGGCCTCCGGGCCGGGCAGCTTCAGCCCCGGGCTCCAATACGGCTGCAGCATCAGTCCCAGCGAGCCGGCCGGAACCGAGTTGATCAGGTCATCAAACAGAGCCTCGGTCGGTACCCCGCGCTCGCGCGCCAGGCGCTCCTCGTTCATGCCGAACTCACGCTTGAACCAGGATACCATCCAGTACCCGCGGTAAATTTGAATTTCAAGCGAATACATTCCAGGAATAGCGGCCGGGTAGGGCGGGATGAGCGGGATAACTTCCAGGTAATCCTTATGGGTGGTGTTGATGGTTGCTGTGGTGCCAAAAGAGAGGCAGGCAGTTGTGGGTTCGATGCAGCCCGCGCCAATGACCTCACAGGCCTTATCCGCCGCGGCTGCAATCAGCGGAAGCCCTTCCAGAATGCCTGTCGCTGCAGCCGCCTCCGCGCTGATGTGTCCCAGAAGCTCAGTGGGTCTGACCAAATCGGGTAAAGTCTCAGGACGCACCGGCACAGCCTGCCATTTCCAGTCCGATTTAGACGACCAGCGCTGATTTTTGTAATCAAAAGGAATATATGCCACCTGAGAGCCGACGGAATCAACAAAACGGCCGGTAAGCAGGTAGGTCAGGTAACCGGAAAGCAGCAGATACTTATAGGTTTTATCCCAGACCTCTTTTTGGTTGGCGCGCAGCCAGTTGGCTTCGGCCTCGGATTGAAGGTAAGCCACCGTGCCGGTCATGCCGGCCAGTCGGAAAAGCAGGCCCCAGATGCCCCCGACAGGTTTCAGGCCGGGTGTGCGCCGTTGGTCCAGCCAGACTATGGCCGGGCGCAGCGGCTGACCGCGCTCATCCACATTGATAATCGTGGACCGCTGCGTGGTCAGCGAGACGCCTGCGAGCGCGCTTTTATCCACGCCGGGCATGCTCCACAGCCTCTGGCAGGCTTCGCACAGCGCTTTCCAAAAAACCTGCGGGTCTTGCTCGGCCCAGCCAGGTTCCCGCGAATAGTAAGGCTCAATCGGCACCTGACTTTTGGCCAGCAAGTTGCCGCGCAAGTCAAAAATCAGAGCGCGGACAGATTGGGTGCCGTTATCAATTGCCAATAGTTGTTCAGCGCTCATCAGCCCTCCAGGTCCATACTCCATCGTTTTTCTGCCTGTTCAGCAGTCATGTCCAGGCCGAGCGTGCCGCCCGGGTTCATAATGTTATGCGGGTCAAAATGCTTTTTCAGGGTGCGAATTACATCCATTTGCGCTTTGCCGATGGTCTCTTCCAGCCAGGGCGCGGTTTGTTTCCCGACGCCGTGGTGGTGGCTGATGGCCGCGCCGCTTTTGGCAATCGCTTCCAGGATGCCGTACTGAAGTTGTAAGTATTCTTTTATTGTACCGATGCGGGCGATAAAAATGAAGTACAAATTACCGCCCTGGGGATAGGCGTGGGAGAGATGCGTCATGCACACCGTGTCAGGACGCTTTTTCACGAACTCTCTCACTTCCGCGTGGACGCGAGGCATCTGTTCCCAGGTCACCGCGCATTCCAGCGTGTCTATCAGGACGCCAAAGTCCTGCAGGTCTTCACGCAGGTACGGGTCTCTAAAGCGGTCTTTTTCCCAGCGTTTGGTCACGCCAAACAGGGAAAGCTCAAAGGCGTGGTATTTTCGGCAAATGCGGCGGATTTTGCGGTCCAGGTTGGCGCAGAAACCTTTTTCTCCATCCGTGAAACCCAAAAAGAGGCATTTTTGCATCGGCTGATAACCGAATTTTTGCAGCAAAGCATCCGCGGCGGTGCCCTCAATGTGGTAGAGCTTCATCGCCACGTCGGTTTCTTCGGGGTCGGAGAGACGGAAAACAGAGGGGAAACCAATCTCCGCCTGCATGATTTCGCGGCAGGCTGCCTGTGCTTCTTCCCAATTTCGGAACATGTAGCTGAAGCGCTTGCGGTTTTCAGGCATGTAGCGAAAAACGCGCAGGGTAGCGCTGACGAGAATTCCGAACGCGCCTTCGCCGCCCATCATCACCTGGTCAAAATCCGGCCCGGTGGCCGCGCGCGGCTGCGGACAGGTGCGAAAATCACCAATGGGCGTGACATAATCCTGCGCGATAACCAGGTCTTCAGTTTTGCCGTAATAAGTGGAGTTCTGACCGGCTCCCCGCGTGACAATCCAACCGCCGACGCTGGAATACTCAAAGGACTGCGGGAAGTGCCCGCAGGTGTAAGCCCGCGCCGCGCCAAATTCCCTGACGGCGTTATTCAACAGGGCTTCCAGTTTTGGGCCGCTCATGCCGGCTTCCACGGTGATGGTCTGGTCTGTTTCGTTAAAGGCAATCACGCGGTTCATGTGCTTGCTCATGTCCACGCAGATGCCGCCCAGCGTAGCTTCCATCCCGCGGGTGACTGTGGAGCCGCCTCCGAACACCGTCACTGGAATGCGGTGCTCGGAGGCGTAAGCCACAAGGCGGACAATTTCATCGCGGCTGCGAGGGGAGACCACAATTTCGGGTAGGTTTTCCACGATTTTTCGACGCAGCCGAAGCGCGTCGAGCATGCCTTTGCCGTACGAGCGGCTGATGCGCGCATAAGCATCGGTGCGCACATTTTCCTCTCCGCATAAATCCCGGAAGAACGCCAGGTGCTCAGCAGGCAGACGGCAGGGCAGGTTGTCTTCAACCGGCTCCAGAGACAAATTGATGGGCGCACTCAGGTCAGCTTCAGTTAGATGGAATTTGTCCATGATTAAGCGAACCAATCCGCTGTTGGGATGTTTGATGCCGGCAGGGTCGCCCCATTTGATTAAGGAACGGTAGGTACCAGCCGGGGTTACGTCTTCGTACCAATTCGGTCTGAAGTGTTCTTTTTTGGGCATGGCATTCCTCCTTGCAGCTAAATCCCCGCGGGCGCGGAGCTGTAAAAACGCTTGTAAATCTCCGCATAGCGCGCTGCTTCCTGCTCCCAGCGCGCGTCCTCCCAGCCCAGTTCCTCCTGCGCGATTTCCCTTACCGTTGGCAGTTCAGCGCGCGCTCCTTCCGGCAGGAGCAGGCCCAGGCGGGTGCGGCGCAGCAGCAAATCGTCCAGGTGCTGAACGCTTTCGCTGCGGGCGGCGTAGCGCAGTTCGGCGCGGATGGTTGGAAGGTCCCCCACGGGGCTGAGTTCGGCAGGCCTGGCGGTGGATAAGAAGGTATCGAGCGCGGGTCCGTATCGACCGGCCAGGTAAAACAGCTCCGCCGGATTCAGAGCGGAGTATTCCGGCTTTGTTTGCTTTGGGAGAGCGCGGTAGTATCGTTTCAGCGGATTAAGCTGGACACCGAGTCTTGGCGCGGCTGCCTGCAGCGCGTCGGCAGCCATCTTGCGGAAAATGGTGAATTTTCCGCCGGTAATGGTAATCAATCCGTTCTCTTCCCAGACCACATGCGCGCGGGATTCCGCGGAGGGGTCTGCCGCGCTGCCGCGGATGATGGGGCGCAGCCCGGCAAAGCTTGAGAGCGCGTCGGCCTGATTGAGCTTTACCGATGGGAAAATCGCGTCCGCGGCCTCCAAAATGTAATCAATTTCTGCCTGGGTGCAGTAGGGTTCGCCGTTATCCAGGGAAGAGGGGTGGTCCAGGTCTGTGGTGCCAATGATTGTGGCGCCCTCCCAGGGAATCGCAAACATGGCGCGCCCATCTTTTGGGTGAAGCAGCGTTACCGCGTGCGGAAGCGAAAGTTTTTCTTTCGGGAAGATGAGATGCGAACCGCGCTGCGGACGCAGGCGCCCCGGCGCATTCACCTGACGGCGCAAACCATCGCACCACGGTCCGGCAGCGTTGATGACAACCCGGGCGCGCAATTCCTGGCTTCCAAGCGCTGTTGGCGATTGGTCGCTGAGCGCGACGCCGCAAACTGTGCCGTCGCGAAGGGTAAGCAGCTTCTCCACCCGCGCGTAATTAAGGGCGGTCCCGCCCTCCTGGCAGGTTTCCTGGATTAACCGCAGGACCATGCGCGCGTCATCCATCACCGCATCGTAGTACAGATACGCGCCTGCCAGCCAGGGGGCGCTCAGCTGCGGTATCAGCCTGTGAACTTCCTGAAGCGAGAGTCCGCGGTGCTTCCATTTTGGGGCCAACAGGTCGTACAGGATTGTCCCCAGCCGAAACATTTCGCGCTGTCCCCGCGCAGTGCTATATGGCAAGACAAAACCCAGTTCGCTGACCAAGGACGGGGCTTCCCGCAGCAGAGCTTCCCGCTCCCGCACGGATTCCCGGGTGATGTCGTATTGCCGGTTGCGCAGGTAGCGGATACCTCCGTGGATGAGCTTGGAGGAACGGCTGGATGTGCCGCTGGAAAAATCATTTTGCTCGAGCAGCAAAACGCGCAAACCTGCGCGACTGCCAGCCGGAAAACACCAGCTCCTGTGATACCGCCGCCCACGATGATGACGTCCCAATCCTGCTGCAGGGACTGCAACGTTACAGCCCGGTTATTGTCTAAGTTCATTCAGTTTGCTCTCCTTTATTGCGTATAGTCTCCCAGATGTGAATGCTTTCAGTCATCATTTCGAGGGTCAATCGTTCTCCCGCGTCCGCGTCCCGCTGCCGGGCAGCCTGATACAGCTGCTGATAAAAACGGCGTGACCGGTTTCTGGCGGTTTCAAGGGAGAAATAGAGCGGACCCATCACCCGGTACAGCTCTTCGAAACCATTAAAAATCAAAGTGTAGATTGGATTTCCGGAAAGAATCGTCAGAACGCGCTGAAGTTCGATATCCGTGGCGGTAAAATCCTGCGCGGTATCCGGCAGGGCTTGCATCTGAGCGAGCTTTCGCTCCACAGCTTCAGGATCGCGCAAAATCGCCAGCCTGGTAAAGACGGGGGCGATTGTGGCGCGCACATCCAGCAGATTAGGAACGAAGGAGGGGGGGCTGCGCCTGGGGCGTTTTGGCGAGGTAGTTGAGGATCAGCAGGTTGCCCTCCTGCCAGTAATTTCTTACGCGCGTTGACCTTCCATGATGAATTTCAATCCAGCCCTCCCGCGAAAGTCTCTGCAGCGCTTCGCGCAGGGTGGGGCGGGTGACGCCCAGCATTTCAGCCAATTCCCGTTCAGGGGGAAGTTTGCTGCCGACCGGAAATGTGCCGTCCAGGACAGCGTCAAGCAGGCGGCGCTCAGTGATTTCAGCTGCTTTTTGTGGAGCGCTCCACTCGGGCATTGTTTCCTCCGCGCAAGGCTAATTTGGTAAGAGGTCATACCACTTATAGTTTATTATACACGGTTTTTTACTACCTGGTATTTTTGACGACCCTGGCGGAGAACGCGGTCATAGGTGCCGTAAATATGAACAGGCTTGGGGCGCATTGCAGGGCGGCTTTATGGGATAATAACCATGCTCATCCTTCCATCTCGCATGGGCTTGTCAGGGAGTGGTGAGGATGAAGCAGTGGACAGCAATGGACGACAAGCAGGGCCTGATTAGGATTCTTGGTAAGACCGCCGTGTTCTCTGCGCTTTCAGTGCAGGAACTTGGTCTCATCGCGGAAACGAGCGTGCTGCGTACGTACAGCCCGGGGGCCCCGATTTTCTTCCAGGGTGATGAGATTGCCAGCATCCTGGTCGTTCTGGAAGGTGACATCGCAGTATTTCAGTGTTCCTCCGACGGCAGGGAACAAATCCTCTCGCATCTGCGGGAGGGCGAGATCATTTCTGTGGTTCCACTGTTATTGTACAAAAATGCCTGTCATGCCGCCAGCGGGAGAGCCGTCCGGGCGACAAAAATCGTTTCTCTGCCGCTGCGTCTATTTGATGAATTGTGCGCCAAAAACGCGGCCTTCGACCGAACACTGCTCCGCTACCTGGCAGGGAAGCTGGAACAAATCAGCAGTCTGGCTGGCAGCCTCAGCCTGAGGACCGCCCGCTCCCGGCTGGCTGCCTTTCTGATAAAAAGGGCAGACGAGCCCGGACAATCGGTAGGCATCACGCAGGAAGAAATCGCCGCCGAAATCGGCACTGTCCGCGAGATTGTCGCCCGCCTGCTGCGGGATTTCGCGCAGGCAGGCTGGCTGAAACGTGAGCGCCAGAACCTGGTCTTGCTAAACAGGGAAGCGCTCGAAGAAGAAGCGCGGCGCTGATTGTCGGCACGTCGGTCAAACTGACATATGTAATGTGACTTAAGTCACAGCGCTTGCAAACAGAACCAGGTAAACTCAACTCATGGTAAACGATTTCGCTCTTCCAATTATTGACCTCACGTTGTGCAGCGGCTGCGGCGCCTGCGCGGCAGCCTGCCCCGAACACGCGCTGATGATGACTGTCGACAGTCAGCAGCCGGCCTTCGTGGAACCATACGCCTGTACTTACTGCACGGAATGTGAGGCGGTCTGTCCGGAAAACGCGATTCATTGCCCATTGACCATTACATGGAACACTGAAGATTAGCAAAAGGAGAAATCATGAGTGAATTTATCAACAACGCGTCGAAACGCAAAGAGGCCCTGAAAGCTATCATCCGCAAATTACATGACGGAGAAAGCGTGGAGTCTTTGCAGGAAGAATTCAATGAAATCATCGCCGAAGCCACCGCCTCGGATATCGCCCAGGCAGAGCGCGAGGTCATCGCCGAAGGACTGCCAGTCGCTGATATTCAGAAGCTGTGCGATTTGCATGTGGCCGTTTTTCAACGGGGGTTGGAGAACCAGGCCGCTCCGGAATCCGTACCTGGCCATCCGGTGCACAACTTCCGTTTGGAAAACGAGATTATCGGGCGCGTGCTTGAATCTGTCGAAGGCAGCCTTGCCCGGCTCCTGGCTGGTGATAAAGACGCGCTGAAATCCCTGCGCATGGCGGCAGGCAACTTACAGTTGATTGAGCGCCACTACGAGTGGAAAGAGAATTTGCTCTTTCCTGTGCTCGAGAAGTACGGCTTTGAAGGACCCTCCAAAGTGATGTGGGGCGTGCACAACGACATCCGCAAAGCAATCCGAAACCTGCAGGCATTGATTAACAGCGACCCGCTTGACCTTGAGACCATTGACGCCGAACATCTTGACCTGGCAAAAGCAGTTAGGGATATGTTCTATAAAGAAGAAAAAGTGCTGCTGCCGGAGTCTTTAGCCCGCCTGAGCCAGGAGGATTGGGACATGATTAAGGCGGAGAGCCTGAGCCTTAAAAAGGAACCGGAAGCTGCCGAGCCGGCGGAAGGCGAGCCTGAACCAACCCCCGCAACCAATGGCAAAATTCCGCTTTCCACTGGCGCGCTGACGCAGGAACAGATTAATCTGATGCTCAGCAATCTGCCGGTAGATATCACCTTTGTGGATGAGAACGATAAGGTGTGTTTCTTCTCTCAGACGCCCGACCGGATTTTCGTCCGCACGGCCGCCATCATTGGCAGGGCTGTCCAAAACTGCCACCCGCCGCAAAGTGTGCACGTTGTCCAGCGCATCGTTGATGATTTCCGAGCCGGAAAGCGGGATGTAGCGGAATTTTGGATTCAGATGGGTCCCAAATTTGTTCATATTCGCTACTTCGCGCTGAGAGACGCGCAGGGTACTTACAAGGGCGTCATTGAGGTGACCCAGGATGTCAGCGGTATCCGCGCGTTGGAGGGAGAACGCCGATTGCTTGAGGACGATAAATAAGAGTCAGGCAACCGCGCATAAATCGCGGGCATACTCTGAGAGTGCGTAAGACCATCCTCTTGAAAAACCAAAATAGGAGCTCCGGAAACCGGAGCTCTATTCTTTTTCGGGCTGGAAAGGATGGCTTTCTACCTGCATTGTTAATGAAGCCGGCAGCATGTTGCCCTGTGTTTTCCTGGCGCGGTGGTTATCCTGTTGAACAGGTTTTCGGAAAGCAATCCTTGAGAATAAAAAAGCCGTGGGATACGATTCACCACGGCTTTTCCAGACGAATTTTTAAAGACTGCTCTTTACTTCAGCTGCGAAAACTTTGAGGCGCAGGGAATGTAGAGCCCAAATCCAATGTATTTATCCGCTTTACCGGCATAATTGAAGCCGCCAAGCGAACCGCCGACATGATAAACCACATTATCGAGCGTGACAGCCGATGTGCGGAAGAAGTCTCCACTTTGCAGCGGCCCGGCGCTTGCCCAGGATTTGGTCTTGGCAGAGAAAATCCAGGTTTCGGGGCTGATTTTAAATTCGCCGTCCGCGCCATTCACCAACCAGAGCCGGACCTGGCCGGAGATAATATTTTGCGCGTAGCCCATGCCCCACAGCGCAATCGGCAGCGGCCCAAGGTCAATATCCTCTTCGTTCCAATTCTGCTTGGAAAAGTCGTAGCACTGGGTGCTGCGGAGCACCGGTCCTGTGGTTACACCGCCTGCGACGCAGAGCAGTTTATGGCTGTCGCTCGGGCGGGTAAACAGGAATGCGGCGTGATAATTTCGGACGCTGTCAAAAGCGCGGAGGGGAGTAAGCCATTTATCCTGAACTGTGTCATAGGCGTAAACCGTGTTTAAAGTCCCGCCGCCCGGTGCAGCAGCGCCTCCGGTGAGGTAACAGATTTTCGTTGCTGGGTCAGCCACCCAGGCTGGCGCCCAGATGCCTTGATAGGCTGGCGGGGTGCCGGTTGGAGTCTCCTGCTTCCACACGTTGGTGCTGATGTTGTAGCTCCACAGCCCGGTAAAGCCCTGTGTCACGCCGTCGCCGTAGACAAACACTTCGTTGCCTACCTGACATCCCGACCTGGCATAGTTGTTGCCGAAAGGCGGCGTGGAACCGCTCACAAGCGACCAGATTCCGGTAAGCGGATCAAATGAAGCGACGCCTGTCTCGCCGCGCCCGGTGATATCCCAGATTTTTCCGTTGTAGGCGGCCAGAACATTATCCATCCGGTCGACCTGGCTGTTCGGGAGCTGCTGCCAGGGACCCTGTTCACGGCAGCCGCGGATGATAAATGGCAGGTCCTGACCTGTACCGGTGCCAGCGTCCAGCGCCGGCTGCCATGAATCCTTAAACACCTTGGCGTTTCCAGTGCTGTTCTGGCCAAGAATTGTCACGGGGGGCACCCACGGACCGGTGGTCATACTGCCTTTTGTGGCCCAATCCAGCCAGTATGTGCCGGCAGGCAGGAAAGCGCCTACATACACAACATTTTCCATGATTGGCATGCTGTCATCCAGCAGATTGGTGTCGGCCACGCGGTAGGTTTTGGTCCAGGAAGTAGAAATCAGTCGGTTGGTAGAGAGGTCGCCAAAAACCACTTTGCTGTTGGGATCATTAGGCGGGCCGTCCCAAATCTGCAGGTAAACCTCCACGATTGGAGAAGAAGGTGGATAAGCATAATCGCCATCCTGATACGCAAAGAAGGAAATGTTATCCACCTGCCAGCCGCGGGTATCCGTGATGACAAAGTCATCGGCAGTATGGTAGCCCATGGAAAAATATTGGTTGGTGAAGCCGTAAGTCTGCATTCCCAGGGCGGTCTGCAGCGCGCTGCAGACCGCCCTGGTACGCGCCGCCTGGGTTGGTGATAAATTCTCCGTTATCCCAGAATTCCTGATTACAGCTTGTTAGTGAAAACGCGGACGAGCCCGCAGTAGAATTCCGCGGTTCGGTGCCAAGCAGCCAGGCGTTCTCTTGGATAAGTTCAGAATTGGGGGGATTCTCGTCTTCAGCTTTGGCAGTCTGAAGTCCGTAAAACCCTGCCATGGCAACGAACACCAGGCTGATTACCAGCGTGATTGAAAATACTTTTAACTTTCTCATGCGATACTCCTTCTATGCCGAAAATGATTAATTCCTAACCTTATATGAATGCCTGCAAGAAAGCTGTAATCCTCTCATGATGATGGCTGCCGTTCTTGTCTTCCCGCTCAGGTGAGGCGGGGAAACGCGAGTGCCGAAAGGCATTGCGCTGATTTCATCTGGCCGGCGGCCCAATAACATGGTGAATAAATGCCAATTCACCACTGAGTTTGTTGCAATAATCGCGCCAGAATTACGGGAGTTTATGGGTTTTGGCCCCTTTATCCCCAGTTAATTGTTGAATTCGCTGCTCAGATTATCAGCCAAGCATTTTTGGTATCCGCTGCAAGCCATATTCTGCAAATTTCAGGCTGGATTGGGACAGCGTTCGGCAAAGTTTCCCCTTTGGCTGTTGATGCGGTTGCTTATTTTTATGAATGACCGGAAAGAACGAAAACGAGAGGAAAAATCGCTGCCGGGCTTCGAACAAACCTCAAAGGAGTGAATTAAACGTTGAAAGCACCGGTTACGGTGCTTTCTCACGAAAAAACTCAGGCGGGGAAGGAGGGATTCGAACCCTCGGTTGGATTTTACTCCAACAACCACTTAGCAGGCGGCCCCAATCGTCCACTCTGGCACCTCCCCATATTCGGTTGTCAACCCGAGCGGAAGGAGTGGGATTCGAACCCACGATGGGTTTCCCCATACCTGTTTTCAAGACAGGCGCCTTGAGCCGCTCGGCCATCCCTCCGTAGGGAAGCTATTCTAACATAAATCGATTCTTCGGGCAAGACGATTTTAGCCGATTTCGGCGCTCCCCAAGTGATGGGCTGAGGTTTGGCATGCTCCCGCTATTCCGGGTTGGGTTCGTCAGGGTTTATTTGCAGCTGGCTGCTGCTGGCGGTTGCGACGCGCGTGCCGCTGCCAAAACGGAAAGTGAGAGAACCAATTTGTATCAGGTCGCCGTGTTGGAGGCGAATGCCTTTTCCTCCCACAGGCGCGTAATTTACCCAGGTGCCGGCTGTGCTGCGGAAATCAGTCAGGCGAAATTCGCCGTCGGCGAACATGCGCAGCTGGCAGTGCATCGGCTCAACGGCCGGGTCATCCAGAACGATATTGCACAGGTCCGGGTCGCGGCCAAGAATGCTGATTTCCTGTGTAATCGCGATGGGTTTTTCCGGTAAGGGCACATTGTCGATGCTGAGCTTCGTCAGGCTTGCCAGTAATTTTTGCGGAACCGCCGGCGCTGGCACCAAAGCATCCGCCGAAGTCTCCGCAAGCGGCTTTACCCTGGCTTTTTGCAAAGCTGGACGCGCGGCCAGCAAGGCTAAGGCCGCCAGGAGCACTCCAAGGGCGGCAATCAACCATGGGCTTTTCAGGAAAGACAGACTGCTGGAGCCCGCCGAGGGAATGGTGGTAATTCCAAGTTCTGTCGGGGCTGTGCTGGCTGTGAGGCCGAGCGCGTCCACCATCAACACTTGCAGGATCAATTTTTCAGCACCGGCAAATTCTGCCAGCTTCAAAATGAAGCTTCCATACGGCGCTTGGATGTTTTCCTGCACAAGTTTTCCGTTGGCAAGCAGACGCGCCGTTGCAATATTCCGCGGGTGTCCATCGACGAAATCTATCAGTACTTCCAGGGGCAGCTCTGCCGGCGTCACGCTGCCGTCCTCAGATTGCTGCAGCGAAAGCGAATCTGGCAGATTGAGGAATCTCAGGCTGGCAGGTTCCACCACAATGTCAAATTTTCCGCTCGCGGAGCTGACTGCCTGGTCCTCTAATTGCAGACTGACTGAAAGCGTTTGGCTTCCGCTTTTGCGCACCTGAGAAAGATAGGAGACAGTATATGTTTTACCCAGATTCTGAACACAGGTCTCTGCATCGGGCAGGGGTTCGCTCCCGGAATAGATAAAGAGGCTTCCGCCGCTGCTCTCCGCCAGGTCCTGAAGGTAAGGAATCTGAGGATAACCAGCGATAAAAGCTTCGCCCGCCAGCCAGATTACGACCTTGATTTTTTTCTCCCGCGCGATTTCGGCCAGAAGCTGAAGGTTTTTGGCGTCCTGCACTGTGGGAAGACCTGTAATGTACAGCAGGACCTTGTCTTTGCTGCTTTCGTCAATGCTCAAAGCGTCCAGCGCGCGCGTCAGGCTGGCAAGGTCGGATTTCATGGAACGGAAGTTCCCGCTGTAAGCCTCCAGCGCTGTGAGGAGGGAGCTGAAATCTGAGAGCTGCTCATAAACATAATCGGGGTTGATGTACAGGCTGAAGCGGTCTTTGCCCTCCGATGAAAAAATATTGGAAAGCAGTTTAAATGCACCTATTAGCTTGGAATAGCGGGAAACTCCTTTGGGGTCGCGTGAATCAAGCGCGAAATCCGGATTGACTGCCAATGCGAGATGGATGCCCAGATAATTCTCCTGGACATCCCGCGCCGGAACCGTGTTTCCATTTTCCAGAATGGTGAAAGCATCCGTGGCAATTGGCGCGGCTTTTCCCGCGGGCAGGTTGCGTGGTTTAACTTCGAAGCGGATGAGCGGAAATTCCCGTTTATCTATGTTGAGTATTTCCAGCGAAGGCACGGCCTGGGCTCCCGCGGCCGCGTTTACTGGCAGCATGGCCCGCAGGCAGAAACCCAGCAGGAGCAGCCAGACGCAGACCCAGGACAGCCAGGCGCGGGAAGAAGCCTGCCTGCCGCAGCGGGCAGCAGCTGGAGAACCTGCCCCCAGTGGTCGAAGCTGTCGCGAACGCATTGGCCTACTTAATCTCTTCCCGCGGCAAAGACTGCGAACCGAGCGGTACGGCGAGAGACTTTTCCTTCAGCTGCCGGAATGCCAGCACGCGGGCAGTCAGCTCGTACGCGTTCAGCAGCCCCAGCGCTGCCAGGAGCAGCGGAAGCAGCAGCAAGAACAGCAGGCCGGAAATCAGGCCCGCGGCCGCGGTGATACCGGCAGTGGAAGCGCGCAGCGTGAGGAGGAGCGGCAGCGCCGCGGCAATAAAGGGGACGCTGATTATCAACCCGGCGACAAAGCGGATGATGCCCAGCACAAGGTGCAGCACCAGCAGCGGCCCAAAGTTTTGGAGGGTCAGCTCCCAGGCGCGTTTTATGGCCTGAAGCACGTCGAGATTCTCGTCCACCAGAGCGATGGAAGCATTGTGCACCAGCACGCGCGCGCCCCATCCGACCGGTATGAGCAGGATGAAGAACGGGATCAGGCAGCACAGCCCCACACCCAGGGTGCCGATGATAAAAATGACAATAGGAAAAGCGAGCAGACCGGCGATAAGCGCTTCAGCGAAGATTACCAGCAGCCGCAGAAGCACCAGGCGCCAGTAGAACGGCTTTAGCGCGCGGTGTACAGCCGTGAAGTCGATTTTTTCGCCTGGCTGGTCTTGGGTCAGCGCGGAACCTTTTATGAGGCCGCCCAGGCCGTACTCGCGCAGAAAGAACGCCGCTAGGCTGACCAAAAGCACGCAGATTACAATCCCGGCGGCCAGCAAGAACCAGGCGTATGTCGGCAGGTTCCGGAAAAAATCTGCCATGCGCCCAAACATTGGAAAGTTTTTTGGCCCGCCATCAAACCACCGGTGCCAGGAAACATCCCGGGAAGAGAACCGGTAACTTAAACCCTGGCCGCCTCCAAGCGCGAATCCAGCCAGGAGGCCAAACAGCCAGAGGATTTTGTGCTTCCACACAATATTCCAGGCTTTCTTCAGGATTTCGGAGTAGTTCATGATTCCTCGCTTATTCCAGGATTATTCCCATTCTATCGTCGCAGGGGGTTTACTGGTAATATCATACACCACCCGGTTCACCCGCGGAACTTCGTTCACAATCCGACTGGCGGTTCTTGCCAGCAATTCGTGCGGCAGCCGCGCCCAATCCGCGGTCATAAAGTCGGTCGTGGTGACCGCGCGCAGGGCAACGACCTCTTGATAGCTGCGCTGGTCGCCCATCACACCGACCGACCGGACGGGCAGCAGGACGGCAAAAGCCTGCGAACTGCCTTCCGCCAGCCCTCCGGCGGTCTCAACCAGCTGCAGCAGACCCTCTTTTTCAAGTTCCGAGGTAAATATCGCGTCCGCCTGCCGCAGCGTGTCCAGCCGTTCGCGCGTAATTTCGCCCAGGCAGCGCACCGCCAGCCCCGGACCCGGGAACGGCTGCCGCCAGACCAGCGCGCGCGGTAAGCCCAGAGCTTCGCCAACCGCCCGCACCTCATCCTTAAACAGCAGGCGCAGGGGTTCGATGAGTTCGAATTTCATCTCAGCAGGCAGAGCGCCCACATTGTGGTGACTTTTAATGCGCTGCGCTTGCTGCGCGCCAAATCCCTGCGATTCCACGACGTCCGGGTAGATAGTGCCCTGAACTAAAAACCCAGGATTTCCCACTTCCCGCGCAAAAGCTTCGAATTCGCGAATGAATGCCTCGCCGATGATTTTCCGCTTTTCTTCCGGGTCTGTCACGCCCTTCAGTTTGGTTAAAAACCGCTCCGAAGCGTCCACGACCCGCAGAGGTTCGCCAGGGAGATTTTCGAAGGCTCTGACCACCTGTTCCCTTTCCCCCAGGCGCAGCAGGCCGGTATCCACAAAAACGCTGCTTACATTCGCGCCAAGCGCTTCGCGCGCCAGCGCCGTCGCGACGCTGGAATCGACGCCGCCGCTGACCGCTGAAAGCACGCGTTTTCCGGCAGCTTGCTGCCGGATACGGGCGACACTTTGTTGAATGATTGATTCGGGCGTCCAATCCGGCGCGCAGCCGCAGATTTCCAGAACAAACCGCCGCAGGATTTCTGTTCCCAGCGGTGTGTGGCGAACCTCCGGGTGGAACTGCAAGCCAAACCTTTTTTTTGTTAAATCCCCAACCGCCGCAATCGGGCAGTTCGCCGAGCTTGCCAGCACTTCCCAGCCTTTGGGCGGCCGGGTAATGCGGTCGCCGTGCGACATCCAGACCGTGAGATTGCCCTGAGGTAGAAGCGGGTTTTCTTTAATAACGGTTATCTCCGCCAGTCCATATTCGTGTTCCCCCGCGCGGCTGACCTCGCCTTCAAGCGCCTGCGCGAGCGCTTGCATGCCGTAGCAGATGCCCAGGATTGGCAGCTGGCTTTTCAGCAGCGCGCCGGTAATGCCGGGCGCGCCTTGCGCGTAGGCAGACATTGGGCCGCCCGACAGGATGTACCCGCGCGTACCAACCTCGGGTTCGGTAAGTTTCGGGTCGTTCCATGCCAGAATTTCGCTGTAAACCCGGGCTTCACGGACGCGCCGGGCAATCAGCTGGGTGTATTGCGATCCAAAGTCTACAATGATGATTTTTTCTGTCATGCCTGCGTGCCGGATTAGTCCGCGAAAATGATCTTGCCTTCATCCATCGAAGTGATGGTGACCAACGCGTGAATCGGAATATTGAGATACGAAAGTAAGCTCCGACCGCCTTCAAAGGATTTCTCAATCAGAGTCCCAATCCCTACAACCTGCGCGCCGGCAACCTGCGCGAGCCGTACCAGTCCGGCAATGGTGGCGCCTGAGGCAAGAAAGTCATCAATTATCAGGATGCGCTCGTCCCTTCCGAGATATTCCGGCGAGACGATTAATTCCACATTGTTGCCTTTGGTATGGGAAGGGGCGACGGTCAGGTAAACCTCATTGGGCATGGTAACCGGCTTGGTTTTTCGCGCGTAGACCACCGGGATGCCCAGATACTTGCCTGTCATTAACGCGGGAGCGATGCCCGATATCTCCGCAGTCAGCACTTTTTGGGCGTTAATCCCAGCGAAAAGGCGGGCAAATTCCGCGCCGCACGCGTCCATCAGCTTTGGGTCTACCTGGTGATTGATGAACCGGTCCACTTTCAAGATTCCCGAACCAAGGTTTTTACCATCCCGCAATATTCTTTGTTTGAGCAGTTCCATGCAATGACTCCTTAAGACCCTGGGTGTGAATAGATGATAAGGGGCGTCCATCCGCTTGCTCGCGACACCGCGGAGACGGACCCAATTTCGTGAAAATTGCTCTGCTTAGCAGGAGCGCAAAATCAGCCAGGTAATCCGCGCGGTCAGTCCTTTTGGTGAAGCAAATCACCCTGGGATACTGTGACGGCCTTGCCGCCAATATATGCCCGGTCCGTTCCCAAACGCACCCAAATTTCGCCGCCGCGTGCTGAGGCTTGATAGGCGAAAAATTTGGTTTTGTTCAAGCGTTCCGCGTAATAAGGCGCCAGTGTGCAGTGGGCCATTCCGGTAACCGGGTCCTCGGGGATGCCGGTGACAGGCGAAAAGAAGCGGGAAACAAAATCGTACTTTTCTTTGCAGGGAGCTGTGATGATTAAGTCCGGTTGGGGCAAGGTCGCGATTTTCTTGAAATCGGGCACAAAATTCCGGACCGCTTCTGAATCTGCCAGTTCCGCCAGGATGACCTGGTCTTTAACGACGGCAGCCGCAAGCGGCTTCTGGCCGAGAACTTCAATCAGTTCATCCGAAACTGGTATGGGAACAGGGTCTCGCCGGGGCATGTCCAGTTCAATCGTTCCGCGAGAAAAACTGGCCGTGATTGTTCCGCTCAGGGTCTGAAATTTGATGGTTTCATCCGGTTCGTAAAAACCGAATTCATAGAGGATGTGCGCGCTGGCCAGCGTGGCATGGCCGCAGAGCTCTACTTCTGTTTTGGGAGTAAACCAGCGCAAATGATAGCCCTCGCCTTTCGGATAAAGAAACGCGGTTTCGGAAAGCGCCATTTCAGCAGCGACATTTTGCATCCATTCCGCACTGCGCGGCGATTGCAGGAGGCATACTGCCGCGGGATTTCCCCGGAAGGGTTCCACAGCAAACGCGTCTACATGATAGATAGGTATCTTCATGGCGAACTCCTCTATTCAGGTTTTGTTGATTCTATCCTAATTCAAGCCGTCTGTGGAGAGAATTTCGCCTGAAAAAAGGAAAAACCTGCCAGGCGAAAGCCCGACGCTGTCGCACAATACCGGCCTGATTATCCTTCCGGGAGCTTATACCTGGCGCGGCACATTTGCTGAGAACAGGTATAATGCCGCTATGAAAATTTATGGTAAGCTCACCGCGCTGCTGCTCGCGAGCGCGCTGCTGTTCAGTTTTTATCCAGCCGCGAAGGTGCAGGCAGCCTCTGCCGAGACAGATGGCTCGTTCTATTACGACTTACCCTTGTGTCTACCCGGCTTATACAATGACGCCCCGGAAGACTGCCTTCCTTTGGGGGCTTCCCTGTCATTAAAAAACCTGGCTGAAGAAGGAATCCCTTACATCCTCGAGGAACTTCCCGCGGCTTCTCCGGAT
>Ga0116185_1001590_pt1 | contig 22439 bp, 12 predicted proteins | sample AD_JPNNA7_MetaG_FD_89754 | JGI IMG/M metagenome (GOLD analysis project Ga0116185, IMG submission 89754) | Active sludge microbial communities of municipal wastewater-treating anaerobic digesters from Japan - AD_JPNNA7_MetaG | ecosystem: Engineered > Bioreactor > Anaerobic > Digestate | place...
ATGCGGAAGGGGGAAATCATGGGGCTTACCTGGGACGCTGTGGATTTCCAGCGCCGCATGATTACGCTCGAACACACGAAGAATGGGGAACGCCGCGGGGTGCCGCTCGTCGGGCTTGCGTATGACGCGCTGCAGCAACGCAGCCGGATTCGGCGGATTGATTCCCCCTACGTGTTTCCTGCCCCCTTCCGTTATGGTAAGGAGCCTCAGCCGATTGATATTACGACTGCCTGGCGGGTGGCCGTGAAACGAGCTGAACTCAAGGATTTCCGGTTTCACGATCTGCGGCATAGCGCTGCTTCCTACTTGGCGATGAACGGGGCCAGCTTGGCGGAGATCGCGGCTGTGTTGGGACATAAGACGCTTCAAATGGTGCAGCGGTATGCCCACCTGTCCGATGCACACACGAGCAAAGTGGTTGAACGGATGAATGAGGCGATATTCGAGGTCAAGTAGCAATGGCGAATGACAGACTGGCAAAAGATATTATTAGAGCACGGGATGCAGCGACGTCTTGCCTAGTTGCAATAGGACAAGTGGGAATGATGTGTGAAAGATGGACTAGGGACAAGCCGTGCCGGCCTAGAGCTTCAAAAACCAACCGCGCGTGTGACGAAGCTCTGAGCAAATGGGAATATGATGCTCGAAGAGCCTATACGAATCTCGTGAGATATGGAACTTTGTTGGATGAGGTTCCGGATGACGTGCACACGTGTCTAGAAATTGTGCATGCTTCCGAAGGAAGGCGTGTGGAACCCAACAAGGACCTTATCACCATGGTGCAGCAAGGAGGAGAATTCATTCACGAAATCCCGCATCGAAGAGCAACGCATGTAGGAGTTGCCTGTATAGCCTACGGGGTTGTCTCGGAGCAATGGTGGGCACCAGCACGTCAGTGCAAAGAGGTGCCAACGTGGATGCGGTTCTTTATTGAATCGGACCTCCTCAGCCCCAAAGAGAGAGACCCTTCTTGGTTCCATACTCCGGAAACAGACCCCGCCAATTTGGTAGCCGACATGCCTATCGGCGTTCGCTTCGACTGCAATGATTTGGTGTTTCGTAGTCTAGCTGAGTACAGAGGATATGGCCTCTTGGAGGAATTACACAGGGCTGTGAAGGCCGAGTGCGCTCAGGCTCTTGATTATGTCATCAAGAATGACGTCAGTTTTCTCCTTCCGGAAGCTCCGGGCAAGACGACTCAAACTCAAGTGAATGGTGGACAAGAAGTACGACGGGGCAGGCGGAAGGGCGGCAACAAGGCGACACCAGCACGCAAAGAAACCGGACCCAACCCCAAAGAACAGGAATGCATAGATTTCGCTCTTGAGTGCGTACGGGATTTTCCCGAGGAGGCGCGGAGTTCGAGAGGAGGTAAAATCACGGCCTCCTCCCTGGCGAGATTAGTGGACGCGCGCTCGCGCAGTAACAAGAAGTGGGTGGAAACGGGCGATCCACCGTATTGTCACGAACGTCTGTGCAGAACTCTCAGCAAGTATGTCATGCCTATAATCCGCAAAGGCGAATCACAGCGCGCTGTACGTACAAAGAACGTACAGCGTCCAGATTGATACCCTGCCGGTTTGCGAAGATTCCTCACGTTACAGGCGGCACATAGGGTGCTGCTGGCAAACGTGAGGAGTTGCTTCCATGAAGGACCAAATCACAGTCCCTTCGGGGCCCCCCTGCCTGCTTTCCGTTTCACAATTCTGCAGTAAGCATGACTGGGCTACGCCAGGCGGAATCCGCCACCTTCTCTTCAATCGCGAAACCAACGGCTTCAAGAAGTGTGTTGTCCGACTTGGCCGCAAGATCCTTCTTGATGAAGGCGCAGTCTTTGAATGGCTGCGGGAAAGGTCGGCCCATGGGTAAGAGTGAGCAGGCCACTCCCGAGGAATTCGAAGTGACCTTTAACAGTATCTCAACGCTGTCAGCGATGAGATCACTCTTGTCTATTCACACCACCAAGCCTGTGGGAATTGACCGACTGAGGAGCATACCCAAAAAGAAACGAGACCCCGGTCATCGAGCCGACCAAAACTCTACCGGGGCCTCAATCTCCCAACCGACTAGGAGAACTGTTCAATGCATGGTACCATTGAATCTCATTCTCGTCCAGACACGCATAATAATCGTGTCCGGATTTCTTGGGCTACGGGCAGAGTCCGGCGAACTTCCGGGAGTTTCAAGGCGGCAGGGCCAAACTTCCACTCGGTATCCCCTGCTCAGGTTACTCCGAAACACACCGTTCGGCGCGACCGGATGCGGCTGACCGGCAAGCAAATCCGGCCGCGGCGCAAGATGGCTCCTCTGACTGTGACTTCGTCGACACACGCCGTTCTCACTTCTATTGGCGTCGCCGAACACGTGATAAAGAGGATCGTGACCGTCGCGAGCGAACATGTCGACCATAGCGCTTGCCGCGACCGTATCGCCCAGCTCATAGAGAAACGCTTCCGTGATTGTCGGGACAGAGTCCCCGTGAAGACTTGCAAAGCTTCCCATCCCCAGCTGATCCAATCCAGAAATGTGAAAGCCGTCAAAGTGCGAAACGGGGAGACGACTCGGGATCGGTCACCCACTGCAGCGGTCTACGGGCGGTGACGCAGTCAGGGTGTCACAGATCTCAACCTGCAAAGCGCCCGCCAGTTCCTGATTGATAGGGTAGCTATAGAACCCACGACAATTCTGCGTACTCAAGCGTCCTTTGTGCAAAGTGAACCGTAATTCTCCTGAGAAGGAACAACGATTGGAGCATTATATGAACGACGATAGGAATGTCATCGACATCACGGCGAGCGAAATCATCGAGAGTAATGGCGAGCAGGCCTGTCAGCCTGCTGAGATATGCGAGAGGACCGCAACTGCGAATTCTCAAGCACAAGCGTCACAACAGTCGCTCAACGAAAACGCGGTCTTGGTGTTGAAGGAACAATCATTGCTCCCCAGATGGGAATACCTAGATATGCGCAAAGTATTCTCCGGACCCCCGCCTCCGCAGGAATGGGTCTTCAAGAACTTGTTTCCTAAAGGAATCGTCGGTGCTCTTGTGTCAGAGGGCGGGTGCGGGAAGACATACTTCTGCTTGACCCTCGCCCTATCACTTGCGATGGGTAAACCTATTCTACAGGCTTTCGAACCGGATGGCGAACAGAAGGTCTTGATGCTCTTGGGAGAGGACAGCACGAACATAGTCCATGAGCGAGTACTGGCGATCTCAAGACAGGCAAAACTCACACGAGACGACATAGACAGAATCTGCAAGAACCTGTTTTTTGTCATTGACCAACCTGGCTTTCTTGTTCAAGAGACCCGGGAAGGCCTGCTGCCAACCCCCAACCTCCAACGGCTTTTCAATGCAATCGACCGGTTTCAACCCGACCTTCTCATTATTGATCCAAAGGCACAATACGACGGGACCAATGAAAACAGCAACGCGCACGCCACATTCTTCGTAAACCTGATCAAGCGTGCGATAAGCCGCTCCAAAGGGAGCGCTCTCATCACGCACCATGAGCGCAAGAAGGACCCGAGAGGTGACGATGGCCCGATGTCATCGGACACGGCTCGAGGCGCGACGGGATTTCGCGATGCAAGCCGTTGGGTGGGTCAGTTGAGGATGCCAAGCCCCAAGAAAGTCAAAGAGGTACTGAAGCTGAACAAGAAACCAACATTGGAAGAGTGTCGACCTTTTGTCGAATTCGACGTGACGAAGAACAACTATGCTCCGCGAATTGAGCGTTCCATCGTCCTGAAGAGGGGCCTTGGGGGCGCGCTCCGGGATTTAAGTCGATTCGAGCCTGGCGGTTGGGGTAGTAGGTCTCTGGACATCGTCTACGAATTGTGCATCTATCTCAACGAAACCGGACAGTCATTGACCGCTAGAGAACTTGAAAGGGGCGATAGGGGGAAATCCTTCCGCTCCCTGCCAGCACTCGAGGGTGTCAGTCGAGACCAGATCCGCGCGGCATTGGATTTAGGAGTAGAGAAGGGAATCCTGATCGTCAAAGAGGAACCTCGTCCCCTTGGTGGGTCTCCGAGGCAGATATACGTACCAGCAGGAAAAAGAGACGGTGAGCCGGATGCAACGCCGGCTTCCAACTAGACGGTGCATCGCGTTCACGAGAGCACCGAGTGGACAAGAGCAACCAGTCCAGACGTTAGTTGCTGACTGAACTTGACTTACGACTGGACGAGTGTTCCGCAGCACAAGAATGCGGCTTGACAAGGCGCAAGTTATTTGCATCAAAGGACTTAGGACTGGACAGGATTGCTTTTCGAGTTTACTTTGGTTAAATGCTTGTTGTGCAATGGTTTCCGACTGGACGGAAAATCTCCTCTCTCTACGAGAGAGGGAGGGTGGTGGCTCTAGAAGAGTCGCCACTCACCCTCCTCGTCTCAGTAGAGACCAATGCCTATACCACAACAGCAGCTAGCTAGTCAATAATAACAGAACTGTGAACTGTTGGAAAATGGGAGACCCAAATTGAATGAACTCACCGACGCCCCTTCGAACAAGCTAAAGAACACAGAAACCATCCACGACATGCTGACCGGCTACGACTTCCGGGTCGACAAGTCCTTGCAGAGCATACGCGCGAAGTGCAGGGAGTGTACCAATGGCAGGACGTCGGCCATAGTGGAGTGCCAGGTATACGACTGCCCTCTGCATCCATACCGGCTCGGGTGCCGGCCATCCACCCTCCAGAATCGCCAGGAATCAAAAAAAGTGGCCCCTAGCGCGGGGTTTTCGTGAGAACGGCGCCTGGGTAGGGGTCAGGTACTACCTGGGCCCATCAAGAACAAAAACCATGCGCTAGCGCGGCAAAAACCCGAAAGGAGAAATTGCCATCGACAATTCCGCCTGAACTCTGCCCAATCTCGCAACCAACAACCGTTTTTCCAATGGCCAAACCAGATCAAGGAGACCCCATGAATACACGCCCCAATCCAGAGCGCCGAAATCTCACCCCAGGCCAAGCCATCCGCCAATTCTGCCTCGAGTGCACAGGCGGCAAACCTTGCGAGGTGCGCCGCTGCACAGCGCAACCTGATGTCTGCCGATTTCATCCCAATCGCATGGGGCGGGGATGTGACAGATCACGTGACCCGAACCCGCCCACACGATTGAAGGCGATACGTCAAGAATGTCTTCATTGCATGGGTGGGAGCAGGAAACTGGTGAAGGAGTGCAGAAATGAGAATTGTCCCTCCTGGCGATCTCACATGAGGACACGTCCCCGAAGACAGATCTACAGAATGATCGAGAAGGGCCCTAGATCGATCGAGAATCGACGATCGCCCCTCGAGTAGGGTCCTGATACCACCCAGAGGAAGAAAACGCCGTGGCGGTCAAAATCTGAAGCCGGAGAGGATTCGTCGTTTGCACCTCGGGGAGTGGTGGGTGAGTCGCTCGTCCTCCCGTCCGGCAGAATGACACGATAACCCCTGGCGCCAGGTTCACACGCCCCTCTCGCGCCGCGCGATGAACACCACAACGGACACGCCACAGAACAGGTTACCGACATCATTATCGATTAAGTCCCTGCTCGGGTCGCCAAGCACGGGCCGGAACATCTCAAGTTCACTTCCTCGGCCGGCGCTCCGCGGTCGTCGCGATATGGGACGCCTCCGGCCAAGCGGCGTTCCGTGGTCTGTTCCTGAACCGAGCACGCGTTCTGAGTCTTTGCATTCCAAAGTACTCTGCACTACGAGGATTCGTGATCCGTTATTCAGACCGCGGACCCGTTCCTGCCACATCGCGAACCCCGCGGACGGCCGCCCAGCGACTCGGTGACGGCGTTCGGGGCCTTGTATGGGCGAATCCCGACCAAGTCTGTCATGATTCCCAGCGTCTGATAATACCCAATTTGTTCTGTTACGCCACTTTCCATAAGTGATCGTGCCGCATAGACTTACACTCCATTTGCGCCGAGATGGCAAAATTATGGGCGCCGATTCGAGCCCGGCCAGCCGCGTGCAGGGCACAGAATCCAGAAAAGATCGGCTCGTGTTGCGCGGTATACGGAGCCCCGCCCGCGGCTGTTGTTAGCTCGAAAAGCCCCCGGTTCGCCCACAATCCAGAGGGGGGGCTAAGGGGGGAACGCGCTGCACTAGCTCCGACGTCACATGGGCTTACAAAATGTCCAGAAATTTCAACTCGAGATACTGTACTAGCAATGATGCTCAGCTTTTGTCTCCCAGCATGCTAACCGGAAGCAAAAGCATCACGGAAAGGTCCAAGGAATCTCCGCTCCGGCGACCAATCCGTGATAGCGAACACGATGTCGGAGAACGCTCCGGCAAACGCGCCTTTCAGTGCCTGGCGGAAATCGCGAGCAGTACGGCATGGGTCGTTGTCAAAAGCACCGCAACCCCAGGCGCCTAAAACGAGCGCGGAATATCCGTGCGCCTGTGCGACTGCGAGGACGCGGTGGATGCGTTTTGCCAGGAGGTCTCCCGCTTTCGGCTGGCCAATGTCGGGGGCATAGGGGGCCGCGCATGTAACGAAACTGAGCAGCCAGGGACGCTCCAGGACCGTTCCGTCGTCTTTGCGAAAGACCGGAACGTTTGGCGAGTAGATGACCCAGTCGGTGGAATCGGGGGTCGGGCGCTTGCGGTGCGCCGAATACATCGGGTCGTCGATGAGCGTGAGGTACAAGGCGCTGGACCGGCACAGCGTCTCCTCTTGAGCTAAGGCCCCGTACAGGAACCCGCCTCCCGGATTAACTCCGTTTGCGAAGTTAAGCGCCAGTGGTTTCATCCCGGACTCGACAAACCGCATTGCGGCTTGGAGGGTGGTCTCATTGGATACTTGGACGCGTGTCTCGCGGAAAGGAGTCTGCTGTCGAACGGGAAGACCCGCTTCCGGCGGGATACTGACCTTGGCGGCGCCCGCAGCCTTTACTTGGTCGTGCCAGTCGACAGTATGACCCATCTCCGTAACGTAGCGGCCGGCACGGGCCATCTCCACCGCCGAGCGACCCAGGTCAGCCGCCGTGTCGTAGTGCATGACCAATTCTCGCTGGCGGGCTGCGGCCATTTCCGGTGAGTCAAGGCAAGGCAGTATACGAAGCTCGTTCATATTGTTCCTCACAGTTTCCGGCGCCGGTTCTGGCACTTCCCCAGTCCTTTTCGCGAGTTTCGGGTTGCCCAGGTACCTCTCCTATCCCGGCTTGGCCCGGACAGTCACCTGCGGTGATAAAGCTTTTGCCGCGCACTTGATACAGTGAGTCCTCAAATTTGTCAACAGAAATATACGGCACTGGTCCAAGGCAGAGGAACGTTCATGAGTCGTTCTGGCGCACAACCGAACAAGTCTCGGCCGAACCGCCCCAATGGCATCATCCTCTTCGGCAATTTCTCCGTTTGTAATTAACTGTCAATCATTGTATCGTGGTCTGGGCCCCGGTGAGTGGGGGCACCACTGGCTTGAGCGAGCGACATTCTATTCCTGAAATCATGGATGCGGCTCTGGGGTCCCCAACCAAGGGTGATTCACAGCTTGGCTGCGTGCAAGCCATGGGCAGAAGAGAACGTAGAGTATATGCGGTTGGTGTACATTATCAATTGTTGAGGCACTTGTTCTGCAGTTTAAAGGGAAAACCTTCCCCAGGCAACTATACACTAGTAAAGGGGCAATAATGCCTGAGTCAATGGCCGACAAAGTCTTGCGCGAACTGGAGCACGTCGAAGAGCTCTATCATCGCCTCGTAATAGTAGTCGCGCCCACCGGAAGTGGCAAGACAGAAACCCTTCAGTGCGTCCGTGAGCGAACAGGGGCGCCAGTAATAAACGTCAATCTTGAGCTTTCTCAACTGATGCTCGATCTCACCGCGCGTCAACGGAGCTTGCGCGTAACGACCCTTTTGTCAGATCTAATCGAACAGAGGGCGACGCAAGTCGTTTTGCTTGACAACATAGAGATCCTGTTTTGTGTGGCACTTAGTCAGGATCCCCTTCGCATCTTGCAGGGACTGTCTCGAAGCAAAACGGTTGTTGCCGCCTGGAATGGAACCGTCGTTGACAATCATCTGATCTACGCTGCGCCGAATCATCCTGAGTATAAGAAATATCCTATCAAGGACCTGCGTATCGTGACACCAGAAGCAACCGGAGAGTCTCCGGAACATAAGCATCAAGGGGAGTTCGAATGAAATACGGCGACCTAATCGAGTTTGACCCTATCGAAACCATCGTACAGCTGAAAGACGCTGGCCAGGCCAAAGCTGCCCATCACTTGATTGAGACATACGTGATCTCTGCGGAGATGGCCGAAAGACTGGTTGACCTTGTGATTCCACAGCTTCGCTACGATAAGCCAATCGACAACAAAGGTCTCCTGATTGTAGGGAACTACGGCACGGGTAAGTCACACTTGATGTCGGTTATCTCTGCTATCGCTGAAAACGAAGACCTCGTCTCTTCATTGAATAACAAAACCGTGGCCAAGGCCGCCTCAGACATCGCAGGCAAATTCAAAGTAATCCGCGCCGAGATCGGTGCTACGACGATGGCGCTTCGTGACATCATTGTCGCCGAACTCGAGGAGAACCTGGAAGCGATGGGGGTTCCATACAGATTTCCCTCCGCTGACAAGGTGTCCACAAACAAGCCCGCGCTTGAAGGGATGATGGAGGCTTTCCATAGAGAATACCCAGACCACGGACTCCTGCTTGTCGTTGATGAATTGCTGGATTACCTGCGTACACGCAAGGATCAGGAGATAATCCTTGATCTTGGTTTTCTCCGTGAAATCGGCGAAGTGTGTCGAGACCTCAAACTTCGATTCATGGCTGGAATCCAAGAAGCGATTTTTGACAGTCCCCGCTTTTCGTTTGTTGCCGAGAGTATTCGTAGAGTCCAGGCTCGATTCGAGCAACTACTCATCGCCCGCAAAGACGTAAAATTCGTTGTCGCAGAGCGCTTGCTGAAGAAGAGCAAGAAACAGGAAGCGATGATCCGGGAACACCTCAATCACTTCTCGAAGTTCTACGACCGCATGAATGAGCGCATGGACGAGTTTGTTCGCCTTTTCCCGGTCCACCCTGATTACGTCGATACGTTCGAGCGGGTTGCCGCCGTTGAGAAACGCGAAGTACTAAAGACCCTGTCATTGGCCATGAAGAAGCTTCTGAAGCAAGAAGTGGCTACGAGTGATCCGGGCCTTCTTGCCTACGACAGTTACTGGAATACTCTTCGGGAGGATCCGTCGTTCCGAGCCGTTCCCGATATCAAGGATGTCATAAACTGCAGCCAGGTACTCGAGGCTCGCGTTGAGCAGGCCTTCACTCGGCCGGCTTACAAACCTATGGCGATGCGAGTCATCCACGCCCTATCCGTGCATCGCCTTACAACGGGCGATATCCACGCTCCCCTGGGAGCCACCCCGGAGGAATTACGCGACGGATTGTGCCTTTTTCAACCGGGTATCGAAGAACTTGGCGGAGACCCGGCCGATGATCTTCTGTCTCAGGTGGAGACCGTACTTCGCGAGATTCACAAAACGGTCAGCGGACAGTTCATCTCCTCCAATCCGGAGAACCGCCAGTACTATCTTGACCTCAAGAAGACGGACGACTTCGACGCGCTGATCGAAAAGCGTGCCGAAAGTCTTGATGATGCCCAGCTTGATCGGTACTACTACGAAGCCCTCAAGCGCGTGATGGAATGCACCGACCAGACCTACATAACGGGTTACAGAATCTGGCAGCACGAACTCGAATGGCTGGAGAGAAAGGCCGCCCGGCTGGGCTATCTGTTCTTCGGCGCTCCAAATGAACGCTCAACAGCGGCGCCCCCTCGGGACTTCTATCTCTATTTCATACAACCGTTTCAACCGCCCCAGTTCAAGGACGAGAAGAAGCCCGATGAACTCCTCTTCAAACTCAAGAACCTGGACGACGATTTTCAGACATCGTTGCGCAATTACGCTGCCGCGCTGGACCTCACATCAACCGCATCGGGGTACGCAAAGGCAACCTATGAAGCGAAGGCATCAGGATTCCTGCGTGCTCTCGTGCAATGGCTCCATAAGAATATGACATCCGCCTTCGAAGTTACCCATCAGGGACGCACCAAGGCGCTGATGGAATGGGCGAAGGGGCGGTCAGTGCGGGAATTGTCCGGGATAAGCGCCAATGAACGAATCAACTTTCGCGACTTGGTCAACACTATCGCCGGCATATGCCTGGGCTCCCACTTCGAAGAACAGGCTCCTAACTATCCGGTGTTTTCGGTGCTCATAACCACTGCGAACATGCCCCAGGCCGCGCAGGATGCCATGCGTATGCTCGCCGCCCAGTCGCGCACAAAACAAGCCACGGCCATCTTGGATGCTCTTGAGCTTCTGGACGGCGAGAAAATCGACCCCTACCGTTCCAAATACGCCAAGTACATTCTGGACATTGCAAAAAAGAAAGGGACCGGACAGGTTATCAATCGGTCCGAGATTATCCAGGAGGACAAAGGCGTCGAGTACCTCGCACCCCAAAGTCTCCGTCTCGAGCCCGAATGGGCAGTCGTCGTTCTGGCGGCATTGATCTATGCTGGCGAGGTGGTCCTGGCGGTTCCAGGACATAAGTTCGATGCTACGAATCTTCTGCAGTTGGCCGCGGAACCCGTCGGGGAGCTTGCCCAATTCAAACATATCGAGCGTCCGAAGGAATGGAATGTCCCTGCTCTCAAGGCCCTGTTCGAGCTCCTGAGCCTCACGCCGGGTATGGCCCAGATGGTAACCCAAGGGTCGGTCGAGCCCGTCCAGGAGATGCAGAAGAAGGTGGCCAGTATCGTCCACGACCTTGTTATGGCTCAACAGAAGCTTCGTGACGGGTTTCCGTTGTGGGGGCAGCGGCTGCTTTCGGAATCCGAAACAGACACGAAGTCCAAGGCGCTGAACGCAGCGAAAGATTTCCTGGAATCCCTGCAAGCATTCAACTCCCCCGGCAAACTTAAGAACTTCAAGCACGATGTCGACGGCGTAAAGAATCACCAGAGTGCTCTTCACATTCTGGACGAGATGCACGACATTGAAGTTCTCACGGAAGATTTGGGCAAAGTCGCCAGTTACCTGAGCATGGCCGAGACGGTTCTGCCCGCGGAGAACCCCTGGGTGAAGGAAATGAAGGCGGCCCGAACAGAAATCCTGGGCCAGATCTGTACCCCCGAGAACCGCGCGAACCAGTCCTTCCGGAAGAAGACGCTGCAGTCGTTGGCGGAGTTGAAGCAGGCCTATGTAAAGACCTACCTGGAGCTCCACACCAAATCTCGGCTTGGCGTGAGCGAAGACAAGCGGAAGAACAGCCTGGCAAGCGACCCGCGCCTGGGAATTCTGAAGGTCCTCGCAACTATCGATCTTATGCCGCGCCAGCATCTGTCCGACTTCCAGAATCGCCTGCTTTCTCTCAAGAGCTGCTTTTCCCTGACCAAACAGGAGCTTGAAAGCACGCCGGTTTGCCCCCACTGCGAATTCAAGCCGGTGGCCGAACAATCATCCCTACCCGCCAAGGGCCAGCTCGAGAATCTCGAAAGCACGCTCGAATCGCTCCTGGACTCCTGGACCCAGACGCTTCTCACAAACCTTGAGGATCCCACTACGCGCGGGAATCTCGAGCTGCTCAAGTCCGCCTCCAGGCGTTTGGTGGATGCCTTCATCAAGAGCCGCGAATTGCCCGAGAAACTGGATCAGAAGTTTATCAGTGCCCTGCAGGAAGCATTGTCCGGTTTGAGCAAAGTTTCCATCTCCATGGAAAAACTGCGAGATGCCCTCTTGAGCGGCGGTTCCCCCGCTACTCCAGCAGAAATGAAGAGCCGGTTCGAGGAGTACATCGACACGCTTACTAAGGGCAAAGAGCAAGGAAAAGTGCGCATTATCTTGGAGTAAGCCCAGCGAATGAGCAAGCAGGATCAGAAGTCGAACGACTTCACGCCGACCCCGTTCGCGTCTTTAGATCCCAGCCAGCGGGAGTTTTGCGCGATAGAAAATGGTGCCGTGCGTTTACTCGCTCCGGCCGGCTCGGGCAAGACCCATTCCCTGTTGTGGCGTTGCAAGAAATTGGCCGAACGCTCCGATAAGACAAAACCTCGGTTCCTGGTGTTCACGTTCACCCGCGCCGCGCGGGAGGAACTCCGGGACCGCCTCAAGTCGAATGTCTATTTTGGTTCGGTAGCGCCTCTCACGACCGTGACCACACTGAACTCCTGGGGATTCAGAATCGTCAAGGCCATCACCAGAAACCCGAGGCTCATTACAAAGAGTAATGAGCGATATTGGGTCATTGACAACGTCCTGCAACCCGTTTGGCGAAATTACCCGAGACTCAAAGCTCTATTGGAAGACAGCAGACGAAAGAACAAGGCCGGCCAGGAGATCCTCGAATGCGTCGACTTCTTCAAATCCATGGCGTTCCGGCATGACCTGCTCGACTCGTTCGATGCGTACAAGCAGCACATTGACTACCTGCGCAGGTGCGGCATGGATAATCAGCTGGATGGTTTCTTACGGCGGCTCAATGATATGGAGCTGGTCTCAAACACCCCCAAAGCCATTTCTGAAGCCTATGAACAGTTCGTCCCATTCTGGCGAGAGTCGTGTCAACTGCTATCAAACTCTGCCTTCCTATCTCTCGAGGACCAGAAATATCTCGCATGGCTCGAACTGGACAAGCAACTCCAGGAAGAACGCTATACCACAGGCCCCGGACGCTATCACCACATCCTCGTGGACGAGTTTCAAGACATCAATCCGCTGGATTTGTTCCTGCTCAAGACAGTGGCTGCCCTGAACAAGGCAAAACTTACCATAGTCGGCGACGATGATCAGGCCATCTATGAATGGCGGGGCGCCACGCCCGAATTCATCCTCGAGCCCGATATCCATTTGGGCGGTACGTACCAAACCTGCGTACTCGCCACAAACTACCGCTCGCCGAAAAACATCGTCGAACTCTCGAAGAAACTCATCTGCCACAACAAGCGCAGAGTACCCAAAGGAGTTTCTGCGCACCTGTCAACCGAAGCTCACGTTGAAATCCGACGATTCTACTCCGTATCCTCCGCAATTACCAACACACTGGGCCTGGTTCGTTCCCTCCTCGAAGATCCCAAATGTTCGCGAGTGGCTTTGATCGGCCGGAAACGCAGCCAGATCATCCCCTACCAAATCGTGTTTGCCGGCCAGCAGATTCCTTTTTACGCGGCCGAGGACCTGCACGTTCTGCTCAGCGAAGCTTTCAAAGAGTTGAAGGAAATCCTCGCCATTCAGGCGCGATCAAGCATGGGCAGTATATTCGGGGGGGACCCCATTCAAAACCTGCTCAGACTCTGCGATAAAGTAAAGCGATACCCCCTCGCCAAGAAAGACCGCGAATCCCTGCAGAGGCATCTCTACAGCAAATCTCCCACAGACCTGAAAGGGGCGCTCCGCGCCTTACTGCAATACACCGGCCCGCTCAAGGGAACCAATCTGGGCGGCCGCGCAAGCCTCGATTTTGCTTCGAGTATCGCCCCCCTTCTCGAGGCTGCTACGGTCTCCCAGGCTATCAAGGCGATCAGCGAAAACTTCGATGGTCTCAAGAAGGACTACGGAAAATCACTCGAAGACATCTTCTATGCCGACCCCCCATTTCTGTATCTGAGCGAGTATGCCCAGCGGTACGGAAGCGATTTCAACGCCTTCTACACGGACATCGAACGAGCAATCGCCACACTGGCCCGCGTCCCGCCGGAAGACGACGAAGCCGCTTCCGATGCGGCCGAGTGGAAACTCCCGCTGCATCTCATGACGGCCTTGCGCGCAAAGGGCAAGGAATTCGACGCCGTCATCATTCTTGACGCTAACGATGGCGTTTGGCCCAGCAAGCTGGCCATGACTGAAAACCAGTTGGAGCAGGAACGCCGCCTCTTCTACGTCGCCGTGACGCGCGCCCGGCGCTGCCTCTATTTCATCGTCAACGACAGCATGCTCGGCGAATTCTGCTTTCCCACACCCTACCTCGCCGAGATGGGCCTGCCCATCCCCGAGACCATCACTGAAGAGTGAGAAGAGAACCACGAATGGACACGAATGAACACGAATTGCTTTTGAAGAACGAAGTCTTTCGTGTGGTGGGCTGCGCGATGGAAGTGTTGAACACGCCCGGGCACGGGTTGCTTGAAAAGCCGCACGAAAACGCGCTCGTCGTGGAGTTTGGTCTGCAGGGCATAGACTGCCAACAGCAGCCGCGGTTCGATGTGGTATACAAGGGGGTGAACGTGGGCGATTATGTTCCCGACCTGATTGCTTTCGGCAAGATCGTCGTCGACGCCAAGACGATAGATCGTATCACTGACCTGGAACGCGGCCAGATTCTTAACTACCTGAAGATCACCGGACTTCGGGTCGGCCTGGTTCTGAACTTTAAGCACCCGAAGCTGGAATGGGAACGGCTGATACTGTGATAAAAACGCGGCCAGTGGACGGGAATGACTACGCGTTGCGAACGCGAGAGAGCTTGCGAAGCCGATGAAACATCCGTGTATGTTCGTGTTCATTCGTGGTTGTTACTTCTAAATTGAAGGGATCGCAATCATGACCCCAAAAGACGAACTGTTCGATGAAGAGGTTGTCTCACGCACCGGCCCCGTCGAATGCCTCGGCATGACCTTCGAAAACGACGAGAAACGCCGCGAGTACTTCCTCGAGAAACTCCGCGAGAAGCTCAAAGACCCCGAGTTCCGCAAGATCGAAGGCTTCCCCATCGGCGAAGACGAAGACATCCTAGCCCTGTCCGACCCGCCCTACTACACCGCCTGCCCGAATCCGTGGATCGGGGATTTCATCAGGCATTACGGCAAGCCGTATGATCCGGAGACGGATGACTATCGCCGGGAGCCGTTCGCGAGTGATACGGGTGCCGGAAAGACTCACCCTATCTACACAGCGCACTCATATCATTCCAAGATCCCCCATTTGGCCACCATGCCTTGCATCCTTCACTACACTGAGCCAGGCGATATCGTGTTTGACGGTTTCTCCGGTTCGGGAATGACGGGCGTGGCGGCGCAGCTTTGTGGCGAACCGGAATCGGAGTTCAAGGTGAATTTGGAGGAGGAATGGAAGAAAGCGGGCTATTTGCCGCCTAAATGGGGACCACGGCGGCCGATACTCATCGATCTTTCTCCCGTAGCGAATTTCATAGCCTATAACCTGAATCTTGATGTTTCAGCCTCCGATTTCAAAGAGGCAGCCGCCTGCTTTTTTGAAAAGATGGATGCAGAACTCGGTTGGATGTACGAGACGCTGCATACCGACGGCAAGCGTAAGGGCCGTATCAACTATGTGGTCTGGTCCGAGGTCTTCGCATGCCCCAATTGTGCCGGCGATGTAGTCTTTATGGAACAGGCTTATGATCCTAGGACGGGGAGATTTGCTGGTGAATTCGCCTGCCCGGGTTGTCGCGCCACCTTGACGACGCGAAGTTGCGAGCACAAGTTCACGGCACAATTCGACAATACGACAGCTGAAACCGTACGCAAAGTCACTTACGCGCCGGTCGAGATCGAATATACCCTCCCCGGCGACAAGGCGAAGTACAAAAAGAAGCCCGATGCCGATGACATGGCGCTCATCACGCGCCTTGGCAATCAGCAGCCCAAGGACTGGTTTCCGACCACGAAACTCCCCATCGGGAAGATGCGAGACAGCAATCACTTGGCCGAGCGTGGCATCACCCACTACCATCAATTCTATCTTCCGCGAGCACTCCATGCACTTTCCACGATGTGGCGCATGGCCGGAGAATGTCCGGATGAAAGGGCTAGAGGATTTCTGAAGTTCATGGTTGAGCAGTGTTTTTGGGGTATGACACTTCAAAACGGCTATGAAGCACTCGCATTCTCCCGGGCAAATCGAATATTGAAAGGCGTCTATTACATTAGGCCGGCAATCGCTGAGACATCTCCATGGTACGTTCTAGATGGCAAGAGCAGGCGTCTTCAGAAAATGCTTGATGCCCAACAACTGCCAACGAGTTGGCAAGCCGCAATCTCCACAGCATCGTCGTTGCAGTCACTTCTTCCCGATAAGAGCGTAGACTATATCTACACGGACCCGCCCTTTGGCGACGCCATCAAGTATGGTGATCTGAACCTGCTCATCGAGGCGTGGCACAATCTGTTTTCACGTCTGGAAAACGAGGTGTTGTGGGATGAACTGAAGAAGAAGACGCTTTCTGTCTATTCGGATTTGATGCGAAGGGCCTTTGCCGAATACTACCGCGTGTTGAAACCGGGGCGGTGGATGACGGTGGTATTTCACAATTCAAAGAACATCGTCTGGACTGCTATCCAGGAGGCCATCGGTCATGCCGGTTTTGTGGTGGCCGATGTAAGGACGCTGGATCGCGAGCAGGGCAGCTTCAACCAGGTGACAGCGGCGGGTGCCGTCAAACAAGACCTTGTTATCTCCGCGTACAAGCCCAATAGCGGCTTCGAAGATCGTTTCGGCCTTGAAGCAGGCACTGAGGAGGGCGTCTGGGACTTTGCCCGCACTCATCTGAAGCAGCTCCCGATTTTCGTCTCCAAGGACGGACAGGCCGAAGTCATTGCGGAGCGTCAGAACTATCTGCTCTTTGACCGTATGGTGGCCTTCCACGTTCAGCGCGGAGTAACCGTCCCGTTGTCCGCTGCCGACTTCTACGCTGGCCTTGCCCAGCGATTCCCGGAGCGGGACGGAATGTACTTCCTCCCCGAACAAGTGGCGGAGTACGACAAGAAACGGATGACCGTCCGTGAAATCCTGCAGCTCGAGTTGTTTGTCATGGACGAGGCAACCGCAATCCAGTGGCTGAAACAGCAACTCAGCAAGAAACCGCAGACATTTCAGGAGCTCCACCCTCAGTTCCTGAAGGAGATTGGCGGCTGGCAGAAGTACGAGAAGCCTTTGGAGCTCTCCGAGCTATTAGAGAAGAGCTTTCTGCGCTATAAGGGCACGGCAGACGTGCCGAGCCAGATCCATAGCTACCTTTCCACCAACTTCAAGGAATTGCGCAACCTGTCCAAGGACGACCCGGCGTTGCAGGACAAGGCCAAAGACCGCTGGTACGTTCCCGACCCGAACCAGGCGAAACAACTGGAGGAGTTGCGCGAACGGTCGCTGATGAAGGAATTCTGGGAATACTTGCCGCCCGGGTATAAACCGGCCAAGCCCGAATCGCAGGAAGGGTTCATCCCCGGACTCGAATCCAAGCCGGCGCCCATCCCCCGCGCGAAACGCATCAAGGTCATCCGGCTGGAGGCTGTCCGGGCCGGGTTCAAACACTGCTGGCAGAACCGCGACTATCGGACCATCATCGCCGTGGCCCAGCGCATCCCCGAGAATGTCCTTCAGGAAGACCCCCAGCTGCTCATGTGGTACGACCAGGCGGTTACCCGGACGGGGGATGGGGCATGATGACGATCCAAGGAGAAATTGCCCATGCATGCACATGACCGGTTTCTGGCGGAATGGTTCAACCGGATTCGGGGGCGTCAGATCACGCTGCCGCGGTTCCAGCGCTTCCAGGCCTGGAGCCACTTCGAAGTGGCAGGGCTGCTCACGACGGTCCTGCGAGGACTTCCCTCGGGCGCAACGCTTATTCTCCAGGTAGGCGACCAGGAGAAATTCGTAAGCCGCACGATGGAGGACGCGCCGGAGTCCGGTGAAAGGGTGTCCGAACAGCTTCTCGACGGGCAGCAGCGGCTCACGGCATTGTGGCGCAGCCTCCACGACAAGTATTCGGACCGCACTTACTTGATCGGGTTCGAGCAAGACCCCGGCAACGAGGGTGAAAAGCTGCCTTATGTCTATGGTCAGGCACGATGGGTCAAGTATGGGAAACGCTACCCCATGTGGGTCGACGAACCGAAAGAGTGCTGGAGCCGCGAGTTCATCCCGATCAGCTTGTTGAGGCCGGAGGACATGGAGGATGAAATTGACCAGTGGGTGGAAAAGGCCATCCCGGACACGATCTCCAACACTTTTCAAGCCTACAAGGACCTCAAGAAGATCATCAACCGCCTTAGAACCAGCGTGAGAGAATTTAATCTCCCTTATCTCGCCTTGCCGGTCGATACGCCCAAGGAAGTGGCGCTGGACGTCTTCATCAAGATGAACACCAGCTCGGTGCACCTGTCCACTTACGACATCGTTGTGGCCTTGGTCGAAGACGAAACGGGCGAGTCGCTTCATGAGCACGTGGACGCCCTGCTTGAAGCCGTGCCGAGGGCGGCCGATTACGCTGACGTGCCAAACCTGGTGTTGGACATCGTTGCGCTCCGCCAGGACCGCGTCCCGAGCCAGGCCGGATACCGCGGGGTCGATTACTCGCGAATGCTGAACGAGTGGGACACGGTTGTCCAGGGTGTCAAAGGGTTGGTGGGGTTTCTCGAGGACGAGTCTGTCTTCGACGATAAGCGCCTACCGAGCTACACGGCGCTCCCAATCATCGCGGCGTTGTGGGAACACCTGCCGGCCCAACCCGACAAATTGGGCAACGCCCGGCACCTCTTGCGCAAGTTCCTGTGGCGGGCATTCTTGACTACGCGCTACGACCAGTCATCAACAACCAATGCATTGCAGGACTACCGTGCCTTGCGCGACGTGTTCTGCGAGGGCGCCAGCACGGATGCCGTCCCGATTCTGGACCATGAGTCGTATCCCGTCCCGACAAGAGAGATGCTCGCGCAGGCGGACTGGCCGAGCATGAAGACCATCCTGGGCCGAGGGGTTCTTGCCCTGCAGCTCAAGTGCGGAGCCGAAGACCTCGCCGACGGCGCAAGAGCCACCGTTGCGACCATTACCTCCAAGGAGCACCCACGGGAATACCACCACCTGTTCCCCGAGTCGACGCTTAAGGATGCCGGCATCCCAAGCCCGCTGATCTATAGAGCCTTGAACTGCGCCCTCATTACCTGGCGCACTAACCGCGTGCTCTCCGATAAGGACCCCATCGCCTACCTCAAGGAACGTTCGGAGAACAGCATGCTCGGGGAAGAGGAATTGAGGCGCCGGCTGAAGACCCATCTTATCCCATACGAGCAGTTGGCGGTGGGCTACGAAGGCATGCCCGACGATGAGCGGCGGTCTCGTGTCAAGAACGACTACGACGCTTTCCTGAACGCCCGCGCCGATATCCTCGCCCGCGCCGCCCAAGACACCTGCGACGGCAAAGCACTGGAAGTGAATAGGGTGTTTGAGCATCCGAATCAGGATCGAACCACGAATGAACACGAATGAACACGAATTGCTGTTGAAGAACGAAGTCTTTCGTGTGGTGGGTTGCGCGATGGAAGTGTTGAACACGCCCGGGCACGGTTTGCTTGAGAAGCCGTGCGAAAACGCGCTCGTCGTGGAGTTTGGTCTGCAGGGCATAGACTGCCAACAGCAGCCGCGGTTCGATGTTGTATACAAGGGGGTGAACGTGGGCGATTATGTTCCCGACCTGATTGCTTTCGGCAAGATCGTCGTCGACGCTAAGACGACAGACCATATCACTGACCTGGAACGCGGCCAGATTCTCAACTACCTGAAAATCACTGGACTTCGGGTCGGCCTGGTTCTGAACTTTAAGCACCCGAAGCTGGAATGGGAACGGCTGATACTGTGATAGAAACGCGGCCAGTAAACAGGAATGACTACGCGTTGCGAACGCGCGAGAGCCCGCGAAACCCATGAAGCATTCGTGTATATTTGTGTTCATTCGTGGTTGTTACTTCTAAATCAAAGGAATCGCAATCATGACCCCCAAAGACGAACTGTTCGATGAAGAGGTTGTCTCACGCACCGGCCCCGTCGAATGCCTCGGCATGACCTTCGAAAGCGACGAGAAGCGCCGCGAGTACTTCCTCGAGAAACTCCGCGAGAAGCTCAAAGATCCGGAGTTCCGCAAGATCGAAGGCTTCCCCATCGGCGAAGACGAAGACATCCTCGCCCTGTCCGACCCGCCCTACTACACCGCCTGCCCGAATCCGTGGATTACGGATTTCATCAGGCATTACGGCAAGCCGTATGACCCAGAAGAGCCATACAGTCGCGAGCCCTTCGCCGTGGATGTCAGCGAGGGGAAAACGGACCCAATCTATAAGGCCCATTCATACCATACGAAGGTCCCGCATTTGGCTATAGTCCCATCTGTACTTCATTACACGGAGCCTGGAGATATCGTTCTCGACGGGTTCTGCGGGTCAGGAATGACAGGTGTGGCCGCACAATGTTGCGCTTCGGCGCCGGAGGATTACCGTCAAAAGCTCGAGGCGGATTTCGAAAAACGCGGTGCGAGCAAGCCAACTTGGGGCGCACGCCGGGTGGTGCTCAATGACCTGTCGCCAGCCGCAGCGTTCATTACAGCAAATTATAACATACCCTTCAACCTTCGAGAATTCGAACGGGCTGGAAAGCAAATACTTGACGAACTCGAGCAAGAAATCGGTTGGATGTACGAGACTCAGCATGAAGACCGCAAGAGAATTGGACGAATCGAATATACTGTCTGGAGCGAAGTTTTCGCGTGCCCGGACTGCGCCAATGAGCTGGTCTTTCTCGATGAAGCACTTGATCGTGAGACCGGGCGGGTCCGGGGTGCTTTTCCATGTCCGCACTGTGGTAGCGAGTTGAGCAAGAACCGGATGGAGCGTTGCATCGAGACCAAATTCGATCCTCGACTAAAGACGATCGTTCGGATACCGAAACGGAGACCGTCGCTGATTTCTTACAGATTTGGAAAAGAGCATTATGACAAGAATCCCGATGATCACGATCTGATTGTCTTTGATCGAATCCAATCTTTGCCGCCCCCCGAACAATTGCCCACAGACAGGATGATGCATGCGCCGGATAACGAAGATCGTTGGGGGGACAAGTGGCGAGCGGGTACAGCTTGCTTCTCTCATGTGCACCATCTGTTTCTTCCCCGCGCAGCCCACGCCGTAGCCGCGCCGTGGTGGAAAGCCAACGTCCATCCCGATACCCGCATCCGACACATGCTATTATTCTTTGTAGAGCAAGCGATCTTGGGCTTGTCCGTATTGAATCGGTATGGGCCTCTCCATTTCTCCCAAGTCAATCGCTATCTTACAGGTGTTTACTATGTGGCGGCTCAACACGCTGAATGTAGTCCCTGGTATTTGCTTGCGGGAAAGCTTTCACGTTTGTGCAAGGCGTTTCAGGGCGGCGATCCCCATCAAGGGAATGCTGTGATCACGACTGGCAGTGCTACAAGTTTGGCAGTTCTTGATAATTCTATCGACTACATCTTCACTGATCCGCCCTTCGGCGACAATCTAGCCTACGCCGAGCTGAACTTCGTTGTAGAAGCCTTTCACAAGTGCTTCACCAATATGCAGCCTGAAGCCATCATCAGCGCGCACCAGAAGAAAGGGCTTTCTGATTATCAGCGTCTTATGCAGTCGTGCTTTTCAGAGTATTGTCGGATTCTCAAGCCAGGTAGATGGATGACGGTGGTTTTTCACAATTCCCGCAATAGCGTTTGGACAGCTATCCAGGAGTCCTTACAGAGCGCCGGGTTTGTTGTAGCCGATGTCCGAGTTCTCGACAAGCAACAGGGATCGTTCAATCAGGCAATTGCTGTCGGCTCGGTCAAGCAAGACTTAGTCATCTCCGCTTACAAACCAAACGGCGGACTCGAAAAGCGCTTCAAGCTTGAAGCCGGAACTGAAGATGGTGTTTGGAGCTTCATCCGTGCCCACATGGATCAACTCCCAGTTTTTGTCTCAAAAGAGGGCTGCGCCGAGGTCATCGCTGAGCGTCAGAATTACTTGCTATTCGACCGAATGGTCGCATTCCATGTTCAGCGCGGCGTAACCGTTCCTCTGTCCGCTGCCGACTTCTACGCTGGACTTGCGCAACGTTTCCCCGAACGGGACGGAATGTACTTCCTCCCCGAACAAGTGGCAGAGTACGACAAAAAACGGATGACCGTTCGTGAAATCCTGCAGCTGGAGCTATTTGTCCAGGACGAGGCGACGGCAATCCAGTGGTTGAAACAGCAACTCACCAGGAAGCCCCAGACCTTTCAGGAACTCCATCCGCAGTTCCTGAAAGAGATCGGCGGTTGGCAGAAATACGAGAAACCGTTGGAACTCTCCGAATTGCTCGAGAAGAGCTTCTTGCGTTACAAGGGAACTGGAGACGTTCCGAACCAGATTCACAGCTACCTCTCAACGAACTTCAAAGAACTGCGTAATCTGTCCAAGGATGACCCGGCCCTGCAGGCCAAGGCCAAAGACCGCTGGTACGTGCCTGATCCGAACCAGGCGAAACAACTGGAGGAGTTGCGCGAACGGGCTCTGATGAAAGAATTCTGGGAATACCTGCCTGCGGGGTACAAAGCGGCCAAGCCCGAATCGCAGGAAGGGTTCATCCCCGGACTCGAATCCAAGCCGGCGCCCATCCCCCGCGCGAAACGCAT
>Ga0116185_1001593_pt1 | contig 22424 bp, 18 predicted proteins | sample AD_JPNNA7_MetaG_FD_89754 | JGI IMG/M metagenome (GOLD analysis project Ga0116185, IMG submission 89754) | Active sludge microbial communities of municipal wastewater-treating anaerobic digesters from Japan - AD_JPNNA7_MetaG | ecosystem: Engineered > Bioreactor > Anaerobic > Digestate | place...
ATCTATACGGTCCCTGCACTCCATCTGAACCATTAAAATTATTAGTATTAAATTTTCCCCTTGAGTTAGCAATTGAAACAAAACCGGAAACATCTCCATAATTAAAATCTCCCATTAATCCCTGAAGTTTTCTATCAATAACACCAAACTCACCGAATCTCTGACTGAGTTGGTAATCACCGAATGTTCCGGTAACATTTTTATGCCGCATCTGAATAAACACTTTATCAAGTTCTTCCAATCTTTCGGTGTTTCCTTCAGGCTGAATTGGTGTGTTTTCATCTGTAAGCGCAGCAACAATTTCAATTTCATCAGATATTTTTCCGGAAAGTTGTAAACGCAATCCGCTGGTTAGTGAAAAATCTTTGGTTGTACCAACTGTAAATCCTCTAACGATTGTTCCGCTTTTATGCATATCAGAACCAAATATTGCATCCGGTGAAAAACCACCGGAAACTGATGAAAGAACTTTAACAGTATCACCTGTTTTTTCATCATATTTAAAAACCAGACTCTTTTTAAAATACTCTTTTCTCAATGAAAGTTTAATGGATTTGTATTTTACTATCAAAGTATCAAAAATAGAATATGGCAACGAAGGTGAAAGCTGGAAATATCCTTGCGAGTAAAAAATCTGATAATCTTCTGCAGTTAATTGTTTCCCTTGCAGGTATATCTGTTCTGAGTTTGGAATTATATTAACCTGCGAAATCGGATAATAATTATTAAAATTTATTGTAATTGTATCAGAAACAATAATTGATGAATAATCAGTTTGTGCTTCAGAATAATCCAAAAACAAACTAATAAGCAATAGAATAAGATTTAAATATTTTACTGATTTCAAAAAGAAGTAGATTTTTTTTTGAAAGCTAATTTAAGCTATTGGTTAAATCAATGCTAAATAATTGGCTCATTTTGATTATTGTTATCCAAAAGAAATACTGCTTTTTATACAAACTCTAAAACACGTTTTCACTACCAAAAACAGTTGTCACAAATTATCAGTATCCAATAAAAATTTAAAACTAAAAGGACATTTTAATAGCTCAATACAAATAAATATCTGTTCACAAGAATTTTTTATCATTTCTTATTTGATTGCTTGTGTTATGACAACAATCAATTTGTTGTAATATATCGAAAACAAAAAAGAATTATTTAGAAAAAATGAAAGGTATTGTTTATTTTTGCAATAAGGTAAAATCTAATTAGTTTAGTATAATTTTTAAGACAGAATATTCATTAAATTAAAATTTTAATATGCAAAGTTCAAAAATTGATTTTTTCAGTAAGTATAATGAACTGATTCAGGCGGCTTTACGTTCTGCTGCTGATTTCCCAGGTAAGCTTTGTGATTTTTTAGTAAGAGAATTTGAAGTTGAAGCTGCAGCATTGTTCAAGGTTAAAAGTAACAACAGCTTAGAATTGATCGGTAAATCTCTCACCTCAAAAAAAACATTAACTAATGAAGTTCAGATCAATTGTCCTAATTGCGCTAATCTGACAGCAAAACAACAGTTCCAGAATTTTACAATTCAATCAAATTGCTCCTTTAACATAACAGATCATTTAATGAACGAAGGCTGTTTACTTTTCAATCTCGGTGACGGTCAAAATGCGTTATTAAAAATTGCAAAGAAATCTTCTTTTACACAAAGTGATTCTGATAATATTGAATTAATAAGTGAAGGATTAAAAAACCTAATTAAACTCTGGATCGGCAGTAAAGGTAATTTTAATAATTGTTTAAGCTCAATTATAGCAGGTATAGCACAGGAATTAAGAACTCCAACTAACAGTATAATGGGTTTTGCATCTTTACTTAATGAAGAAAATCTTTCTCCATCCCAGACAGAATATGTTGGAACATTAAAAGATAATGCTTTTGAACTTCTTTCTGTAATTAACGATTTAATTGATCTGAGCAAGCTTGAAAGCGGAATAACTAAAATAAATTTTGCTAATACAAACTTAAAAGATTATTTAACTGAAATTATATCACTGTTTAGTTCCAAAATTGATAAATCCAGACTTGAATTTTTATTTGAGATAGATAAAAATATTCCGAAAAGCATAAAAATTGATACTCAAAAACTCAGATATATTCTTTTAAATATTTTAACTAACTCCGTAAGATTAACAGAACACGGAAAAATTTCAATTGTTGTATCAGCACCAACGAATAAAAGACTGGTTTTCAGGATAACAGATACAAGCCAGGGATTAAATGCTAAAAAAACAAGTGAATTCTTTCAGCCTTTTGCGCTCAATGAATTGCATACATCAAAGTTTGGTAATTTAACCGGACTTGGGCTGACACTTACAAAAAAATATATAGAATTTTTAAATGGTGATATCAGTATTTCTACGGGCATTGGTAAAGGAATAATTTATACTTTCTCTGTTAGCGCAGAAATCAGCAGCACAATTGAAAGTCAGCTTTCTACTTTACCAAAACCTATCGGAACGAAAAACAAAGTTCTTGTTGTTGAAGATGATTATGCAACATCAAAACTGCTAAGTAATTATCTTACAAAATGGGGTTACGAACCTACAATCGTAAACTCTGCACAGCAGGCAATGAAGATTGTCGAAACTCAGCAGTTTTTAGCTGTAATTATGGATATAATTCTTCCCGATGCAAATGGATTCGAGCTTTTAAAACAATTCAGAGAAAACCCAATTACCAAACATATGCCAATAATTGTTTGTTCGGTGGAAGCTGAACAGCAAAAAGCATTTATGATGGGCGCTGTTGAATATTTTGTTAAACCAATAAATTATAAATATCTCGTTGAAGTTTTAACAAGCTATAGATTAAAGAAAGATTCAAATATTCTGGTTGTTGATGATGATATTCCAACATTAAACCTGATTAAAGAAGCTGTTGAACAAGCGGGATTTAATGCAATTGCTGAACATCAATCATCAAAAGTTATTGGAATGATTGAAAACTTAAGTCTTGATCTTGCAATTATTGATCTTGATATGCCTGTTGTTAATGGATTTGATCTTATAAAGATGATTAAGTCAAACAAAAATTTCTCTAAACTTCCAATTATTATTTATACCGGTAAAGAAACTTATCAGGATGATCTGAAAAAAATAGATGGATTGTTTACTGATCTTCTTCATAAGAGCAGCTCTAATATTGAGGATCTTGCAGAAACTGTTAATTCATTAATTAACAGATACGATGAGCCGGCAACTCCTGAAGAAGTTAAAAAAGTTAAAGATACTGTAAAGATTCTTTTAGTTGAAGATTACAAGCATTCACAAATTATCGTTACAAGATTGTTAAAGAAAAATAACTTTGATTCAATCGTTGTTGTTGAAAATGGATTGCAGGCTTTTGAGCAGGTTCAGGAACAAAAATATGATTTGATTCTGATGGATATGCAAATGCCTGTTATGAACGGTTTTGAAGCAACACAAAAAATCAGAGAGTTAGAGGATTACAAAGACACACCCATAATTGCATTAACTGCATTTGCAATGAAAGGTGATCGTGAAAAATGCCTTGAAGCCGGTGCTACTGATTACATTCCAAAACCAATTGACAGTCAGGAATTTATTGAAAAGGTTAAATATTATACTGAGAATAAAATTCCTAAAAGTTAAGATTTAATCAATAGTATAATTGTAATGTATCAGTTTTTTTCTCTTCTAATATTTTTAAATAGGAATATTTAAATGATCAACGAAACTCCGCGTGTTCGATTTGCACCAAGTCCAACAGGGTATTTACATGTTGGTGGATTAAGAACTGCTTTATATAATTTTCTGTTTGCAAAAAAAAATAACGGAACATTTGTTTTAAGAATAGAAGATACTGATAGAAACCGTTATGTTGAAGGAGCCGTAGAAAATCTAATTAAAGCTCTTAACTGGGCTGAATTAAACTATGATGAAGGACCTGATGTTGGAGGAAATTATGGACCTTATCAGCAATCAGAAAGATTGGATATTTATAAAAAATATTCCGAAGAACTGATTGCAAATGGGAAAGCTTATTATTGTTTTTGCACTCCGGAAAGATTGCAGGCACTAAGAGAAGAACAGGAAAAACAAAAACTCCCGCAAGCTAAATACGATAAACATTGCTTACATCTTACTAAAGAAGAGATTGAAAAAAATCTATCCTCTGGAGTCCCGAAAGTTGTAAGACTAAATGTTCAGCCAAATCAAACAATTGAATTTGATGATGTAATCCGTGAACATGTTGAGTTTGAAAGTAATAATGTTGATGATCAGGTATTAATAAAAAGTGATGGCTATCCGACTTATCATCTTGCAAATGTAGTGGATGATCATTTAATGAAAATTACTCATGTAATTCGCGGCGAAGAATGGTTATCTTCTACTCCAAAACACGTATTGCTTTATGATGCGTTCAACTGGGAAAGGCCAATTTTTGCTCATCTGCCATTATTATTAAATCCGGATCGCTCAAAACTTTCCAAAAGACAAGGAGATGTTGCAGTTGAAGATTATCGTGATAAAGGATTTTTGAAAGAAGCACTTATCAACTTTGTAGCTTTACTTGGCTGGAATGCCGGCGATGATAAAGAGTTTTATTATTTAAATGAACTGATTGATAGTTTTTCACTGGAAAGAGTAAATAAAGCGGGAGCTGTTTTCGATCTTCAGAAATTAAATTGGTTAAATGCCGAACATCTGCGAAAAAAATCAAATAAAGATTTACTTGTAATGTTGAAAGATGAACTTCATAAATCCAGATATAAAGATCAAAGTTTTTCGGATGATTACTTGACTCTTATTATAGAAGCGATGAAAGAAAGAGTTTCATTCGTAAAAGAATTTATAGATAACTGCACTTACTTTTATGAAACTCCAACTGAGTATGAACAAAAATCAATTGATAAAAACTGGAAATCTGATACTCCTGAACATCTTAAAAAACTTGTGACTGAATTTTCCAGGCTAAGCAATCCAACAAAAGAGGATTTTGAACACGCACTGACAAAAGTTTCCGAAGAATTAAATATCGGGAAAGGAAAACTCATTCATCCATTGCGATTAGCAGTTTCAGGTCAAAGCACAGGACCAGGAATGTTCGATTTACTTTTTATACTTGGTAAAGATGAAGTGATTAAGAGAATTAATAAAGCAATTGAAAATATTGCTGTTAAATCTTAGGAAAGCAAACTTAAAGTTTCAACTGTCAGAAAAGCGATTGTAATTCCAATTGCAAAACTTAATAACGTTCCGATTAAAACATATTTGACAATCATTTTATCATCATTGTTCTTTATTTCACAATTCATTTGACTACATCTTACTGTTTCAGATTTAAGCTTTATTTTTTATTTAAGGTTTTTGCCCAGGTATCTTTTAATGTTACTGTTCTGTTGAAAACTAATTTTGCCTCTGTTGTATGCTTTGTATCAACACAAAAATAACCAAGTCTTTCAAATTGAAACTTATCACCCGGTTTAGAATTTTTAACAAATGGTTCAAGTTTAGCATTTGAGATTATCTTAAGTGAATCAGGATTAATCAGTTCTTTATAATCTTTTTCTTTTTCACCAGCAGGATCTTCTACCGTAAACAAACGATCATATAACCTGACTTCACAATCAACAGCATCTTTTATATTCACCCAGTGTATTGTGCCTTTAACTTTCTTAGTGCTTGTGCCAGTTCCGCTTCTGGTATCCGGATCATAACTACAATTAAGCTGAATAATTTCCCCTTTATCATCTTTTACAATTTCATCGCACTTAATAATATATGCATATCGCAACCTCACTTCTCCGCCCGGAATTAAACGATGAAATCCTTTTATCGGGTTTTCCATAAAATCAGTTTTCTCAATATAAATCTCTTTTGAAAATTTAATTTTTCGATGTCCCATAGATGCATCTTCAGGATTATTTACCGCTTCTAATTCTTCCTCACCGTTATAATTTGTAATTACAACTTTTAACGGATCAAATACTGCCATTATCCGCTGAGCTTTTTTGTTCAAATCTTCACGGATAGCAAATTCAAGCAATGCAACATCAGTCATAGCATCCCGTTTTGCAACTCCGATTATCTCAGCAAAGTTCTGAATTGCTTCCGGTGTGTAACCTCTTCTTCTGTAACCGGAAATAGTTGGCATTCTGGGATCATCCCATCCATCAACAAATTTCTGTTCAACAAGCTCAAGCAGTTTTCTCTTTCTCATAACTGTATAAGTCAGATTCAATCTTGCAAATTCAATTTGCTGTGGATGATAAATTTCAAGTTCTCTTAAAAACCAATCATACAACGGTCTGTGTACTTCAAACTCAAGTGTACAAATTGAGTGAGTTATTCCTTCGATTGAGTCTTCTAATCCATGTGCCCAATCATAAGTCGGATAAATACACCATTTGTTACCGGTTCTATGATGTTCGGAATGAATAATTCTATACATAACGGGATCGCGTAAAAGCATATTAGGCGATGACATATCAATCTTTGCACGAAGAACTTTTTCACCATTTTTGAATTCACCGTTTTTCATTCTTTCAAACAAATCAAGATTTTCTTCAACTGAACGATTGCGGTTCGGACTTTCTTTTCCGGCTTCTGTTATAGTTCCACGTAAACCACGCATAGTTTCAGAATCTGAATCATCAACGTAAGCTTTACCCTTTTTAATTAACTTAACTGCCCATTGATACATTTGTTCAAAATAATCTGAAGCATAAAGAATCCTGTCTTCAAAATTTCCGCCCAACCATTTTACATCTTCTACAATTGAATCAACATATTCCTGATCTTCTTTAGTCGGATTTGTGTCATCGAATCTTAAATTAAATTTACCTTTATAATCGCGTGCAATTCCATAATTCAGACAAATTGATTTTGCGTGACCGATATGCAGATAACCATTTGGTTCAGGAGGAAATCTTGTATGGACTCTTCCACCCCATTTATTTGTTTTTAAATCTTCATCTATTATCTCATAGATAAAATTTTTGGATTTTGATTTCAGTGAATCATTAGTATTTGATAAGTTGTTTTCCATATTTCAATATCGTTGTTTGATACAAAAATACAGAAAGATGAGTTAAAGAGTAATAGCTACCGGAAAGTAATTTGTGAAGAAAAGATCAAGGGACAAGTAAATAAATAAGCTTATACTCGTCCCGAAACCTTATAAATTTTGAGCATTTGAAGAAAGTATTCGATCTTATTTCGATCTATCAAGTTTGGAATCTTTTTTACGTTTGAATATACCTTTATAATTCCTGTTACTCTGCCGAACTCATTTACCATCTTTTGGATGATTCTGCCGTCATCTTCAATATCATAATGACCTTCTTCACCAATGTAAGTCTTACTCATATTGATTCCCTTTTTTTTAGTCAAAAATAATATTATCTGGTTTTTCTATTTCTTCTATGTATGAAATTTCGGGGATATTATTTTCTTCAAGAAGATCTTCAATTTCTTCTTCGGAATAATCTTCTACATTATCCCATTTACTAACAAGAATAATCACTTCATCTTTCTTGTTAAACTTTTTTGTTCTTTTGTTGTAATTTTTTTTCATGATAACTCCTATTATGTTTTAATTAACCTACTCAATCACTGTGCCACTTGCTGGCGTCAACTTATTATCGAAAGAAGTCTGAAAAAATTTATACCAATTAGAGAGAAATCTATTAATGAAGCACTATTTTGTTAGTTAGTTAAATGAAGTTTTTTTATCTTTTGCTCACAAATTTTGAAAATTTGTATCGAAACAAAACTTCAAAATGAATTGATTTAATGAATTTATAAAAGCCGAAGTGGCGGAATTGGTAGACGCGCTGGACTCAAAATCCAGTCTGGCTTACACCAGGTGCCGGTTCGAGTCCGGCCTTCGGTACAAAACCTCCTTTTAGGAGGCTTTTTATTGAATCCTGTACTTTTGACTAATATCCTGCTTTAAGTAAAATATATTTACATAGTGAATATTAATTTGATAAAAATTTCGTGGATCATTCTCGTTTCGATCCTCATTTCTTTAGTATATAATCATTTCAATCCAAAGGGACTTAATTTTATTCGTCAGGAAAGAGTATTAATCTGGGAAGATAGCTCTGATTCAGACAATTCTGATAATGAAATCTTATCTGAGGAAGATAATAATAATTCAGCTCAAACTGATGAATTAACTCAGAATGAAAAGAATGAGAATTTAGAACAGCCAAAGGCAATCAAGCTTGATTTTGCTTATAAATTATTTAATCAAAATGTTAAGTTTATTGATGCAAGACCAGTTGAAGAATTTGCTGAAGGACATATAAAGGGTGCTATAAATATTCCTTTCTATGGATCTGAAGAATATGAATCTGTTCTAAATAAAATTCCCAAAGATGAATATCTTGTCACTTATTGTGATGGTGATGATTGTGATTTAAGCATTTTGTTAGGTGATGAATTATTTGAAAAAGGTTACAAGAAAGTATATGTGTTTTATGGTGGATGGAATGATTGGGTGAAAAATAATTATCCTATTGAAAAATAATTTTATGAAGTTATTAAAGAATAAATATTTACTATTTCTGATAAGAATTATACTTGGATTTATTTTTATCTACGCTGGTATTGAAAAAATATCTGATCCAGAAGGTTTCGCTTTATCAATATCAAACTACAGATTATTACCAATTTGGACGGTAAATATTTTTGCAATTACACTTCCCTGGATTGAATTAATTGCAGGATTACTATTACTATTTGGTATTTTAGTTAAAGAAAACTCATCAATAATATTATTCTTCCTTTGTGTTTTTACGATAGCTGTAATTATAAGTTTATTCAGAGGATTAAATATTGAATGCGGCTGCTTCGGAAAAGGTAATCAAATCGGATTATTAAAGCTTACTGAAAATTTATTGATGATTATCGGTGCTGTAATATTAACATTTTTTGGATCGGATTATTTTAAGATAACTGGTAAGGATTAATTTTCTTTTCCTCTATTTTCCAAAACATTCATAGTATCTCTTAAAACTCCCAATGATCTTTGACTAAGTAAATCAATCTTAATCAAACCAAGATCCTCAATTGAATACATATCAGGCTGAGTTATTATTAATCCTAAACCTTTATTCTTTGCGTATTCAAGAGCGCAGTATTCTGTTATCTTACCAGGTGTTATAACCAAACCGCTTGGATGAATACTTAAGTGCCTCGGAAAATCTGCAAGTCTGGAAGCTAATCTCACTATTGATTTCCAGGGCTCTTTATCAAATCCGAGATGTTTTGATTCAGGAAATTTCTGAGAAACTTGATCGAGATTAACTGCGCTTGTCCAAGGAATCTTTTTGCTGTATCCGGATATTTCACGTTCAGATATTCCAAAAGCTTTTGCTGTTTCACGAAATGCTGATCTTGCTTTAAAAGTTACAATAGTAGATATCATTGCAACTCTTTCATAACCATATTTTTCAAATATATATATTATAATTTCATCGCGTTCTTTCCATGAAAAATCAAGATCAATATCCGGAGGATTGCTTCTCGCTTTGTTGAGAAATCTTTCAAAATATAAATTATACTTAACAGGATCGATTTGAGTAAAATCCAGACAATATGATACAATACTATTTGCAGCAGATCCTCTTCCGATTAACATCATTCCCCTTCTCTTCGCCTCTTTAACGACATCCCACACAATTAAAAAGTAATCAGAAAAATTCAGTTCTGAAATAACACTTAATTCGTATTCAAGCCTTTTGTATGCTACAGAATTTTCTAAACTGTATTTTTTCTTAAATCCTTCTAAAGCAATTTCTTTCAGCAGACCAACAGAATCAGTTTTAATATCATTTGTGTAAACAGGAAACTTATATTTACCGATATCTAAATCAACATTGCAGTCAGAAGCTATTTTATATGTGTTTTCAATTGCTTCAGGAATTTTTTGAAATATCTTTTCTATTTTCTTTTTGTCTTTGAAGTAAAATTCTTCATCAACTAAATCATCTTCTGAAATTGAATCCAGCGTTTTATTTTCTCTTATCGAAGAAACCAGTTTATGAATTTCAAAATCACCTTTATTTAAAAAGTAAACCGGATTTGAAGCTACTAAAGGAATTTTATTTTCAGAAGCAAATGTGAATAATGCTCTACTGTTTTTTTTACTTTTTTTAGTAACAATTATTTCAGCATAAATCTGATTTTTCTTATCAGAAATTTTAAGCAGTTCAATCGAAGGGGTTATTATTATTAAATTTTTCCAATGCTTTCTGATAATTGAACTAAGTTCAAAATCATCATTTAATTTTCTTTGAGTTATAATTTTACAAAGATCTGAATAGCCCTGATTATTCTTTGCAATTAATAAAATATACTGTTCATACTTTACCGGATCATCAATATAAGCGCCAAGCAATGGTTTTATTTTTTCTTCATTTGCTTTCTTTATAAACTGAATAAGTCCAGCCATTGAATTTGTATCTGTAACAGCAACAGCAGGAATGTTTTCAGCTTTACATCTTTCAATTAATTCATCTATTTTGACTGCACTTTGAAGTAATGAATGATTTGTATGAACGTGAACAGGTATCATTATAAAAGAATTATTTTTATACGAAATTAAGGAAAGAGTTTATTAGTGGAAAGTTAAGAAGAGATTATATCATTTCTAAAATGAAAAATCTGAATAATATTTTTCTAAATATTTTTTAACATTCAGAATTTCGGATTTACTTGTCAGATCTGGAACATGCTCTGATAACGGATAAATAAATACTGAGTTAGGAATTTTATTTGCTAATGTCTTAACCGCATCGGGAAGTTCTTTTTCATCTCTTTCAGGATTCGGTTTAAGTTTTTCAAGAATAGGAAAGATGAGATCGTAGTCTAAAGAAAAAATATTCATACTTACGCCAACATATCCATCCTGTTTAAAAACATTTTCGATAATCTCCGAAGATGGCTTTTCAATTATGTCCACTAAAAATCCATCTTTATTTTTTATTGTAATTGCAAATCTTTCAACTCTGGAATGTTCAAATTCGAGCGCTTCCCTATCGTAATCAATCATTGCTCCCGGATATTTAGAATTCAACATCAGCTTTAATGCTTTTTGAGAATAAAGATTATCACTGTTGCACACTGTAAAATTTTTTCCGCTCCAATTATTTTTAGATTTCAATCCCCACAACAATGCATCTGCAGTTCCAAATGGTTTATTTCTTCCTTCAGGAATTGGCTGAACTGCATACGAAATTTTTAATCCGTTAAAATCATTATCGAAATCTTTTGGTCCGTAATATTCTTTAATTGAATTATCGTTTTCACCGATAACAATAACTATATCGTAGTAACCGGATTCTCTTGCATTAAAAAGCAGATAATCCAAAAACGGTCTGTAATCTTTTCCGACACCGATCATAGATTTCGCTTTTTCATCTGCATCTTTAATTAATTTATTTTCAACATTTAATTCCTCAGTAGAAGGTTTTTTCATTCGTGAAGAAATGCCTCTGGCTAAAATTACCATTCTTCCATCGCTCATTTTGTAGACTCCATAAATTCCTGCCGTGAACCGGAATCCGGTAAAATTATAAATGCTTCTCCTCCGCTGTTTTCTATTGCTGTTTTTACTTTTTCAGGATCTTCAGGAGAATAAGCAAACATACAACCGCCGCCGCCCGAACCGTTAATCTTCGCACCATAAGCACCTGCATTAATTGCTGAATCAATCATTCTTTCGATCTTTGGAGTTGAAATTCCCAAAATATCTCTTAACACTATGTGATGTTCAGTTAACAATTGTCCAATCATTTTATGATCTGGATTTTTATTTGCTAATTCCTTTCTGGCAATTACAGTTAAATCTCTGTTCTTTATCGTTCCTTCAAGAATCTGATATTGCGGCTGACTCAAATGTTTTGAATACTGATTTAACTCTTCAACTTTAACACTTTGTAATGAAAAGTCAGGATCAATTCTTTTCAGAATTTTATCCACATCTAAAATCTGATTTTTAACATGACTTAAAATATATTTTGTGTCCTTTGGCTGATGCGAATTTCCTAAGACAAATGTTTTAAGTTCAGTATTTAATCTTGATACTTTTATTTCAGGGAAAAAATCAATCGCAATAATTCCGCCAATTGAAGTTGAATACTGATCCATCATTCCACCCGGTTCAGAAAACTCAAGAACTTCAGCTTCATAAGCTAAATAAGCGAGCTTTTCATCCGAAAGTATTTCAGATTGGTCGCTCACTCTGGTAAGAAAATTAATCCAGGTAACAATTAAAGCAGATGAGCTTGATGTTCCCGCGTTGATTGGAATTTTACCTTCAATAACACAATCAAATCCGTTCGAGAAAGTATATCCTTTTCTAAGTAATACTTTCAATGAGCTTTTCAAGTAATCTCTTTCTTTAGAGTAAACAATTGGTTTATCCAAAAAGAACGATTCCTTCTCAGAAACATCAGGAAGATTGATATTGACCTGCATATCGTTTCTGCGAGTTCCTTCAACAGTAATACGAAGTGAAATAGCACAGGCAACAATCGGTAAATGCAGATAATCCTGATGCTCGCCAAATAAACAAACTCTGCCCGGAGTTGATATTTTTAATTTATGTAATTTGTTATTCATCAATTTAAATTCTTAATTAGTATATGCTCTGAACAAACCGCCGATAAAATAAATCACCATACCGGTTACTGCTACAATTGAAGCAGCACTTGAACCGCTGCTGCCCATAAACACACCAACTAAAAATATTATCAAACCTGAAAAGAAAACTACAAGACTTAGTTTGCCATTAAATGTTTTCGGGAAAATGTTGTAAACATTATTGCTTGCAATCTCTTCATCACTGATAGTTCTTGCTCTCCAAATTGCATCAATCTTTTCATTTGAAACTTCTTTAGTAAGTAAACTGACAATTGGAGTAAAGATTAAGGTTGTTCCTGCAGTTATAAAAGTAGTCAGATTAAAATCCAGATCAAAAAAGAACTGGCCAATTATTCCTGAGATTGCTCCTAAAATATATCCTGTAACTGCACCCTGCCAGTTTACTCGTTTCCAAAGCAAACCATAAACAACAGCAATAACAAACAAAGGCATATCCATTATTGCAATTATTGTAAGATATGCATTAACAGCTCCGCCAAGAATCGGAACAAGATAGGCAAAGAGAATCATTCCAATACCTGTTATCAAAGTAATAATTCTTGCAATACGAAGAACATCTTTATCGGTTGCTTTTCTGTTAATAACATTTTCATAAACATCGCTTGCAAAGATTGTTGCCACTCCATTTAGATTTCCTGAAATGGTTGATAATTGTGATGATAACAACCCGACTACTACAAGTCCGAGAACAATATTAGGAATTAAATTTGCGATTAAGATAGGAACAGCAGAATCAGCATTTGCTAAATTCGGATAAAGAATTCTTGCAGCTAATCCCGGCAAATTCCAGAGCAGTGCAAAAGGTGTTGTAATAATTCCAGCTAATACCAATCCTTTCGCAACACTTCTTGTGCTTTCAGCACCAAAAGCCCTTTGTAACAATCCCTGATCAACACAAGCCCATTCAATTCCTAAAAGAAAAATCGCAATAACAAATCTCCAATTATATGTTCCGGTTTCTTTAACTAAAGTTAAAGCACCTTCTGGCAAGTTTGCTGAAAGTCCTGGGAACCATCCAACAGCGCTCATAGCTAAAGGTAATAACAATAAAGCTCCTGCAAGCATCAGCACAAATTGAATCACATCTGTAAACGCAACTGACCACATTCCTCCGAGTATTGTGTATATAACAACCACAACAGAAAAAATTAATACCCAGGCAGTAAACGAAGTTAATCCTGAAATTGTTTGTGCTGCAATCACTGCAGTATATAGAACTACACCGAGCCAGAAAGTCAGTCGCAATATCCAAATGAATGCAACAAAAGTTCTTACTCCTTTACTGTATCTTTTTTCAAGAAATTCCGGAATGGTTCTTATCCTCAATCTTCTGAAAATCGGAATGACAAATAATCCTGAGATAACCATCGCCATATTACCTGTCCAGGTTTGCCAGATAATCGGTATACCTTCTTTGTATGCAATACCAGCCTGTCCAACAAAGCTGTAAAGATTAACATTAGTTGCTGCAAGGACTGCAGCAAGAATAAAAGGAGTGAGTTGTCTTCCGGCAAGATAGAAATCATCTGAGCTTCCGACCCATTTATAAAAGATTGAGCCCACATAAAACATTCCAGCAAGGAAAACAAATACAATTACATAATCAACAGTAATCAAATTATTTCTCCATCAAGAGTGATTAGTTTAGTTTGTTTTGTTTTTTAGTTCAGCTCTTTTCTGCTGAAGAAGTCTTTTAAACTCACGGATAGGAACAACTATCCAGATAATCATAATAATTACTCCAATCAGCCAGATAGACCAGGTTATCCAGTCAAAATACATTTTGTTATCCTGTCAGATAATTATCAAACTTAGTTTTTTACTTAATAATTTTTTAAGATTCCTAATTCCCTTTGTTCACTCCATTTGCCTCTTGTATAATCAGGGAATTTAACCGGAATGCTTCCGAGTTCAATTGATAATGTTGAAAGTGGTGCAACAACTGACCAGGCTGCTCCATCATAAACATCCTGATCAAGAAACCAGCCGTTGTTAAGACAATCAATGATTCTGTAAATCATCACGAAATCCATTCCGCCATGTCCACCGTATTTTTCAATTCCTGCTTTAAGTTTTGTCCAGAGCGGATGTTGATATTTATCCCAATACTTTTTGTATTCTTTTTCGTTAAGCCATTCGTGCCCTTTATCAATATTTACAAGAGACAGTCTGCTTGGATATCCTTCATGATAACCTTTTGTTCCGGCTAAAGCATTTATTCTATTGTATGGTCTTGGAGTTACAACATCATGCTGAACGAGGATATTTCTTCCCTTTGCTGTTTTTATCAAGGTGTTAACCATATCGCCGTGTTTATAACCGGTTCTGTTATAAAATTCATTCGTGCTTTCAATCTCTTTGGAATATTCATCAAGAAATGCCTGAAGAGAACTCATTGAAACCATATTTATAAAAGAATCGCCGCGATTTATATCCATATATTGAGCAACAGGACCTAAACCGTGAGTAGGATAAAAGTTTCCATCTCTGACTAAATGATGACGGATGCGCCACATATTGTAATAATAAGTTTTGCTGAACATCAGTTCACGAAGATTATGAATATAAGCGCATTCAGCATAAGTAAGAGTTCCTAAAACGCCTTGCTGAGCCATATTAAGAAGCCAGAGTTCTTCATCACCGTAACAAACATTTTCCATCATCATACAATTAACCTGCATTTCTTCCGCAGTATTAACAAGTGCCCATAAATCATCAAGTGTATAAGCAATTGGAACTTCGACAGCAACATGAATTTTGTGTCTCATCGCTTCAAGACTCATTGGAGCATGATATTCCCAATGCGTCGCAATTATAACAAGATCAATGTCGTCACGCTTTATCATTTCTTTCCAGATATCAAGTGTTCCGGTATAAACATCAGGCTTTTGTCCGTGCCCGGATTTCTTCAATTCCTCCAAAGCAGCATCGGTTTTTTCTTTTTGCACATCACAAATTGCAGTAATAATTGCTTTATCAGGTGTAAGTGCATTAACAAGTTTTAAATGTTCAGAGCCACGATTACCTAATCCTATAAACGCAACTTTAACCTGTTTAATCGGGGGGACAGTTAATCCAATCACTGATTTACCTTTAGCAATCGGAGCTGTTGATAAATCTTCAATCTTTTCAAGAATGGTTTCACGACTCAAAGGAGTTGTGAATCCGGAAAGACCAAGAAATGCGCTGCTTAAAGCAGAAAGCTTAATAAAATTTCTGCGGGTAAAATTATTTTTCATTTTAACTCCTGATGTTTTGATGATATTATCATTACAAAACTAAAGGAAATTGAATAATAATGTTAATACATTTAAAGTTTTATTTGTATAAAGTGTTCGTAGATGAAGATTAAAAAAAGGAAAGGGTTTTTTAGGATAGTTGTTCAATTAAACTTAAACGCTTTATCGGATATATCTTTTCTGTAATACATTCCTTTGAAGCTGATTTTCTCAATAGCCATATAAGCAATTCTTTTTGCAGTTATAAGATCGTTTGAATTTATTACTGATGTAACTCCTAAAACTCTGCCGCCGTTAGTTAAAATTTTTCCGTTTTTTTCAATAGTGCCTGCGTGATAAATAATAATATTCTCATCAGTTAAATCAAGTCCATTTATTTCAAAACCTTTTTCATACTTATCCGGATATCCTGCTGAAGAAGCAACAACACAAACAGAACATCCACCTGAATATTTAATAGAATTTTTATCAACCTTACCTTTTGCTGCCGAATAAATCAATTCAAGGAAGTCGCCTTCAATCAATGGTAAAACCACTTGTGTTTCAGGATCGCCTAATCTGCAATTAAATTCAATCACCTTTGGTCCTGATTCTGTAATCATTAAACCTGCATAAAGACATCCGATAAATTCATTACCCGTTCTTTTCAATTCATTCAGTGTTGGAGCGATTATTCCTTTTTCTATTTTCTGCTGTAGTTCTTCAGTTATTAAAGGAGCCGGAGCATAAGCACCCATTCCGCCTGTATTTTTTCCAGTATCGTTATCCCCGATTCTTTTATGATCTTGTGCTGGTGATAAACAAACAAAATCTTCACCATCAGTAATTGCAAAAACAGAAGCTTCTTCACCTTTTAAGAATTCTTCTATAATAATTTTATCACCCGAACTGCCGAAAATCTTATTTACAAAAAAATCTTTAACAGCTTTTTCAGCTTCAGGAAAATCTTCACAAATGATTACACCTTTCCCTGCCGCTAATCCATCAGCTTTTAATACAATTGGATATTTACTTTCTCTTAGATAATTAATTGTATCATCAAACTGATCTGCAGAAAATTCCTGATAAGCAGCAGTTGGGACATCAGCATTGACCATTATTTCTTTTGCAAACGATTTACTCGATTCGATTCTTGCAGCGTTTGATGATGGTCCAAAAACTAAAATTGAATTCTCTCTTAAACTATCAGATAATCCATCAACAAGCGGCTGTTCAGGTCCGATTACGACTAGATTAATATTATTCGATTTACAAAACTCAACTACATCTTTATGATTGGAAATATTAAGGGATATGTTTTGGGCAATGTTTTTAGTTCCGGGATTTCCGGGAGCACAATATAGTTTTTTTAACTTTTTACTTTTACTTATTGCAAGAGCTATTGCGTGTTCTCTTCCTCCGGAACCGATTACCAAAACATTCATTACGGTTCTGTCCTAAGTTTCATTTGAAATTGTTTCGTCAGCAGTTCTGTTAAGTTATCCCGTCTATATTTCTCAACTAAATCTTCAGAAGGTATAGGTAAAGTTCCTTCTTTATAGCTGTTATAAACTTTGAGGATCGTTTCTTTTATTTCATTTATATTATCAGGACTGCAAATAAAACCTGCTCCGGATTCTTCAACCGCCATTTTAGCCGCCCCATCAGGAACGCAAGCCAAAATTGGTTTCCTTGCTCCGATATATTCATAAACTTTACCGGGCAAAATCGCATCAATATTTTTTCTCTTTCCAACCATAAACCATAACACATCAGCTGACTTAATTTTTGCTATTGAATCCGTATGATTAACATAACCATGATCTTTTACAAAGCTTTGCAGATTAAGCTTTTTGATATGTTTTTGGTTTTCCTTTCTTAAAAATCCAACAAAATGCAGCTCGATATTCATTGCAATATCAGGTCTTTCGATAGTTATTTGCTTAAAAGCTTTAAGAAAATATTTAGGCGTATTGTAAACCATAAAAATTCCGGAATACATTAAAACCATTCTGTTGGAAGGTTTTGGTTGTGCAGAAATATTTTCAAAATCTTCAGGATCATAACCATGAGAAATTATTACAACATCTTCATAAGCTAAGAAAGGATAAGTGTTTAGCAGCTTTTCCTTAATCTTTCTGTTTGTAACTGTAATCCTATCAGCAGCCTTTAAAGCATTATATTCTTTTTTCTTATGCAGCAACCTATGAAATGGTGTTGGATAAAATGAAAAATAACTTTGATACCAGAGATCACGGTAATCTGCAAATAATGGTATATAATGATTCTTTTTAATTTTCGAAATAATATCAAAAGCTGAAAACGGTGGACTGGTCACAAACAATGCATCATATTTTTCTTTAGATAATATTTCATCAACTTTCTTATAAGCAAGTTTAGACCAGGACTTTTTATTATCGGGAATAAAGATAGTCTGACTTATTTTATCAAAAATATTTCTGAAAAATTCTCCCGGAAGTTTTATCGTTCCAAATTTTGAGAGAATAGAATTCGGTTCCTTACTTCCTGATATACGAATAACTTTAATGTTTAAGCCGTTGAGTTCTTCAGTAAGTGATTTATCGTGAGCATAATAAGCAACGTCTCCACTGGTTATAACAGTTGGTTCCCAGTTGTAGTTTTTCATGTACTTAACAAACTTAAGAGTTCTTTGAACTCCGCTTAAACCCATAGGAGGGAAATAATATGCAACAACCAAAACTTTAAACATACTAATCCTTATTTGCTGCTCTGATAATTCGGTGCTTCTTGTGTTAATATAACATCGTGTGGATGACTTTCTTTTAGCCCGGCAAGAGTAATTCTAATAAACTTTCCTTTTACTTTTAATTCTTTGATGTTTTTATTTCCGGTATAGCCCATAGATGCTCTTAATCCGCCAACAAGCTGATAAACTGTATCTTCTAATGGTCCTTTATATGGTACGCGACCTTCAATTCCCTCTGGTACAAGTTTTTTAATGTCATCTTCAGCATCCTGAAAATACCTGTCTTTACTTCCCTTTTTCATTGCACTAAGAGATCCCATGCCGCGATAAAGTTTGAAACTTCTTCCTTCATATAAAATTTTTTCACCAGGACTCTCATCAACACCGGCAAACAAACCACCAATCATAACAGAATCTGCTCCGGCTGCAATCGCTTTTGGAACATCACCCGTTTGTTTAATTCCTCCATCTGCAATAACCGGTATTCCATATTTTTTAGCTGCTAAATAAGCATATCCGATTGCAGATATTTGCGGCACTCCCACTCCTGCTATAACTCTGGTTGTACAAATGGACCCTGGACCTATACCAACTTTTATAGCATCTACCTTACAATCTATAAGATCAAGCGCTGCCTCATAAGTTCCTATATTACCAGCAATTAACTGTATATATTTGAATTTCTTTCTTACATTTTTTATAGTCTTTAAAACTTCTGCTGAATGACCGTGGGCAGTATCAATTACAATTACATCTGCACCCGCATCAGAAAGCGATTTAATCCGATCAATAGTATCGTGAGTGATACCAACTGCTGCACCGACTCTTAATCTCCCATGTTCATCTTTACAAGCATTTGGATGCTTCTTCTTTTTCATAATGTCTTTAAAGGTTATCAAGCCTTTTAAGGTTCCTGATTTATCAACGACAGGCAGTTTTTCTATTTTATATCGTTGAAGCAAAGTCTCTGCTTTCTCAAGGGTTGTCCCAACAGGTGCAGTAATTAGATTTTCATCAGTCATTAAATCAGAAACTTTTAGCTGTCGGTTAGGTTCAAAACGCAAATCACGGTTTGTCAATATTCCAACTAATTTGTTGTTCTGATCAACAACCGGAATACCAGAGACCCTGTACTTTTTCATAATCTCTAATGCATCACCGATTGTTTCATTCGGTGTAAGGGTAATCGGATTTATTATCATTCCGCTTTCAGATCTCTTTACCTTATCAACTTCATTTACTTGTTCTTCAATAGTAAGGTTCTTATGTAATATTCCAATTCCACCTTCCCTTGCAATTGCTATTGCCATATCAGACTCAGTAACAGTATCCATAGCTGCAGAAATAATCGGAATATTAAGTTTAATTTCCGGAGTAAGGAACGTTGTTATATTTACTTCCCGAGGCAGAACAGATGATTTTGCAGGAATGAGAAGAACATCATCAAATGTTAATCCCATTTCTAATTGCTTTTTATTTAACATAATATATTTTATATATATTTTTTAATCAAATGCAGAAAAACCAGTGATGTCTTCACCAATGATAAGAGTATGCATTTCGTGTGTACCTTCATAGGTTATTACCGATTCCAGATTAGCTGCATGCCTCATCACCGGATACTCATCTAGAATACCATTTGCTCCCAGAATCTGTCTTGCATCACGCGCAATATCAAGAGCAATCTTACAATTATTTCTCTTTGCCATCGAAACCTGAGTATGCTTTAACTGTCCTTTGTCTTTTAGTCGCCCAAGCTGCAAGTTCAATAATTGAGCTTTAGTAATCTCCGTAACCATTTGTACCAACTTGCTTTGCGTAATTTGATATGAAGCAATAGGTTTACTGAACTGAACGCGTGATTTGGCATATTCCAGAGCTGAATCATAACACGCCATCATAGAACCAACCACTCCCCAAGCAATTCCATATCTAGCCTGATTCAAACACATTAAAGCATTTCTTAATCCTTCAGTTTTCGGGAGCAAGTTGGATTCGGGAACAAATACATTATCAAAAATAAGTTCTGAAGTAATGGAAGCTCTGAGTGAATGCTTTCCTTTCATTTCAGGAGCCGTAAATCCTTTCATTCCTTTTTCGACTAAAAATCCTTTAACAATACCATCTAATTTAGCCCAAACAACAGCAACATCAGCAATAGTTCCGTTGGTAATCCACATTTTTGCTCCGTTAAGAATATATCCACCATCTATTTTTTCGGCTTTAGTTATCATTCCACCGGGATTCGAGCCAAAATCAGGTTCAGTAAGTCCAAAACATCCTATTTTTTCTGCACTTGCAAGTAAAGGAAGCCATTTATCTTTTTGTTCTTCGCTTCCAAACGAAAAAATGGGATACATTACAAGTGCGCTTTGTACCGAAGCAAAACTTCTTATTCCGCTATCTCCCCTTTCAAGTTCTTGCATTATTAAGCCGTAAGCAACATTGTTTAACTCTGCGCAACCATATTTAGCTGATAAAGTTGGGCCAAACAATCCCATTTCAGCCATTTGAGGAATAAGCTGCTGCGGAAATTTTGACTCTCTATTGTATTCTTCAATTATTGGAATTACCTGCTCAGATACAAAGTTACGGACTGTATCTCTTATCATTAATTCTTCTTCAGATAAAAGAGAATCAATGTTAAAATAGTCAACTCCTTTAAACGTATTCATCTATACTTTCTTAATTTTTTGATTGAGTAAAATTATCAAAAGGTTGATAGAGAAACAATTATTTTACATCATTTATTGATAGCACATAATTAAATGATGAAACAACTTGTTTGCACGAATTGCACCTTAAAAGTCTAATAATAAACGAAGGAACAATATTGTACTAATTTATATTTTACTTTTAAAAAACCTAATCAAGTATTATCTTTGTAAGTCAATTTTCAGCAAGGAGAGATGGGTGAGTGGCTGAAACCAACGGTTTGCTAAACCGTCGTACTGTGTAAAGCGGTACCGAGAGTTCGAATCTCTCTCTCTCCGCAAAGGCTTCTCGTTTGAGAAACTTTTTTATAAACCTTTTCCACGACCAAATAGCCATCCTTCATCAATAGAAACAACAATAGCATTACCACTGATTTCAATGTACCTTTTAATAATAATAGCTAACTGAAACAAATGCCTTTCCTTGTAAAACTTTTCTTTTAATAATTCCTCATTAATTAAAATTTACTTCCCGGATAATAAGCCTCAATCAAACCAATCTCTTTTAATTTTTTATCACTCTCATTTAGCTCAGCAGTAACAGATTCCAAATACTTTTACAATTCATTATTACTCATTTTACAAACCCTGAATTTAATTCAGTGCTGTCAACTAAATTTAAATTTCATTATTGAGATTCTGGCTGAGTGGTCGAATGTGTAGTCCACCTCGAAGGTGGACTACACTTCAGCTCAATTCCACTATCCCGCAAACGGGACAAGTGGTTCGATTGATTACGGAAGACGAAAGACGCTAGAAGAAAAACGGAATTAAAAAACTTTTTATCAACTCGTCTTGCGTCTTTCTTCTCTCGTTTCTCGTTTCAAACAATTCCACTCTTGTCAGCCTCACTACGTAAGACGAAAGACGCTAGAAGAAAAACGGAATTAAAAAACTTTTTATCAACTCGCCTTGCGTCTTTCTTCTCTCGTTTCTCGTTTCAAACAATTCCACTATCCCGCAAACGGGACAAGTGGTTCGATTGATTATGGAAGACGAAAGACGATAGAAGAAAAACGAAATCTTTAATCAACCCCGTCTTGCGTCTTTCTTCTCTCGTTTCTCGTTTCAAACAATTCCACTCTTGTCAGCCGTGGCTGAATGGTTCGATTG
>Ga0116185_1001595_pt1 | contig 22419 bp, 21 predicted proteins | sample AD_JPNNA7_MetaG_FD_89754 | JGI IMG/M metagenome (GOLD analysis project Ga0116185, IMG submission 89754) | Active sludge microbial communities of municipal wastewater-treating anaerobic digesters from Japan - AD_JPNNA7_MetaG | ecosystem: Engineered > Bioreactor > Anaerobic > Digestate | place...
ATGCATCGTCGGTCATCATGGGCATGAACGAACTTTTCAAAACCGGTCTTTCCCGGACAGAGCTCATGAAAATGGCTGGAAAAATCGGCGCCGACTGCCCGTTTTTCTTCCTGGGCAGGCCCTATCTCATGGGCGGAAGGGGCGATGTTCCCCTTCACGAGGTCACGCTTGAGCCGCGTTCGTATTTTATTGTCACTCCACCCCTTGAGATTTCCACAGCAAAAGTATATTCTCATCTCAAGTGCCCATTGACTCGGGAACGGAAAAGTTATAAAATAATTAATGAAGTTGCGAAAAAAGGAATTGCGCCGGAGCAGTGGCTGGAGAATGACTTGGAGAAGCCCGCCTTCGGCATTTGCCCTGAACTCGAGCGTGTGAGGTCGGAGTTGCTTGATGCCGGGGCATTGGGGGTTATCATGTCAGGCAGTGGTTCGTCGGTTCTTGGCATCTTTCAAAACGAAGAACACTTATGTAGTGGAATGAGCCGGATAAGGCGTCATGAGGGGTATCGCTACGTACCCACAACAAGTTTGACGGGGGGAAGCTATGGAAATTACAGAGGTAAAGGTGTATCCGGTCAAGGATAACGACAAGTTGAAGGCTTATGCCTCGGTAGTATTCGATGACTGTTTCGTTATTCGTGATTTACGGGTCATTCATGGGACATCGGGATTGTTTGTAGCTATGCCATCCCGCAAACGCAAGGATGGAACCTTCAGGGATACTGCTCATCCTCTGAACATGGAGACGAGAGACAAGATAGAGAAATCCATTTTGGATACCTATCAACAAAAGATTGCCAGCGAGATGTAATTTTACTATAGGATACTCCCAGAGCATCATACGTTTAGTAGTTTCATAATGATGGGATGTCGTCTAACGGCAGGACACGAGATTTTGGATCTCGTTATGGTGGTTCGAGTCCACCCGTCCCAGCCATATTGGTGGGCAAGGAGAACGTGGCGAGATGGAGACGAGCATCTGTGTCTTTACCGGTAATTCCAACAGGCAACTGGCAGAAAGCATTTGCGGCATCTTGGGTATAGACCTGGGAAGCGCCGAGGTAAAAAGATTTTCCGACGGCGAGACATCGGTTGATATCCATCAGAGCATCCGTGGCAAGGACATCTATCTTGTTCAATCCACATGCTCCCCCGCCAATGAGCATCTTATGGAACTCCTGATCATGCTCGATGCAGCGAAGCGCGCATCTGCCAGGACGATCACGACGGTCATCCCGTATTTCGGGTACGCCAGACAGGACCGGAAGGCCTCTCCCCGTACGCCGATAACGGCGAAGCTCGTCGCCGATCTCCTCACGACCGCCGGCACCGACAGGGTGCTCACCATGGACCTCCATGCAAGCCAGATTCAGGGCTTCTTTAATATCCCCGTTGACAACCTTTACGCAAAGCCCGTCATGCTGAGCTACATAAAAGACAAGTTCATGAACCACCTCTGCATCGTCTCTCCGGATGCTGGAGGCGTTGAGCGGGCCCGTGCGTATGCGAAGCCGCTGAAGGCCGAGCTGGCGATCATCGACAAAAAAAGGGAAAGGGCGAACGAGTCAGAGGTCATGCACATCATCGGCGAGGTGAAGGACAAGGTCTGCCTGATGATCGATGACATCGTGGACACTGCCGGGACCCTTACCAACGGTGCCTCGGCCCTCAAAGAAGCCGGTGCGGCGAAGGTCCTTGCGTGCTGTACGCACGCCGTTCTCTCGGGACCGGCCATCTCGCGGATCAGCGCATCTCCCTTAGAGCAGCTGGTGGTAACGGATACGATTCCCTTAAAAGGTGAGGCCCTTACCTGCAACAAGATAAAAGTCTTAAGTGTGGCGCCGCTCTTTGCAGAGGCAATCAAACGCATCTACAGCGATGAATCCGTGAGCGAACTGTTCCTCTGGAACGATCCCGTAGGGCACAAATCCTGAGAGAAAGGATCTGCCTGGGCTCCAGCCCTTCCGCTGACAGGGCGCGGATATCAGATGATGCGTGATCCGGCATCTCCCAGTTCCGGGCGGTACTGCAGAGCCTCTGCCAGGTGATCCTGCCGTATGGCGGCTGACCCTTCGAGATCCGCAATGGAGCGCGCTACCTTGATCACCCGCTTGAAGCCGCGCATGCTGAGATGGCAGGTCTTCATGGCATGGACGAGGAGGCCTTTACCCTGTGCATCCAGCCTGCAGACCTTATCGATCTCTGCCTCCGGGATGAAGGCATTGAGAAACCCCCTGTCCTGCTGGACCGACCGTGCGGAGGCAATGCGTTCCCTGACTTGCCCGGACGTTCCCGGAGTGCCTGGAGAGAGAATGCTCGAAGCCTCCACGGGATCGACCCACACATGAAGGTCGATCCTGTCGAGGAGCGGCCCCGAGATGCGGCTCCGGTACTTGGCTGTCTGAATCGGGGTGCACCTGCACTCTCTTGCCGGATGCCCCAGGAATCCGCAGGGACAGGGATTCATGGCTGCAATGAGCTGGAAGCGGGCGGGGAAGGTGAAGGCTGCATTTGCCCGGGATACGGTGACGCTGCTGTCTTCGATGGGCTGCCTCAGCGATTCCAGGGCGCTTCGCCTGAATTCGGGAAGCTCGTCAAGGAACAGGACGCCGTTATGGGAGAGGGTGACTTCACCGGGTGTAGGGATCGTTCCGCCGCCGATGAGCCCGGCATCCGATATGGTGTGGTGCGGTGAGCGGAACGGCCTTCTCGACATGATCGTATTGCGCTTGAGCCTTCCGGCAGCCGAATAGATGCGTGTACACTCGAGCATCTCGTCCCGGGAAAGGGGAGGAAGCATCGACGGCAGGCGCTTTGCAAGCATGGATTTCCCGGCCCCTGGAGGCCCGATGAAGAGGAGATTGTGGGATCCGCCGGCAGCGATTTCGAGAGCCCTTTTGGGAAGAGCCTGCCCGACGATGTCCGAGAGATCGAGGAGGCTCTTTTCGTCTTCTTCCGGCCTGTCTTCCTTGAAGGCGGCCGGTTCGGGCAAAGGGCCCCTCAGAAACGACACGACTTCCTTGAGCTCCCGGACAGGCCATATGCAGGCGCCGGACAAGCATGCCTCCCGTGCGTTCGAGGCCGGACATACGAGGCCTTTGAGCCCCTTCTGTTTCGCCAGAAAAGCCGATGAAATGGCGCCTCGCACGGGTCTCAGCGAGCCGTTCAGCCCGAGCTCTCCCACGAACAGGATATCGTGGATACGATCCTGAGGAATGATCCCGAGCGCCGCAAGAATGGCAATGCAGATAGGGAGATCGAAGATGCCCCCTTCTTTCTTCCGGTCCGCAGGTGCGAGGTTGACGGTAATGCGCCTTGGAGGAAACTCCAGCCCGGAGTTCAGGATCGCAGAGCGGATGCGCTCTTTGCTTTCCTTCACTGCATTGTCAGGCAGCCCCACGATGGAAAACCCGGGAAGCCCTGTCTGAATATCTGCCTCCACCATCACGCTCAAGGCATCCGTGCCCCAGATGAATGCCGAATGAACACTCGCAATCATAAGGGGTAAAAATAACCATACCGCGGGCAATGTCCAGAGCACTGCATGCATGTTGCTGCGAGGGCCGCAAAGGGAGAAATTTTATTGTGATTATGTGCCCTCTGATACGGTTTGCGCTTGACTGGCAAGGGAATCGGGCATATTCGGGAGAAGGCGTGAATCGCTCTTGGAGAAAGAACGGTGGACGAAGGATGCTTAGGACATACAAACTCAACGACAACAGGATTGTCTCCGCTGAAAACGGTGAGGGCGATATCCAGGTATATATCAATCCTGAAATCGAAGAAAAGCGCTTCCTCGTCGAAGAGCTCAAGATCGACGAACATACCCTGAACTCTGCCCTTGACCCGGATGAAATCTCGCGTGTCGAGTTCGAACCCGATCACATAGCACTCATATTCAAGATGCCCAAGAGCTACTCGGGCGAGGAAGAGCTCGCCTTCCGCGTCGTTTCAACCGGCGCCTTCCTGTTCAAGGACCGGCTCGTCATAGTCCTGTGCGAAGACGTGCCGGTCTTCGAAGGCAAACAGTTCAACCGGGTCTACTCTTTGCGGAGCCTTTTCCTCAAGCTCGTCAACCGTTCCGCATATCATTTCATGGAGCACCTCAAGGTCATCAACTTCCTCACTGACGAGCTCGAGGCGAAGATCAACAAATCCATGGAAAACCGCTACCTCACCAATCTCTTCACCCTCGAGAAGAGCCTCGTGTACTACCTGAACGCCATCAACTCCAACACCGTGGTCATCGAAAAGCTCAAGAACTATTCACCGAGGATCGGCTTCCTCACCGAGGAGTCGGAATTCCTCGACGACATCCTCATAGAGAACAACCAGTGCTACCGCCAGGCCGAAATCTACTCGAACATTCTGGCAAGCCTCATGGATGCGCGGGTATCGATCGTGAGCAATAACCTGAACATTCTCATCAAGATCCTCAACATCATCACGATCTGCATCATGATACCGACCTTCGTGGTGAGCGCGTTCTCCATGAACGTGGGCATTCCCCTGCAGGGCAATCCGCTTGCCTTCTGGATCATCATGGCCATGGCCTTCATCTCGGCGCTCGGGGTGATGCTCATCTGGAGATTCAAGAAGTGGTGAAGATGGCTACGCTCCGCGAGGATAGAAGCAAGGGCATACCAGGCAGCTGAACCATCAGGAAAACAGGCAGTCTCACCCATCAGCGGCCGGGGACGTCACCTCCCGAATCAGAGGAGAAGCATGCTTCTTCTCGCATCCGGTCCTTTAAGACCTGCCGATTCCGCCGACCGGAGGACGTCACAATATTCTGAGACCTCGGCTTTGAGCTCGCCTGTCTCATGGAGCCTTCTGTAAGACGGCTCGTTCATCCGACGCCCTCATGCCCATGGTTGTTTTCCAATCGCATACATCTCTGGGGCAGATTTCAAAATGAGGTTCGGAAGTGCGGGCAAAATCACCGTGAAAGGGCTATCTTGCAAATCTGCCCATGAGCGTGCCTTCGCTCAAGACGTGACCTTCCATCGCCTTCAGGAGCTCCTTTTTGCTCGCTCCGGGTTTGAGGCCCAGCACGGTATCGAGGGCATAAACCTTGAAGTAGTATCGGTGGGTCCCGGAAGGGGGGCAGGGTCCGTCATAGCCGACGTTCCGGAAATCGTTCACTCCTTGGGCGCCTCCTGTATCCGGTTTGCTTCTCTTTGAAATGTTCTCAGGCAGGTGCGAAACCTGCATCGGGATATCATAGTAGACCCAGTGCACCCAGCTCCCCTTGGGTGAATCGGGGTCATCGGCGACCAGCGCGATGCTTTTCGTTCCTTGAGGCGCTCCTTTCCAGGCAAGGGGCGGCGAGACGTTATTCCCTTCACAGGTATACCTGGAGGGGATCATTCCTCCCTGTCCGAATGCCGAACTCTCGACTTCCATTGGTCTCCCTCCTTTTGCGGCCGCATAGGCCTGAGAGCTTGCCCAACAGACGAGAAACAATCCAGCGACGGTCGATATGAAAAGGGTCTTTGTCATGGAATGCACACCTCCGATTGCATCATAACGTGCTCCGTTCTTTTTACATGATAATCGCCCTTCCGTGAAAAACAAATCAGCACTCCTTTATCTTGGCCAAACGGACTTGAAGCAGACACTTGAGGATCGAGGTGCTTCCGATCTTTTCTTTCATGAGCAGGCACGGCGTCAGCCCCTTCCGCCCAGGATCTCTCTTAAGCGAAGTGCATTCCTGGGCGCATACCCCATGAAATCGTTGTCGAAATATACGTATCCATCGATACCCCAGGACTCGATCTTCTCTGCCCATATGGTGAGCTCCTCTTCCGTATAGAGTGAGGCGTAGAGCTTTTTCGATCCATGGAGCCGCATATAGGTGAAGTCTGCGGTTATCGCTTCGAGATAGGGAAAGCGGCCAGCAGTGTCGGAGATGCACCAGGCGATATTGTTGTCCCTGAGAATGGAGAGCGCGTCATCCGAAGCCCAGCTCTCATGCCTGGCCTCGATCGAATATCTGTTTCCCCCGGGCAGGAGCGAAAGGAAGGCTTCCAGCGTGCCCCTGTCGAAACGGAGAGAAGGGGGAAGCTGAAACAGGATCGGACCGAGCTTTTCACCCAGCATGCCAGCCTGAGAGAAGAATTTCTCCAGGGGACCCTCCACGCCCTTGAGCTTCTTGATGTGAGTGATGAAGCGGTTGGCCTTGACCGCCCAGATGAAGCCCTGAGGAGTGCTCTCCCTCCACCTTTCGAAGGTGGTCTCGCTGATCTGGCGGTAGAACGTGGCATTCACCTCAATGGTGGTGAAGATCCGGGAATAGAACTCGAGCCACCTGGATTTGGGAAGGGCATCGGGATAGAATGTTTCCCTCCAGTGATCGTAATTCCATCCGGATGTCCCTATGTACGTATGCATCTTTACCTGCTTAAAGCGTATCCACCGTGTCCTTGAAAGCGGTTGTCCGTTCTTACGGGTGACCGTGTCTCAAGGATAGTCCATCTTGGCCGGATGCCCACGATGGGAATGCTCTCCACTTGGCGGGAGGAGCCCGGCTTTTATTATTAACTATAGCATACTTAGAGGAGGGAGCAATGGAGCCTGTGACAATTCCTGATATCATCGAAAACCAGAAGCGATTTTTCCAATCAGGTGCGACAAAAGACATACGCTTCCGCCAGGAGCAGCTCAAAAAACTCCATGGAATTATCCGCAGGGAGGAAGGGTTCATTATCGATGCACTGAAAAAGGATATGGCCAAACCCACTCTTGAGGCCTATGCAAGTGAGATCGCCGTCACCCTGAATGAAATCAAATATGCGTTTAAGAATCTGGCCTCATGGTCAAGGGTCAGGAGGGTCATGACAACCCTTCCGCTCCTGCCTTCGGGGAGCTTTACCGTGCCCGAACCCCTCGGTGTAGTCCTGATCGTTGCCCCGTGGAACTATCCCTTCCAGCTCACCATGGTGCCTCTAGCAGCGGCAATGGCTGCCGGGAACTGCGCCCTTATCAAGCCTTCAGAGCTTGCCCCCTATACCGGTATGGCCATTGAAGAGCTCGTAGCACGCTATCTCGATCCGGGATATGTCTCAGTGGTCAACGGAGGCCCCGATGTGTCGAAAGAGCTCCTGGCCCAGCGTTTCGATCATATTTTTTTCACGGGAAGCGCCCGTGTTGCGAGAATTATCATGCAGGCGGCATCGCGCTACCTCACGCCCGTGACGCTGGAGCTCGGAGGCAAGAGCCCGTGCATTGTGGACAGGGATGTCAAGATCGAATATGCAGCCCGGAGGATTACCTGGGCGAAATTTTTCAATGCCGGGCAGACCTGCGTTGCACCGGACTATCTCCTGGTGGACGAACACATCAGGGATAAGTTTGTCGATGCACTCAAGAAGACGATCATCAGGTTCTATGGCACCGATCCCAAAGAAAGCCCGTACTATGCAAGGATTATCAACAGGTCACATTTCGACAGGCTCCTCTCGTACATGGATCAGGGGAATATCATCATCGGCGGACAGGCGCTTGCGCAGGACCTCTATATTGCACCGACGCTCATGGACAATATGGCTGTTACCTCGCCTGTCATGCAGGAAGAAATCTTCGGGCCGATACTGCCGGTGATCACCTATCGTGAATTTCCCGATGCCCTTGATTTTGTGAACTCGAGGCCCAAGCCCCTGGCGCTGTACCTGTTCACCTCGGATAATAAGAAGCAGGATCGGGTGAGAGAGGGCACATCCTCGGGAGGATACTGCATCAACGATGCATTGGTTCAGCTTGTCTCTCCATACCTGCCTTTCGGCGGGGTAGGGGAGAGCGGCATGGGACTCTATCACGGCAAGGCAGGCTTCGACACATTCAGTCACATGAAGAGCATCGTGAGAAACACCCTGCATTACGATATCCCGCTGCGTTATGTTCCCTATCGGTTCAAGCTGGGCCTGGTCAAATGGCTGTTCTGATCTTCGATATCGACCTCGGCCCGTAACTGCAGGCAGGCTTGAAGTTGGGTGATTCGATCACAAAAATCCGGAAACTCAAGAGAGTACGGCCTTTTGCCTCGTTGTGCACTCAAGATACACAGGCACACCGGCAGTCAGACTGCCAATTGCCAATGAGAATAATCCTTGTACTGAGGTGATGTTCTCTTAAGGTTTCTCTAGTGATGAAAGCAGTTATCGTATCAGGTAAGAGGTATCCGTTCGGGTGGTGATTCTGGAACCTGGTGCTGATTTTATCAGGGGAGAGGGTGTCACAGGCAGCGTAATGAGCAGAACAGGTTTCTCGCTGTCTGGCACCCTCTCCTTTCCCGAATAAGTTACAACTTACTACTGTGCCGTTCCACCGGCAGCAGGCGGTGCAGGAACCTCTGAACCAGGAGCAGCTGGTGCGGGCTCTGCAGGGGCCTCGGTTGAAGGAGCTTCTGGTGCCGGTGCCTCTGGTGCCGGAGCTGCTGTATCAGCCGGAGGTGTAGTTGCTGTCTCGCTTACGCCGGGCTGTGCGCCAGTGTCTGTTTCCGACTTCTTCTGGCAGCTGGAAAGGGAGAACATCAACCCAATTACCAGGACCACAAAACAAACCGTTAAAAAGCTCTTTTTCATTTTCATTATCTCCTATATTTTATTTATTTCTGCCCATTTTAATTAGCAGATAATACCATGTGAATCATAATATTTTTATACTCAAATTATTTGCTGAACACGAAATCATCCCTGCGGTTCTTGGCCCATGCCTCCTCGCTGTGGCCCGGATCTGCAGGTTTCTCTTCGCCATAACTGATCGTGGAAATCCTTTGAGGATCGATTCCCTGGGTGATGCAATACTCCTGTGCAGCCTTTGCCCTCTTGTCGCCGAGGGCTATGTTGTATTCGTTCGTCCCTCTCTCATCGCAGTTGCCGCAGATCTGCACCTTGAGGTCGGGGTTTGCCTTCATGTAGGCGACAAGCTCTGTGAGCGTTTGGGTCGATTCGGGTCTGAGCTCGAACTGGTCGTAATCAAAGTAGATCTTTTTATCGAATCCGGCCTGGGCCGCTGCAGCGCCGGAGGCAGGGGCTTCACCGGTTGACGTGCCCGGGGTTTCGGCTGGTGCTGCGGCAGCACCTTGAGGCTGAGATACTTCGCCTGACTGTTCAGCGGCTTTTTTGGGAGCACATCCGGTTACGGAAAGGGAAAGGACAAATACTATAATCAGCCCAGATGCGATTCCCCAATTCTTCATATAATTCCCCTCTCCTCCAATTCCCAATAATTTTATGTTATTTGCTGCCTTCATACTCTTTCCGTGGAAAAAAACAAGGATAAGTTTAGGCCGTACAGGATAGCTAGTGCATAGAAAAGGCAGGTTGTTCCAAATAATAATCCGGCTCATAACGTTTCTTTACTTTTATTACCAAAATTTGACATTTCTGCGAAAATTGACTTTCCGCGTAAAATCCCAGACCTCTTCTCCGGCAAATAAGCCTCTGGGAAAAGCGCAAAAACTCAGGGCTCCCGGAAAGAGGTGCCTCTTCAGATAAGAAATACCCGTCGCTTTGCCTCTCCTTTTAAGAATTTCCGGCATCCCAGATATCCATCCTATGACGATAGCCAGTTTCGCTGGATTCCTACATATATATAATAAAAAGATCTCCCGCTCACAAAAGATCGGGATGCTTTACTTCCAGGCCATAACCCAGCGGAGTCCGAAGGATATGGATGAGATGTGATGCCTTGCGACTGCTGGCTGTCCAGACCCGCCTGCCGGGATCGTCTGAGGGGCATCGCGAGAAAGGCATCAGGCAAGGAGGAAAACGTGCAGGGTATAGCTGCAGAGACATCGCAACCGGGCAGTTCAGCAAACGAGCCCTTATGTCGGCCGGGAAGAGCCCAGCCGCTTTCAGGCCACCGGAGCGCACCGGCGATCGTTACCTGTTTCCAATGAGTTTTACTGCTTACCTCTATTCCAGAGGAGTCTTATTGCCAGAGCTCTTTTATTTCCTCGGGGAGCTGACTCTTGATATCATCGATCTCTCCCTTGGAAACTCTTCTCTCGAGTACGGAAAAGACGCCCTTGGCAGCATCTTCAGGGTCAATTTCAGGGGCCATTGTCAGCTCGCTCCCAATGAGATCGAGGAACTCATCTTTCCTTCGAACCGGTATCGGCTTTCCCGAAAGGGTATACCCGTCATAATACATTCCCCGAATGAGGAGGGGGAGCTGGGCTGCCAACTGGATAGCCTCCTCCGGGATAAGACGGTCTCTCAAGGCATGCAGCGTGGAGCTCAGTGCGCGATATGCCTCGTCACGGCTCATGCAGCCGATCTCATTCTTCACGTCATCGATCCATTCATTCGTCTTATGGATCGTCTGGTCCAATCCACTTATGTTTAAGTCGGTCATGGTAAAACTCCTTTATTATTTCTGGTATCGACGCCCCCGTATGACGTTATCGGCCTACCCGTTCACGATTCTCCCGCCGTTGGGATGGAGCACCTGGCTGGTCATGTAGGATGAGTCGTCCGATGCGAGAAATACATAGCAGGGGGCTACCTCTACGGGTTCGCCCGCCCGTTCCATAGGGGTGTTGAGCCCGAACCTGGCCACCTTTTCCTTGCTGAAGGATGAGGGAATGAGCGGCGTCCATATCGGTCCGGGCGCCACACCGTTCACCCGGATCCCCTTTCCCGCGAGGCTGAGGGCCAGCGACCGGGTGAATGCAACGATTGCCCCCTTTGCAGAGGCATAATCGATCAATAGGGGATGTCCCTGGTAGGCAACTACCGATGTCGTATTGATAATCGACCCTCCGGTGCTCATGTATGGGAGGGCTGCTTTCGTCATGTAGAACGTGCCGAAGATATCCGTCTTGAAGGTGCGCTCCCACTCGGTTGCGCTGATGTCTTCAAGGCTCTCGTGTATGTGCTGCTCGCCTGCGTTGTTCACGAGAACGTCGAGCCTGCCGAACCTCTCTCCGGTCTCCTTGACGGCTTGGCGGCAGAAGGATTCATCGCCGACATCTCCGGCCATCTTATAGCAGAGGCGCCCCTGTCTTTCGACCTCATCCAGCGTTTCCTGTGCATCTTCATGCTCGTTCAGATAGACGATGACGATGTCTGCGCCTTCTTTTGCAAACATGATTGCGACGGCACGCCCGATTCCGCTGTCACCGCCTGTAATCAAAGCGACCTTGCCTTTCAGCTTGCCGGCCGGCCGATATTGGTCACTCTCAGTCTTGGGTTTGGGAACCATTTTGGATCGTCTCCCCGGCTGTTTTTTCTGGTGCTGCTCGGGAAATGATCGCTCTTTCTTTTTTTCCGCCATAGTATTTACCTCATATTCAATGGAATCGATATGTTGCCTCGATGCCCCTCATCTCTTTTTTAAGAGGAAAGCAGGAAAATGGATAAACGTATTTGCCGGTCTTCGATATGGGAAAGGATTTCTCCTGTCTTCTTATAATAATTGGCATCAGGGCAGATGCAATCATATTTCCGGAGGGGAAGGAGCCATTGCCGCATATACCGAATCGTGATGACGGCGGAAATACGCACCGATGATCGGCGTTGGGCAAATATGCATAAAATTCAAGTTGTAGGCCCTGGTCATGCCTGTGCTCCCCGATACATATTTTGCTTTCAAAGAAGCCGGAAGCAGGTCACTCCGGGAATGCCGCAACTGGTGAGCCTATTTGCGATACTTCAATGAAAAGCCCACTATCTTTCTTTTTTTATCTCGCTTATCCTCAAGAAATCACCAAGCAAACGTCCTTGACTGATGAAAGGAATACGATTATGAAATGCACGACATCTCCATAGCGAAAATCGAGCCTAAGGAGGATCGGATGGGATTCAGCTTTTTACCCAAGGATCAAAACTTCTTTGATCTGTTCAGCAAACAGGCCGGTTTTGCGGTCAGCGCCGCAACTCTCTTCGTAGAGATCACATCGAAGGGGGTCTATGACGATGAAGCCGTCCGGAAGATGCGCAATCTCGAGCACCAGGCAGACGAGGTTACCCACGAAATTATTGACCGCCTCAACAAAACATTCATCACCCCGTTCGACCGTGAAGATATCTACACGCTCACGAAAGAGCTCGACAGCGTGATAGACATGCTCTACACCATTACGAACCGCATGAAGGTTTACAATATCAACGAGGCCAACCACGATCTCATCGAGTTCTCCACTGTCATCGAGAAGTCGGTCCAAGCTCTTACTACTGCCATCGAGGGGCTCAAGGACACAAAGCATCCCAAGATCGCCCTCGACTCCTGCATCGAGGTGAACCGGCTGGAAAACATCGGCGACAACATGAGGGATGCCATCCTGGCAAAGCTGTTCGAAACGGCGCAAGACCCTGTCTATCTGATCAAGTGGAAGGAGATCTACCAGTTCGCCGAAACCGTTCTGGACATCTGTGAGGATGTGGCGCACGTCGTGGAATCCATCATTGTCAAGCAAGCGTAGACGATGACACCATTCATCATCTTCCTCATCATCCTGGCACTGGTCTTTGATTTCTTAAACGGATTCAATGACTCGGCCAATTCAATTGCCACCATCGTCTCCACCCGCGCCCTGACACCGAGATGGGCAGTCATCTGGGCGGCCTTCTTCAACTTCATCGCCTTTCTTTTCCTCGGCCTGCACGTGGCAAACACCATGGGCAAGGGGATCGTTGCTGTGGGTGTGATCGATCCCTATATCATCCTGGCCACCCTGGTGGGCGCATGCCTCTGGAATATCATTGCATGGTATCTGGGCCTGCCCACGAGTTCATCCCATGCACTCATCGGCGGCCTCGTGGGTTCGGCCCTCGTGAAGGCGGGTCCTGGAGCGCTGGTCTTCTCGGGCATATTCAAGACCATCTCCTTCATCTTCATCTCCCCCATGGCGGGACTAGCTCTCGGTCTGCTCATCGGGATGATCGTCTACCGTTCATTCAGAAAATCGACCCCGCTCCACGTGGACCACATTTTTAAAAAAGGGCAGCTCATCTCGGCTGCCCTTTTCAGCCTTGGCCACGGGGGAAACGATGCCCAGAAGACCATGGGGATCATTGCAGGTCTCCTCTTCAGTGCAGGCCTTCTGGGTGAAACGTTCTACATTCCTTTCTGGGTCGTCATATCCTGCCAGGCGGCAATCGCCCTGGGTACCATGTTCGGCGGATGGCGCATCGTGAAGACCATGGGGCAAAAGATCACCAAGCTCAAGGCAGTGGACGGTTTCTGCGCCAATCTCGCCGCGGCAGTGACCCTTTTCGTCTCCACGGGCATGGGCATACCTGTGAGCACGACGCACACCATCACCGGGTCTATTATGGGCGTGGGCTCATTGAGGCGCCTGAGCGCCGTACGGTGGGGAGTCGCAGGCCGCATCGTCTGGGCGTGGATTCTGACCATTCCCTGCTCAGCCGTAGTCTCTGCAGCAACGTATCTCGTCTTCAGGTAGCACGCCGAAGAAAGGCCGAAATCTCCATACGGTTCTCGACGGCGTGAAAAAAGGGTTGAAACCAGGCCGGCAACTCGCATATGATGCTGGCTTAAAGGGGCGGACGGGCTTTTAGCGTATCCGGCGGTAGCCAATAATCTTGATGCATTGTGAAGAAAGGAGACAGCAAAATGCGAAAAATTTCCTATGGCATATTCGTAGTGCTCTTGATCACCTTCCTCGTGGGCGGCTGTACGACCGACCCGTTTACCGGGGAAAAGAAAATGAGCAAGACCGGATGGGGCAGTATCATCGGCGGTGTCGGAGGTGCCGCCGTCGGTGCCGCTGTAACCAAGGATCACCGCAAAGGGGCCCTTATTGGAGCAGGTGTGGGGGCCCTTTCTGGTGCCGGCGTCGGGCTCTACATGGATAACCAGGAGAAAAAGCTCCGCCAGCAGCTCCAGGGGACCGGCGTCAGCGTGACCAGAGACGGCGACCGCATCATCCTCAATATGCCCGGCAACATCACCTTCAAGACCGACAGCGCAGAGATCGCCGCGAATTTCTATGATGTCCTCAATTCCGTGGTGCTCGTCCTCAACGAATTCAACAAGACGCTCATCAACGTCTACGGCCACACGGACAGCACGGGTAGCGATTCGTACAACCAGGGCCTGTCCGAGCGCAGGGCTGCCAGCGTGGGCCAGTATCTATCATCCCACAAGGTCGATCCCAACAGGATCATGACCATGGGGTTCGGCAAGACCAGGCCCATTGCCAGCAATGCAACCCCCGAGGGCCGGCAGCAGAACCGGAGGGTTGAGCTCGAGCTCGCCCCCTTGACCCAGTAGCAGGAATGCAGCCGGCCTGCACCGAGCCCTCGGTGCAGACCGGCTCTCTTCAAGCAGGTTTCTTCATTGCGAACAGGCAGTACCTCATCGCCGTTATCAGCGAAGGCTTCGTCCTTAAAAAAATCCTCCCAGAGATTCAGGCCCGGTCGTCCGGGCTGTATATTCGATTAAGCACAGCTATATTTTTTTCTGCAAATAGCCGATAGCTCTTGGAGAATGAATGCGATTATCGGTGTGGCCATAGTATTTGTATGCGTATTCGGCGGGTTCATGATAGAGCGCGGGAATCTCTCCCTGCTCATCCAGCCTGTCGAATTTCTGATCATCGGCGGGGCCGCCATCGGGGCGCTCATCATCTCTTCACCGGTGAAGCTTATCAAGGCCCTTGGCAAAAGCCTGAAGAACGTCATCTCGCCGAAGCATTTCGATTCGAAGAAGTATATCGAGGTGCTCACGCTCCTCTACGAGATCTTCAACAAGATGCGCAAGGAAGGCATCATTGCGGTTGAAGCCCACGTAGAAGAGCCGATGAAGAGCGATATCTTCAAACGCTATCCAGAGATTCTGAAGAACAAGCGCACGCTCGACTTCATCTGCGACAGCATCAAGACGCTGCTTTCCATCGAGATAACGCCCTATGAGTTCGACAACCTGCTCGAAGTGGACATTGCGGCAAACACCGAAGAGCAGAGCCATCCCTACCACAGGCTCGCAAAGACGGCGGATGCCCTGCCCGGTCTTGGAATCGTTGCTGCGGTCCTCGGGGTGGTGCTCACCATGGGAAAGATCAATGAGCCGCCCGAAGTGCTCGGACACAGCATCGGCGCTGCCCTCGTGGGTACCTTCCTGGGCGTGCTCTTGTGCTATGGCTTCGTGGGGCCGCTCGCGACGCTGCTCGAGCACCATATCAAGGAAGAAGAGGCATACTACCACGTGATCCGCATCGCGCTCGTATCCTTCGTGGCGCGGTCGGTTCCGCAGATCGCGGTGGAGTTCGCCAGGCGCGCGATCCCCGAGAGCGAGCGGCCGAGCTTCAGCGAGCTCGAGAAGATCATAAAGGGAAAGAAGTAAGCCATGCCCGATCAGATGGAACAATCCGTCGTTATCAAGAAATACAAGAAGAAGGGTGAAGAAGGGCATGGCGGGTCGTGGAAAGTGGCCTATGCCGACTTCATCACCTCGATGATGGCCGTCTTCCTCCTCCTGTGGCTCCTCACGATGACCTCCCAGCAGAAGAAGATCGCACTCTCCCAGTATTTCCAAAACCACTCGATTTTCGAAAAGGGAGGAGGCAGCGCCGTGGGCCAGCACATCGACGTGCCGGGACAGGGCGTTCTCGATGCGAACAGCATTCCGACGCCTCTCTCTCCGAGGACCATCACGGCAAGGGATATCGCCAGCAGGCTCAAGGAAAAGTTCGAGGAGAAAACCAAGAATTTCAGCGACAGGGTATTCATCATCAATGACAACGGAAACTTGAGGATCGAGATCACCGACACCGGCAGCTCCTCATTCTTTAACGTGGGCGGCACTGAGCTCAATGAAAGCGGGAAGGCGCTCTTGAAGGAAATCGCACCGCTTTTCATCGGGCTCGACAACAAGATCATCATCGAGGGGCATTCCGATTCCCTCGGGTACAAGGGCAACGTCTATACCAACTGGGAGCTCTCGACGCAGAGGGCATCTTCCGCCCGCATCGAGCTCGAGAAGAACGGCGTCAAATCCAACCAGGTCGAGATGGTTGCAGGGTATGCCGATACCCGGCCTCTCGATGCGAAAAATCCTTCGAATCCGAAGAACCGGCGTATAAGCATCGTGATCGATTACAGCACCAAGAAGAACCAGGCTCCGCCGCTCCCGAGACATATCAGGAACGAAGCCCCCTGGATCAGGGATACCAGCAATCCAAAGTCAGGCCCTTAGGGTCGGAAAACGCATTCTCTGCCTTGCCGGCCCTGTCTTCGGTCTTGCGCCATTCCTGAAACGATGCAATGCAACGGGCTCAACACTGCCCGGACAACTCGGGTCTCTTTATCCTTGAGGATTTTCCCGTTGCCCTTAAGCCCGGTAATGGTGTATTTCCTCCCAGGTTTTTCAAACCGTGCTTAAGGAGGCGTCCATGGGAATCATGTCGAACACCGTGAGCATCTACCAGTATGAGGTTGCGGGCGATGTCCCGAAGAAAGACAGAACCCAGTGGATCGGGAAATGCCTCGAGGATAACCGGTTCGAGCCCATAGACGCCACCCCCGACCCCGAATCCGTCGGGTGGGTGCGCTTCGATGAGCACACGAACTCCGATTTCAGCACGCCGGGAGCGTTTTCCTTCGAGGACTACTGTATCTTCACCCTGAGGAAGGACGTGCGGAAGGTGCCTGCGGCGCTTCTCAAGAACCTCGTGGAGAAGGAGTGCGGCGAATGGCTCAAGGAGAGGCCGAAGCTCAGCAAGGTTCCTTTCCAGAGAAAGAGAGAGATCAGGGAGAATATCCAGGCCGCCCTCCTGGCAAAATCTCTGCCGAATCCGAGTGTGTGCGACGTTCTCTGGAACACCAGGACGAATATCGTGACCATAGCGAGCATAAGCACCAAGCTCCTCGATTTCATCGAAGACGAGTTCTGCAAGACTTTCGAGGTGCTCTCCCTCGTCCCCATCCATCCCATACGGCGCGCCGAGAGAGTTCTTCCGGAAGAGCACAGGCAGGCAATTGACAGGCTCAACCAGGCCTCATCGAGAGACGTACTCCTCCAGATCAAGAAGAACAGGTGGATCGGATGGGAGTTCTTCCTGTGGCTCATGTACCAAAGCGCCGAGGGGAACTCGGAGTATACGGTGAATCAGGAAGGCCCTGCGGAGCCCGGTGAACGTTTCATCGCCTATCTCTACGATAAGTTCGTCCTTACCGAGGAGCATGAGGACGGGAAGAGGAAAAATGCCATCAGCGGTCCCCAGAAGGACTTCTCCGAGGCGCGCAAGTCGATCCAGAGCGGGAAGAACATCACGGAAGCCCTGCTGTATTTCGAGAAGGACATGTTCAAGTGGAAGCTGAGCCTCAAAGGGGATATCTTTGCCCTGGGCTCCTTTACCTGCCCCCCGGTGAAGATAGAGAAGGACGGGATGACCGATCCTCAGATGGAAAGGGACGCGGTATTCTTCGAGCGGATGCACCTCATGGAAACGGGCCTTCAGCTCTTCGACAGCCTTTTTGCCGCCTTTCTCACCGAACGCGTCCTGGGCCCGTGGCCCAAGATCCTGAAGACCATCAACGAATGGCTCTATAAATCCTGATACAGGAGGTCCCGATGAAGATCTTCATCATCGTGGGAATGCCCGCCTCGGGCAAGGGCATCGCCCAGGAGTACGCGCGCACGGAAGGTTACCCCTACTACTCCACGGGGGATATCGTACGGTCCGAGGTGAAATCGAGAGGGCTGACCCCGGGTCCTGAGGTAACGGCAAAGGTTTCCGACGAGCTCCGGGGACCCGACGGCATGGGGGTAACGAGGCTTGCCCTCGCGAAGGCGCTCGAACAGAAGGCCTCCGTTGTATTCCTCGAGGGGATGAGATCCTGGCCCGAGATAGAGCTCATCAGAAAGCAGGTCGAGGCAATCGTCGTGGCATTCGTGGCGCCGCGAGGATTGAGGAGACAGCGCATCATTTCCCGGGGAAGGCCGGACGACTCGCCGGCTGCGTTCGACGAGAGGGATATGAGGGAGATCGCCTACGGTGCGAGCGTGCCCATAGCCCTTGCCGATGCATATGTTCTCAATACCAAGACCATGGAAGAATCCATAGAAGACTTCCATGAGATCGTCCTCTCCTACGGAGGACCAGGCAAATAAGAGCCGGTCGGAAAGCAGTGCTTCGCCTCCTCCTACCCCGGCAAGGCGGTTTTTTAGCGGCAAACTCCGAATTGGTGCTGTTTCCCGCTATGAGGGAATGAAGTCCGCCGGCCTGACCTCGAAGAGGCTCAATGCCTCGATCGGGCATACCGTTGCGCAGAGGCCGCAGCCGATGCACGCCTCGGCGTCGAGGGCCGCGATGTCATCGGATCCCACCGTGACGGCTCCCATCGGGCAGATGTCCTCGCAGAGGCCGCACCCCGTACAGGCTCCGCTGTTGACGCTGACCCGGTAGCGGCTCGGTGCGAGCACACCCTTGGTCTTCGAGTCCTTCGCGAACCTGAGCATATCGCAGCAGCAGGTACAGCAGTTGCAGATCACGTTCGATTTCCCGGGCATGTTTTCCGTGAGGGGAACGAGCCCTTCCTCCTGGGAGCGCTTCAGGATCTCTATTGCCTCGGCGAGGTCGATCTTTCTTCCTGTCCCGCGCTTGATCGTGTACTCGGCGCCGCGGTTTATCTGGAGGCACACCTCGAGGGACTTGTCGCATTTTTTATGAAGCTTGCGGCACACACAGGTGGTGACCGCAATGGCCGAGGCGGATTCCAGCATCTTCAGGGCGTCCTCGCGGGCGAGCACCTGGTTCTTCTGGACAATGGTCTCTCCGATGGGGACGACCCGCATGAACGAAGGCATCTTGACCTGGGTGACAAGCTCGAGCAGAGCAGGGTATTCCGTATTGTCGAACTCAACCCAGAGGCCGAAGAGCTCCTCCGGCGCTTCTTTCCAGAGGGTCGTCGCATCATGGAACTGGAGCATGTGCCGCGGCATCCGATAGGTGGTCACGCCGTCGCGGACAGCTTCGAAGACCGCGCCTCGGTGATAGAGCTCCTGCAGGATCGAGAGCATGTCTTCCTGCGTCATCTCGAATTTCCGTGCCAGCTCTTCGGCGGTTCCGGGAAGGGCGTTGACGATCTCTGCCTCTTTGTCCGTGCACACGATCTTCCAGATCCTGGGCAGTACGGTCGAGTTCTCCATCATGAGCTTTTTCGAGAGCTCACGATACACATCTTGCTGGACCATAAGAACCTCCTTATATAAGGGGTAGATAACCATGAATTTTCAGAAACGGCAAGTGCATAGGTAACGACGGAGAGGTATCCGCCCGAAAGAGGACATGGCCATGAAGGAGCTGTACTCTCACGAGGACATCCGCAAAACCTATGAGATCATCCGGGAACATAAACTCACGAGGAGCATCATTCAGAGGTATGCCGTAAACAGCCTCGACATCAGAGAGGTGGCGCTTCGCGCCCTCGATCTCTCCAGGGTGAAGACCGTGCTCGATCTCGGATGCGGGTACGGATTTTTCGTCGAAAAGCTCGGAGGCAGGCTCCATAAGGATGCGATGATCCTGGGCCTCGACGCTGTGGATAGGGAAAACCGTGCCGCATTCCTGGAAACAGTGGAGGCTCAAGGTTATCGGGGCGAGTTCATCCACGCCCGGGCGGACAGCATCTATGAGATGAGCGATTCCTGTTTCGATCTGGTGATCGCGAGCTATTCCCTGTACTTCTTCCCTCACATCATCGGAGAGATCGCCAGGGTCCTTCGCGAAGGCGGCATCTTCATCGCGATTACCCACAGCAGACACTCCCTCAAGGAAGTGACGAGCTTCGTTCCCAAGTGCATGGAGATGATCGGACTTACGCCACCTTCGGAATTTGCCATCAACAGGCTGCTTGGCGCATTCAGCCTGGAGAACGGCCATGAGATGCTCGACCCCCATTTCGGTCACGTCGAGAGGATCGTCTATCCCAACAACCTGCTCTTCCCCCTGGATCAGGCGGATGCATGCATCGATTACCTCGAGAAGAAGAAATTTCTCATCTTCAAGGATGTCTCGGAAAATCATCCCCAAAAGGTGGAAGACATGCTATCATACTTTCACACGATGATTTACGACCATGCGCGCATACACGGGGAGATCGCCATCACGAAGGATGATGCAGTCTTCCGGTGCCGTCTCCCTCTTAAAAAGTGAGGATGAGATGAAATGAGGAAGCAGAGGATCTATTGCCCGTATTGCGGCAATCCCGTCATTCAGAGGCACATGGAGAGAAAGATACGGGATTTCTGCATGGAATGCAGCCATGTCTTCTATGAAAACCCCCTTCCGGTCGCGAGCTGCATCGTGGTCAACGAGGACAGGCAGCTCCTGCTCGTCCAGCGGGGCAAGGACCCCTACAAGGGCATGTGGTGCCTTCCCATCGGGTTTGCCGAGGCGGACGAAGAGGTGAAGGACGCTGCGCTCCGGGAGCTCAAGGAGGAGGCAGGGATCGAGGGCGAGGTCGTGCGTCTCGTGGATGTCGACACCGTGGACAACTACTACTACGGAAGCCTCGCCATCGTCACCTACGAGGTCAGGCACACAGGAGGATCGCCTGCCCCCGGAGACGACGCCATCGCCGCGAGGTTTTTCCCCATCGACAGCCTGCCGCCGCTCGCCTGGTCTTCCAACGACAAGGCAGTGAAGATCTATACCGATTTCTACCGGGACACCTGGGCCATGATCGACTCCTACCGAAAGCTCTTCCCCGAAGGGCAGGCCGTAGAGGAGGTCTCGACTGACCTCGAGGAACAGAAGACCTTCCTATCGAACATCCTCGTGAAGATCATCGAGGTGAGCGCGGACGAGATCATGGGCGAGTGGTCCCGGGAGGTGAAATCGAGGATTCCGGTGCTGTCACCCCACATGGACACCTTAAGCGGGGTGAACAGGCAGGTGCTCCAAAGCATCCGGAGCAGCCTCCAGGGCAAGGGAAACGCCGGGGACTTTCTCAAGTTCAGGGATGCAGGCAGGGAGTTGAAGCACTTGAACATAGGTTTCCCGGAGGTCTTCAATGCCATGGCGCTCAGCCGCAAGAGCATCTGGGTCTATCTCATCAGAAAGAAGATCCTCTCTTCACCCCTCGAAATCTACATCACCCTTGAGCTCAACAACCGCATCATCTTTCTCTACGACAAGATCATCTACCAGATATCATCGGGGTATGCGGAGAGATAAACGTATAAAGAGGTGCGGGCTCTTGCCCTCACGTACGTTGTTGACCGAGCACTACACCTTCCAGATGAAGGTCTTCTTCGTGAGGAAGTGGACGACCTGGTCGATGGACTGGCCTGCCTTTCTTTCGAGGGCCTCGTGGGTGTTGAAGGCGTTGTGGGGGGTGAGGATCGCGTTGCTGCGCTTCGAGAGCTCGATGCATGCCTGCACGTCTTCATCATCGTGCGGGATGCCCTGGCGCAGACTCACGCCGAGATCGCTCTCGTTTTCGTAGACGTCGAGGCCCACGCCGCCGAGATGGTTCGTGTCGAGGAGGTGGAGGAGATCCCTCACGGGTGAGAGCTCACCCCTGGCAATGTTCACGAAAATGGCCCCCGGCTTTGCCTTTTTCAGGAGGCCGCGATTGAAGTACCCCCGGTTGTCGGGTGTGAGGTTCATGGCGCAGACAATGACATCGGCATGCCGGATTCCCTCGTCGATCGATACGTACCGGACGTCCGGGTGCTTGCGGGCGATGTCGACCCCGAGAGGTATCATGCCGAGGCCAAGGCCTATGCGATAGATATCTGATCCGATGTTGCCGACGCCCGCTACGAGCAGGGTCTTTTCACGGCACTCGGAGCCTGTGAGCCCGTCCCGGTCGAAGCGTGCGAACTGCTCCGTCTGCCTCGGCAGCTTCCGGAGGAGGGCAATCCACATCATGAGGGCCTGCTCCGCCACCGAGCGGCTGCAGTACAGGGGGAGGTATCCGGCAGGGACATCACTGCCGGTCTTTTCGCGGAACCGCTTTATGTGATCGAATCCGGTGCTGCGCGTGAGGATCCCGGTGAGCCGGCCAGTCCATGCATCCGGGATGACGGACTGGGTCCGGATGCTGATGAAAGGGCAGGGGGGCTCTCCATGGGAAGACTCCTGAATCGCTGAAGGCGTGAATCCGGCATGGATGCTTGAAGGGAGATGCCGCTTGAGCGCCTCGACCTCTTCCAGGAAAGCCTCGTAAAAGAATACGTCCAAAGTCATTCGCCCCTGTCTTTCAGCAGCACGATCCAGGGGATTTGTTTGGAGAGGACGTTTTCGGATCAACCGAGCAGCAGCACGCTGAATCCTTGCGGCCCAGCATGCCGTTGATCACCGCGGCAGCGCATCCGACGCCCGCCTCCACGAAGATTGCGCCGGCGGGGCAGTTGCGGCTGCATGCCCCGCACTCCATGCAGGAATCCCTGTCTGCTATCTGCACGTGCCTGCCGTTCATCTTGAGAACCTCGCGGGGGC
>Ga0116185_1001601_pt1 | contig 22355 bp, 17 predicted proteins | sample AD_JPNNA7_MetaG_FD_89754 | JGI IMG/M metagenome (GOLD analysis project Ga0116185, IMG submission 89754) | Active sludge microbial communities of municipal wastewater-treating anaerobic digesters from Japan - AD_JPNNA7_MetaG | ecosystem: Engineered > Bioreactor > Anaerobic > Digestate | place...
ATCACCGGTGCGGCAGGATCCATCGGATCCGAGATTGCGCGCCAGCTTACAAGCTTCCAGTGCAGCAGCGTGATCCTCGTCGATCAGGCAGAAACGCCTCTTTTCTACCTTCAGAACGAGCTTCGGGAAAAATTCCTCGATGTCAGGTTCCGGATAATTCCTGCCGATGTGACAAACATCGAAAGGATGGATTACATCTTCAGCGAATACAAGCCTCACATCGTCTTCCACGCCGCAGCCTACAAGCATGTCTCGCTGATGGAGGAGAATCCGCACGAGGCTGTCAGGGTAAACGTTGGCGGAACGAAGATCGTCTCGGAGCTGGCCATTAAGTTCGGAGTCGAAAAATTTGTGATGATCTCAACCGACAAGTCGGTCAATCCGTCGAGCGTTATGGGCGCCTCGAAGCGCCTGTGCGAGAAGGTGGTGCAATCGAGAGCGCGGCAGAAGGGACATTCCACCCAGTTCATCATCACCAGGTTCGGCAACGTGATGGGCTCGAACGGATCGGTAATTCCCATCTTCGCGAAGCAGATCGAGAACGGTGGCCCGGTCACCGTGACACATCCTGAGGTATATCGTTATTTCATGACCATCCCGGAGGCGTGCCAGCTGGTTCTCGAGGCAGGGTTCATGGGGCAGGGCGGAGAGATCTTCGTCTTCGACATGGGTCAGCAGGTGAAGATAGCCGACCTCGCAAAAGCGATGATAAAGCTTTCGGGATTCATCCCCGACAAGGACATACAGATAGTTTATACCGGACTTCGTCCAGGCGAAAAATTATACGAGGAGCTGCTGACCGAAGGGGAACTGACCATCCCGACGCATCACGAGAAGATCAAAAAGGCACATGTGGAGGAGATTGACGGTAAGGTGGTTATGGAACGCATCGACTGGCTTATGAGGGATCTTTATTCGCTCTGCGCTTGCGAAGTGGTTCAGGTGATGAAAGACCTGATTCCGGAATACCATACAACTAACGGTAAGTTCAAGGGTGCAAAGAGCGCAACGGTGAAGTAATTTTCTCTGGCTGACTCCGTTTAGACTTTACTAATAACAGGATAAACTAAATAATGGACTTTAACGGAAAGTGTTTACTGATTACCGGGGGAACCGGTTCTTTTGGCAATGCGGTTCTGCGCCGCTTTCTCGATACTGATATCAGGGAGATAAGGATTTTCAGTCGCGATGAGAAGAAGCAGGACGACATGCGGCAGTTCTACAAAAATTCCAAAATAAAATATTTTATTGGCGACGTACGAGACCGGCTGAGCATTGACAATGCGATGAAAGGGGTTGATTATGTCTTCCATGCCGCAGCACTGAAGCAGGTCCCGTCATGCGAGTTTTTCCCGACGGAAGCGGTAAGAACAAATGTACTTGGATGCGAGAATGTTCTCGACTCGGCCCAGGCCCATCACGTGAAAAAGGTTATTGTACTCAGTACCGACAAAGCCGTGTATCCGATCAATGCCATGGGCATGACCAAGGCGCTGAGCGAAAAGGTCATGGTTGCGAAATCGCGAAACCTCAATGGCAGTGGGACAGTTTTTTGCGGGACGAGGTATGGGAATGTAATGGCCTCTCGCGGGTCAGTGATTCCGCTTTTTGTGAACCAGATGAAGCTGGGGCAACCTATCACAGTGACTGATCCTAACATGACCCGTTTCATGATGAGTCTGGAGAGCGCGGTTGAACTTGTTTTATTTGCATTTGAGAACGGTGAGAACGGGGATATCTTTGTCAAAAAATCACCTGCAACCACAATTGAGATACTTGCTCAAGCCGTCAGGGACTTGTACAAGTCTAAATCAGAAGTGAAGGTCATTGGTTCACGTCATGGCGAGAAGCTTTATGAGACCCTTGTCAACCGCGAGGAGATGGTAAAGGCGATAGATATGGGTGGTTTTTACAGGATTCCCGCTGACACCCGTGACCTGAACTATAATAAGTTCTTTACCGAGGGGACCGAAGCTGTCTCGCAGATCGAGGAGTATCACTCGCATAACACATACCGCCTGAACCTTGAGGAGACCAAAGAATTGCTGCTCACACTTCGGTTCATTCGTAAAGATGTGCTGAACGAGGAGCCCGAGATGGTTTATGAGCCTTGAAATTGGGAGGCAGCGGGTTAAGTTGACAACTTTTACTCTGGTCCCGGTCTGAACCCTTTTACAGCCTCGAAATTTTTTGTTACCTCAGTTACTTTAACCAGACCATATTAATGTGGTTCGTTCATATACATTCCTAAAAACCTGGAAATGAAAAGACTCAGCCAAACTCTGGCCTTTGCTGCTCTGAGCTGTTTGGCAGTGGAGGCAGTTGCCCAGCAGGGTAACTATGTTCTCGGATTTGAAGGTTGGGGTGGATACACTTCAAATGGAACCGTACCCTTCTGGCTCAGATCCAATCAGTATGGAAGTGTTCCGATTGACGGCGCGTCATTGAGCCTGATCGGCTTTACCCGGAAGGATTATGAGGCGGGGAAGGAAAAGCTCTTCGACTGGGGAGCTTCATTTGAAGGCCGTGCCAACCTTGGGCAGGGGGCCAATTTGACTCTCGTTGAGGGCTATGGTAAGGTTCGGATGGGTATCTTTGAGTTACGAACCGGACGCTCAAAAAAAATCACCGGACTGGTTGACACCACGCTGAGCTCCGGGTCGTGGGGGATTTCCGGAACCAATCTGGGAATTCCTGAGATAGAATTGTCTGTCCGTGATTTCTGGACTATACCCTGGTTAGGAGAGTTGTTTGCCTTCAAGGGCAACTTCTCCCATGGCTGGATGGGTACGAAAGAGATGTCAAGGTATATTCTTCATGACACCGTCAGTACCAAATCCTTTTTACATCAAAAGTCATTGTATGGCAGGTTCGGGAAACCTTCATGGAAAATAAAGCTTTACGGTGGCTTTAATCACCAGGTAGTATGGGGAGACGAACAGAAGTACTATCTGGATGATTACACTCTGACTCCGACTCAGACCTATTTATATGTTATTACCGGGAAAAAGTTCACCAACGGTTATATTCAGGAGGAAAGACAGGGAAATCATTTGGGATCAATTGACCTCGGGCTTGAGTATCAGTTTGAAAAAATAAAAATGACGCTCTACCGGCAAAGTATATATGAGGCAGGAGGGCTGGCTCACTTCGCGAATATTGAGGACGGACTTAATGGATTAATACTTGAAAACACGAAATATAAGGACAAGTCATCGGGATGGAAGAAGTTTGTATTTGAGGTTCTTTATACGAAGAAGCAATCCAAGGATACCTGGTCTCCGTATGCAGACCAGTTGTATTACGAAGGATATTATAATCATGGCCAGTATGTTCAGGGCTGGTCATACAATGGAAATTCATTGGGTACACCTTTGGTAGCAACCCGTGAAAACCTGAGAGCGGAACTTTCTTCTGCCCCCAGGGATTTTTATGTAAACAATCGTGTTATTGCATTCCACCTGGGTGGAGAAGGAACAGTAAAGGGATTAGACTATCAGTTTAAAGCTACATTTTCAAATAATTATGGATCCTACCTTACAGCAGATCCTGACGGTGACGGTGCGGGGATTGATGAAGCTGGCGAATATGGGATCTTTGGAGTTCAAAAGCAGTTCTCAGCGTTTCTCGACCTTGGAAGAAGATTATCAGGTAATGTTGATGCCGGACTAATACTAGCTGCAGATATTGGAAATCTCTATTATAGTTCCCTGGGAATCATGGCCAGGGCATCCTACTCATTCAGGCTTCAGTGATTCCGCAGTCAGCTTGAATATATAAAAGTCTGAAGAATAAGATTTTAAATGATTAAGATAGGTATCACAGGTCAGTCTGGCTTCATAGGCACTCATCTTTACAATTATCTTGCACTGAAGAAAGAAGATGTAAGCATGGTTCCTTTCGGGGATGAATTCTTCGAGGAGCCGGGGAGAATCGAATCTTTTGTAAGTCAATGTGATGCAATAGTCCATCTTGCTGCGGTGAATCGGCACCATGATTCCCAGGCTATTTATGATACAAATATTTCCCTTGTAAAGAAATTGATAACCGCTCTAGAGAAAACCGGCTCGAGGCCCCACCTGCTCTTCGCATCATCAACACAGGAAGAGCGTGACAATGTGTTCGGAAAGTCAAAACGTGAGGGAAGAAATATGCTTGAGCAATGGGCTAAAAGGAGCGGAAGCATATTTACCGGGATGGTAATCCCGAATGTTTTCGGTCCGTTTGGGAGACCTTACTATAATTCGGTTGTAGCAACATTTTCGCATCAGCTGACGCATAATGAGCAGCCAGAAATAGATGTCGATGCGCATTTAAAGCTGATCTACATCGGAGATCTTGTGAGGGTTATTTATTATCTTATTGAAAATAAAATCGCCGACAACGAATTCAAAATAACACCGACTGACGAAGCAAGTGTTACTGAAATCCTGACTTTGCTGCAGAGTTTCAAGGTACAATATTTTGAACAAGGAATCATCCCGGACCTTTCGGATCCGTTTGAAAGGAACTTATTCAATACATTTGTCTGTTACATTGATCACCGGAACTATTTCCCCTTTAGGTTGAAGACGAATACCGATGAAAGAGGTTCCTTTGTCGAGACCATAAAGCTCAACAGCGGTGGACAGGTTTCGTTCTCAACCACAAAACCGGGGATTACCCGCGGCAATCATTTTCACACCCGTAAGGCAGAACGGTTTGCGGTAATCAGGGGCAAAGCACGAATTCAGTTAAGACGTATAGGAACCAGTGAGATTCTTAACTTTGATCTGGATGGCAACGAACCTTCATATGTGGATATGCCCGTATGGTATACTCATAACATAACCAATGCCGGTAATGACGACCTTTATACGCTGTTTTGGATAAGTGAGCAATATAACCCGAAGGACCCTGATACATTATTTGAGCAGGTATGATTTTGCAGTTTGGCGATAGGAGTTGATAGCTCGACTTTCAGATTTATGGAAAATAAGAAATTAAAGGTTTTAACTGTTGTTGGCACCCGTCCGGAGATAATAAGGCTCTCCAGGGTAATGTCGCTGTTGGATGACCATGTAAATCATATCATAGCACACACGGGCCAGAACTATGACTATGAGCTCAATGAGATTTTTTATCAGGATCTTGAATTGCGAAAGCCGGACTTCTTTCTGAATGTTGATGTCTCCTCACTTGAAGCGTCTGTGGGAGATATTATCAGGAAGTCAGGTGAGCTCCTCCGGCAGGAGAAGCCGGATGCATTACTGGTGCTGGGAGACACCAACTCATGTCTGTCAGCATATATGGCGAAGAGATTACATATCCCTATTTTCCATATGGAAGCAGGCAACAGGTGCTTTGACTTTAATGTTCCGGAAGAAATCAACAGGCGAATAATAGATCATATTGCCGATTTTAATCTTGTGTACACTGAACATGCAAGGCGTCATCTGATATCAGAAGGACTTCCGCACAGGAGAATATACCTCACAGGTTCACCGATGAATGAAGTACTCAATTATTACAGGCCTAAAATTGAAAAATCAAATACCCTTGATACACTCCAATTGACAAAAGGAGAATATTTTATTGTTTCTGTTCACCGTGAGGAAAATATTGATAATCCGAATAACCTTGAAAAGATATTGTTGATCCTGAATCGTCTGGCTGGAGATTATAAGTTACCTGTTATTGTATCTACACATCCGAGAACACGCAAACGTCTGGAGGCAGTTGATTATACGGAGATGAATCCGCTTATTCAGTTTTTGAAGCCCTTTGGATTCACTGACTATGTACGTCTTCAGATGAATGCCCTGTGCACTATTTCAGATAGTGGTACAATAAGTGAAGAATCAGCAATTCTGAATTTCCCTGCGATCTCGCTTCGCAATTCGATGGAAAGGCCTGAAGCCCAGGATTTCGGCAGTATTATCCTAACTGGTTTTAACCACGATATAGTTCTGAATTCATTAGAAGTTGTTATAAAAGAAGGCAGACAACAGAATATACCCATACCACATGAATACATGGTCCCGAACACTTCCTGGAGAGTCTTGAAACTAATCCAGGGTCTCTCAGGCCTAACAAACAAATGGGATGGAATAGTGTGAGGGTAATATGGATAGTAGCTTTAACAATTCCACACAATCATCATTAGGTGAGTTTATTATCTGCAGGATTTGATTATTTGCCTACATTTGGTGTATAACATTTACGTATATGAGAACATCTGAAGTAAAAGCAGTGGCATTAGTAATAATTGCCACATTAGCATGCTCATGCGTGTCCAAAAGGAAACTCACCTATCTCCAGTATTCGGGCAAATCATTCCAGATTGAAAACAGATCAAATACGACTGGGATTTCTATCACTCCTCATGATTATAGGATAATGCCATACGATAACCTATACATTAGGGTCATTACTCCAGATCCCCAATGGTCTGCTCTGTTTAATCTGGATGTTGGAACTTCCGGCCTTACACAGGAGAGTGCTGCTCTTTCAGGATACACAGTAGACTCTGATGGAAGAATAGATATCCCATATGTAGGGAAAGTTGATGTGGGGGGGGAAACTTTGGAGGACATAAGAACAAGACTGGACTCGATTTTTGAGAATTATGTCACAGACGCTTCTATAACTGTCAAGTTGGTCAATAATTACGTGAGTGTAATTGGTGAGGTGATTAGTCCGGGAAGGTATCTGCTAACCAAGGATAGGATTAATATTTTTGAGGCTTTGTCACTTGCAGGTGATCTGAGTTCATTCAGTGATAGAGAAAAGATACAGTTAATCAGGCCATCTCAGTATGGACCAATTATCAAGGAATTTTCATTAACTGACAGAAGCATTTTGTCTTCTGAGTTTTACTATATCATGCCCAATGATATAGTTTATGCAAAACCTATGCAGGGCAGACCTTTCCAGATTAATACTACTGTCTGGACACTCCTTCTCACCACTTTGACATCAACACTTGGAATAATAGCTTTTTTCAGGACTCTGTAAACTTGCGGATAAATCTAACAATCTACCGTAGAGAAAAATGTACCTAGTAAGGAAAGAAATCAAGCAAAACCTAGACAATGGAAAATAAGGACACATTATTCTTAAGTGATGAGAATGTGAAACCTGTAATAAGTAACGGTTTCGATCCACTTACAATTCTTAAGATCCTCGTAAGAAACTGGTACTGGTTTTTTATCTGTATAATTCTTGGATTGTTCTTCGCGAGATTTTTATTGAGCCATACTTTACCAGTCTTTAATACATCAGCCACTATTCTGATTAACGAAACGGAAGACAGACCTCTGGTTGACAATTCAGAATTACTACAGGGATTGGGCCTGCCTGGTGGGATGCAGAATCTGGAGAATCAAATGATGATAATAAAGTCTAGGGATTTGGTTGAACAGACCCTTGAAGAGTTACCATTTGATGTGGATTTCTATTTTAAGACATTCAGGAATAATCTCTCTATATATCCTGAAATGCCCTTAATTATCACAGGTGAATCAGAAGCACAATTGCCGAAGGGTATTGAATTCGAAATCAGCTATATCGACAGCAGTACCTTTGGAATAAGATCAATGTCGAAGTATCATCCAGTGGAATTGGTTGCTGCTTTCGGCAATCCAATTGAATTCTCCCGATACAGGTTCCGTGTTGATTGCAGAGATTCAGAATGGTTCGAGGCGCATCGTTCACAGCCTCTTTATTTTGTGTTGAACAATCGTGCCAGTATGGTGAATCATTATTCAAACCGGCTGAAGGTAGAGTTAATTTCACGTGGGGGGTCAATTTTAAGAGTAAGTAAATCAGGCACAAATCCAACCAAGGATGCAGATTTCATTAATAAGCATATCGAAAATTTCCAGGACATTTCACTGGAAAAAAAGAACCTTGAAGCCGATAGAAGAATTAGGTTCATTGATGAACAATTAACAGGTATCTCAGATTCATTATCCTTCACCGAAAACAGACTGCAGCAATTCAGATCTGCTAACAGGGTTATGGACGTTTCAGCTCAGGGACAATCCATCATTGGACAAGTTGCGGCTTTAGAGGCGGAAAGAGCCAGGTTAAACCTTGAGGCAAACTACTATGATTACCTTGCCGAGTATTTAAATAAGGAAGAAACAGGCGAATTGCCAATCATACCCATTACCATGGGAATAACAGATCCAGGTCTGACAAGGCTGGTGGATGAGTTGGCTGCTCTTCAGGGGCAATTATCAACCACCGGAGCTGGAGAAATGAATCCGTTACAAAGGAATTTAGAACAAAGGGTTCGGTCCACAAAGAGCGCTCTAAAGGAGACTCTAAATGGATTAAGGAGGGCAAATAGCCTGGCCAGATCAGAAAATCAACAGCAGATTAATCGTGCCAATGCCCAGGCCTCTGCGCTTCCGGTAACAGAAAGACAGTTATTAGGCATTGAAAGGACATTTAAACTTAACGATGAATTGTATACTTTCCTATTGGAAACCAGGGCGGAGCAGCAGATGCAGAAAGCATCCAACAGAGCCAACAGTGAGTTAATTGATAGGGCAGATGACCGGTTCAGCACTGTCATTGCCCCGAGTCGTACCAAGGTTTATTTTGTAAGTTTGTTTGGTTCCATAGCCTTACCTGGTCTTGTAATCTTCCTCTCGATTTTATTTGCCAATTCAATTAAATATGAGGATGTCATTAGGCTGCCTGATGCATCAATTGTGGGTCAGATACCTCATGACAGCAGCAAAAAGAATACAATAGTTCTTGAAGATTCTGCTTCGAGTATTGCTGAAGCTTTTCGTCTTCTAAGATCAAGAATACAATTTCTTACAAGAGACTCCAGTAGTCCGGTTATTTTAGTCACCTCATCCATGCCTGGAGATGGAAAAACATTCAATGTGATTAACCTTGCTTCCGTATATAGTCTTCTTGGGAAAAGGGCAGTAATTGTTGGTTTTGACCTGCGAAAGCCTAAAATATTTAACGAGTTTAATCTTAAAAATGACAGGGGAGTCTCAACATGGCTCATTGGCAAGGATTCATTTGAGGATATCATTCAACAAACCCAATATGATAACCTTAGTGTCATTACAGCAGGGCCTATCCCGCCAAATCCCTCCGAACTAATTGCCTTGAAAAAGACCGAAGAGCTGTTTAAGATGTTAAAGGCCAGGTTTGATTTTATAATAATTGATACATCCCCGATCGGGATGGTCTCAGACACATATCATTTGGCTAATTTATCAGATGCGTGTTTACTTGTAATCAGATTGAATAAGACTCCGCGGGACGTTTTAACAAGAACCATACGGGATATGAAAACAAGTGGGATAAAAAGTATAAGTTTAGTCCTGAATGACATTAGTTCTAAAGGTAATCAATATGGTTATGGGGAAAAGTATGGTTATACTGGAAAGAAGAAAAGAGGTCAGAAACCGCTTTTCAGGTTATTTAATAGAGGCTGATCATTAATTTGTTATTCAAGGGATTGCATCTGAATTATGGCTTCAATAGGGTAGTAATCAAAAAGAAATCAAACCCCATAGTTGTTTTAGTCTTCTTTTTTCAATTCTTTATTTATGTGGGTTAGTAAATTTCGTTTAGAACCATCAATCTTATTTAATGAGCAAAATGATGCCACAGTAAAAAAGGATTCAATTATTAGGGGTAGTCTTTCACTTTATTTTTCACAAGGCGTTGGTTTTGGATTGAGTCTAGTGAATGCTATTGTTCTTGCCAGAATTTTGACCCCTCATGACTACGGGATAATTGGCATGGCAACAGTTTTCATTAATTTTTTAGTTCTATTTAAAGATGCAGGTTTGGCAACGGCCACCATCCAGAATGAAAGCATTACAGAAAAACAGATTAGTACCTTATTCTGGATTAACCTGATACTAAGTGCCACGTTGGGGATAATTCTCTTATTGTCAGGGCCAATAATTGCCATATTTTACAAAAAGCCTGAGCTTGCACCTGTAATTACAGTGTTGTCTCTTACCTTCATTCTGTCTGGTTTGACTATTCAACATAACGCTTTGTTACAGAGGCATCTCAAGTTTTATACACTATCTCTGAATGAAATTATTGCACAAGGCATTAGTTTGCTTGTTGCCATTCTTATGGCATTGAGTGGCTTCAGGTATTGGTCGCTTGTCGGAGGTGCGATGGCCAGATCTTTAGTATTGCTTGGCCTTACATTTTATTATTGCCCCTGGGTTCCCGGAAGAATGGAAAAAGGTACCGGGGTAAGGAAAATGTTGAGTTTTGGCGGTCATTTAACAGGCAGTTATTTCGTCGGTTATTTATCCCGGAATCTGGATAGCCTCCTTATTGGTAAGGTAATAGGTGCTGAAGCGTTAGGATTGTATTCACGTGCTTTTACATTATTAATGCAACCTTTAACTCAAATCAGGGGACCTTTATCCAACTTGTCATTGCCGGTACTTAGTACATTGAGGACAAACCCTTTAAGGTATTATAATTACTTTAAGAAACTCCTGGATATAAGTATTTCATTGGCATTGCCGATAACTGTATATTGTTTCCTTGAAGGGGAGTTCATTATTCTTACTCTTTTAGGTCCAAAATGGATTGAGGCGGTACCTTTATTTAAGGTATTCTCTATTGGTGGCATTTTTGTCGCCACCTCTGCTGCACCTGGCCTTTTAATGACCAGTTTTGGTTACACAAAAAGATATTTTAAGTTATCCGTTATAACTGCAGCAATTGTGGCAGCTTCATTCATTATTGGAGTCCCGTTCGGAGTGCTCGGAGTGGCAATAGCTTATTCTGTCTCCAGTTTTGTTAAAATGATTCCACTTACTTACTATGGAATCCGCAATACTCCTGTGAATATTGGATTGTTCGTTAAATCAGTTTATGGCCCTCTCTTAGCCTCGGGCGCAGCCGGATTATTGACAATTATATTTCTTCGCTTATTTCAGTCGGGGGGTACGCTGAGACATATTATTGCCGGATTGATCTTTTTCCTCATTTATACATCATTAACCTTGATGAGAAAAGGTACAAGGGAAACATTTTTATCAATCTGGAGAAGCGTTTTCACAAATCAAAAGGTTTAAGGAGTTATGCGGGTTGACAAAGAATATCCAACTTTGAGCATAATTATACCTGTCTATAAAGCAGAGGAATTCTTGCCGGAATGTATAGAAAGCGTACTAAAGCAAACATTTAAGGATTTTGAACTGATTCTGGTGAATGACGGTTCTCCGGATAAGTGCGAAGAAATTTGTAGATCTTATGCAGATTTAGATCGGAGAATTAATGTTATCAGTAAAAAAAACGGGGGAGCCAGCTCAGCTAGAAATGCAGGCTTGGATTGTGCCCGAGGAAGATACATCGGCTGGGTGGATGCTGATGATCGAATTGCATCTGATATGTATAGTACATTAATTGGATTGATAGAGGATTACGACGCCGATATTGCAGATTCTCAGTATTATCAGGTGGTTGACAATGGAGTTATTAAAAGTGGCAGGGAGGAGCAGGTAGTATATGGATCCGGGAATTTCATTATGCATGAGTTTTTTGCCTCACGCATGAAGCCCGGATTAACCACAAAAATATATAGAAGGGAGTTGTGGAATAATATTCGTTTCCCACTCGGTAGAAACCATCAGGATTTCTATGTAAATGTATTATTTGCGCTTAGATCTCTAACATATGTCAGGACGCCGGAGGCAAAATATTACTATATAATAAGAGATAAAAGTATTACAACAACCAAAACTTCCAGAGAGTTAAGGGAAGCAATTTATAAATACCAATTTACAATCAATCTTGCAAAAAATAATGATTACTCAAAGCTGGCAAAAACCTTTTTGAGAAATGATGGAATAAGCAGGTTAATGTGGAGGTATTATGATATTTCGGTTAATTCGAAAGTGCCAAATCAGTATGTTTATAATCATTATATCCGGGAAATGCTTGGATGGTCTATTGTGAAATACTTGGTTTTTTCAAATCTGCCGCTGAAAACCAGGATAAGCTATATACTTTTATTACTCGATTTCAAAAGCGTACAAAAGATATTACATGATTGGTTCGGAAAGTAGCGTTCAACAGGATATAATGAAGATGTTATCTGTTGTTATTCCCGTTTTCAATGTCGAATCATTTATTGAAAGGTGTATCAGGAGTCTGGAGAATCAGGATATTCCACACAATGAATATGAAATAATCTGTGTAAACGATGGCTCTCCGGATAACAGTCGGGAGGTGATAACCAGGCTGGGTAATGAATATAACAATATAATCCTGGTAGATCAAATGAACCAGGGTGTCTCAGTGGCCAGGAATGTTGGCTTGGAGAAAGCAAGAGGCCAATATGTACTTTTTATTGATCCGGACGATTATGTAATAGAAAACTCATTTAATAGAATCCTGAAGGAAATAGTTGAATTTAAGGCTCAAATGGCTATTCCAGGATATTTATTCGTTGATGAAGGCGGGAACATTTTAGGCAAAAAGATATTTGATAACTATGCCTCCCGGGTTTGTACTGGAATAGAGGCGTATTATTTGGCCAGGGAAACCGGACATATTGTTACTGACACTTCGGTGGGAGTAATTTTCAATTCGGCCTTTTTAAAAGATAATCGGCTGGTCTATAAACCTGGTGTGATTCTGAATCAGGACGCTGAGCTATTAGCAAGGATTCATTGCATTGCAGATCGATGTATCTTTACAAAACAGGTCCTATATTCGGCAGTTGAAAGAAGAGGCTCTGCTTCCCGTTCAAATCAATTCATTACTGAAAGGGTCCGGAAAGGCTTCGTTTTGGCTGCACAAAACTTAAAAGAATTCCAAAGTAGGGATTCGTTAAATAAAGATCAGAAACAATTTTTAAATGGCCCAATTGCTAAATTTGTTCTTTTAGCCACATATTCTGGGGCAACAACCCTATCCCGTAAAATGTTCAAGCACACAGTAACAGAATTAAGGTTCAAAGGTTTGGCGCGGCTTAACATAAAGGGATGTTCTACATATCATTATGTATGTGGCTTCTTTTATAATTTGTCACCGCTCATTTCCGCCATTGCAATATTTATATATTTGAGATTAAGCCGGTTATTTACAATGAAATAAGAGTTTGCCCTAACATGTTATAATTATCAATTGGAATTATTTGCTGTATTTTAGTTGCCAATCTCAATCCATTTTAAGCAGCAAAGAAGGTACAAAATAGAATTAAATCTCCAAGCTTTTGGTTAGCAATATGCACCTTACCTTAATTGCACATTGGTTATCAATGATTTCCAGAGTTATTCATAACATCTGGGTTGTTCTAATGCCTTCTGTTTATGCAAAATACTATTATAGAAAAGTAACCAACAAGAAACTTAACCTAAAAAATCCCAGAGACTACAATGAAAAAGTTCAGTGGTTGAAAATATACTCTGACACCAGCCCTTGGACTGAGCTAGCTGACAAATACAAAGTTCGTGAATATGTTAAAAATTGTGGGCTCGGACAAATCTTAGTTAAGTTATATGGTGTTTGGGAAAGAGCGGAGGAGATTGACTACGATGTTTTGCCAGGGAGCTTTGTACTGAAGGCAAATAATGGTTGCGGGAATAATATCCTTGTATATGACAAAAGCAGTATGGATATTCACCAAACCAATAAAACTATAAACCATTGGTTTAAAGAAGATAATAGTCTAATTTCCTTTCAGCCACACATGTGGAATATTGTCCCAAGAATAATTGCCGAAGAATTATTGCAATTGGAGAATATTAGCAAACAATATAAATCCCTCGTCGATTACAAATTCTATTGCTTTCATGGACAGCCAGAGTTTATTGATGTAATTTTTGACAGAAAGAATCAAGTGTTAGGTTTAGAGATTGAAGCAGCTGATTATTATCGACGTGAGAATGTATATGATTTGAAATGGAATAAAATGGTAGATGTTTTGGCAAATCCGTCTCAATACGATATGGTTGTTGATCTACCCAGGCCCCAAATGTTGAATGAGATGATTGAAATTTGTAAGATTCTTTCCAGACCATTTTCTCAAGTAAGAGTTGATCTTTATGAGGTTAATGGGCATGTATATTTTGGTGAGTTAACGTTTACCCCTGGAGGTTTGAATGATTTCACTACCGAGTTTTTAATAAAAATGGGAGAAAAAATAGATTTATCAACAGCCAGGTTAAGGAAAAGATTGTTCATTATATGAAATTTTGGGCGCGAGGCATAACGAAAAATCCATTATAAAAACCTTTTAATTTTGGCTAACCCTAAGAAGATCTTATTAGTCACCAGTGCATTTTATCCTGAGAACTCACCTCGGGCGTTCAGAGCTACTGAACTTGCTAAAGCATTCCATGAACAGGGACATCATGTTACCGTACTGACCAAATTCAGGGAATATGATTATTCCCAGTTTGTGGCTAAGCATGAAGTTAAGATAACCATGCTTCATAAACAGATCCTTCCTGGTGTGCCAGATATTAATACAAGGCCGTTCTCTCTCATTTTAAGAGGGCTCAGAAGGATGCTTTCTTTACTCTTTGAGTATCCTGATATAGAGAATATGTATTGGATCAGGAGGAACCTAAAAAAAACCACAGATTTTGACCTCATGATTTCTTTTGCAGTCCCATTTCATGTTCACTGGGGCGTTGCTTGGGTCAGAAAGGAGAATCGAATCGCTAATACCTGGATAGCAGATTGTGGAGATCCCTATATGTTTGCCAGGCTCGACAGATTTAAAAAACCATTCTACTTCAAGTACCTTGAGATGATGTTCTGCAGGAGATGTGATTATATTTCTGTTCCTTTCGTTGAGATGCAAAAGCAATTCTATCCACAATTCATTTCTAAGATCAAGGTTATACCTCAGGGTTTCAATTTTAAAGAAGTTAATATATGCAAAGAGCGGCCATCTTCAAACACCATCCTGTTTCTTTTTGCAGGTTCTGTAATCCCCGCGAAACGTGATTTAACAAAATTGCTAAATTTTTTGGCCACAGTTGAAGATGATTTCGTTTTTCGGATCTACACCGAACAAAAGGAGTTCTTTCTGAAACATAAAGAATCTTTGGGGAAAAAACTTGAAATCCTTGACTATATAGATAGATTGTCGTTGATCTATGAAATGAGTAAATGCGATTTTCTGGTTAATGTAGATTCCTCACTTGATGATCAGGGAAATGTCGAGGCCGTACCAAGCAAACTGATAGATTATGCACTTGCAGGAAGGCCTATTTTAAATATAAACTCTTCCAGACTTGATGAGGACAAGGTTATGGCATTTCTTAAAAAGGACTACACCAGGCAAAGAATTATAGATTTAAGTAAACATAATATCACAAGAGTATCCACTCAGTTTCTTGAACTTGCTGAGTAGTTTCCATCACTATTGTTAATAATTTAATGCTCCAAGAACTTAACCGGCTGAAGATTATTTAGGTAATGCTTAATAGTGCTGCATACCAATTCGATGAATATAATTTTACAAGTAGCAAAAACTACTTGTTGCTTTTTATAGTATGGCCTTTCCTCGCTTTTCTTACTGCTCTAGCCAATTACTGCAATAAAGAGGCGCGGATTATAATCTATTTATTTATAATTTATTATGGTTTATGCTATTATGTGGGTCAAACCTTTATGGATTCCTATGCATACGTGCTAAAGCTACAAGAGAATGCATCTTTACCCTTTTCTGAAATATTCAATATTTTCGGGAGTCTTTACACTGACACATCTGTTGACATTGTTGAGCCCTTAATTTCTTTCATTGTTTCAAGATTTACAAGCGATTATAGTTTTCTTTTTGCCGCCTATGCTGCTCTGTTTGGGTTCTTCTATTTGAAGTCTATAAACCTTCTATACTTCCGTTACAGGATAAACCGAAACTGGAATGCCTTGGTTTTTTTGATCTTTTTTGCTTTGATTATACCTGTAACAACAATAAATGGTGTAAGAATGTGGACAGCCGCATGGGCATTCTTTTACGGAGCATATCATGTTATACTATATCGAAAGGGTCAATATTTAATACTCACCATAGCTTCGTGCTTGATTCACTGGAGCTTTGTTTCAGCTAACGTTATCCTGTTACTTTATTTTTTTATTGGTAACAGAAATTTTATATATATGCCTGTCACAATAGCTTCATTTATTTTTCCAGGTGCATTTCTGCCATTTTTTACAAGATTTACGATAGGTGGATCAATGCAGAGCAGGATAGCGGGATATACAAATCTTGATTACATGACCGGTGTACAGGAATCCATGGAGCAAGTCAGGTCCTTTGTTAATCTCAGGTACGATTTTGTTTTCTATTACCTAATCATAACAGTGTTCTTTATTAAATTAATTGCAAATAATCAGGTACATGAAAAGCCACAAAATAGGTTGTTCAGTTTCATCCTCCTGTTTCTTGCATTTGTAAACTTCGGATATGGTATTCCATCATTTGGTGGGAGATTTCGAATTGTTTTTCTACTGTTTGCGGTAACGTATATTTTCCTCTTCTTTACAAAATTGAGAGGAACCAGGTACATGTTCATCACGTTAATCGGGTTGATACCAATGACATTATATGTATTAGTCGAGTTTAGAATTGGCGCTGAGGTAATCAATGCGTGGACATTTTTACCAGGGTTTGGCATGCCCTTGTTCGTACCTGGCTTGTCACTTGCTGAGTTGTTTTTCTCAAACGGATGAGTATAAGATATTTTATGAATCTCAGATCAGATATCTTCAGGAATGTTTCAAATATTACTGGTAATAGAACTCGTAGAAAGTTGATATTACTTGAGTCGGATGACTGGGGTAGTATTCGGATGCCATCTTTGGATGCTTTTAAGAAACTTGAAAGTCACGGGCTGGATCTAAGAACACAGGATGCTGAGCGGTATAATCTTAATGACCATCTGGCTTCCTCCAACGATTTAGAAAATTTGTTTGAAATCCTAAATGAAGCAAAGGACTCTATTGGCCAGGCTGCAGTTATGACCCCCATAACAATTGTGGCAAATCCCGACTTTACTAAAATAAGAGATAGTGGATTCAATGAATATTATTACGAGCCATTCAATCATACAATTCAGAAGTTCCAGGGTAGTGATTGTACTTTTAAACTGTGGAAAGAAGGTATTGATAAAAGACTCTTTGTTCCTCAGATGCATGGCAGAGAACACCTAAATGTAAATGCATGGATGCATGATCTTAGAAATAGGGAAAAGAAAACTCTTGATGCATTCAATGAGGGGTTTTGGGGATATGTCCCTGACAGGTATCCGGAGGTGGACTACCAGGCTGCTTTTTTGTTGAGTAAGCCAGATGATTTAGATTCCCATGCAAGTATTCTCACAGACGGCCTTAATCTATTTGAGAGTCTATTTGGTTACAGGGCTGTGTACTTTGTTCCGCCCAATGGACCTTTCAATAATGAACTTAACAAAGTATTAGCAGAGAATGGTGTAAAATTGAGGGCAACATCAACAATTCAGAACGAACCGTTGGGATATGGACAGAGTCGCAAGGTCTTTCATTGGCAAGGTCAGAAAGATAAGAGCGGATTAATCTATACGATAAGGAACTGCTTTTTTGAGCCATCTCAAGCAGGAAAGGACTGGGTGGATTCCTGCCTTAACGATATTAAAATTGCATTTAGATGGAATAAGCCAGCTATAATTAGCACTCACAGAGTTAATTATATTGGTGCACTTAATGTTTCAAACAGATCCAGGGGCCTCATGCAGCTAAGGTTGCTATTAAAGAGCATTATGAAAAATTGGCCTGAGGTTCTATTTATTACTAGTGCTGATCTCGGGGAACAAATTATAAATGAGCGCTGCTATGACTAATTTCCTCAGTATTTCAACAATCGATATCACTAAAACTGAAAAGTCATTTAATGAGTATGATGATTTATATGATTATGAAAAACTGAAAAATGTCCTTACAAGTATAGTGGATAGGCATATAGGACAGAGCATTATTTCAGGAAGGAGTGTCTTAATGAAACCTAATTGGGTTACCCATTCCACTAAACCAGGTGATCAATATTGCCTTAGGACACATGATAATTTCATATTAGCAACCTTAGCTGTATTGCTTGACTATAAACCTACAAAAGTTCTGGTTGGAGACGCCCCTATTCAGGGCTGTGATTGGGACAAAATGATATCGCCGAGTTTCAAAAGAAAAGTAAATGCCCTTTCTATTGAATCAGGAATTCCTGTTCAAATTATAGATTTTAGACGCAGGACCTTTCATAGGAACGGCAACCGCCCAAAATATGACCTCAGGCCGATTGAGGAATATATTATTTTTGATCTGGGATCACGTAGTTTCCTTGAGCCAATAATATCTAATGCAAAAACAAATTTCAGGGTAACTGACTATGACCCAGGCCGTATGACTTCTGCTCATTCCAGGGGAGTTCATAAGTATTGTATAAGAAAAGACTTCTTTGATGCAGATGTGATAATTTCCCTTCCTAAAATCAAAACTCATCAAAAGACTGCTATAACCGGGGCCTTGAAAAACATCGTTGGAATTAATGGTGACAAGGATTTCCTTCCACATCACAGATTAGGCGGAACCAAAATAGGGGGCGATTGCTATCCGGGAGGCTCGTATTTGAGATATCTATCTGAATTATCACTTGATAATGCTAACAAACGACAAGGCACGCCGTACTACTGGTTATGGAAGAAACTATCCACAATCCTTTGGAGGTTTTCCCTCCCGGGCCCGGAACATAATTTGGCTGCCGGTTGGTATGGCAATGATACAACCTGGAGAATGGTCAAAGACTTGAACGTTATTGCCGAGTATGGGCTCCCTGATGGTACTTTTAGTGAGATCCCGCAACGCAAGATTTATAGTATTTGTGATGGAATTATTGCTGGTCAGGGAGATGGACCTTTAGAACCGTCCCCTCTTAAGTTAGGTGTCATATCATGTACTGACAATTCTCAGGTAAATGACAGGGCTATGGCTATTCTTATGGGATTGAATGTTGACAAAATTCCACTTTTAAGTAATCCGGGAAATATTTTAAGGCAGTGCAATATAATGTTAAATGGAATTCCAGTACAATTAGAGAATTTAAAGGGAATTGCCGTTAAGGCTAGACCCCCGCGAGGTTGGGCAAAAGCACTAAAAGAAGTGGTATGAAACTGGGCATTCATAATGCAAAAGGCTCATTTAGTGAGCGCTGGATTGACTATTGCAGAGAACAGCGTATACCTTTCAAACTCATTGATTGTTATAGAACTGATATTATTGATCAACTGGCTGATTGCGATGCATTAATGTGGCATTTCAACCATAAAAGTTCAAAAGCATGCAAATTTGCCAGACAACTTCTATATTCTGTCACAGCTGGCGGAAAAAGCGTTTTCCCTGATTTTAATACTGTTTGGCATTTTGACGATAAGCTTGGACAGAAATACCTGCTTGAATCGATCAATGCACCTCTTGTGCCTTCGTATGCATTTTATGATAAAAAGGAAGCTGTGGACTGGGCCAGAGGAGCGATTTATCCTAAAGTCTTTAAATTGCGGACTGGTGCTGGTTCAGACAATGTCAGGCTTGTTAAATCCAAGAATGAAGCATTCAGATTAATTAGAAAAGCCTTCGGGAAGGGATTCGTTCAATATAAAGCATGGAGTAACCTATCAGAACGTTTACGTAAGTTTAGACTGGGAAAGACGACTTTATGGGATGTTATGAAAGGAGTGATTCGGCTGGCATTTACTACTGAATTCTCAAAAGTTGCCGGGCGTGAAAAGGGTTACATATACTTTCAGAATTTTATTCCAAACAATGATCATGACATTCGCGTGGTCGTTATTGGAGATAAGGCTTTTGCAATTAAGCGACTTGTTCGGAAGGGAGATTTCAGGGCTTCCGGAAGTGGAGTAATACTTTATGATAAGTCATTCATTGATGAAAATATTGTAAATATTTCCTTCCAGATTTCCGACAGACTAAATACTCAATGCATAGCATTTGATTATGTTTTTGATATGACGAAGCCTTTAATTGTTGAGATTAGTTACGGGTTTACGCCTTCCGGGTATGATCCTTGTCCGGGTTATTGGAGCAGAGATCTCGTATGGCATGAAGGTAAATTTAATCCTTACGGCTGGATGGTTGAGAATCTCATAAGATCCGTACAGGTTAAAGTCTGACATTTCAATAAAATTCTTTTCATTTGTCTATCGGAAAAAACAAGCTCTGCCTCGTAATACCTTCTTTGCAAGCAGGCGGGATGGAGCGCGTGATGTCAGAACTTGCTGAATATTTTGCCTCCACTGAGACTCTGGAGGTACATCTTGTGGTTTACGGAATTACAAGGGAGATATTCTACAAGATACCTGAGGCGGTTATTGTACATACTCCAGTTTTCAGGTTTAACAATACCCTGAGGTTTTTCAGCACGTTAAGAACATTGGCATACCTGAGGTCGGTAATGAAAAGGATATCACCTGTGGCTGTATTAAGCTTCGGTGAGTACTGGAACAGTTTCGTATTAATTGCTTTATTTCGGCTAAAGTATCCGGTGTACGTCTCAGACAGGTGCCAGCCTGACATGAATCTTGGAAAAACACACAATCTGTTGAGGAGAATGCTTTATCCCATGTCAGCGGGGATTATTGCCCAGACAGTGAAGGCCGCTCAAATATACGAAACAATGGGCCTAAACAGGAATATAACAGTGATTGGGAATCCGATAAGGACAATTTCCCCAAGGCCTGACATAAAAAATGAAAAAATAGTTCTCACTGTCGGTCGATTAATCAATACCAAGAATCATGACAAACTGATAGAGTTATTCTTAAGTATCCCCAATCCAGATTGGAAGCTGGTTATTGTGGGTTATGACCACCTAAAACAGAATAATACTCCACGGCTTCGGGCAATTATCTCGGAACACAATGCTGAGGCCAGGGTCATTCTTGAGGGTAAGCAGGATGATGTTGATGCCTATTATCTGCGCAGCGGGATATTCGCTTTTACATCAAGTTCAGAAGGCTTTCCTAATGTAATAGGTGAAGCCATGGCAGCAGGACTTCCTGTAGTTGCTTTTAACTGTGTTGCTGGTCCTTCAGAAATGATTGAAGACAAAAAGAGCGGATTTCTGATTCCCCTTTTTAACTACGGGCTCTTTCGGGAAACGCTATCAATTCTGATACAAAACTCTGAACTAAGAGCAGCCATAGGCAAAGAAGCAAAGCATGAAATTCTAAAATTCTCAATAAAAATTATTGGTGAAAAATATTTGAAATTTATGCGATTGAATTCGGATAATAACCTAACTGATAATATATGAAAATATTAATTACCGGAGGTGCCGGTTTTATTGGTTCGGCAATAGTGCCAGAATTGCAGGGCAACGGACATGAAATCTTTGTACTTGACAATCTCTCCTTTGGAAGTCGTGATTTTATCAACGTTGCAGATGATCACTTTTTTCAGACAGATATTCGGGACAAGAATGGTGTTGAGCATGTATTCAAGATCATCCAGCCTGTTGTCGTGGTCCATCTGGCAGCAATCCATTTCATTCCGTATTGCAACCAGCACCCATTTGAGGCTGCAGATACGAACATAAGAGGTACTATGAATGTGCTGGAAGCGAGCAGTAAGCTGAAATGTTTACGAAAGATCTTTTTTGCTTCCACTGCTGCAGTTTATCCTATTTGTGACGTGGCTGTGAACGAAGAATATGATCAGTTACCCCTGGACATTTACGGGCTCAGCAAGCTAACGGGTGAGCATCTATTCAAAAGATTCTGGCTTGAGACCAGGATTAATACAATAGTGTGCCGTTTCTTCAATGCTTTCGGCCCCAATGAAACTAATCCGCACCTGATTCCCGAAATTGAGAAACAATTGAGGATTGGATTGCGTACAATTAAACTTGGCAACCTGACTCCCAAGCGCGACTTCATCCATACCCATGACATGGCAACCGCAGTGAACTTATTGCTTTCATTGAGCCGACCGGGTTATGAAATCTTCAATCTTGGTCGTGGTATTGAGTATTCTGTGGTTGAGATTGTTAGGGCATTCGAGCGACAACTTAATGAGAAAATTACGATTGAGATTGATCCTTCCAGAGTTCGTAAAGTGGAGCGGGAACATCTCCTTGCAGACGTATCAAAACTTAAGAGTGTGGGATGGAGCCCTCGTTGGGGGATTGACGAAGGAATCAAAAATCTTGTTCAAAACTGGCGGATAAACAAGTAATGAATTTAAGTTTCGCAAGTGATTTTAGGCCGCTTGCTTGAGTTCGAGATTATCAAGATTTATAAAATGCTTAAAAGTTTCACTACGGTTAATCAGGGTATCCATCACTCTTTCATCGTCGATCA
>Ga0116185_1001606_pt1 | contig 22316 bp, 15 predicted proteins | sample AD_JPNNA7_MetaG_FD_89754 | JGI IMG/M metagenome (GOLD analysis project Ga0116185, IMG submission 89754) | Active sludge microbial communities of municipal wastewater-treating anaerobic digesters from Japan - AD_JPNNA7_MetaG | ecosystem: Engineered > Bioreactor > Anaerobic > Digestate | place...
CCGACTTTACCGAGCGCGGCGGCCTGCATGCGCCCGGTGTAGGCGCCAACCGCGGCAGGCGTGCGCTCCATGAGGTCGGAATGGCCCGTCTCGAAGGCAGGCACGGGATAGATGTCGCAGCCCACGATATCGGCGGCCCGATTGAACGCCGCCAACTGGTTCAGCTGGTTGCGCGGCGCGTGGTTCATCCAGACCGGGTGCCCGGGATCGAGTTGTTTGAGAAACTCGTAACCCTGGACCATCCCCGCGCACATCTTGGCCGCCCGTTGCGGCGCGTTCGAGACCCCGAGGTCCGGGTTTGGCGGCTCCTCGCCCAGTTTTCGCCACACGGCGTTCGCCGTTTCCTCCGATTCCGAGTAGCGGCCCCGGCTCCAGAGTTGGCTGGAGCGCTGCATCATCTCACGGAGTTCGGTCTGGAGTGCCGTGTCCGTGAGCGCATCGATCTTGGCTTGCTGCTGCACCGGCTCCTGCTCTCGCCGCCATTGCGTAGCGCCGTAGAAACAGTTCCAGAGGGCCTCGTCGGGCACTTCCCACACAAGCAGGGCCGGATGCCCCGCAAACCCGGCCGCCATGGCTTTCAGTTCGTCTTCCCGGGCCGCCTGGTTCTCACTGAAATCGATACTGTACCCCGTATTGATCCAACCCCGCAGGTTATGGGCATGAAGACGGTCCAGGGCGGCCGCATCGGCGCTCGCATGCACCAGGTTGAACCCCGCTTGCGCGGCAGCATCGAGCAAAGCGTCTTCGCCGGGGTTCTCATAGAGTCCGATAACAAAGGTCCGCTCGCCGTCAACAACCAGCATACGGTCCGCGGCAATCGTGGCCTTCGCGGCGTGCGCGGCAGCACCCGCAAGAAGAAAAACACCTAGCAGGCATACGAGTTGAAAGCAGCGCATGATTCTACTCCTTTGTCCAACTCCGTTTTGTGGCATGTCGAGCATCGTAGTGCATCCCAAGGCAATATGACAAGCCGCCGGTTTCAAGAGATGGTTCAAGCGTCCCTTTCCCCGGGTGTGCTTTAACAAAGTCCAGCACGAATGATCTGAAGTAAGAGCCCGCGACATAATAAGATAGCGAACGTCATCTGATTGCGCCAGAAAATGCCTGTGACTGTACGTTGACGCCGCGGGCAGTTTGTATGTGCCCCGCCGCCATCGGTATCATACACCGTCTATAGGCCGACCCGAAACGCTCGCGCAAAAGATAACGTCTAAATCGACGGTCCTTTAGACCTGGTGCAGACAGGTCGTTCCAGAGAGATCGTCAGGCAAAACACACTGCTTACAGGAAACCGTGACTCGACGTCATAAATCAACGGAACGTTTCACGCCGTTCCAAAGGATTGTGGCCATTTGGGTAGCCGTCGCAGCGGCGATCGTGCTCGCGCTTATCCTTACGCCGCGGCGGGAACCTCCGCCCAAGCCGTCCACCATCTCGTTCGGCGACCGCCCGAGCGACAGAGCCGGCCGGTCCAGGGGCGGAGATGCCTTCCGGCGCGGACGTTCCGGTTCGGCGAATTCACCTGGCTCAACCAGCGGGAAGGAGGCCGAGCAAGATCCCTTTGTCATTTTCGGCGTGGTGCGTGCCGCAGATTCGGGGAAACCGATCCAGGACGCCTACATCCGCTCCCTATTGGTACCCGCCCCGGAGGACGGCGCTAGCGATGGGGATTCCAAACAAGAGGTAGAAATAACGCCGGCGATGATGGATTCGGCGCGCGGGCTTCGAAGAAGCACCAAGTCGAATGAGCAGGGCCAATATGCCTTGCCTGCGCCAAGACCCGGTAAGTACGTGGTTCAGGCAAGCCGCGCCGGATTCCTCACCCGCCAGGAAATCGTCGAGATTCCCGAAGGCGCGGAGAAAGAACAGCGCCTCGACATCACGCTGTCGAAAGGGGCCTCGATCACAGGACGCGTCACCGAGGCGGGCAATAACAAGGGCATCCCCCTTATCACCCTCAACGCCAACAGCGACAGCGGAACAAACAACGCCGAAGGAGAATCCAACGCCGACGGAACGTACGAGATCAGCGGTTTGTTGCCGGGAACTTACCAGGTCTCCCTGGATTTGACCCGGCAGCCCTATAAAGCGCCGGGCACAATCCCCGTCCGCAACGTAGTCATCGAGACGCCCGATCAAACCGTGAAAGATGTCAACTTCATTCTCTCGCCGGCCGGGACGGTGTGGGGGTATGTCACGGACACCAGCAAGCAGCCGGTGCAAAGGACTCAGGTCTATCTGTGCACGTCCGAGAGCCTCATTTCGCAAGCGCTGGACGCGATGGTGCATCGGGCGCCTCCCCTCCACAGCCGTTCCGAGGAAGACGGATACTACGAGCTGATCGGGGTGCCGTTGAACCAGGAATGGCGGGTTTATGCGGACTCCGATGAACACGCGCCGCAACTCACCGACCCGTTCCTTCTGACCGAGGCGGCACGGTCCGCCCGGGTGGACATCCACGTCATGTCGGGCACGTCGGTATACGGCCGCGTCATCGACCAGAACGGCAGCCCTGTTGCACGGGCAAGCGCGCTCTGCGTACCCTCCTACTCGAAACTTTTCCAGCGCATGAACGAAGCCCGCGCGTTCCGCAACTGCAAAACGGAGGACGACGGCAGCTTCGTCATCGCAAACCTGCCGCCGGGTGACTACCAGCTCCTCGCGCAGAAGGAGGGTTACAAGATCGCGGTCATGGGGGACCCCGTGTATGCGGATGGTTTCAACGACATCCACGGTTTTGACGTGGTTTTGTCGGCTGTGGACAGCGGCAACTTCGTCGTGTACGGAATTGTCACCGACACAGCGGGCCGGCCCATTCCGGGAGTCAAACTCACACTTGCCGGCCTGGGAACCGAATCCATGAGCGCGACCGAGTTAGACACCGAAACCGACCAGCTCGGCGAGTTCGGGTTCTACGGCGTCGAAGCGGGATTTCTCGTATTGACCGCGCATAAGGAAGGGTATGCCTCCAAACAAGTCAACGAAGTGAAACTGGACACGCCGACCAGCATCATCATGGAGGCCTGCGGGTCGGTCCGCGGAACCGTGTTGGTCCGGGAAACCGGGCGGCCTCCGGAACGGTACAGCCTGCGAGCGGCGCCAGCAGACTCGCAAGAAGGGGGACTCGGACTGGCCCTCCTCTCCTCCGGAGATATGAGCAATTCGCGCAGTTTCGACAAACCGGACGGAAGCTTCGAGCTGTCGCTCTCGGCAGGTGCTTACACCATCGAGGCCAGCGCGCAAGGGTTCACCCCGGGCCGCCAGGAAATCACTGTGGCGGAGGGACAGCGTCTTGAGGGCGTAAACCTGTATGTAAGCCAGGCGGGCGGCGCTATCGAGGGGCAGGTGCGGACCACGGATGGCGGGGTGCCCGCGGGGGCGACTGTATGGATTACCGCGGCGGGCGCGTCGCAATTCGGCCGTCTCGCCGATATGATAGCCCAAACGCAGCGCGGCGGCGTGCAGGTGGGCGCGGATGGACGATTCGAATTCCGCAACCTCGCTGACGGCACGTACACCGTGTATGGGCAAGCCGAAGGGTACGCCCAAGGCAACAGCGGCCCTGTGCAGATCGCCCAAAGCCGGACCGTCTCAGGGGTAGTCGTGTCGCTAGGCGGAGGCGGACGCCTGCAGGGCTACGTCACCCGCAATGGCGCATATCTGCCGGGCGCCATCGTCACGGTCATCGGAAACGGCATCAGCGAAATGGCGTCTGCCGACCAGAATGGCCAGTATGTCATAGACGGCCTTGCGGCAGGCTCGTACATGGCCACGGCAGTCTCGTTCGAAGGCCGGGGCACAGATCTCTTCTCGCCCATGCACGCGCAGGTCGTGATCCGGGAAGGCGAAACCACCGTGCACAATTTCGGAGAGGAGGGCGGCGCCACCGTTCAGGGACTGTGTACCCCCGCCCCCACGAGCGGCGTTCTGGGATTCGCCATTGTGCGGATCCCGGGGAGTTCAAGCGCGATGACCGGCCTCAACCTGACCAATCCGGCTGACTGGTTCAGCGGCCAAGGGGCGGATGGGGCGCCTTCCGTCATCGGCATGTCGCCCATTCGCGGCGATGGCTTCTTCCAAGTCGAGAACTGTCCCGACGGCAGTTACCAACTCGATATCATGTACGTGAATATCGGAGAGGCGATGGCCGGAACAGGCCGGCCCCGAGCCAGCTTGCCCGTCACCATCCAGAACGGCGAGACTGTCGAGCTGAACATCTCTTTACCGGAATCATGAGTGCGCCATGGCCATTATTGAACTGACTGACGTGGAAGTTTCGTACGGCGCGGTCAAGGCGCTGCAGGGCGTGACGTGCGCCGTGCAGGGCGGCGCCGTGGGACTGCTCGGCCCCAACGGCGCAGGAAAAAGCACCCTCCTCAAGACACTGCTGGGATTCATCCGCGCCGATGCAGGAGAAGCCGCGCTCTTCGGCTTCAAACTCCCTGAACAGGCATTAGAGGCGCGTCAGCGGCTCGGGTATATGCCGGAACGGGACGTCGTCGGCCGCAAGGTGAGCGCGGTGTCCTTTCTGACGTACTGCGGGTGCTTGTTCGGCATGAAACGAACCGACGCCATGGAGCGCGCCCACGAGGTGCTCAATTACGTGGGCGTGGGCGAAAGCCGTTACCGGAAGATGCAGACCTACTCGACGGGAATGTGCCAGCGGATCAAATTTGCCCAGGCCCTCGTGCATGATCCCAAGCTGCTGCTCCTCGATGAACCCACCAACGGACTCGACCCGGAAGGCCGCATCGAGATGCTCCAGCTGATCAAGGAACTGGTGCACAAGCGAGGCGTAACGGTGCTCCTGTCGTCGCACCTCCTTCCCGACGTGGAACACGTGTGCGACCACGTCCTGGTGATCCACAAGGGCCGGATTGTGCGCGAAGGGAGTATCGGCGATCTCACGACAGCCCGCGAGAACCTGTTCGAGATCCGGGTGCGTGAAAACAAAGAGGCGTTTCGACAAGCCCTGGAGCAAGCGGGCTGCACGCTGCAGACCCACCCCAACGGCAACCTTCTCGTCGAGAAACCGGCGGCCATGAACCCCCGGCTATTCTTCGAGATCGCTCAGCAGAAGAAAACCCAGGTGCGGCACTTCGTCCCCGTGCGGCATCGCTTGGAGGAAGTGTTCATGCAGGCCATCGGGAGACGCTAAGTGCCCATTTACGAACAAACATACCGGGCCTATGAGGGAAAAACGCTGCGCGGTTTCCGGTGGTGGGTCATGGTCAAACAGGAGTTGCGCGTGCTATTTGCCACGCGGCCTTTCCTTTACCTCCTCATTGTGGCGGTGATCCACGTGAGTTTCCGCGTATTTCAAATCACCGTCTATGACATGGTCAGCATGGCCAACCAGAGCGCCGCCCTGATGGCCCTGCGAAACATTGCCATGATGCAGGTCGATGAACGCACCTTCTTCGATTTCCTGCGCATCCAGAGTCCCCTCGTCTTTCTCGTCACGCTGTTTGCGGGGTCCGGCATGATCTGCAACGATTTCAGCGATAATCTCATCGAAATCTACTTCTCGAAACCCTTGACCCGTCTGGACTATATCGCCGGGAAAATCGTTACCCTTGTACTGGTAGGGGCCATCCTGACGGCGATTCCAGACATCCTTCTTGTCGTGCTGCACAACCTGCTGGCGCCTGGCAGGGAAACCCTGCGCGAGACGTATTGGATTCCGTTTTCAATCCTGGCATTCTCCGCGTGCATCGTGCTGCCGTGCGTGCTCGGAATCCTGGCCAGTTCGGCGCTTTTCTCGAGCCAGCGGTACGCCGGCATCGCGGTGTTCATGCTCCTGTTTGGCGATTCCGCGCTGGGAAGCGCGCTGCCGGGACTGGTCCGCAATCCCAATTTCTCCGTCTTGTCGCTTCCCATGGCCATCAACCGGATGGGCGAAACATTGTTCAACCAGCCCAAGAAGACCTTTCCCTTGCACTGGGGCTGGTCGGCCCTGGTGATCGCCCTGGTGTGTGCGGCAGCCTATTGGGCGCTGGCCTCGCGAATCCGCCGCGCGGAGCGGGCATCATGAGTGTGGTTATCGAAGCTAAAGAACTCTCTAAATGGTTCGGCGAAGTCGTGGCCGTCAATAATCTCGACGTGACCATCGAATCCGGCGTCACCGGACTGCTTGGCCCCAACGGCGCGGGGAAGAGCACGTTCATCAAGCTGGCTATGGGCTTGTACGGCCCCAGCCGCGGTACAATCAAGGTCTTCGGCCAGTCGCCCCGCAACAACATGGATGTGTTGCGGCGCATCGGCTACTGCCCCGAGTTCGACCGGTTCCCCGACAACACCACGGGATTCGAGTTCGTCTATTGGCTCAACCGGTTCTACGGCCTGACCGGCGGCGAAGCCACCAGACGCGCCGAAGAAGCATGCGAACGCGTCAAGATGACCGACCGCATGGACGATCTAATCGAGACATACAGCCGGGGCATGCGCCAGCGCATCAAGATAGCCCAGGCATTGGCGCCGGCGCCCGAATTGCTCTTTCTGGACGAGCCCATGGCCGGACTCGACCCCGAAGGGCGCGAAGAGCTGTTCGCCCTTATCCGCGCACTCGGCGAGGAAGGCCGCGCCGTCATCGTCTCGAGCCATATCCTATACGAGATCGAACGGGTGACCAGCTATATGGTCTTGCTGCACAACGGTTGTATCCTGGCGCGCGGCAAGGTTCATGACGTGCGCGAACTCATGGACGAGCACCCGCTCGCCGTAACCGTGGAATGCCGCTCGCCACGCGCATTGGCGGCCCATTTTGCGGGAGACGACACAACGTTGAGCATCGAATTCGACAATGGCCGCGTAACCGTGCGCACCAGAGATCCCAACGGCTTCTTCGACAAATTGAACCGGTTGATTACCGAGAACGCGGCGGAGGTCACGAGTTTTGCTTGTGCGGATGCCGATTTACAGTCGGTATTCCAATATCTGGTGCGGTAGGAGCCCGATGAACGAAGGACACGAAACAGCCCAGAAATCAGCAATCGAGAAAGCCCCGTATATGCGCTTCCTCGGGGCATCGATGCATCACGCCCTCGTGACCACGCTGCGGCGGAAGCGAACCATTCTGGCGGGTGTTATAGCATTGCTGCCCGTTGTGATTCCGCTGCTGTTGACGGTGTTTACGGAGGGCGCCTTCGGCCAAGAGGGCAACAAGCTGTTCGTCATGCTTGTCGAGGACATCTATGTCAAGGCGCTCCTGCCGCTGCTGGCGATGTTTTTCGGCACCATGCTGATCGGAGAAGACGTCGAATCCCAGACCATTCCGTATCTTCTCACTCGGCCGTTTCCCCGGTCGGCCTTGGTTTTAGGGCGATTCGCGGCGTATATGATCATCGCCACCGCGCTGGTCCTCCCCGGGATTTTCCTCACGTTCGCTGCATGCACGGCGCTGGGCAGTTTCTCGTTTTCGCCAGCCAATCTGCGGCTCATGCTCCATTACGATGGCGCGCTGATAATGGGTCTGATGGGTTACGGCGCGTTCTGCATGTGGCTCGGCGCGTTCTTCAAGCGACCTATCATTGTCGGGGTGACGACGCTGTTCGGCTGGCAGCGTCTCGCCTTCTTCGTGCCCGGCCTCATCGATTTCTTTACCATCGAGAAATACGTGACGGCTCTGCTGCCGCCCCTCGCCGAGGCGCGCGAAACGCCGACGCTGCGCACCGCCCTCGCCGAGTTTCAGAAACAGCAGTTCCTGATCGGCGCCGCGAAGTCCGTGGCCGCGCTATGCATCATCACCGCCGCGATGATTGCCATCACCGTGTTCGTCGTCCGGTGGCGCGAGTATTCCCAAGCCAAAGCCATGGAGAGTTGATATGAGGCGGACGCGGGGGCGGAAGTCACACCGCGAGAGGCGCACAATTCTCGTCCTTGCCGCAATTGTCTGCGTTCTCGCAGTGGCTGTTCTTTGGGCGCGCTCCCGCGATCCCGAGGCGCTGAGGCCCCCGCCCCGCCCCCCCGAGATGCAAGCCCGGACCGCGGCGCCCGAGAATGCATACCATGTGCTCGGAGAAGCCCTGTATCTCCTTCCGGCCGAGAATCCCATGCCCAAGAAGTACCCCGTTCCCGGCAGACCCGGCCTGGAGGCTTTCTACTCGACCGAGGTGAATTCCATCGCCCGCGAACTCGATATTTGGGCTCCGGACGACGGCCCGGAGGTCGCCGCGTACCTTGAGCAATGCCAGCCCGCCATCGAAAAGGCCAAGCAGGCCCTTGCGTGCCCCTATTTCCTTATTCCCCAGGAGGCGGGACAGGCAAAGAGGGCAATTGGCGACCCCGCTTTCACAACGCTTCTCCACGCCTCCTGTCGTCACGCATGGGAGATCCGCAACGATAAACAAACGGCCCTCGATCTTTTCTTCGACGCAGTTCGCCTGTGCCGCCTGCTCCGGCAAGACGGAGCAGCCAATGAGCTATCCTGGATCCAGTCAAAGGAACAGAATCTCTGGCGGCAATTGGCTGATTATGTCAAAGAGACCGGCGACCCCGCCATACTGAACCACGCGCTCGACAGGCTGATGGAGTTGGAGGAACCGCCGCCGCTCGACTGGAATCTGATACTCGACGCGGAGTGGCGGTCCGAATGGGAATATCTCGAGCGGATGCGCGCGCAAGGGTCTCTCCAGGGACCGGCAACGCTGGCAAACGTGCTGCGCATGCGCCACGAACGCCGCATGATCCGCAGCATCATCAACAAGGGCGGAATATGGACACAGACGCTTTCTCTCCCTTACCCCCGTTTTGAAGAGGCGCTCGGCGGAAATCCGGGCGGTCCTCTCGCCGCTGCCAAGGACTACGGCGGCTGCGAAAGCGTGTGGTACCGCCTCTGGGAAGCCAAATTGGGACAGACGTGTTGCGCCGCTATGCAACGCCAACTGCTGCTGCTTGCACTTCTGGAATTGCATCGCCTCGATAAGGGACAATACCCGGAGGCGCTTGCCGGTGCGGCGGCGGGTCGTCTGGAGATGCTTCCCGTAGACCCCTTCACGGAAGAGCAATTCCAGTATAACCCCCTGACGCCGGAGCGCCTGCTCGTCAGCCCGGGACCGAAAACATATCCGCGTTCCTTGTTCCGCCCTGATTTGAACTGGCGCGCGGAGATTGTCAACGGAGTGGTTGGCATTCAGACGACCCCTAAAGAGGATTGATCTTGCGCCGAAGAACAAAACAGACCAGCGCGAAGCGAAGGATATTCCTCTTCCTCGGCCTGTTGCTTGTGTTTGCCGGTCTTGTGGTGGCGGCCCGCTTCTACCGCACGAAACCCCTCATCGAACCCGAGTCCCCCGAAATGGCAGCCAAACGCATGTCGCCGGACAACGCGTACTATGCCCTGCTCGAGGTGGCGAAAGACCTGCCGGCTCCGCCGAAGAACCTGCGCGGGGAAATAGGCCCCTCCGTAATCGCGTCCCAAATGGCAGTTCGACGTCCGGACGACGATCCCGAGATGATTGACTACTTTGAAACCACCCGCCCGGCGGCCGAAGCGATTGTTCAAATCCTCGACCAAAAAGCCTACTACTGCGCCCCTTTGGAATCCCTGGAGCGCAACCGGCAAGTCTTGGATTCTTTCCAGCAGCTGGCGCGCATTCTCTGTGCCCACGCGCTGTATGCCGCGAAAAAGGGGAATCCGGAGCAGGCTTCGAAGTTCGCCCTATCCTGTCTGCGGCTCGGCGATTCCGTGGCAAAGGACGGGCCGTTCGACAATGTTAACAGCGGCTGCGAGATCGTTGACCAGGCCGCGGCCTGCGCCATGTGCCTGCCGTGGGCCGATTATTCCCAAGAGTGTCTTCGCTCTTTTTCGAGCGCGCTCGATGTGTTGCGGCCTGCCGGCATCGACCTGTCCCGCAGCGTGGATTGGGAGTTTCGCCTGGTTGAAGCAGGGGGGATCTACGCCTTTTCGGAAGAAGATGGCAACAGCGGACTGATGGCCAGCATGCGGGAAGCCGCGTTGCGGCGCTTTCTTCGCAAACATGAGGCGGCGCTCCGCAAGGCCGCACAACTCTCGTATCCCGAACTGCCTGCGTGGAGCGGCCGGCAGCGACGCACCCGGCATATCGAGCACAGAGTTCTGCCAACGCGTCTCATGCGAGCCGTGGAAAGCAGCGTCGTTAACGTGACCCGCGCCCGCACGTCCGTCGAAGGTTTGCGGGCGGTACTCGCCCTGGCGCTCTACAAAATGATGCGGGGAACATATCCGGAATTGCTCGAAGCCCTCACGCCCGAGTTCTTGGATTCCGTTCCCGTGGATGCGTACATGGCCGCACCCTTGCGATACTCGGCCGCCAACGGCACCTATCGGATGTACAGCGTGGGCCTCCTCGGAAAAGACGACGCTGGCGATCCCAGACAAGACGTGTTGTTTCCGCCGCCAACGGCCGCGGTCTTTCAAGCGTCTCTGAAGAGCCCTGATGAATAGGCGAGCCCCACTGGCCGGGGTCCTGGCTGTGACGATTGCGGCGGCCGTGTGCCCGGGCCGTTTCGCGGCAGCCGCGTATCAAGAAGCGCCGGTGCTGCGTGCGCTGGTCGAGCGCGGGCAGCTTCCGACGGTCGCGGAACGCCTTCCCGAACACCCCATGATCGTGAAACCGATTGAGAAGATTGGACAATACGGCGGCACGTGGCGGCGTTTCAGCCTTGGAAACCGCGACTTGTTGCTCAATACCCGCATGGGGTATGAGCCGCTTGTCCGCTGGGACCTCGATGGGAAGACGGTCGTCCCCAACCTGGCCCACAGCTGGGAGGTCCTCGACAATGGTTGCACCTACGTATTTCACCTGCGAAAAGGGGTGAAATGGTCCGACGGCCGGCCGTTGACGTCCGAGGACATCGGCTTCGTCATGAACGATTTCCATGCGAATACGGATCTGTCGCCGATATACCCATCGTGGCTCACGATCAACGGCAACCGCGTGAGCTTCAGCGCTCCCGACCCTTGCACGGTGGTGTTCAGGTTTCCCGAGCCTTACAGCATCTTTCTCGAGATGATGGCTTACAACGGCAACCTGCTCGTCTTGCCCAAGCATTATCTCAAACAGTTTCACGCGAAATACCAGGACCCGGACGAACTGCGGCGGCTAATCGCGAAAGCCAGCTTGAATCGCTGGTTCGAGTTGTTCCATCGCATGGCCGATCCAAACCAGAACCCAGCTTGTCCTACGTACCGCCCCTTTCAGCTCGTGACCGAACTGCCCGCTCAACGCATGGTCGCGCGCCGGAACCCGTATTACTGGAAAGTCGACCCTGAAGGCAACCAACTGCCCTACATCGATGAAGTGGCCTACACGGACGTGCAGAACAACGAAATCGTAACCATGAAGGCCATGGCGGGGGAGACGGATTTCCAGGCGCGCCGCATCGATGCGTCGAACTACGCCCTGTTTATGGAAAACCGCAAGCGGGGCAATTACCACGTCATGCGCGACATGAGCCCCGGCACCGAAGTCCTTTACGTCAATCCACACAGCAAAAACGAGGAGATCCGGCCCTTTCTGGCCCAGCGCGATTTCCGGATCGCCCTCTCATTGGCGATCAACCGTGCTGAGATCAATTTCATCCTGTTCTCGGGCACGGCCGTGCCGTCAAGGGGCATCGCGTCTCCTTACGATCCCTATTACCTGCCGGAATTCGATGAAAAATACCTCGATTACGACCCGCGGCGCGCTGAAGAATTACTGGATGGAGTTGGGCTGAAACGCGGCCCGTCGGGCATGCGCTGCCTGCCCGACGGCAAGCGTTTCCGTCAGATTATCTACATCTTCGCCACCGAAATAGGAACACCGGTCGAAATGTGGCAGCTCGTGGCCGACTATTTCCGCGAGGTGGGACTCGATTTCGTCGTGCAGGTGGACGCGGTCGCGTTGAGCCCTATGCGAATGTGGAACGGCAACACGGACTTCTGGGCCTACAGCACCGCCGGAATACACTGGGTGCTGGACCCGGTATGGTTTGTCCCGTGCCGGAGCGCCAGCTATTTCGCCCCGTTATACGGCCGCTATATCGCCAGCAATGGCAAAGACAAAATGGGGGTGAAACCGCCCGAAGAATATCAGCGCATCTACGATTGGTACCAGGAACTGCTGGGTGCTACGGATGAGCAGGAACGGCTCGAACTGGGCCACAACATTCTGCGCCAATGGTCCGAACAGTGTTACACTGTCGGCATCTGCCGCCAGGAACTGCTCACGATCGTGCGGAATGAGTTCAAGAATGTGCCGGCCACAATTATTCACGATTACCGGGTTCTGACGCCCGGCTATATCGGCATCGAACAGTTCTACATCGAGCAGGGGGAGCAAGAAACCAAATGATCGGCTACATCATCAGGCGCGTGTTGCTCATGATACCAACACTGTTTGTGATCTCGGTCATCACGTTCATCATTATCCAGCTTCCGCCGGGCGATTACCTCACAACCTACATCGCCAACCTCCAGGAAACCGGCGAGGAAGCCGACGAGGCCCTCGTGGAATCCCTGCGCGTCCGGTATGGCCTCGATAAACCCTTCTACGAACAGTATTTCATCTGGATGCGCGGCATGCTCCTCAGGGGCGATCTCGGCCAATCCTTCTCGATGAACAACAAGCCTGTAACCGAACTCATCGGCGAACGCGTCGCTCTGACCGTGGTGGTCACTTTCTTCGCCATCGTCTTCACGTGGATTGTCGCCATCCCCATCGGCATTTACTCCGCGACGCACCAGTATAAAGTCTCGGACTATTTCATTTCAGTCCTGGGATTCATCGGGATGGCTACGCCCGAATTCTCGCTCGCATTGCTCGTGATGTATTTCTCGTCGGAAATGTTCGGCGTGAGCGTCGGGGGCCTTTTTTCAGACGCTTATATCGACGCGCCGTGGTCCTGGGCCAGAGTTGGCGATCTGCTCGTGCACATCTGGGTTCCGGTGGTGATCCTGGGCGTGGCGGGCACGGCGGGAATGATCCGCACCATGCGCGCCAACCTCCTCGATCAGCTCGAGATGCCCTACGTCGTCACGGCGCGCGCGAAAGGCGTATCAGAGACGCGCCTGCTCGTGAAATACCCCGTGCGCGTGGCCATCAATCCTATGATTAGTACCATCGGCTGGATGCTCCCCGCGCTCTTCTCGGGCAGCGCCATTGTAGCCATGGTGCTGGGCCTGCCCATGATCGGACCGCTCCTCCTGCGCGCTCTCATGGAGCAGGACATGTATCTGGCCGGAAGCCTCGTGATGATCATGAGCGTGCTCACGGTCATAGGCACGCTCATCTCCGACATCCTTCTGGCGTGGGTCGATCCGCGTATCCGGCTCGAAAGGCAGCGGTCATGAGCAGGCGCAAAACAAAAGACGAGAAACTGTATCTCGCCTCGCAGTGGCGTCTGATGTGGTGGAAATTCCTCGACCACCGCCTGGCGGTCTTTTCGTGCTGCGTGCTTATCCTCCTGTATGTTGTTGCTGTGTTCTGCGAGTTCGTCGCACCATGCGAGCCGAACAAGCGGGCCAAAGAACGGAGTTTCGCCCCCCCGCAGACCATCCACATATTGCATGAAGGCCACATCCACTGGCCTTTCGTTTACGGCCAGACGCAGCACCGCGACCCCGAGACGCTCAGGCTCTACTACTCCCCCGATACCGAGAGGCGTATCCCGGTCAGGTTCTTCGTGAAAGGCGACCCGTACAAGCTCTGGGGGCTGATCCCCATGGAACGGCACCTCTTCGGCCTGGGACGAGTCGAAACTGTCAACGACAATGGCGAGACAATCACAACCGTCACGCGATTCAATCTGATGGGCTGCGACCGTCTCGGACGGGACCTGTTCAGCCGCATCATCTATGGAAGCCGCGTTTCCCTCTCGATCGGCCTCGTAGGGGTATTCTTCAGTCTCGTCCTGGGGGTGGTCATCGGCGGGATCTCAGGTTACTACGGCGGCCGTCTCGATATCCTGATTCAGCGATTCATCGAGGTATTGCGCTCTTTTCCGCAGATTCCCCTCTGGATGTCATTTTCGGCCGCCATGCCGGCCACCTGGTCCCAATTGACCGTCTACTTCTTCATGACCGTCATCCTGGCATTCATCACGTGGACCAGCCTGGCCCAGGTCGTGCGCGGAAAGATCCTGTCGCTGCGCGAGGAAGACTACGCCATGGCGGCGCGTGTGGCCGGACGCAAAGAATTCTCCATACTGATGCGGCATCTGATGCCGGGGTTCCTGAGCCACATCATCGTCAGCGTGACGCTACAGATCCCGGGCATGATCATTGCCGAGACCTCTCTGAGCTTCCTCAAACTGGGACTGCGGCCGCCGACGATAAGCTGGGGCGTGCTCCTGCAGGACGCTCAGAGCGTAAGCGCCATTCGCCTCTACCCCTGGCTCATGTGGCCTATCGCGTTCGTAATCGTGGCAGTGCTGATGTTCAATTTCATGGGCGACGGTCTGCGCGACGCAGCCGACCCCTACAGTCACTGAGGAGTCGCCGTGAACAGCCTGATCGAAGTGAAAGACCTCGAAATCCGGTTCGACCTCAAGGAAGGCACTGTTCGCGCCGTCAATGGGGTCACGCTGGACGTGGGCCACAATCGCAGCCTCGGCCTCGTGGGCGAAAGCGGCTGCGGCAAAAGCATCACGGCAAAAGCAATGATGCGGATCCTGCCCAACCGCGCAAAAATCGTGCGCGGCTCCATCCGCCTGGCCCCCCGCAAAGACACCGCCAGACCCATTGACCTGACGGCGTACAAACCTACGGCGAGAGCCCTGCGAGCCATACGCGGCGGCGACATCTCGATGATCTTCCAGGAGCCTATGACCTCCCTGTCCCCCGTTCACACCATCGGGAACCAGATCATCGAAACCATAAAGCTGCACCAGCACGTCGGCAGGAAGGAGGCGCGCAACCGCGCGCTCGAGATGCTGCACCTCGTCGGCGTGCCATTGCCGGAACGGCGCGTGGACGCCTACCCCCACGAGCTGTCGGGGGGACTCCGCCAGCGCAGCATGATCGCCATGGCGCTCGCGTGCAACCCCAGGCTCCTCATTGCCGACGAGCCCACCACCGCCCTGGATGTCACCATCCAGGCGCAGATCCTGACCCTCATTGCGCGCTTGCGCGAGGAATTGGGCATGTCCGTCGTCATGATCACCCACGATCTCGGCGTCGTGGCGGAAACGACCGACGAGGTGGCGGTGATGTATCTCGGGCTCGTGGTCGAGCGCGCTCCCGTGCGCGAGATCTTCTTCAATCCCAAGCACCCCTATACAGTCGCGCTTCTCGAATCCATCCCGCGCATGGGGAAGGGCAACAAGCAACGTTTGTCTTCTATCACCGGCTCCGTGCCTGACCCGTTCAGCACGCCGCCCGGATGTCCGTTCCATCCTCGTTGCGGCCACGCAATGAACGGCACGTGCAACGTCGGCGCCCCTCCCTCGGTGCGCTACACCGGCCAGCATCACGCAGTAGCCTGCCACCTGTTTGATCAGAGCAGGCCCGTTTCCGAAGAACCGGCGACACAGGAGAGACCATGACGCAGCCACTGCTCGAAATCGAGGGCCTGACAAAGTTCTTCCCGATTACGGCCGGCCTTCTTCGAAAGCAAGTCGGCGAAATTCGCGCCGTCGACGATGTCTCGTTTCACATCAACCAGGGCGAGACGCTGGGACTCGTGGGCGAGAGCGGCTGCGGAAAAACAACCACCGGCCGCATGATTCTGCGCCTGATCGAACGCACCTCGGGAACCATGCACTTTCAACTCGACGGCCAGAAGGCAGATCTGGGAAGCCTACAGGGCGAGAAGCTGCGGCAATTCCGCCGCAACATGCAGATGATCTTCCAGGACCCCTCTCTTCCCTCAATCCGCGCATGACCGTGCTCGACATAATCGGGGAACCGTTGAAAGCGCTCGGATACGGCAGCAAGAGCGAGATCGAGGAGCGTGTGCGCTGGATCACCAAGGCCACGGGATTACAGGTCGAGTTTCTGCGGCGGTATCCGCATGCGTTCAGCGGCGGCCAGCGCCAGCGCATCGGTATTGCCCGCGCCCTCGTGTTGAACCCGAAACTGATCGTCTGCGACGAGCCGGTGTCCGCCCTCGACGTTTCCGTGCAGGCCCAAATCATCAACCTGCTGAAGGACCTGCAGGAAGAGTTCGGGCTGACCTATCTCTTCATCGCACACGACCTGTCGGTCGTTGAAAACATCAGTTCGCGGGTAGCGGTAATGTACTGCGGGCGCATCGTCGAGCTGGCTGAGACCAACGAGCTGTTTCACCGGCCCCGGCACCCGTATACCGAGGCCCTCATGAGCGCCGTGCCGAAACCCGACCCCGACCGCGCCGGAAAGCGCGTCCTGCTGCAGGGGGAAGTGGCCGACCCGTCGAATCTTCCCCCAGGATGTGCATTTCATCCCCGATGCAGCTATGCTCAGGATATCTGCAAGCAAGAACGCCCGGAGTTGCACGACATTGGCGCGGGTCACTGCGCCGCGTGTCATTTCGCCCGAGAGCTGGATCTCAAGGGCGTGGAAGATGCCTTATCGGCGCCGCCAACCGCTTGAGCCGAGCAGCCTGATCGGAGGAACGACCTATGGAGCGCATGACCGCACGCAGCACTGAACAATCCTGGGCCAAGTACAAGCATTACCGCAATTTCCTCGCGACCGGCACGGGAACCCTCTCCAAACGGCCTCGGTTCGAGCCCGAAGAACCCTGCTACATGGACTACGGCAAGGGCTGCCGCCTTTGGGATATCGACGGCAACGAGTACATCGATTTCCGCAACGGTCTGGGGCCCATCTCGCTCGGGTACTGCTACCCGGCCGTAAACGATGCTGTCGCGGACCAGCTCAAGAAGGGCACTGTGTTCTCGCACCCCTGCACGCTCGAGGGGGAAGTCGCGGAACGTATCGTGGAAATGGTTCCATGCGCTGAGAAAGTGCGCTATCTCAAGACGGGCGGCGAGGCCTGCGCTGCCGCGTTCAAGATTGCGCGCGCCGCAACCGGCCGCGACATCATCGCCCAATGCGGCTACAGCGGCTGGCTCAACAGCCTGGCGTCCGGCGCAAACGTCTTGCCCCGCGTCAGGGAAGACGCCCCCAAAGGCGTGCCCGTCGAGATCTCCAGGCTGCACCGGGCCATGCCATGGAACGACATGGCGCCCTACGAGGAGCTGTTCGCGGAAGAGGGCGGCAATGTCGCCGCGGTCGCGGTGGCCATGGACTACGCCACCGCCGACAAAGGCCAGAAATTCCTCACGAAGCTCAGGGAGCTCACGCAGAAACACGGCGCCCTTTTGTTTCTCGACGAAATCGTGTCCGGGTTCCGCGTCGCACTTGGGGGATATCAGGATTACTGCAACGTCGATTGCGACCTCGCGGTATTCGCGAAGGGTATCTCGAATGGCCTGCCGCTATCGGTCATTGCCGGGAAGGCCGCCGTCATGGACGAACTCGAACGGGCTGTCGTGAGTTCGACCTACTCGGGCGAAGCGCTGTCGCTCGCCGCGGCCAAGGCCACCTTGAACATCTATCGCGAGCATGACGTTATCGGCCATTTCTACGCCATGGGCAAGCGGTTCCAAGCCGGCGTAAACGCGTTGTTCGAGCAGTACGAGTATCCCCTCGAAGCGCGTGGCCTCGCTCCATGTCTGGCCCTGGTTGATTGCGAACGGGGCAGAACCGTCAAAGACGCCACGAACGAGCTGTTCCGTGAGTCCTATGCCCACGGCCTCTCCCTGTATTCGGTGTGCTACATCAACTTCTCGCACCAGCAACACGATATTGACGAGGCGCTGTCACGCCTGGAAGACACGCTCAAGGCGCTGGCGTAGCTGTCTTACGAATTACGAAGGCATGCAAGGCACAACCGAATCTCGGTATCGCTGAGATCGCCGCCCGCGTACTGGCGGATGGACTTGATGCGCGTGCCGATGACCTGTCCGGCTGCCTCGGCCACGCGCGAGAACGTTTCTTCATCGACCCAGGGATAGGGCGACATGCGGCCGGCAGCGCGTAAGAACTCCTCCAGTTCACGCGCGACCCAGCGCTCGCTGCGTCCGAGATGGCGGCATACGTCCTCGACGGAGGCGTCCTGCTCAAAAAGTCCGCGTGCCGCGGCCCGGGGCGGTTTTGCCTCGCGTGACATGGCGCCCTCGGACAAGAACACGCGTTTCTTCCCCCCCTGCATGGACCCTTGGCCGGCATCCTCGAGATGTTCGCGGATCACTGTGCAGAAGACCCGCCAGTAATCGCGGCTCTTCTGTTTGCCTACACCGTGTACTCGTGCGAACGCGGCCTTGGCGACGGGTTTCTTGCGAACCATGTCGTGGAGCGTTGCGTCGCCGAATATGCGGTAGGCGGGCAAACCGCGGCCGCGCGCCTCATCCCGGCGGGTGCGCCGCAGCTTCTCGAAGAGGACCTCGTCCCAATCGCCCCCTTCGTCCAGTGACGGAACACTGGCTGGCTCGATCTGTTCCAGACGCGCGAAGACAGTATCGGCAGGTTCCTGCGACGTCCTTCCTCGATCCCTGTCGATACAGCTGTCGCACGCGCCGCACCGTTTGCCCGGGTACTCCTCTCCGAAATAGTCCAGGATGGCCCGCCGCCGGCAGATTCCCTCGCCGCACGCTGCAAACATCGACTCGAGTTTCGCATCGCTGATGTCCCTCAGCTGCCGGTCCTGTTCGCCCTGTATGGCGCGCCACGTCTCGCGATCGGTGTCCTCGTAGAGGAGATAGCAGTCGGCAGGAAGGCCGTCCCGTCCGGCGCGGCCGCTCTCCTGCTGGTAATGCTCGAGCGACTGCGGCATGGCGGCGTGGGCTACGAACCGCACATCGGGTTTGTCTATACCCATTCCGAACGCGACCGTGGCAACCACGATGGCGGATTCATCGCGGAGGAAACGCTCCTGGTTCCGCTTCCGCGCATCGTCGGCCAATCCCGCGTGATACGGCAGCGCGTGATAGCCGGACCGTTTCAGAAACGAAGCCAATTGCTCGGCATCCGTCCGCCGGACGCAGTAAACGACGCCTGACTGTCCGCGATGCCTGCCCACGATGAGCTTGATTTGCTCGTGGAAGTTTGTGCGGCGGACAAACCAGTAGGTCAAGTTCGGCCGATCGAAGGAACCAACGAGCACGCGTGGAGCTTCGAGGCCCAAAGACCCGCCGATATCTTCCCGCACGCGCTCGGTGGCCGTGGCGGTATACGCATGGATCCGCGTCTCGGGGAATTGGTCCTTCAGACAACGCAGCGCACGGTAACTCGGCCTGAAATCGTGCCCCCACATGCTGATGCAGTGCGCTTCATCCACTACAAAATAGGATACGCCCTGCTTTCGCAGAAACTCCAGGAACCGCGCCTGCGTGAGACGCTCCGGCGACGCGTAGAGCAATCGTATCCAGCCGGACTTGGCCTCCGCTGACACCTTGCGGCGCTCCTCGGGAGATTGCGCGCTGTTAAGATAGCCTGCCGGGATGCCCCGTTGTCGCAGCCTATCCACTTGGTCTTTCATGAGGGAGATCAACGGCGACACAACGACCGCAAGACCGCCCAGAACCAGAGAAGGCGCCTGATAGCAAAGAGATTTGCCCCCGCCCGTCGGCATCACCACGAGAGAATCCCGCCCACTCAAAATGGCATCCACGGCCTCCCGCTGAAGCGGGCGGAAAGCATCGAATCCCCAATATTCGCGGAGTATGCGTCTGATGCGGTCCATACAGGGCGAAAGAGTACCAGATCAGGGGGAGGCAGCCCAAACCGCGGCATCACCAAAAACGGCTTCACCGGAAACAGTACACGGCCCCCGTATCGGTGCTTACGTAAAGGGCCCCATTGGCGGCCGCGAGCCCGTGGGCAAGCCCCTCGACGGCAAGCGTCGCCATGCACCGCCCGTCCTGCGTGTCAAAGGCCGCCACGGCGTTCCCCCCGCCCGCGAACAGCACGTTGCCCGCAAGAATCAGCGTATAGGGATGGTTTGTCTCCGTGCGCCAGAGGGTCTGGCCCGTAGCGCGCTCGAGGGCCAACAGTTCCGTGTCCTTCAACACAAATGACCGGGTCTCGGTAACAACCATCGCGTTTCCCAGGGAGACCGTCGCGATCTTGTCGCGGGTATCGGCGTTGCTGAGCGTGATCCAGCCTGTCTTGTTGCCGGGCCCGTGAGCGATCTGCATGTCAGGCGTCAACAAGGCGAACACCCCGCCGCCCCCCTCCAGGTTACCAAGGTGACCGCCCGTTTCGCGGTCGAAAACCATCGGCGCGCTGCGGCCCTGGGGCATGTAGAGCTTGGCGGGCGACGCGAGCATCGCCCCTTCCATCGTAACGTTGTTCATGGTCTTGCAGTACAGGCCCGAACCTTCGGGCACGCCGGTGGCCGCGTCCACGGCGCACAGGTACGCCGCTTCCCACGGCAACAGCGCCGCGCCGAAATAGGCCTTCCCGCTATCAACAAGCACGCCCGTGCGCACAGGCCATAGCGGAATCATCTTGCCATCGTTGGGAATCAGACGTTGCTCCGGCGCCGGCGAGTACTTCCAGACCAGCGCCCCGTCAGACGCCTTGATGCAGTAGGCGTAACCATCGTCCGAACCGAAATACAGGTTGCCGCGTTCCCAGGACGGTGCAATACGCACCGGGCCGCCGGTCACAAATACCCACCGCACATTGCCGGTCGCGGCATCAAGACTGACCACGCAGTCCTCGGCCGACGACCCGAAATAGACCGCGCCCTCGGCCACGATTGCGTGAAAGACGGGATCGTAGTTGCGCATCGAGCGCAGCCCCACGATGCCCGCGTAGGAATCCCACTTCGCGGGTCCCGACCATGCGGGCTGAGGAGGATATGCCGGCGTATGCACCCACGCCTTGGACAGGCCGGCCGGGTTCAGCTCTTCCGCGGTTACGCCGCTGCGCTGATTGTCATGGCGGTAGGTCGGCCAATCCTCGGCGCCAGCCACTCCGAGCATACCAACCACGAGCATCGCCGTTGTCATACATCGTATCGTCATTGTCGTTTCCATGGTTATTCACCCGCCGCCGCAACACGCGGGTCGGGCTCCCTGCGAATGAAGGCCAGAGACGTTTCCAGCCAGCCGCCGCAACTGCAACCGCCGCCGCCCTCGGGAGACAGCACCATGCCGCCGCCCGCCACCGTGCTGAGCCAACATCCCGGGCGCAGCCGTTCCCATTGAGTGGCCCTGCCGGATTCCACGTCCCACATCGCCGTACGCCGCCCGCTGCCGCGGTAAATCAGGGCGCCTTCCGTGGCCGCGTAAGTTGCGCAACCTTCGTGGCGGGCCATCTGGTCCGTAACGCGCGCTCCCGTGGCCAGGTCATAGCCGCACGGCTCGAGGAATACCGTGTTTGCAACCACTACGGGATGCTGCATGTGACCGCTGTGGTCCTGCCCTGTCCAGTCATGTTCTGCGTGCCAAAGCTGTGTTCCATCGGCGGCATTGAAGCCGTAAAGATGGTACTTCTGGTTTGACAAGGCGATGACCAGCGTGCCGTTTGCATGGATAAGATAGAACACAACCGTACCGTCCTCGGTGTCAATCGGCTGCTCCCACACCACCCCGCCCGTGAGTGCATCGAGGGCAACCAGATACTGGTCCTTCCAGAGTTCCGGCGCGCCGACGCGGCGCTCGTCGCCCGCCACAACATCTTTGTTGCGGCACTCGACGAAGAACATACGGCCGTTGGCGATGGTAATCGTCGTGTCGAGAATAGTCCCGACTCCGTAACTCCAGCGCATCTCGCCGGAGGCCTTGTCCAACGCGAAGACGGCGTCGCTGCACACTTTGTGCGTTACGTCGCCCACCGCGGAATCGTACCAGCCCGACGTGGCGCCTCCCCAGTAATTGGTGTAGTGCGCGCCATCCTTGACGGAGCTGCCGTAGAGCACGTCGTCGACGTTGGCCACATACCCCCACGAGAACCCCCATCGCCCATGCGGAGCGATAACCGGATAGACCCTCGAAATGCGGCCCGCCGCCCCGTCAATCCGCCAGCAGGCATCCTCGACGGCGGCATAGACCGCCTCGCCGTCCACACACCAGTTGCTGCAGTCGCGCGGCATGTTGTAGCGCTTGAACGGCGGAACTTCCAACGACCACAGGATGGCGCCGTTGTACGCGTCCTGGGCAATGATCCGCTGCAATCCCTGCGTGAAAAGGCGGCCGTTAGCGTAGAGCGGCGCGGGAGTTCGGGGGTTTCTGTCCACCATGGCGCGCGAGCCGGGCCGCCCTATCCACTGCACCTCGAGCTGGTCGGCGCCCGTCGCGCCCAACAACGTGTCGTGGCTCCGCGCCGAGTTGTCCGGCGTGCCGTACTGATGGGTCCAGGCTCC
>Ga0116185_1001621_pt1 | contig 22213 bp, 26 predicted proteins | sample AD_JPNNA7_MetaG_FD_89754 | JGI IMG/M metagenome (GOLD analysis project Ga0116185, IMG submission 89754) | Active sludge microbial communities of municipal wastewater-treating anaerobic digesters from Japan - AD_JPNNA7_MetaG | ecosystem: Engineered > Bioreactor > Anaerobic > Digestate | place...
CGAACTCTCTTTTGCCGCTCGGCGTGTCCACGGTCACGTCGTCGTCGATCTTCTTGCCGATGAGCGCCTTTGCCATGGGCGATTCAACGGAGATCTTACCCTGGGAGATGTCGGACTCATCGACCCCGACGATCTGGAAGACAGTCTCCTCGTCCGTATCGACGTTGCAGAGAATGAATTTCGAGCCGAACACGATCCGGTCGGACGGCAGCCTCGAGGTGTCGATGATCTCGGCAGTGCCGAGCTTGTGCTCGAGTTCTCCTATCCTGCCTTCTATGAGGGATTGCCGCTCCTTTGCATAGATATACTCTGCATTCTCCGACAGATCGCCGTGGCCCCTCGCCTCTTCGATCGCCCTGATGATCTGGGGCCGCTCGATCTTCTTCAGACGCTCGAACTCATCCTGCAGGGCCCGATAGCCGTCTCTGGTCATGGGATTTCTCTTCATACTCATCTCCGCCTTATTAAAAAGAAAAAGATACCGGCAGCAAAACTACCAGTATCACAAGAGAAAAACTATCACATGCCGCCGATATGTCAAGGGGAGAATGAGAAATTGCCCGAAAGTTTTTAATCCCTCATGCCTGCCGTTCATCGGGCTGTACTGTTGAAGGTTTCTATGCTATGGCAGGATCTTGATAAAAAGCATATACATGAATTACGAGCGGAGGACGTAAAAATGGCAAAGAAGGAAACGATAGCACTGGAGCTTATGCCGCGCACGCTCCACAAGAAAAAGGTGCGGGCTCTTCGCAGACAGGGAATGATTCCCGGCGTTATCTATGGGAAAGACGTCGAGCCGAAGCCTGTCCAGGTCAGCAAGAAGGATATCGAGAATACGTATAAAAAGATGCACGGAACATCGATCATCGATGCAGGGCTTGAGGGGAAGACCTTCCCGGTCCTCATCCACCAGGTGCAGAGGGACAACCTGAGCGGTTCGATCCTGCACATCGATTTTTTGAGCGTGGACCCGAAGAGAGAGGTGACCGTCGAAGTTCCCCTCGTCTTCGTGGGAACCTCGCCCGGCGAGAAGGAAGGCAAGGGCAAGGTCGGCCACGAGGCGACCAGCATCTCCATCAAATGCCCGCCCGATAAGATCCCCGCAGAGATCGAGGTGGATGTCTCGGTCATTGTGGACAAGCACGATGTAATCCATGCCTCCGATCTCAAGCTCCCCGAGGGCGCGACCCTCGGCCACGGCGTAAGCTCCGACAAGGTCGTCGCCCACCTGTCCGTCGGGAAATTCACCGAGGCAGCACCTGCCGGCGAGGCCGGGGGAGAAGAGGCGGCCGCCCCGGGAACAGCAACGCCGGAGCAGTCTTCATAAGCGGACTTCAGCCTTTCACCATGGCAAGGGGCCTGAGGCGTGCCACGATGCGGGCCACGCCTGCCCCGCTCATGGTGGAAACCACCTCGGCCACATCCTTATAGGCCTCGGGGATCTCTTCGGAGAGGGTCGATCTCGAGGCAGCCATGACGCGGATACCTTGACGTTCGAGCTCCTCGATGAGGCGCCTGCCTTTGGCGATCTTTTTCGCCTTCTGCCTCGAGAGGAGCCTTCCTGCCCCGTGGCAGGCGCTGAAAAAAGTCTCTCCGGCATTCTCGTCCCCTGCAAGGATGTAGGACATCCTCCCCATGTCGCCGGGGACGAGGACGGGCTGACCGGTCTTCCTGTAGCGGTCGGGAAGCCGGGTGTCGCCCGGAGGAAGCGCGCGCGTCGCACCCTTGCGGTGGATGCAGACCCGCTGTGCTTTTCCCTCGAAAGAGACGGTTTCCTTCTTCGCAATATTGTGGCAGCAGTCGTAGAGAAGCTCCATGCGGAGCCTTTCCCAGCACGCGCTAAATTGCGCCTCGAAGGCCTGCCTCACGAGGTGGGTGATGATCTGTCTGTTGGCGAAGGCGAAGTTCGCCGCAGAGGCCATGGCCCCGAAGTAGTCCCGGCCTTCCCGGCTCGAGACAGGGGCGCAGGCGAGCTGCCTGTCGGGCAGGTCGATGCCGAAGCGGGAAGCCGAAGCGAGCATCGAATGGACATAGTCGTCGCAGATCTGGTGGCCCAGTCCCCTCGACCCGGTATGGACGAGGACGAGGATCTGGCCTTCGAAGAGTCCGAACTTTTCGGCCGTGCCTTCATCGTAGATTTTATCGACGGCATCGATCTCGAGAAAGTGATTCCCGGACCCGAGTGTGCCCAGCTGGGGCATGCCCCTCTCGATGGCCCTCTCCGAAACCGCATCCGGGTCGGCACCTTCGATGCACCCCCTGTCTTCGTGGGCCTCGAGGTCTCCGTTCGAGGCAAGGCCCTGCCTGAGCGCCCACTTGGAGCCTCCTTCGAGGATCTTCCTGAATTCCTTCCTGTCCACGCGGAAGCTCTTCGTGCTCGACCCCACGCCCGAGGGCACAGTGCTGTAGAGGAGGGCCAGGAGATTGCCCAGGACGGGCGAGACGCTCTTTGAGGTCAGGTTCGTCCTGATGCAGCGGATCCCGCAGTTGATGTCGTACCCCACGCCTCCGGGAGAGATGATCCCCTCTTCGAGGGAAAAGGCGGCCACCCCTCCGATGGGAAACCCGTATCCCCAGTGGATGTCGGGCATGGCCATCGACGGTCCGACAATGCCCGGAAGGCACGCCACGTTGGCAACCTGCCTGATCACCTCTTCGCCCTCGATGGTCTTCTCGATCCCGGCATTTGCATAGAGCAGGGCGCTCGTGCGCATAGGGGGCCTCTGCCTGATCTCGAGGCGGTACGGGTCGATGCGTCTGATCGTCAGCCCTTCCATCTTCACACCTTAGGTATCAAAGATTATAGAGGCCTCGAACCCGCCTTCAACGGGGCGGATATCGAGATTGTGGTAGGTGACCGCCTTGATCTCCCGCTTGAGAGGCGTGTCTTCCAGTCGGCAGCTTACGAGGGCAGTGAGCTTTGCCTGCGAGAGCTCGCGGACTTCGATCCCGGCAATGCGCACATGCTTTACCTCGATGAGATAGAGAAGCTCCTGCAGCCACCTTACGAGCATATCGACGTGATCGATGCCCTCGACGGATGCCTCGATGCTCTCCTGCTTTTCCCTGCTCGTGGCGCCCATGATCCGCGCAAGGGCAAGGCCCGCCTCCCTGAAGAGCGAGGGCATATCCTGCGCCGTCACCCTGACCCCGAGGTCCGCAGTGTGGTCGATGAGCCGGTAGCCCATGTCATCTCACCCGTTACGGCTGACTTTGCAGGAGGTTCTGCAAGCTCCCTTTGAGGGCCTCGAGCGCCCTCCTGCGGTGGCTGCGGGCATTTTTCTCCTCGGCGCTCATCCGGGCGAACGTCTTGCCCGCATTCGGGTCGAAGAAAACCGGGTCATAGCCGAAGCCTCCGCTCCCTGCCGGCTCCTCGGTGATGAGGCCTTCATAGCTTCCCTCTGCCATGATGAGCTCTCCTGTCGGCAGCGCAAGCGCTGCCGCGCAGACGAACCGGGCGGTCCGGTTCTTCTCCCCTTTGAGCTCCTTCAGGAGGAGCGAGATGTTCTCTTCGTCGCGTGCATCTTTGCCCGCGAACCGGGCCGACTTCACCCCCGGCCTTCCCTGGAGTGCGTCCACGCACAGCCCCGAGTCGTCCGCAAGGGCGGGCAGGGAGGAAGCCCTGCTCCAGGCGCGGGCCTTGATGGCGGCGTTTTCCGCGAAGGTGGCCCCGTTTTCCTCGACATCGAGCTCGAGCCCGATGTCTGCCGGGCTTATGATGGTGATATCGAGATCCGAAAGGATCTCCGCGATCTCTCTGATTTTTCCCTTGTTGGTCGTGGCGACGAGAAGCTTCACGAGATCCCGAGGGCGTGCTTCTGGAGCTTCATGAGCTCCGCAATGCCCTTTTCCGCCAGGCTGATGAGCGCGTTCATCTGGTCCTTGGTGAAGGTGTGGCCTTCGGCCGTGCCCTGGATCTCGATGATGTTTCCGCTGCCGGTCATGACGACGTTCATGTCCACATCCGCCCGGGAGTCCTCTTCGTAATTCAGATCGAGGAAGATCTCTCCGTCCACGATCCCCACGGATACGGCGGCGACCTGCTCCCGGATGGGGTTGCGCGCTATGGTCTGCTGGGCGACCATGGCCTCCAGGGCGTCCTTGAGCGCAACGTATGCCCCGGTTATCGAGGCTGTCCTCGTTCCGCCGTCCGCCTGGAGGACATCGCAGTCGAGCCATATCGTGCGCTCGCCGACGTCCTGCAGGTTCACGGCAGCCCGGAGCGATCTTCCGATAAGCCTCTGGATCTCGTGGGTCCTCCCTTGAGGCCTTCCCTTCGATGATTCGCGGATCATGCGGGTGGAGGTCGAGGAGGGGAGCATCCCGTACTCGGCAGTGATCCATCCCGTCCCGGTGTTTTTCAGGTGCGGGGGCACCTTGTTCTCGATATTGGCGGCACAGACCACCCGGGTATCGCCGATCTCGATGAGGCATGAGCCCATGGCGTGCTTGCAGTATCCCCTCGTTATCCTGACAGCCCTGATCTCATCGGGCCATCTCTGGTCTGATCTCCTGGCGACTTTGGGTTTCAAGATGCCTTTGTTCTTTAGCAATTCCTCGATGGAAGCCATTCATCACCCCGACTGTCTTTGGTTCCAGCAATACTACGGGGAGAAAAAACAGAAGTCAACTCCTTAACCCCGAAGCCCTTTTTGCCGGCTCGGCTGACGTGAAAAAACCTTTCTTGACATGCTTGATTATACTCGGGTAAACCCTCATAAGGACGGGGAGGTGCTATTGTGAGGATTATTCAATCGTTCTTGGTTCTCTTGGGCATATTCCTCTCCTGCCTCGTCCTGCTCGCCCCGTTCCTCACGATAGGCAACCCGTGGGGAAACGAGATATGGCTCTTCGAGGCCGTCCAGGAGATGAACCGGGGCCTCCGCCTGGTTCCGACCTTGAACGGCGTTCCCTATACCGGGCCGAGTCCTCTCACGGTGCTGATGCTCTCCCTCCTTCCCTTTCACGATCTCTTCGCTCTGCGCATCGTGAGCGTTCTGCTCGGCTGCCTCACGGCCCTCTGCGTGCTCGTTTTCTGCGTGTCCCTGTGGGGCCGCAGGGCCGGGGTCTATTCGGCGCTTCTGACCATCACCTCAGTGGGATTCATTGCATCGTTCGCCGCGATCGGCACGGTCGCACTCCCTGCATGCATGACGGTCCTGGCCTTCCTGCTCTTCTCGCAGATCTACCTCAAAGAGGCCAATCCCTGGTGGTATCTGCTCTCGTACCTCCTCATGTGCGCGGCAGTCCTCACCGGAGGATGGATACCCCTCGTGTTCTTCATCGTGGGGATTGTCCTCTTCATCCTCTTCGACCTGTCTCCGAAGAGGCTGCTCTCCATCAAGCTGCCCTATGCCTTCCTCATCATCGGAGGCGTCGTGGTGCTCGTGTACATAGCCTACTGGTCGCTCGAGGGATCGGGCTATGCCAGGTCGCTCTTTGCCTATGAGGACTCCCGGAGGTTTCTCGGCAGGCTCCTCCTCTGGTCGAAATACAACCTGCCCTGGCTTTTCCTCGTCATTCCCGCCTGGGCCTACGACGGGGGCAACAGGGACGTCTCGACCTGGCGCAGCCTGCTCGCGCCCAAGACCGGCTACGTCCTGGGGCTTGCGGTCGTGCTTTTCTCCCGACATGCCCAGGAAGGATACGCACTCCTGAGCGTACCTTTCGGGTGCATCATCATCGGCTACTGGATGTCCCGCGGGTTCCTGATCCGCCAGGGCCTGCAGACGGTGCGCACCGTCTGCGTCATCGCGACGGGAGCGGTCCTCCTCGTCTCCGCGCTCGCCTACCTCTCCATCGGTCCCATTACGGCGCTCTCCGTGGATGTCGGACGGATGGTTGCCATCCTCGTATCGCTCCTTGCGGGCGGGATCATCCTGCTCTGCGCGAAAAAGCGCCTCTTCCCGGCAATGGCCGTTCTGTCCATGATCTTTGTCCTGGGTTTAAGCTGGTACGCGGCGCTGGATGTCCTTCCTCAGAAGGCGGAAGGCCCGCTTGACTTTGCCCGGAAGGCCAGCCTCTACTCTCCGCTCCTCGTCTATCAGAACGACCTCATCATGCGGGGATACGCCGGATACTGCGGGGCCCGCACCATCGTAGTCAGCGAGAAGATGGTCCCCATCGGAGAGAAGGCGTACCTCGCCGTCAGAACGGATGACCTCAAGGCCCTGATCAAGGACCTCAACCTCAGGATGCATGCATACGTCATCAACGCTTACAGAGAGCAGGGCACGTACGCCCTGATCAGCATCGCTCCCCTGACCCCTCTTCGGTAAGTCAGGTCGGGCGTCTCATCTTCATGTCGAGCTTCTCCAGGATCCCTTTGAGTTGCTCCTTCGTCTCATTGTCCTTGATCTTCGGATAGAGCTCTTCCAGTGCGGCTTTTGCCTTGGGCAGATCGCCCATGCTCGTATACGCCAGGGCGATGTCGTCCAGGAGATTGGGGCTTTCGTCGCCGTACTTCATGGCCTTGTCGAGATAGGCATACGCCTCGCTCTTTTTTCCGATCTTCCATGCGGCATATCCGGTCCGGTAGTAGTATTGGACGATGTTGTCGCCGCTGCCGACCTTGCCGGATGCGAGCAGCTCGGACAGGAGAGAGTAGGCATGATCATAGTCCCTGCTCTGCCAATAGGCCAGGGCAAGCCCTTTTTTGGACTTGTCGAGATCGGGCTTGAGCTGCAGGGCCTGCCGGAAGTTGTGGATGGCGTTGTCGTTCTGGCCCATCATGACCTGGGCAAGGGCAAGGTTGCTGATGGCAAGGTAATCGTAGGGCTTCTCCCTGATGGCTGTGAGACAGAGCTTCTGGACTTCCTGAAAGCGCATCTGGGCGAGGTAGATCGCAGCAAGATTCACGTTGGCCGGCGAGGAGTTCGGATATTTGGCGAGGGTATCCTCCCAGAGGGTCTGCGAATTCTTCCAGATGTCGTTCTGCATGAAGGTCATGTATGAATATGAGATCACGATGACAGACGCCAGTGCCGCCGAGACGAGCCGGGGAAACTCGGGGGAAAAACGGGAAGAGTCAAGCCGCCAGTGCCAGAGCTTCGAGAGCCCGTATGCGAGGAAAACGCACCAGGTCAGCGAGGGAAGGAGCGCATACCGGTCCGCCATGATCTGAGATATGGGGAAGATATGCGATACAGGGGCGAGGAAGATGTAGAACCACGCCGTGAAGAAGGCATACAGATAGTGCCTCCTGCAGTAGGCGACTATGGCGCTCGCAATGAAGATCACGTTCAGCCCCACGAACACCCATGCCTGCCAGGCCGTAGCGTCTGCAAAGAGCCGGAGGGGATAGTCTGCGGAATAGTTGATGGTGAACCCGATGAGCGAGATATAGGTCATGAGGATCTGGGACACCGCCAGAAGATTCGTGAAAAAGCTCCCCCCATGATAGGGCTTCACACCGCCGGCCTCCTCCATCATCAGGACGAGCCGGACACCCATGGGAATGACCACGAAAAGGATCGGCACGTAGACGAGGAGCCTCGTCTTCCAGAAAGAGGCGCTTTTCCGCCGCGCCTGGATCGCAAAATCCAGCACGATCATGGCTGCGGGGATCATGAGGGCGGTGGGCTTCGAGAGGATCGCGAGGAGGAGGAACACGCCGCTTGCGGCATAATAGGCCCACGCACCTGTCCTTGCCCGGATGAAGGTCCACAGACTCAGGAAGGTGAAGAGCCCGAGGAGCGGCTCTTTGCGGGCATAGAGCCAGGCAATGCTCTCCACGTGCACGGGATGAACGGCAAAGATGATGCTCGAAATCGTGGCCCAGGTAAAGGCCAGAGAATCGTCCTCCACAAATATCCTGAAAAGGGCCAGAAGGAACATCCAGCATGCGAGAACCGTGAGCAGGAAGAGGACCATGTTCTGCAGGTGCATGCCGAAGGTAACCGCCTTGTGCCCGGGCCCCCACAGGGCGAAATCCACCATGTAGGTGATGTCTCTCACAGGCTGGTAGGTGGAGAGGGCCTCTATCGAAAGAATCGCCTTCAGGTTGTCCGATGTCATGTGCTGAAGGGAAGGCCTGGTGAAGAGGGCAGGATCGTCCCAGTTCGTGGCTTCGTTGTCCAGAGTATTGAGGTTGATTCCCAGGACAATGACGGTGATGAGAAGCAGTATCTTGATATAGCGCTCTTTGCTGATCGGCATGCCCCAAACCTCCTGAAATGATCTCGCCTGCCAGCACCAACCAATACCACCGATCAGGCGATTTCCACAACCTGCATTTGCCTTTCCCTGCGGGCAGGATCGGGAAATTCTGTACATCCGTGCCCATCGCTGTTATAAGAGACCCACTATTAACCGGGAGGGTCGTATGAGCGTATCTGAAAGAATGATGGGTTACATGGAAAATTCTTCGTGGATACGCAAGATGTTCGAGGAAGGCACGCGGCTCAAGGCTCTGCACGGCGCCGAGAATGTCTTCGATTTCAGCCTCGGCAACCCGGATGTGCCTCCTCCGGGAGGCGTCCTCACCATGATGTCCGAGCTCTCGAAAACCATGAACCACGGCTATATGCCGAATGCGGGCTTCCCCGACGCCCGGGCCGAGATCGCTGAGTACGCGTCACAGCTCTATGAGGTGCCTCTCTCCGGCGACGACATCGTGATGAGCTGCGGGGCAGGAGGCGGGATCAACGTCGTCCTGAAGGCGATCACGAACCCGGCAGACGAGATCATCGCGATCTCCCCCTATTTCGTGGAGTACGGGTTTTATGTGGAAAACCACGGCGGCATCCTCGTGAAGGCGCCGTGCGGACCGGACTTCCTCCCCTCGATCGAGAACATCCAGAAGGCCATCACCAGGCGGACCAAGGCCATCATCGTCAACTCCCCGAACAACCCCTCGGGCAGGGTTTATCCCGAGGAGGTGTTCGTCGAGCTGGGCCGTCTGCTCAAGAACCGGCCCCGGATCGTTGTCATTTCCGACGAGCCGTACCGGAAGCTCGTCTATGACGACAGGCAGGTGCCGTCGGTCCTGAAGCACGTACCCAACTCCGTCGTGATCACCTCTGCCTCGAAGGAGCTCTCTCTTGCTGGCCAGCGTATCGGGTACATCGCCGTAGGCGGAGGCATCAAGGACAAGCCCAAGTTCATCGGCGCCCTCGTCCTCGCTACACGCATCCTCGGGTTCGTCAATGCGCCTGCGGTCATGCAGAAGGTCTATGCGGCGGGACTGAAGAGCGGCGAGAGCGTCGACGTCTCCCTCTACAAGCGCCGCAGGGATCTCTTTACGGGGATACTCGATTCGGCAGGCCTCACCTATGCTCCGCCCGAGGGGGCGTTCTATCTCTTCGTAAAGTCCCCGATCGAGGACGACGTGGCGTTCTGCACGGAGCTCCTCAAGGAAAACATCCTTGCCGTGCCGGGAAAGGGATTCGGCTATCCGGGCTATGTCCGCTTCACCTACTGCGTCGGCGAGGCGAGCATCAGGGGATGCGCCCCCGGCCTCAAGCGGGTAATGGAAAGCCTTAACCGCTGAGAAGCCCTAGAACGGTATATCGTCGAACTCGGGTGAGCTGGGCAGACTCTCGTCAGGGTTGAATCCGGGATCTCCGGACGTATCCGCCATCCGGCTGCCCTGGGAATCGACGGCCGAGAGGATCTGCATCTGGCCTGCAACGACCTCGGTGGTGTATCTCTTGTTCCCGTCCCGGTCATCCCACTGGCGTGTCTGGAGACGGCCTTCCACGTAGACCTGCTTGCCCTTCGAAAGCAGCTTGGCGCAGTTTTCGGCCAGCTTGCCCCAGGTCACGATGCGGTGCCATTCCGTACGCTCCTGCTTTTCGCCGTTCTGATCGGTCCAAACCTCGTTCGTTGCCATGGTGAAATTCGTGACGGCCCTTCCGTTCGGGGTGAACCTCATCTCGGGGTCCTTCCCGAGACGGCCGATAAGGATTACCTTGTTTATCGATCCTGACATGTCAAATATCTCTCCTGCCAAAATGTTTGCCATTGAACGGATACTTTCAGCCTTCAATGACTCTTATCCGGTAGCAAGGGCATAGTATCCGATATAATTTTATTACTCAATACTTCTCTTCGATCAGATTGAACTTTTACAGCTGAGGCAGGAGAGATAATGAGAGCGGCAAAGGTACGCTGATTTACTCTTCACTCTCTCTGATGGCCCTGCTTACCTCGATCGGTGATTTGAAGCGGTTCTCGGGGAGGTTGTTGATAAAGTCGATGATCATGTCAGGGGCATGATTCTCCCGGGCCTTTATATTGAGGTCGTGCTTGCTTGCCGGGTACTGGACTCCTTCAAGGAATCTCTCTATTTCAAAAGGACTTATTGCCATGATCGTGCCTTTCTCCTTTTCGGTTCCATGCCCTTGTGCATTCGATGACAAACGCCTCACGCCTGCTTCCGCAGCGGCGAATGCCCCTGTTAGAGGGCATTGCCGATAATGAACAGCTCGGTTATCTCGTCAAGCTTTTTCGGCAGGTGGTTGAGCTGGTCATTGCACGTATGGCACAGCCAGATGCTGCCTTCGAAGTGCTCGATCGGCCTGACTGCACGGATCTTGCCGCACATGTCACAGAAACTCCTGATGCTTGCATGCACTCCATATCCTCCCCGCATTTCCCTATGCGACGCAATGTGGCTTTTCTGTAGTGTCATAGATCTTCTCCTTTCTCCTCGTTCTGGTGCTGTATGGTGGATAAAATCTATCACACGGCACAATATATAAAAGATGATCTCAACAGAAAATGGATGCACAACCATTTAAAAATATACCCCTTTCTCTTTCGGTTGTCCTGCAGAAGCACGACATCCTCACCGGGATTTTTCTTCAAGCTGTCACATCTGTGAAACGACGGTCACGCTTTCCCGGAAAATACGAGCATTCCACCATGACACCTCTCAAACCCTTTCTGTTCATGTTGAGCGGCATCAGGGAGCTCGACTCCGAAAAGGTCAATGGAAACGGAGGCTCCAGAGCGCTGGGGCATCCGATCGGGGCAAGCGGGGCAAGGGTGCTCACGGCACTTGTCGACGAGAAAATCAGAAGGGATGAAACGACCTGATCAGCCTCCCTGTGCCCTGAAGGCAGAGAGGCATTGGCACTCATTGTCGGGAGGGAGGGATATGCAGCTTTACGAAAAACGCGGAATGACGATTCGTGAGGTCCTCTTGCCTCGAGGCTCACGAATCGATCATGCTTCCCTGTTGCCGCCGGGAGGTCGGCTGCAAGGCCTACGGGATCGGGCCTACTTCTTGCCTTCCAGCTTTGCCCTCAAGACATTCGACAGCGAGAAGGTGACCACCCGTCTTTCCGTTATCGCTATCTTCTCCCCTGTCTTCGGATTACGACCCTTCCTCTCCCGCTTGTCCCTCACCGACCATTTCCCGAATCCGGAGAGAGAGACCTCTTCGCCTTTCTCGAGGTTCTCCTTGATGATCTCGAGGAAGGTTTCGATGACGTCGGATGCCTCTTTGCGGCTGAGGCCCAAGTTCATGATAAGATCTTCGATAATGTCCTTCTTTGTCAGTGTATCCATCGAGTCTCCCTAGGGTAATTATTATTCTATAAAATAATCGATAGTTAGATCATCTGCAAGAGCAACTTGACATTTATGTGTCGGAATTTATTAAAGCCGGAAGAAAAGGCTTCCGTCCGGGTTTTCTCCGACCGGGGTCTGCCCTCTTTTATGGGCAAAGATGCGACGAAACCTTGCCGTGCGCCCGGCAGTCGTTTATGTTTTCCTCCGATTTGGTTTTATGGAGGCGGGAATTGCCTTCTATGCAACTTTCCTGATGCGAGGAGGGAGAGAATGTCCGTATATGAAGAGCTGGCAGCACGAGCGCTGTGCCCGCGGAAAGATGCATGGGCTGCGGCTTGTGCAAATCGAAGTGCCCCGTCGATGCCATAAAGAAGATCGAGGCGAGGGACAGGGATTTCGTGCCCAGGACCAGCGCCTCTATCTACGGCTGATCATCGTACGGCCGGCCCCGCTGCTCAAGGAGCAGGATGCTTGAGGCCCCGCTCGTGGAAAAACCGGATGAGAAACTCCGCATCGGCCGGTGAAAGGTTGAACTCGAAGATCGCCTTATCCACGAGCTTGTGTATCGACTGGGCAGGGTCCTCCTCCAGCTTCTCCGACACCCACCTGATCGCCTTCTTGGTCTCTTCCCTTTCTGATATGATATTCATGCAGCACCTCCCGGGGTGGACAATCGTTCTTTCTTCGTACTCATTTACTAGGCGCACGGCAAGACTTATTCAAGAGTATCTCTTCGTTATGCTCGCAGTCAGGCTTTGGTAATCCTCATTGCCGTCATCCCAGCCACTGGGGGTTCCTGGAGGTGCTGTCGAAGGTGTGCGATGTCTTGTAGAGCTCGTATCTCCCGTTCCTCGCCGCCCGGGCCGTCCTGGCGAGGAGGGCATCGACCGTTTTCGCATCCATGGGATTGAAGCTCTTCGCGGCATCGATTGCCTGTTTGAGGATCGGCAGGGAATCACAGCCCGTGATGACGACGCTTAAGGGCAGGTTCATCCATCCGGATGATCTCGTGGAACTGCACGAGATCGATGTGGTCTGTCCGGAGCCGGTGGAGAGATTCTTCGAGCTGACTTGAGGCAGACTCTTTCGTGCGGCCGTCGAGCTTGGTCATGAGAAAGGCCTTCTGGCGGTAGCCGTCCTGCAGCGCCTTGCCCATGCGGATCTCGCTCTGCCCGCCGTTATAGTCCCAGGAGTTGTCGAGGAAATTGATCCCGCTGTCCAGTGCCGTGCGGATGATTCGGATGCTCTCCTGCTCTTCGGCCTGCACGCCGATATGAGACCCGCCGATGCCCACGACGGAAACCTTCTCGACGGTGCGCCCCAGGGTGCGGTAGGGGATCCCGTTTCGTGTTTCGGCTGCATGGGCCTGCCCGCCTATCCCCGCAAAGACGGCGGCAGCGGCAGCGGCCTCGAGAAATTCACGCCTTGTCAGGCCGGTCTCGAACCAGGCCGATCGCTCTTCCGGCTGATCGCGATCAGCGGTCATGGTGATTTCCGAATGATCGGGTATACGGCTCTCTGAATCCATAAAGCCTCCTTCGTTAAAGAAAGCATGTGCATCCCGGTATGTTCCCGGCCGTTGCGATCGAGTAAATGATTCCTGCATTCGATGAGCACAAGAATGCTTCACCGTTGTTTACAATGGCAGGTCGCGGCAGTCAGGGACTCTCGTCACTGAACCTTGCTTTTTGTTCACCGGACGAAGCGATCGGTTCGGGTCATATTCGGGATACGGCTGCCGGTCCGCTGCATCCGGGACCGGCATTGAGATAGAGAATAAGGCTGTTCCCCCTGTATTCAAGAATGACGGAGCCGCTGCTGCCCTGCATGGGGGTTGCAAGAAAGGGAGAGCCCCGCTGCAGCTGCCGGGGCCCTCCGCGGACTTCTGCCGGAAGAGGTTACTTCGACATGAGGACCCTTCCGAGGGTCATGATCTCGGCCTCTTTCGTGCCTTCATAGAGCTCGAGGATCTTGGCGTCGCGATACCACTTCTGCACCTTGTACTCGTCGATGTAGCCGTACCCGCCATGGAGCTCGACAGCCGCGTTCGCGCAGAACACAGCCGTCTGGCCGGCGAAGAATTTTGCCATGGCCGAGATGTGGTAATCGGGCTTCTTGCTGTCGAGGGAAAGGGCGCCTTTGTACGTCATGTTCCTCAGGGCCTCGATCTGGATCCACATTTCGGCGAGCTTCTTCATCGAGAGCTGGTAGGCCCCGAGCGGCATGCCGAAGGCGGTCCTTTCCTTGCAGTACTTGACCGATTCATCCAGGCAGGCCTGGGCGAGGCCCACGCCCTGGGCAGCGACGAACACGCGGGTAGTGTCGAAGAAATGCATGAGCTGATAGAATCCCGCTCCCCTTTTCCCGACGAGGTTCGTCTTGGGGACGCGCACCCCGTCGAGGGCTATCTCTGCGGTGTCGCTGGCCCTGATGCCGAGCTTGCCCTTGATCTTCGTCCGCACGATCCCGGGGGCATCGGCAGGCACGATGAACTGGCTGAAGCTCTTGTGCACCTTTTCCTGGGGATCGGTGATAGCCTGGACAACCATCCAGTCGCAGACCGTCCCGTTGGTGATGAACATCTTGTTCCCGGTGATGACGTAGTCATTGCCGTCCTCCACGGCCCGGGTCTTGTATCCGGCCACATCGGTGCCGGCATTGGGCTCCGTGTAGGCGCCGGCACAGACCGACTCGCCCGCGCAGACCGGGGGAAGATACTTCTTTTTCTGCTCTTCCGTCCCGTAGTAGAGCAGGTTCTCACAGCCGAATGTGGCTGCGATGACATTGAGCCCGATGCCGAGGTCCACCCGGGAGAGCTGCTCGGTAATGATGGCATTGCCGAGAAAGCCTACACCGGCACCGCCGTATTCTTCCGGTATCCAGGCCCCGACGAGCCCGTTCTCTGCAGCCTTTTTGCGGATTTCCGGCGTGTATTTTTCGCCTTCATCGGCCTCGTGCGAGATAGGCTCGATCTCTTTGACGGCGAACTTGTACGTCATGTCGGAAAGCATCCGCATTTCCTCTGATAACTCGAAATCCATTACAAATCTCCTTTCTGGGTATGTATTTTCTTGAGTAGTCCGGATATGTCACGGAATCGAAGCTCCCGGCCCCCTTATAAAATCTGCTCATACAATATGGCAAGTATAAACAATAATGGAATTTTTCTCAATCATCTTCTCTCATAGCCGGTGCTGAAGATTTTTACATGAAGGCCGGATGCGAATGGTCGACACCTCATCACTCCCCGTCTATGTGTCCCGGACTTCCCTGAGTCAACGCAGATGACGTTGTGAATGACCAGATGTGGTCCAATGCCAGGGGGTTCTCCTCGAGGTCCCTCACTGCCGTGGTCACCTTCACCGTGTAGGTCGTGTTCGGCGCCAGCGGCGAAACCGGGGTGAATGTCACGACGTTTTCCAGCCATGTGATGGTCCCCGGGAGAGTAAAGTCATTCACGATCAGCATGAAGCTCGAATCGGTCACTGTCCGGGGGTCGACGTCCTCGCTGAAGTTGACGCTTATCTGCACATTCCTGGGGACGCCCATTGCCCCTCGCGGCGGGGACGTGCTGACTACCGTCAGCATGGAATCAGCCGTGTCTGCAGAATCCGAGGCTACGGATTCCGCAGATGCACTCTCATCCTCACTGCCTCCTCCACCGCAGGCAGTAAGGGCCCCCATCAACAGGAGAAGCGCTATATTTACATGCATACGGCACATGATCAACCTCCTTCATGGCAAATTGGCTTTGAAAGTTATAGATAGAGAGAGGCCCTGGAATCTAAAGCCCGGCGCCAGGCCCGGGCTGTACAAGATTTTGGTTATATAAACCCTTCCATATGTGATACGTCAGTCAAAATAAACTACATGAGACAGGGGGCATATATGAACATCAGCAAGATTTGCGTTCTCGGCGCAGGACTCATGGGCAACGGGATCACCCAGGTGTGTGCACAGGCAGGCTACCAGGTAGCTATGCGGGACATCGAGCAGCGTTTTGTCGACAGTGGCATGAATGCGATCAGAAAGAACCTGGCAAACAATGTGAAGAAGGGCAAGAAGACCCAGGAAGAGATGGATGCCGTCCTCTCCCGGATCAAGCCGACCCTCGATCTGAAAGAGGCTGCCGCGGATGCGGACGTAGTCGTGGAGGTCGTCATCGAGATCATGGACGTCAAGAAGCAGGTTTTCAAGGAGCTCGACGCGATCGTTCCCGACCATTGCCTCTACTTCAGCAATACCTCGGGATTGAGCCTGACCGAGATGGCAGCGGCCACGAAGCGGCCGGACAAGTTCATCGGCACGCACTTCTTCAATCCCGTGCCGGTCATGAAGCTCCTCGAGATCATCAAGGGATACGAGACTTCGGACGAAACCCTGCAGATCGCCCTCGATTGGGGCAAAAAAATCGGGAAGGAGTGCATCGTGGTGAACGAGGCCCCTGCCTTCGTCGTGAACAGAGTCCTGTGCACCATGCTCAACGAGGCGTTCTTTGCCCTCGGGGAGGGCCTTGCCAGCGCCGAAGACATCGACAAAGGCATGGTCCTGGGCTGCAATCATCCCATCGGCCCGCTGGCCCTTGCCGACCTGGTGGGGCTGGAGACGCTCCTGCACGTCATCGAAGGCCTCCACAAGGAGCTCGGAGACAAGTACCGGCCCGCACCCATGCTCGTACAGCTCGTCCGGGCAGGTCGCTACGGCAGAAAAACCGGGAAAGGGGTATTCGATTATACGGCTAAGTGAAATCCCTGCTGAAGGAACCGACAAAAAGCTTCGATCCGGGATTCCGACGGATCGAAGCTTTTTGCGCAAGGCATTGCCGGCAGGATATCCCTGAAGCCTCTTCACGTATCACATGCTCCCGTGCACACCGCTCGACGGTGCCGGAAAATCATTGCCTTCACCTCCGGACCTCAGTTTATCAGCAGTTTCACACCGGCCCCTCTGAAATAGTGCTCGCCTCGCATCACGGGCTTGGCCCATCTCACGATCCCGACATTTTCATCGAGCAGCCTTCTGGTTATGCCCTTGGGCAAATGGATCCTCGGGTGGATGAGGATGTTGTCGTCTATGTCGAGGCCGAAGTATGTCTCGAGGTACAAGCCTTCTTCGCTGATGTTATGTACGGTTGCCAGGAAAGCCTCACCGGTTCTGCAGGCAACGCATGCCAGCCCGAGAGGGGCTTGGCATTGTGTCCGCATTTGAATTCTGTTTTCTATGAACAGGGTCATGAATCCCTCCCTCGCAATTTGGGTCGATTGTCAAGTGCATGAGTTGCTCACGTAGAGGTTGCATGCATGAACTGACCGGGTATATAGAAGAATGAATATGTCCGTAAACGGGAAAACAAAGATCGCTTGCGGATATTATTTTCCCGAAAGCCGGCCCCTGCAGAAGATTCAAGCCTTATCCTGCCCGATATCGAGCAGTTGGCCACCCCCGCCTTCCTGGTCTGCAGGCGGATCTCCTGCTTGGATGCTCACAGTGCCCCAGGCGCTGACCGACTCAGCGAAAGTATCACGGCATGTATTGATTCTCATGATCACGCCCCCTAAAAGAATGGCATCAGACTGCCGAACACAAAGGAGTTCGAAATGGATCCGAATATACTCAAAGGAAAATGGAACCAGATCAAAGGGGAAATCAAGATGAAATGGGCCGACCTCACCGACAACGACCTCGCAAGAGTGGAGGGGAGCGAAGACAAGCTCGTGGGGCTTCTCCAGGAGAAGTATGGCTATTCCAGGGACAAGGCAAAACAGGAAATCCAGAAATTCATGAACCGATATATGTAGCGCCTTTTAAACTGCCTCCGATCCGAATCGAAGAGAGACAGGCACTACCCCGGGCAGGGAGGATTGCATGGCCGGATATGGAAAGAAAGCCCATGAGAAGGTCAGAAAAACCATGAAGGAATACAAAGAGGGAAAACTGGAGATCGGCAGGAGCGGGAAAAAGGTCAAGAGCAGAAAGCAGGCGGTAGCCATAGGACTTTCAGAGGCACGGAGAGAAGGGGGAAAGGTGCCCCCGGACCGCAAAAAGTGACGGCCGGCCTCGACCGCACCACGTTCACCCTATCTCCGGATCGTATTGATTAGCTGAAGAATGGTGCAACACCATGAACCCTGTTGCACCTTCATGCCCTCTGCACAGCTTCACTGAACGGCCTTCCTGCAGGGCGCGGTATCGTCCGACCAAGAGGTGATTGCATGGAAGAATCCGATCCCCGGGTAATAGAGTCCGGCCCGCTCCCATACATGCTTTCGATCCCCATTGCTCACAAGATCGAAGCGGGGCCGTTACCGGTAATCTGTTTCCTCCATGGGTATGACGAGGCAGCCCCCCTGCCGATCCAGCGGGGCGTCACCCGGCACGGGCCCCTGAGAAGGGGAAGCTCGCGAACGGCTGTCCGTGAGTGCATCATCATAGCGCCGCAGCTGCCCTATCCCGGGGATATCTGGCACCTGTTTGCGGATGCGGTCAGGCAGATCGTGACACAGGTGCGGGAAGCCTATCGGGGAGACCCGGATCGGACCTATCTCACGGGCTTCAGCTTCGGAGGAAACGGTGTGCTCGATCTGCCACTGGTTCAGCGGGACTTCTGGGCCGCCCTGTGGCCGGTCGATCCCACGAGGGTCCCTACCAGCGATCCGGGGCGTCCTCTCTGGCTCTCCTTCGGCGAGGTCTCCAGACGGCGCAAGGAAGCGTTTATCCGGGCCCTGAACCTCACCCATGCTGGTGCCTCGGCGCACGGCAACCGCCTCTACCTCGACGAGGGGCAGGATCACGTGAGTTCTGCCGAGCTCGCCTACCGGGACGAGAAGATCTATTCCTGGCTCCTCTCGAAGAGTCTCGCCTCTGCCGTTTAACGGCGATCCCGAAGCTTCCTGAAGCCTGCTACTTCTTCCCCTGCCGGATGAGCCCGCGAAAACGGGCATACTCGACCATGCGGCTGAAGGCGTACAAGGCCCGTTCCGGAGTAGGATAGCTCGGTACGCCCAGCGAGAGGAAGCCCTCGTGGACATGCGCGATCTCTCTGCTCGTACCGCCGTAGTAGCTCACGAAGATGGGCTTGCTGCGGTGCTCCTTGACGATCTCTCCGAATGCCTCCGCAATATCGAAGATGGTTTCGGGCATGAGGACGAAGATGATCAGCAGCGCATCGATGTCCTTCTGGTCGAGAATGCACCTCGCCATGTGGCTCATGGTCTTCTTCGATCCGTGCTGCTCCACCGTGGACCAGATATCCACCGGGTTGCGCACCGGAGCCCAGGACGGGGCCAGCTCGCGAAGCCTTTTTATCGTGGCGGGCTTGAGGGCCGGAAGCTCCACGCCGTATTCCTCGGCCGCATCCGTCGTCACCACGCACCCCATCCCGGTGATGGAGAACACTCCCATGCGGTTGCTCCGGGGCAGAGGAAGCACCTCGAAGGCCGAAAGCGTATCGAAGAAGGCTTCTGAGTCGTGGACGCGCACCATGCCGGCCGTCCGGCAGACGGAGTCGAACACGGCATCCGACCCTGCAAGGGAGCCCGTATGCGAGGCAATGGCCGCGGCCCCGGCCTCGCTCTTGCCGGATTTCACCACGACCACGGGCTTGCATTCGGATGCACGCTTCGCTGCCTTCACGAAACGGCTTCCCTGGGCTACTCCTTCCAGATACAGCCCTATCGTCGTGGTAGCCGGATCATCGGCGAGATATTCGAGGAGATCGCTCTCGTTGACATCGCCTTTGTTGCCGATGCAGGCGACCTTGGAAATCCCGAAGGGCTTGACATCGGCAATCCACCTTCCCCAGCCCGAGGAGAAAACCCCTGACTGGCCGATGAGCGATACCCCTCCGGTCCGGATCTGCTCGAGGCCCACGATGGAGGTCGCAAGCCCGGCAGCCGGATTGAGGATCCCGATGCTGTTCGGTCCCATGAGCCGGACACCGGCTTTCCTCGCCTGGCTCACAAGCGCCTTCTGCTCGATCGCCCCTTCGTGCCCCATGTCGGAGTAGCCGCCCGTGCTCAGGATGATGTTCGTGGTCCCCTTTGCCGCACAGTCGGAGATGGCATCGGCCACGGCCGATTTCGGTATCACGATCATGGCCAGGTCGACAGGCCCGGGGACATCGCTCACCTTTGCATACGCAGGCATTCCGAGGATCTCCCTCGCGGTCGGGTTGATGGGATAGATCTTTCCTTTATAGCCCGCCTTCAGCAGGTTGCGCAGGATGATATTCCCTCCCTTGCCGGGCGTCTTCGAGGCCCCGATGAGCGCGAACGACCTCGGATTGAAGAAGGGGTCGATCGTGTCGGGCTGAGAGCTCCCGGCCGAAGAGCGAAGCCCGTTCTCTGAACGCCTCACGAGCGCATCCACGGCGAATGCTCCGTCGGGGTATGCGATCATCGGGTTGATATCGATCTCGAGGATGTCCTTGCGCTTCGTGATGAGTTTCGAGAGTGCGGTCAGCGCCGCTGTTACCGTATCGAGATCGACGGGCGGCTGGGAGCGGAATCCGTTCAGGAGGGCAAAGCCTTTCAGACGCCTGAGCATGGACCCGGCTTTTGCAGCGTTCAAGGGGGCGAGCTCGATGACGGTGTCCCGGAAGATCTCGGTGAATATGCCGCCGATGCCGGCGAGCACGATAGGCCCGAAAATAGGATCGCGCCGTGCTCCGAGAATGAGCTCGACCCCGCTGCCCGCCATCTTCTGAACGAGAAGACTGTGGGGCGTTTTCGAAAAGCGCTTTTTCAGCTCACGGACAGCCCGGGACAGAGACCCGGTGTTCCGGATGTTCAATATCACTCCGCCCTGCTCGGTCTTATGGAGGACATCTTTCGAACATACCTTGAGCACTACCGGATAGCCCAGCTTCTTCGCTGCTGCCAAAACCTCCTGTTCGCTCCCGGCAAGGATCTGGTCCACAACCGGAATGCCCCATTCCCTGAGCAGGGCAGCTCCCTCGTATTCGCTCAATGCGGTTATCGATCGGCCTTCCACGAAATTCTCCCTCTGCTGTTTTAATTACATAATGACATCGAGCATATAGCAGAGAACGGACCGGTTTTGCAATGATATCGGAAGGTTCGCCGCAGACTGCCGTCAGAGGCGAGTCTGCCTCGCACTCTGTCTCACGAGCTCGAAGCCTTCAGGATCGCGCTTGAAATCATGTTCCAGTTTCCCTTGAGGACCATATAGCGGGGAAGCTCGAGGGGGTCCCTGTTCAGATTGAGAGGGGAGAGCACTGCCCCCCACTGGATGGTGAAGGCATTCGCGTAGCCCGATTCCCTGATGATCTTTTTCGTCATGTCGCACCGTACACCGTTCGGATAGACAAAGGCGGACACCTTCACGCCCAGGGCCTTCTCGAGGGCTTCCTTTGAACCGACGATCTCGTGGATGAACTCGGCCTTGTTCGAGTTGTAGAACTTCATGTTCATGAGCTCGTGATAGTATCCGTGCGCGGCGATGTCGCAGCCCTCGCGCACCAGCCCCTTGATCTGGTCCCAGGTCATGGCATAGGACTTCTTCCCGATGATGTTCGGGTAGATGGCGAGCATGGGTTTGGCGCCTAAGGGTTTGAGGACCTCCTGATACGCCTGCAGGACACTGCGGTTCCCGTCATCGATCACGATGAGGATATTCTTGGTCCCCGTCACCGTGCCCTTGAGAAGATCGGTGTACGAGACGAAATGAAAGCCCTTGCTTTTCAGGAAATTCATCTGCGATCGGAACTCCTCCAAGGGGATATCGCTCGGAAAAGGCTTGTTGCCGAGGAAGGAATGGTAGCAGAGCACGAACACCTTCTTGTCTGCCGCAGACGCATCGTTCCATCCGGAGAAACAGAGCAGCCCGAGGAATATCAGGGCTGAGACATGCACCTGGAATTGTATTCTTTTCTTCCCGATCTGATCTTTCACGGTTCTTCCTTTCTTTGTGCTGGGATGATCAGATTGCCGATGCCGGCCGTTCACCTCAATGGTCGAACATTCCTGGTCTCACGAGGGGGTGTGGTGTTCATCGCGTAAGCTCTTCGAGGATCTTCACCGCAGATGCGACGTATCCGCTGCACCGCTGGGCGAAGACATCCTCTTCCCTGGCCTTGGCGAGCTGGTCCGGATCGGAGAGGTCGTATCCGATGAGGGCTGTGCAGTCTGTGGAGCCATGGAGGGAAGAGGACCGCTTCATGAATTCCTGCGCCGCCTGGTATGTCCCCTCTTTCATTTCCGGGCCTCCTCCGAACTTGAGGCCGAGAACCAGAAGCGCTCCTGCAACGGCTCCGCACGTGAGCCCCATATGCGAAATCCCGCCCCCGAAGGCACAGGCAACCTTCGAGGCCATGATCCGGTCCATGCCGTACTCTTCGGAAAAGGCCATGAGGACTGATTGGGCGCAGGAATGCCTGCCGGAGAATAACTGCAACGCAAGCTCTGTCTTTGTCATGAACCTCTCTATACACCTTTTTGGGAGCACGGGCGAGGGGTCAAAAAAACCTCCCGGCAACGAATCCGATGAACGGGTCCCTTGGGTGATGAAGGCAGCCATTTTCCCGACATCTCCGGAGAGCCCATGCTTATGTCAGGAAAAGCCACGAGCCGCTTTAGTTAAGCGGCTCGTGGTGGAGCGGATACAGCGGGCTTAAAGCGATGATGTTCAGGCCTGGTATCTGTACTTCCCAAGATGCTCTTTGGTCCTGATGTAG
>Ga0116185_1001634_pt1 | contig 22085 bp, 16 predicted proteins | sample AD_JPNNA7_MetaG_FD_89754 | JGI IMG/M metagenome (GOLD analysis project Ga0116185, IMG submission 89754) | Active sludge microbial communities of municipal wastewater-treating anaerobic digesters from Japan - AD_JPNNA7_MetaG | ecosystem: Engineered > Bioreactor > Anaerobic > Digestate | place...
CGCCAGGCCTGCGATACGGTCTATCATCCCCGGGCCGTCCAGCCCACGCTGCTCTATTGGCAACGCACGAACGACGAACGCCTCGGCCGCCTGTTCACGGCATGGATGGACACGTGGGTCGACGCGGCCGCTCGAAATGAACGCGGCAAGGCCGCTGGCATCATTCCGAGCGCTATTCACTGGCCCGATGGCGCTATTGGCGGCCTCGGCGAGAATTGGTGGAAACCCGAGAACCACGAGGAAAGCGGTTTGTACACTTGGCCGAGCGCCATGGACCAAATGCTCCAGACCCTCCTTCTCACGTACCACATGACGCAGAATCCCAAGTACCTCGACCCCATCAAATCCATGGCCCGAATCCGCCTCGAATACCTCAAGCATCCTCCAGAGACTTCCCCCGCCCCAGGGACTGAAGCATGGTGCGCAGCCCGCATGGAATACCTCGAAAGCGTGGTGGCGAAATACCGGCTTTTGACGGGCCAGACTGACCTGGACCAGTTGCTGGCCCGTGACGCCAGCCCGTACACGGCCTTCCGGATAACCGGAGAGCGCGGACCCCTCGACGCCGCCCTCAAGGCCAATTCCGAGGCGCTCCGCATCAACTTCGAGGGATACACCAGCGAGGTTCGCTACACAGATCGTGTACTCCGCTTCCCGTCGTTGCTGGGGAAAAACTCCATGTATCCCGACGCGGTTCCCGGTATCGCCTTACCCGACACGAACCTGTTGTACTCCACTGCCACCGGCGACCCGGGCTCGGCGGGCTATTTCCCGCTCAACGCCGTTCGCTGGCTCACGCCACCGCGCGGCCTGGCTGTTGTCGTTACGGATTCCGGAACAACTCGGTTCGAAGCAGAGCTCTTCCATTTCGGCCAAGAGTCCCGGCCCATGGCAGCAGAATTGTACCTGCTTGCGCCCGGCGCCTATGCGTTTTCCGTCGAGCCGGGAAATGTCTCACAACCGTTCACGGTTTCCGGCTCCAGGACCCAGCTCGCGTTTGAGCTCCCGCCCCGGCAGCTCTGCATCCTTCGCGTGGCGCGGATGGGAGGCCTATTCCCCGGCAGTCCGTGAGCCGTTTAAGGGGATCTGCCCGTTTGTCAGGGCTGTTCTTTGAATATGCACAGCGTTTTCTGGAGGACGTGATGCTTTGGAGGTGGAGGTTCTCAGTAACGGCGAATCGCGCCGTCTTGTTCTGTTTGCTGGCAGTCTTGGCATTCGCGCCGGCAGCCGCGAAGCCCGAAGTGCGTGTTTCAGACGCACCCGCATACCGGTTCGAGGGCGACACGTACGCGGTGGCGTTTTACCTCGACGGACGCGTTGACCTGTATGCGCGTCAGAACGGCCAGGACCTTCTTCTTGGAACAATCGGCGCGTTCGAGATGCCTGCCTGCGAGCTACGGAGCGGACCCTTGCTTTCCCTGAGCCGCTTCCGCAAAACCATTCCCCCTTCCGAAATGGTTCACGTGGAGAATGTCGCCACTGCGCTGCAGTCGCCCGATTCGGGATTTCCCGAAATCTACGTAGACTATCGCTGCGAAAAAGGCGCGTTGGCGGTTCTCTGGACGCTCATGCCACAAACGCTCCATCTGTGTTTCTGCATCTCCCCGGCAGAGGGCATGCCACGTTCCGAGGGACCTGCGATGTTAGCCTTCTCGCTCGCCGAGGGCGCGCAACCTGCCGAGCAGATCAAGCCGGCACGCTGGCATCAACATCCCCAGGGTGGCGTCCCATTTCAACTCACTGCCGGGATGGCCGACCGGTTCACTTGGGACAAGGTTTCTCTTGTGATGGCCAACGACCACGGCTTTCCGGCGCTGTATGACTCGCAAACGCAGCAGATTTACCTCTTCACACGGGACCGGGCTCGTCCTTGGCTGGACAATGCGCTCCAGGCGAATGTGGCATTTGCAATCGGCGAGGCATCGCCCGTGATGACGCCGCTGACTGTAGCGATAGCAGGCCGGGACCCACTGATGATGCGCGTCGTCAGCCAGGAGCCGTTCTATCTTGGAGAATCATGCGATGAACCGCTGGTGGCGGAGGCTCAGATGGTCCAAACCACCACGGGGCCTCAACGTATCGATCTGCAATATGTCGCCCGGGATTTCGACGGCCGCGTCATCGGCCAGGAAAGCCGGAGGTATGAGTGCTGTTCCATGGAAGTTGTGCGGGCACCGATCGAACTCAAGACGGATCGGGTCGGACCCGTCTATCTGGAGACGGTGGCCCGTACCGATTGCGCCACGGTTGTCGACTACGTGTGCCTGGGCGTTCTGCCCGCCCGGGAATTCACGGACGGCAAGGAATCCCGATTCGGCATTTCCGCGTATCGGGGAGGTGTCGGTGCGCATACCGAGTTGCGCACGGAGGAGCAACTCCTCACGCTCATGGCCCGCCTTGGCATCCGATGGCTGCGTGCCAGCGGCGACCACGCCCTCGCGCAACGGATGGGCTTCTTTACGTGGTATCAGAACAGTGTAGCGGGCCCGGAGGCTGAGGCCTACAAGCGGGGCGAGCCTTCCTGGATCAACGAATCCGCCAACCGCGAAGATTACCTGGCTGGTAACCTGCGGTTTGTCCTCGACCACGGAGACCTCGTTTTCGAGTTCACCAATGAGTGGAATCTATGGGGCGGGGAAGGGCAGGGGCTTCTGGCGGAAAAGTATACGAGGGATTGGCTCGTGCCCATCCGGCGTCTGCGCGACGAAATGGCCCCCCACGTGAAACTGGCCGGTTGCGTGCTCGCCAACGGCGACCTCGCGTTTCTCGACAAAGTATACGAAGCCGGCGGATGGGATCAGTTCGAGCTCCTGTCATTTCATGCCGCGGGCGAACCGCGTGCCCCTGACTTCGACGACGGAATAACCTACTGGAGCTACCTTGCAACGCTTCGGCGGATTCATGAGGCTATGTTGAAGTACGGGCGCAAAGAACTGTGGATGACCGAATTCTACGCCCCCTGCGCTCCCAACAGCACTGTCTCGAACAATGAACGCGTCGCCGCCGAGAACATTCCGTTGATGTGCGCCATGGCGATTGCGGCCGATGTCCGCGGGTTCATGCTCTATTGCCTCGACGACTTCGACGGGCCCGAGGAAATCAAGACAGCCAGCCAGGTAGGGGAGCCCGCGGAACGAGAGTCCTACTTTGGCATCGTACGCCGTGACTGGTGTCCAAAGGCAGGGCTCTGGGCATACCAGGCTGCTGCCTGGTACCTCGAAGGCGCGAGGTTCCTCGGCGATGTCCAATTGCCCGAACCTTGGCTGCACGGGCTGCTGTTCCAAAGCCGTCAAGGACGCGTTGCCTTGCTATGGAGCCGGAAAGATGGTTATCTCTCGCAGCGCCCGCCCCATCCGAGAGCCACCCATCGCCCGCCCTGGGAGGAATTCTGGACAAGCCGGACGCCCATCGAGCTGCCGGCTTCGGATTCTGTGGTGACTGTCGTGGACTGCGTGGGTCACGCGCGCTACCTGACGCCTGGCGCCGACGGTAGCGTGACCATTGAACTCACCGGAGCGCCGATTTACGTGCTTGGCGCCGCCATTGAACCATGCGCGGGGCAGTTCTCGGAAATGTTCAAACCCACTGTGGCCATAGGGAGCTCAGAGCCGGTGCAAACGCCCTGAGAGCTGTACAACGCCGGGGAAACAACTAAACCCAGGCAGGGCAATTGGCAAGAACCTGCTCCCTGCGGCGAACGGGGTGTAGGCCCGCTTGAAAGGCGACCATGCGCGTTGTTTCCGTACCGCCGCTTGACACATTATAGACCACAAACCCGGGCGGAAAGGGCTGTTTGGCCGACATCGCGCGAAAGGAGCGAAACATGCGCAAAACCAGCCAGTCTCTTATGGGAATGCTGTGCTTGACGGTGTTCGTGCTTCCAGGATGTGTTCATACCGGGTCATCCGGCAGCCTGTCACGCTCCTGGTTCTCGAACATGATGTACCTGGAGCCTTCACACAGCGCACGCGCCTCCAGTTTTGATCAATCAGGCGCCAATGTCGATTTTCGCGCCATCCAGCCGGGGGAAACCCGCGATCTCGCGATTCTCGAAGGCGCCGGATGCATACGCCATCTCTACTTCACAATCTGGCCCACGGAACACTACCTTCGCGATTTGGTTCTGAGAATGTACTGGGATGGGGAGGCCACGCCCAGCGTCGAGGTCCCTCTCGGCGACTTCTTCGGCGCGGGCCAGGAACGCGTGCGGTTCTTCCGCTCGCTGATGGTCACCGTGAATCCCGGCGCCGGCGGCGTCGCGGGCACCGTTGGCTTCAACTCGTACTTCCCGATGCCGTTCGAAAAGGGCGCCCGCCTCACCCTGACCAACGAGGGCAAGGATACGGTCGGGGCCGTCTGGTATCACGTGGACTATGAACAACTTCGCCGCCTGGAGCCGAATGTGGGCCGGTTCCACGCACAATGGCGCCGCGAAAATCCAACTACTCCCGTGGGAGACGCCCCAAACGTCACCATTCATGATGCCAAGAACACAGATGGCCAGGAGAATTTCCTCATTCTCGAAGCCGAAGGGCAAGGCAATCTCGCGGGCTATTTCCTCAACATCGACAATATCGCCGGCGGATGGTACGGCGAAGGCGACGATATGATCTTCATCGATGGAGAACCGTGGCCGCCGTCTTTTCACGGGACCGGAACCGAGGAGATATTCGGCGGCGGCGCATGCCCAAACACCGAGTATGCGGGACCCTACACCGGATTCTATCTCGTGGGCAATCGCGACTTCTCGGGCAAAGTCGGCATGTATCGCTTCTTTGTGACCGACCCCATCCGATTCTCGAAGTCCATCCGGGTCACCATCGAACACGGCCATGCCAACAACTTCGCCAATGATTACACCAGCACCGCCTTCTGGTACCAGGCCGAACCGCACAACGCATTCCCTTCGTTGCCGCCGGCTTCCGAACGCCTGCCGCGCGCCGGCGACGACACGCACGATCAGGCCTTCCTCAAGTTCGCGGAGGCAAGAAACAAGCTGGCCCGGATGACTGGGATTATCCAGGAGCAGAAATTGACCTCCCTCGACGAGGACATGAAAACCGCCCGGAACGGTGTACAAGAAGCGGCAGCCGCGTTCGAGATACAGGATTTCCCCGCCGCCGTGGCCGCCTCCGATCAGGCTTTAGCGGCGCTCAACCGCCTCCTCCAACAATATGGCAAATAGGACATCGAACAGGCAGAAAGGGTGAACAGATGATTCCGTATCTGCTCGTAGTGTCTGCACTATTTTCCGCCACGCAGGCCGGTCAATGGAACGTCATGGATTATGGCGCGGTGGCCGGTCCCGAAACCGACAACACCGCCGCTTTCCAGCGAGCGCTGGACGCCGCCGGGGCTTCCGGAGGAGGCCTCGTGGCGGTCCCCGCCGGGCATTACCGGCTCGATGGCACAATCTCAATACCCATCGCAGTCACGCTGCAAGGGACATTTCACGCGCCCCCCACCGACCGGCAGGGCGAGGACCCAAAGCTTGACGGCTCGGTGTTGCTGGCATACGCGGGACGCGGCGACCCCGCCGCCGCTCCTTTTATTCGTCTTACTGGCAGTATGGCCACGCTTTCGGGTTTCATTGTCGCTTACCCCGAATGGAAAAAATCGGACGTGCCGCCCGTCCCGTACCCGCCCACCGTATATGCATCCGGCAGCATCAATGTTGCCGTTCTCGATTGCTGCTTTCTCAATTCATACGAAGCGCTTCACTTCCAGGATTCCCACCGGTTTCTAGTGCGCAATGTTTACGGTTACCCAAGCTGCCGGGGGCTTTACGTCGACAACTGCCTCGACATTGGCCGCGTCGAAAACTGCCATTTCTGGCCATTCGGTATTAACTACGGGGCCAGCGCATACACACAGTGGATTAACGAAAACGGCGTGGCGTTCGAGTTCGCAAGAACCGACTGGCAGTATGTCACGAACACGTTCTGCTTCGGCTACGGCATAGGCTACAAATTCTCGACGACCAAGAACGGAAGCTGCAACGGCAACTTCCTGGGGATCGGCGCGGATTGCTGTCGGCGCGCGGTCCTCGTCGACACGGTGCCAAACACCATTGATCTCTTGATCACAAACGGCGAATTCGTCGGCCGCTGGGGAAGCGTCGACTCCGTCGGCGTCGAGATTATCGGCCAATCCGACGCCCGGGTCAGCCTCAATAATTGCGCATTCTGGGGACCCTTGGACCGCGCCATCTGGTCTCGCCCGCTTAACGCCAACCTTACCGTAAACGCATGCGGGTTCAAAGACTGGGACCTCGGAGCGCAGGACTCCCCGGCCATACAGATCGATGGCGGGAAGGCCATCATACAAGGCAACACCTTCTTCCTCGAGGGCCTCCATGCCCGTGTCGGCGAAAAGGCTGCGTCGGCAATCTTCACCGCCAACCAGGCGCCCGCAGGCCTGCGCGTCATCAATGAAGCGGGTTCGCGCACGCTGATGACCGCAAACGAGGTCGACACGCTCGAATGGCCGCGCGGCGCCGCCCGCAACTATGGTGTCTCGCTGGGCGACTTGGGCGACGGCCGTTATGTTCGGGGATTCCACAGCAAGGAGCGGGCGCGTCCATGGCACGAAGAAGGGACGATGCGATGGGGCGGCGCCAAACCCCGTCTCGTACTGCCCGTCGACCCCGGCAAGGAATATAGCCTGACGGTTGACGTATTTGTGCCCGAGCAGGCGCTCGACGCGCAAAACGGCCTGTATCTGGGCCCGAAACGCATTGCCGAGCTCCCGGCGAAAGAAGGCGCGGCACTCATTAGCGCCACTATTCCGCCGCAAGAACACACGTCCGTAGAGATAGCTGTTCGCGCGAAAGCATGGTTCGAGACTTCCCAAGGCGTTACGCCCAACAGTGCGCGGCCGCTCTCCGTGGCCGTGCGCCGCTTCACCATGAAGGCAAGGCGCGCTCCGGCCCGCATGTTCGATGCAAACCGCGGCGGCTGGATCGAGACGGCTGACCGCGTCGAGTGACGGTCAGGGAAAGTGAGAGGGATCAATGTCGCTTTTGAGAATCCTGAGCGGATGTAGCGCGGCACTCGCCTTGGCTGGTTGCGCCGCATGGACGGCCCAAACGCCTGCCCGCGAAGGTTCCCTGCCCGCTCCGTCGTTCTTCGACCACTGCGCCTTTGTGTCGGTAGATATTCAGGAAGGAACCCGCCCGGCCCCTATCAACGATGACCAAGTGCCTCGCCAGTGGAAAAGAATGGGATTCACCGCCGAGGACGTCAATGCCGCGAACACCTTCGCGTGGGACATAGCCCTGCCTAACGCCGTCAAGGTCGCCGATGCCTGCCGCAAACGCGGCCTGCCGCTGATCTTCATCCATTGGGGATATTCTTTCGAGGACGGCATGGACCTTGATCCCGATATCAGGAACGCCATGCTGGAAGAACACGGCACGGATTACGCCAAATGGAGCGGGCACATCGCCCAGCCGGGTTCACAAGTGGCTGAAGTATTGGGGAAGGGCGATTATGTCCTGGCCAAGACCGCGCAGGACGCTTTTCGCTCGTGCAGTCTCGAGTTCGTGTTGCGCAACCTCGGGATCAAGCGCATCGTTTTCGTCGGCGGCCATACCGGCGCCTGCCTGGGCAAGACGGCCAAATCCGCCGAACGCCTCGGTTACACCACCCTTTGCGTCAAAGACGCCACCAACAATGCCCGTGAATCGTCGCGCGAAAAGGACATTCAAGAAACCGGTTACGACTACGTACTGACCACCGCGGAATTCCTCGAGTTGGCCGGGCGTACTGTACCCTCACATTAGACGAAAAAACGCGGACCCGCCACGCGGCCACAATCTGCCACCATGAACTCCTCGGTCATGCCTGGCTTACAATGTCTTCGCATTGAACGTATCCCCCTGGGTCGGATCTCCCGATGCAAACCCTTTGTGGAACCAGCGCTGTCTCTGTTCGGAAGTCCCATGCGTAAAGCTGTCCGGAACGACGTAACCCTGAACCGACTTCTGGATACGGTCATCTCCCACCGCGCTCGCCCCATACGTCCCATTCCCGCAATGAGAGCCACGCCCAGGCTCCCGTCTCGCGAAAGCCACGCAACTGTTCACGCCGAAAACTGCGAGAGCTTAATCGCAAACGCGTCTTTCGCGAGCAAGACTCGTATCAGTCAAGCGTGTTGTTAAAGTATTCGCGGTGTGCGTCGCACCGGCATTTCTTGTCCCACGGCTCCGCGCATCCTCCAATCAGCGCCACCCGCGCGTCGCCTTCTTCTCTCGAGAGCGGCCCGGCGATGGTGCAGGTTTCAACTCCAGCGAAGTCGTCCCACCATTGCGCGACGGTATAATGGCTGCACGCTGGACACAAGAAGTAAACGTCGGTGTGCTCATCGCCCATGATGCTGCCCGAAATCGAGGCAACGCGGTCTTCGTCCTGAAACGTCCGGTTACATTGCGTGCACTCCATACGCTCACATAAGATCTTTCATGATCTCATCTTTGGAGAGGACAAAGATGATAATGAGGCCCAGAATAAACAGTCCCCAAAGGGAAAACACGACCGTATTCTCATGCTCCCGCAGCCACTTGATCACGACGACTTCGCCGTTCCCGATCTTGACATGGCCAGCGATGAAGAATCGTATGGCAAGAGGCACAATCGTGAAGCAGAGCAGACAGAATAAACCGAAGTAGACGCCAGTAATCGCAGCAATCCCGCGCGGGCCAAGCCTCTCACGGGTCACGATCCCTTTTGACTCCAGAACGTTCCCCACTATGGCGGCGGCAATCGTCAGGCCCAATGCCGCGAGAAATGCCACCAAGCGAACCCACATCTTCCCGTGTTCCTTTATATTCGCGGCAAACGCCGGGCCACCCGAAGTCATCGCCCTCACCCCTCAATTCTGTTGGCCCCGGACCGAATTGTCAAGGCATTGACCACAAGGCCCCAGTAGTCTTCGCTCCCTCGGGCGGGCATTTCTCGCCAGAACCGCGCATCTGCCTGCCGCGGATTCCGTTGACGTGTCCGGGGCATCGAATGCTATCATGCCCATGCACCTCGTTCGTCTCCGCATGCCCGTGCATCGTTCCCGGCAGCGACTGCGCACGAGACGGTGAGCGGAGGAGCCGTCGGGCATGAACTGCGGCGACGTGCGGCTGGAGTGTAGCGGGGCGAAGGGCGACGCTATCGCTTCGCTGAATCACGCCCATGAATGCAGGGGACAAGCGCACTGTCGTGAACGCTTCGGCGTCATTTTGCGAGTGGCAAAAGCATACACAGCGTGCCACCGGGACGCGGAAGACTCTTGATTGACCCGCATAGTGCCTGCGGAAACACAGGAGAGCGAAGTGACCAAGCGGGTGAGCAAGAAACGTGTACGGGAAGCCGCGTCCGGCTATCTCTTCATTACTCCCTGGCTCACGGGCTTCATGGTGTTCATTCTCGGCCCAATGGCCGCGTCCGCCATCCTCAGTTTCTGCCGGTACGACCCCTCGGAGGTGCAAGGGACCATCGAGTGGATAGGTTTCGCGAACTACGCCAGGATGTTTACCGAAGACCCCTTGTTCTGGAAATCGCTGTTTATCACGCTCAAGTACTCGTTCATCAGCATTCCGCTGCAGCTTTCCGGCGGCCTGGCGCTGGCGCTGCTGCTCAACCGGCACGTACGCGGCATTGCGTTCTACCGCACCGCCTTCTATCTGCCCATGGTGCTCGGCGGCGTCGCCATCTCCTTGTTGTGGTTGTGGCTGTTCAGCCCCAGCCAAGGCCTGATCAACATCGGCCTTGCCAAGGTCTTTGATTTCTTCGGACAGGACAGCGTCGTGTCGCATGCCCTCGCTTGGCCGCTGCAGATCTTGTTCGGAAAGGCGGGTGCAGACAGCCTCCTGCCGGGATGGATATCAAGTGAACGCGGCGCGCTAAGCTCCCTTATCCTCATGAGCTGCTGGACCCTGGGCGGCTCGATGATTATCAATCTGGCGGGGCTTCAGGCCATTCCCAAAACCTATTACGAAGCGGCCGAGATTGACGGCGCCGGCCGTTGGACCCAGTTCTCGCGCATCACGATCCCTTTGCTCTCGCCGACCATCTTCTTCAACCTCGTGATGGGCGTCATCGGGTCGTTCCAGGTCTTTACACAGGGCCTCATCATGACCGGCGGCGGTCCCAACAACAGCACCTGCTTCTACGTCCTCAACACGTACCGAAACGCATTTGAATTCTTCAAGATGGGATACGCCTCCGCCCTCGCGTGGTTCCTGTTTCTTATCATCCTGGCTCTCACGCTCCTGGTTGTACGAAGTTCGTCGTGGTGGGTGTTCTACGAGGCCCAGAAACGATGACCCCGCACGCCGCAACCCCCAAACAATGCCTGCGCCGTCTGGCCTCGGGTCTGCTCACGCATACCGTACTCGTCACGGCCGCAATCATCATGCTGTTGCCCCTCGCGTGGATGGTGTCCACCTCCCTCAAGCAGAGCGGCATCGGCTTGTCGCGCGGTATCGAGTGGCTGCCCTGGCGCGATGCCTGGGCGCGCGGCGGCCAAACCATCGACGTGATCGTTCTCGGCGCGCGGGTCCTTCCCGACGGCGCGCAGGAGGCCGCCGAAGTCGGTATCAAAAGCCTGGCGTCGCGGCGCCGCCAAACCAGGGTATACGTGCCCGACGGCGCGTATGACGCCGAAATACTGGCTTGGCGGGTGAGGCCGATGACAGGCGAGGACGAAACAGCCGAGGCCCAATGGGCGCCGTTTGATTCCGTCCGCCGCAGGGTCGCGCCAGAGTGGGGGAACTATCGCGAAGCGCTCGAGAAAATGCGTTTCTGGGTCTGCCTCGCCAACACCCTCGCCATAACATTCCTTGGCACCGCCGGCACCATCCTCTCGTGTTCGTTGGTGGCGTACGGGTTTGCCAGGTTCCGGTTTCCGGGAAACAACTTCCTGTTCCTCGTCCTCTTGTCGTCCATGATGTTGCCGTCCGTGGTCACCATGATCCCGGTCTACCTGCTCTTCCGCGAACTACACTGGATAGATACGCTGCTGCCCCTGTTTGCCCCTGCGTGGTTCTCCGTGAACGCGTTTGCCGTGTTCTTGTTTCGCCAGTACTACATGACCTTGCCTTTCGACCTCGACGACGCAGCTCAGATCGACGGATGCAGCGCGTTGGGCACGTACTGGCGCGTATTACTCCCGCTGTCCAAGCCGGTCATGGCCACGGTGGGAATCTTCTGTTTCACGCACTACTGGCTCGATTTCATGGGACCGCTCATCTACCTCAATACCAGCGACAAATTCACGCTTGCGCTCGGCCTTTACACGTTCAAAGGCGCATACACCACTCAATGGCACTACCTGATGGCGGCCACACTGGCAGTATCCTTGCCGTGCATCGTGTTGTTCTTCGCCGGTCAACGCTTTTTCGTGCGCGGCGTAGTCATGTCAGGGCTCAAGGGATGAACCGGGCCATCAAAAAGCTCTCAAAAACCATTGAAGCCCTGGCCCCGGTTCTGTTTTGCGCAGCTCTGGCCGCGGGCTTCGTCCTTGCGGGGTACCAGGTGTGGCGCACCGCGCGAAACGAGACGCCCGGCAGGAGAATCACCCTCGATTTCCTCTGGCCCACGTACACGCCCCAGAAGGTGCGCTACGGCGAATACCTCGCGCATCAGTACATGGAAGAAAATCCCGGCGTCCACGTCAACCTCATTCTAACGCCTGACCCCTACCGCAAATTGCAGGTCATGATCGCCGGACGGACTACCCCGGATGTCGCCTGGATGGGCGTTGGCTGGCAGCAGTTTGCCGACGCGTTCATGCCCCTCGACGAGCGCGTGGCGGCCGATGCCGCGGTGCAGCCCGAAGATTACTTCCCGCGCCTGTGGGAATCCGTTCATTGGCGAGGCAAACTTCTTGCGCTACCTTCCAGCGGGCAGGTCGGCGTCATCTATTACAGCAAAGACCTCTTCGACGAGGCGGGGCTTGACTATCCAACGGACGATTGGACCTGGGACGACATGGTGCGCATGGCCCGGGCGCTTACCCGCGACTTCGATGGCGACGGCGCCATCGACCAGTATGGGCTGCAGCTCGGCCAGGTGTATCTGGTGCCGTTCATGCTGTACAACGGCCAGATCGCCGACCCCGAATGGCGAACAGCCCGCGTGGACACGCCGGTGACCCGGGCGCTGCTCGACAGGTATCAGGCGTTGATATACGAGGACAAGGTCATGCCCACGCCCACGACCTCCCAGGAACTCGGCATGCTGCCCATGTTCGAGGCCGGCCGCGTAGCCATGCACGCCGCGTCCGGATACGCCATCGAGTCCTTCCGCAAAGTCCAATTCGACTGGGATGTCGCCCCATTTCCAGCCTTCGAGTTCCAAGGTCAGCGCTACCATGCCACCGGACTCTGGGAAGAGGAATTCGCGGTTCTTTGGAATACCGGCGCGCCGGACGAAGCCTGGCGGTTTGCACGCTGGTGCGCGGGGCCCGAGATGGTGCGGTGGGCGGCATTGAACGGGCATATCGTTCCGGGACGAATCGACGTGGCCCAATCCGGCGACTATCTGCGTTCCGGGCGCCGTCCCGAGAACATGCGCGTCTTTACCGACTCGCTGTCGTTCGCGGTGCCCATTTACCCGCATCCGTGGCTCAAACGCATCGGAATTGAATTCGAACCCGTGCTCGACCAGTATCTTGTCGGTACCGAAGGCCAACGCATCGCCGCGGGCGAGGCCCTCGCCCGGTTGCAGGCGATTCTCCAGAAGATACTTGATGAATATAACGCGGAACACAACGAATAACCGGTGAACTAACCATGCTGATATCCGCGCAACTTACAGAAACGCTCGAGAGCCTCGCAGCCGCTTACGGCCTCGGCGCCGTGCTTTCCGCTGCGCAACTGGGCGGTACGCGGAACAGCAATTTCCGAATCGACACAACATCCGGAATGTGGCTGGCCAGAAAACGTTACCCCGCGTACGCGTCTCAAGACCAGATCCGGTTCGACCACGCCGTGGCTGAGCATCTGAAGGAGAGGGGAGTGGCCACAGTCTGCCCCAAGCCGCTCCCCTCGGGCGGGACAGCCTGGAGCGATGGCGCCGGCACTTGGGAAGTCCATCCGTTCATTGTGGGCCATCAATTGCGCGAAGGTCACCGCGAGGATACAACCGCGCTGGCCGAGGAATTGGCGCGGCTTCACCTCGCCGGAGAGACGCTTACCAACCGTTTGTCCAAGCTTGCTCCGCGCGGCGAAACCGACCCCGCCCAGATGCGCGCCGTAGGCCGGGAACTGGCCTCTGCGTCGCGCGAATGTGCTGACGCACTCCTGCAATATACCAAGTGGTTGGACTGGGCTGAATCGGTGTTGCCGGATGACCGTTTCGCGGAGTTGCCGTCCACCATTGTCCACGGAGACATTCAGCCCGCGAATATCCTCATACGCGACGGGCGCGTAGCGGCGTTTCTCGACCTCGACTGGTGCGCGTGGCGGCCCCGCATCTACGACCTGGGGTTCGCCATCCTGTTCTGTTGCGCCTCCCGTGAGCACCCCATCGATGGGGGCGATATCTGGTCGCTCACCCAGGCGCCCCGCTTGGACAGGGCCTCGAGCCGGCTCTTTCTCGACACCTACCAGGCGCACACGCACCCGCTCACGCCCGGCGAAAACGGCGCGATGCCCGCGCAAATTGTGTTGAGCTGGTGCCACACCCGCATCATGGGGGCGCTTAAAGTGCCCGGGGCCGAGCGGGCGGCGTTTCTTGCACGCCCGCCCCACGACAGAACCGAGTTGCTTTCCGGGATGGCCCCGTAACAGGATTATCGCCGTGAGTTCTGAATCGTATTGCTCGAAAGGACGTAAACATGCCAAAGCTGTTTCGGCTCGCCGTGGCCGCCATCGACAAGCCTGAATCTGCAAAGAACGCGGACAACCCCGTCATCGCCAACTGCGTCGCCGCCATACGCGAAGCCGCGGACCGGGGGGCCGACCTCGTACTCCTCCCCGAGGAACCCGATATCATCGCCGGCGGAACGTACGGCGTGTATCCACTCGAGGAACACCCGGTTTTCAAGGCCTTCCGCGACCAGGCCGCCGCTTGCGGCATCGGGCTTATCTCAACCGTCTCCGCGAAAGCCGGCGAGCGCCATGCCAACACCGCATTCCTCCTCGACCGCACGGGAGCCGTCCTCGGCCTCTACCGGAAAAAGCATCCCGCCCCAACCGAAGAAACCATCTTGACCGAGCCTGTACAACCCGGCGAACCGTTCCCCGTGTACGACTTCGAAGGGGTGACTATCGGCATGGCAATCTGCATGGACATTCATTTCCCGGAGATGTTTCGCATTTACGGCCTCAAAGGCGCTGACCTCGTTTGCCTCCCCACCATGTATCTTGACTACACCGGCGACATGCTGGAATCCCTCGAAAAGGCCCGCGCTATCGACAGCGGCTACTACCTTGCACTCTCCCGTTATATCACCCAGCCGTTCCTGGCCGGCAAGAACATGGGCTACGCCAAGGTCATCGGACCCGACGGACGCGTGATCGTGTCAACGGGACACCACAGCGGCGTCGCCATAGCCGAGTTTGACCCGAAATGGCGAATGGCTTTCTGGGGCGAGGGGTATGGAGGCAATATGCGCACCATGTATGATACGATTCGCCGCCCGGACCTGTACGGCGAGCTCGTGAAACCCAAGGAAACTTGATCATGCCCTGGAAAGACGGAAAAACGTGGGTCTACTCGATTACCTACGACGAAGGCTGCGAAGACCTGCTGCGGTATGCTCTCCCTATCCACCATACATACGGCGTGCCCGGGCACGTTGCCTTGGTCGCGAGCCAGGTAGGCGTGCCGCGAAACCTCCCCGGCAGCAGCTATCACGGCATGATGATCCTGTCGAAAGAACAAATCCACGGCCTCGCTCGCGAAGGCTGGGGCGTATCATGCCACAGCATGACCCACTGCGGAGTCACATTCGAGAACGCCGGCGTCGAAGTTGTCCAGGCCCGCCGCGTGCTCGAGGAGACCCTCGCGATGCCGGTTCCAATGTTCTGCGTACCCGGAGACAATACCGGCCACCCGCCCTCGATCAAATATGCGGCCGAAGCCGGCTATACGGCCATCATGACGATTTTCGACCGCGTGAATACTCGGGAAACCGATCTCTATCACCTCGGACGGGTACCGCTCCACACCGAGTACCCGGCGCCGTTCTTTTCGGTCTACGACCCCTACAAACGCGTCCACCAGGCCATCGAAATGGGAGGGTGGATCATTGATTATTGCCACTGCCCCATGCCCGGAAAGCCTATTCACCCCGCCAAGGACTGCACCACTCAGGAATTGGAGCGCCGTTTCGCGACGGTACGCGAAATCGGCGGCGAGCAGGTGTGGATTGCCGAACCCAACGAAGTCGTGCGGTGGTTGTTAGCCCAGAATACAAGCAAGGAGCAGCCAGAATGAACGACAAGCCAAGACGTGCTCAATGGGGCGCCCAGGCGCACCTCGGCGAAACCGGAAAGCTGCCGGTAAGCTTCCCGCGAAGCCTCGGCCCAAACGCCATGACATACCTCAAGGAAGTCGTCGAATCGGGACTGACCGCCGACATGACCAGCCGGTTCGAACAGGCTTTCGCCAAGGCGCTGGGCGTCAAACACTGCATCGCCACACCGGGCTGCACGCCCGCCCTCCACGTGCTTGCCCTTGCGTGCGGATGGGCCCCCGGCGACGAGATCATCATCAGCCCCGTCACCGACTACGGAACGATACACGGTTTTGTCGCCCAAAACATCATTCCCGTCTTTCCTGACACCGCTCCCGGCAGCATCAACTTTTCCCCCGAGACTATCGAGGCGTGTATCACGGCTCGAACGCGCGGCATTCTGTGCGTGCACATGACCGGTATCATCAACGATATGGACGGCATCAACGCACTCGCCGCCCGGCACGGTCTGATGGTCATCGAAGACGCCTGCCAGGCCGTATTCGGCGAATACAAGGGCCGCATTGCCGGGACACTGGGCCCCGTCGCGGGATTCTCATTCGATGCGGAGAAAACCATGGGCTCCGACATTGGCGGGTGCATGGTCACAAACGATGATGCGCTTGCCGAACAGGCCCGTTACATGGGACAAAGCCGGGGCGCCGTCATGAAACCCCACTACGGGCGCCTCCACGCCGACGCGGGTTACGCCTACCGCATGCCACACTGCACCGCGGCCATCTGCATGGCACAGCTCGAGGTCATTCGCGACCAAGTCGCCCAGCGCGACAAGATGGCCCGGCTGCTGTACCGTCTCCTGAGCGAGATACCCGGCGTGACCCCCCTGCAAATTCCCGACGACAATACCGTCTATTCCTGCTGGATGGCTGGGTTCAACATCGCTCCCCCGGCATTTTCGTGCAACACCGAGCAGTTCGCTGCTCAACTTGCCGAAGCGGGAATCCCCGGCGCGGGCATGGGCCGTTACTACCTCATGCCGGAAGCCGTGACATATCTCAAGCGCAACGCAGCCGCCAGAACATACCCTTATTCCACCCCGCCCGCCTCGCGCACCTACTCTTACGACGCCGCGAACTATCCCAACGCCACCGCCTTTCTTGACACATTCATCCGCTGGTCCACGTTCTGCGAGAAATATCAACCGGAACACTGTGAACTGGCCGCCACCATCGTTCGCGAGGTTGCCAGCAGGAACCGCGCGTAGGCGAGGAGTCACGAGAATATGAAGATTGGCATTGTCGATATTGATACATCGCATCCGCAGAACTGGCTCCCAATCGAGCGAAACATGGGCCACGAGATCATAGGCCTTTGGGACGGCGGTTCCGTACATCCGCCGCAATACGTCCGCAAATTCGCCATGGACCACTCCATCCCCCGCATTTTCCCATCGCTGGAAGAAATGGCAGCACAGGTTGACTGCGCCATCATTCACAGTTGTGATTGGGACACCCACGTCGACAAGGCGGGCCCCTTTATCGAGGCGGGAAAGGCCGTTCTCATCGACAAACCCATGGCGGGACGGCTCAGCCATATTAATCAGATCAAGGCATGGGTCCGCGGCGGAGCCCGGATTGCCGGCGGCTCATCGCTGCGGTTCTGCTACGAAACCCGCGATTGGCTTGCTCAACCCGAGTCCGAACGCGGCGTGCCTCACACCGTGTTCTGTGGATGCGGCGTCGACGAGTTCAACTACGGTATCCATGCGTACGCGATGCTCTCCGGCATCCTTGGACCCGGCATCGCGCGCGTCAAGCATCTCGGCGCAGGCGTACAGCAACGCATCGAAGTCACCTGGAACAGCGGAGCAGAGGGATTCCTTGTAATCGGCAAAGCCGGGAACTGGCTGCCTTTCTACGCCTCCATCGTCACCGAACGAAGCATTACCCAATATCAGGCAGATTCGGGGCGGCTTTACCAAGCGCTGCTCGAGGCCACGCTGCCCTACCTGGCGGGCGAGACCGATACCGCCCCCGTATCCATCGAAGCGCTGGTTGAACCCGAACTCTGTGCACTGGCCGCCCGCCGTTCCTCGCTCAACGGCGGCAGTGACGTGACGTTCGCCGGTCTGACGGACGACGACGCATACCACGGCCAAGCCTTCGCACAGGAATACCGTAAGGCGCGCTATCCAGGATAAGCAAAGGTGGGCATCTCCGCCGGGCGCTGCCAGCCGCAAGGAGACCTCACGCCGCTTGTAAGACCGGCGTCCTCGCCAGCAGGGTTCCGTGATGCCTTTATGGTGACGGGGCGCCAACCTCCGCGCCAGCCGCCGCATTCGGCGCCTCGGAGGCAATGCCTGCCGCCGCGCGAAACACCTCTTCTGCGTCAAGAAAACGGTCAAACACCATAATGTCGTCCACGAGACCGTCAAACGCATATGCGTTCTTGCGGCCGATGTAGTTGCACAACACCAGCGGCCTGCCCGCTTGCTGCGGGGCGATGATTCCGGCGAAAGGCGTGCTTGCGCGTTCGACGCCGTTGACATAGACACGCAGCTGTTTCCCGTCCCAACCCGCGGCGATGTGACTCCAGAACCCCGCGGGAACCGACCATTCCGGGCTGCTTACCTGAGGCTCTTCTCCCTCCGGCGTACCTGCCTGAAACACGGCGCGGGTCCAGAACACCCGCAGTCTCCAGCCCGGCCACGGCGGGTCGCCGCTCTTGTCGCCCTTGAAACACAAGACCTCAAAGGTTGCTTCTCGCCGGCTCGGTTTCACCCACGCCATGACCGTGAACGGTCCCTGGAAATTGAACGCATCCGCCCCCGCCACGTTGAGAAACGCTTCCTTTTCGTCGACAAGCTTGATGGCGGCGCCCACGATACCCGGCACGAACTCCGGCGCCGAACCGTCTACGGCCGCGTATGCAGCGTCATGCCCGTTGCCCGTCGCGTCACGCACCATGCCGTTCTCCGCGTTATCCATGGGCCAGTGGACGGCCAGGCCTTCAAGACCCTGCGCGGGCCAGGCCCACAGGACGAGCAGCAACAATCCCGCGCTATTCCGCATATGCCTCCACTTCCGAAATCCGCGATTGATTCTCGCCCTCGACCAGCCCGGTGATATAAACACGCAGCGCGCTGGTCGCGACAGGATGTTCAAAGACCACCTCGACGCGCTTCTCGGCATTACCTTGGACTTTCCCGGCCGTGCGCCATTCTTCGCCGTCAAGAACCTGCACCTCGAAGTCCGCAAGCGTCGGCGTGAAGACCACAACCCGGCCCAGCGTCACCGGTTCCGGCCAACGCACCGCAAGCCAGTCCGGGAATTCGCGCGGCGTGCCGTCCTCCCAAAGCATGCCCCCTTCAATACCGTCCACCACACGCTCGGGTGTCGAACCGTGCGCCGAGTTCGAGGAGGTCTCGACCCGGGTCCCGAAGTCTTCGAATGCCAGGTTGCCGGGCTTCTTGCGCGCGGCGTTGGCTGCAGCGATCTGCTCGAGTACATCCGCCATGCCCGCCCGGGCGCCTGCTCGGGCGTCGGTTGTGTAGATGTGCGTGGCATAGACGTCAAAACGATCTGTCACCGCCGACCCGTCCACCAACGGCACCGTGCGCTCTTCGGAAACCACGTACAACGACGTCGACTGCAAGGCCGGCGCGATGCCCAGCCGCGCGTCGCGCGGTTCCGTGGCCGTGCTCACGGCAAACACGAACAACTCCCCGTTGACCCGGCGCGCCGAGACGTGCAGATGTTCGGGCCGGTCCGATTCCACCGCAACGGCCGTATCCGCAGCGGGTTCGGCCAGTATCGCGTCCTTCAGGTCCGTCACCTCGAACGACAGCCATGGCATTCCAAGCCCGATGTCCGGGTAATTCTGTGTGTGGGAATAGGTGTACCACAGAAAACCTTTCGCGCCGTAGATCACGCATTGATAGAGCTGATTACGCAGTTCGACGAGGGTGGGTCCGCGCTGGTTCTGACGGCCGTAATCCCCGTAGTTGAACGCTTGGGGCGTGGCCCAGACGGCCTTGCGGCCCTTCCCAGCCTCGACCGCGGCCCTGATGAACTGCCCCGTCTTCTCGAGCGGTTGCGCCGCAAGCCCGCCCTTGATGAAACACGGGTACGGATCCGGCATCAGAATGTCTCCCCCGTCAACGTACTTGTAAATGCCAGCGATGGTGTCGTTGAGCATGATACAGGGGTGAAAAGGGTCTTCCTCCGCGACCACGTCGTAGATCTTCCGGCACCTTTCCGGAAGGGCGGGTCTCAGTTCGGGCTCGTCTGCCATGTACCATGCGAGAATACCCGGGTGCTCCCTCAGAACACTGACGCGTGCCCGCAACGCCCCGGCTTCATCATCGCCGAGCGGCTGACCCCATGCCGCGGTCTCGACCATCCGTGGGTTGGGATACGGGTAGATGGCCACTGCCGTCCCGGCTGCCGCCACTTTGTCCAAATCCGCCCTTACTCGCTCGTCAGGGAACCAGTAGCTGCTATAGGCCTGCATGCCGACGTACGCATGGCCCGGCTCAGCCATGCGCTCTGCCGGGATGCTGAACCAGCCGAACGGCAATACCGGTTCGCCGTTGTGCAGCAGCACGTTGCGCTCGTCGATGCGCCATTCGTGCTCGACTCGCGGCAGTTTCCGGATCCGTTTGGCGGCACTGTAACGTTCTGCCCCGTCCCCGCCGACAAGCCCCACCCACAGCCGGTAGGCGCCCTCGGGGAGTTGCGGAATTTCGAGCCGGACCGTCGCCTCCGCCGAAGCCGGATGCTCGACCCGCGCCAGCGGTTCGCCCTGCTCATTCGTATCGGGATGAAGCTCTGCCACGAGTCGCAACGTCTCCAGTTCCTGATCAGGAACCGACACTCGTACCTCGCACACAATCTGGTTGACGGTTTCGGTGGCGTAAATGGCATCCCTATACCACGGTTTGACCAGCATCAGCGAGATTGGACTGTATGCAATATCCACCGGCAACATCTTGATGGACAAAACAGATGCGGGGTCGCGGCGGTCTACAAGTTCAAGCACAAGATTCTGCCGCCCCTCGTGCGCCACGGGCACGCTGAACTCGTACTCCCGGTCCTGTCCGGCGTCCAGCCCGTCGCGTACCCAATCGCCTTCGCCCCCCTCGAGTTTGCCCCGCAGCATGATGAACTGAAAGGCCGATCCGGCATTACGCACATACGTCTTCGCGTAATAACGCAGCGTCCCGTCTGCTTCGGGGCTCACCCGTTCCTCGTACGGCGGCTTGATCTCCCACAAGAACTGGCTGAAATCGGCATCCGGCAGCCGCAGAACGGCGTACAGCGACGGCTGGTGAAACCCGCCCGTCAACGGCACGAACGAGGACAGCTCTCTGCCGTCCGCTTGCCGTTCACGCGTGACGTTGACGGCCCAATCGCCCGTCGAGGCCGCCGTCAGCCCCAGTTCGACCACCGGAATCCGCAACTCGACCGACCAAGACTTCTCGCCTACTCGCGCGGCCGCCTCGGAATGCGAATCCCATTCCACGCTGCTGACTTGGCCCCCCTGGCGAAACTCCGCATCGAATATGACCCCCTTCGAGTTGACAATGAAGTGGTAATACACAATACGTTCGCCGGTGGCGTCCACCATGATCTCGACGCAATCATCCAGATAGACCCTGCCGTCGCGCTCAGCGATGTTTGCCGCCATCGCGGCCGGATTTGGCTCGTCCATTTCGACGCCGATGAGCAGGTGGGCATCGTCATGAAGCACCTTGAAACGGGATTGGGCCGCCGCTGGGTGCTCGGGCATGTCCAGCACGCTGAACCCCTCGTTCCACGGCGCCTTCTGCCAGCACGCCTCAGATAATTCGCCGTCAACGGCAATCTCTGTTTCGGCGCGAAACGCTTCGACGGTACGCAGCTCGGTCCCATGGCACGCCCACGAGACCGCGGCAACCACGATGACACCAATCGCAATACGCATGGAGGCACCCCCATCCCGTGAATACGGACAGCTTCCCGACGCCAGGCAGACCTCCACCTGGCCGAGCCTGGAATATAGCAGGCAATCTGACTCCAGGCAATTGACGCGTGGACCAAAACTACCTCTATCTCGCCTGGCGCATGCAACAGGAAAAGAGAAAAGAACTCGAGCCCGCAACCACTGGCTGCGGGCTCAACGCTTGCTTTTCTTCATACCCCCCAAACGCCTTATCCGAGAATCCGGTCCACTTCTTCCCGGTCCACGTCCATGATGTACCGTATGCCGGAAACCTCGGCCGCCTCGTGAGTCAAGGCCGCAATATCGTTGCGCGAAATATGCGCCAGGGAAAACTTTCGGCTGCCGGCCATAAGCTGGCGCAATCCCTGGGCCAGGCGCTCGTAGTAGGTGTACAGACCCAACGCTCCCGTCGGGATCTTCTCGAAGTCGCCGTTGCGCAGTCGTTGGCGCAATTCCACAGCCGTTACGAAAATCTCATCCTTCGAATTGCCAAAACGCGCAATGTACACGGGCACCTTGTTCGCGTCGATCGTGCGGCCAATGGTCTTGCCCACCATGGCGGCGGCGATGGGCGCGCGCGCCATCCCGACCAGTCGCACGAACGGAGCGCCCAGAGCCAGCCCCTTAAAAATGTGATCTTCGAAGGAGAATCCGCCGGCCACAGCCAAAGCCGGAACGTGTTCGCCGCG
>Ga0116185_1001636_pt1 | contig 22079 bp, 16 predicted proteins | sample AD_JPNNA7_MetaG_FD_89754 | JGI IMG/M metagenome (GOLD analysis project Ga0116185, IMG submission 89754) | Active sludge microbial communities of municipal wastewater-treating anaerobic digesters from Japan - AD_JPNNA7_MetaG | ecosystem: Engineered > Bioreactor > Anaerobic > Digestate | place...
CCTTGGGCCCTTGGCCTTGCGCCCCTGTTGGCCAGGCGACAGCGCAGCGTAGGCGCCAATGGCCAACAGGGGCGCCCGGAGTTGCGCATCTGCAGGATGGTGGAGTTTGAGATCGATTTTTTTTTTGGAGGTGAGTTGACATGAAGGTCCGAATCTTTACTCTTCGCCTTGATCCGGCAACCGGTGATTTTGATGACAGCCAACTCAGGCAGTTTCAAGAAGGTCGCGACATCATAGAGGTCTCAGAATATCAATTCACGCACGAACGAATTCCCACGTGGGGCGTCCTAGTGCGTTATCGCGAGTTGGAGCCTGAGTTGGAATCTGGACCTAAGCGCAAGTCCGGGTTTAAAAAGTCAAAACAGCAGAATAAGCCAGATTTGGATCCAGCCGATAAAGCGCTTTTTGATGTGTTGAGTCAATGGCGTACATCAACTGCAGCCCACGAAGGCTACCCACCATACGTGGTGTTTAGTAATGCCGAATTAGAAGTAATGGCAGTAAAGAGGCCTGAAACCAAAAGCGCTTTAAGTCAAATCCGTGGGGTTGGAAAGATCAAGTTGGAGAAATATGGAGCGCAAATTCTTCAGATAATTGCCTCATTTGTATACGGTGGCGATGCCACAAACGATAACCCCACTGACAACCAGTCGCAGACTAATCAACCCAAATCCGGATAACAACAATGCATCATAGCCCTGTCGTACTTTTTGCATTTTGGGAATCCTTTTTGCTGGACCTGTTATCAAGGACTGGCAAATTTCGAAAAGACCTGCGCTTCACATTGACTCAACGAATAGACAACACAGCGTTGGATGTGATGGAACTGCTGATCGAGGCGCGGTGGCAAAAGGACAAAAAGCGCCAACTGGAACAGATAAGTACGTATATAGACAAGTTGCGGATTTTGTTACGCCTTGCTGTAAGGTTGGGAGCCTTAGATAAAGGTGGTTATGAGCACCTAATCAGAGGCCTTGATGAAGCTGGTCGAATGGTCGGTGGTTGGATTAAGCAACAGGGAAGAAAATGAAACGGGTGGGTCACTTGTTTGAACAAGTGGCAAGCTTTGACAGCCTCCATCGAGCAGCGCAACGGACAATAAAGGGCCACAAATTACTGCCAACATACGCAAACTTCGCGTTCGATATGGAGACTCACGTCCTGGCCCTTGAACGCGAACTTTTGGATGGCACGTATCATCCCAGGCCATATCGCACTTTTTCTATCACTGACCCAAAACCACGTACGATTTCGGCGGCAGATCTGCGAGATAGGGTGGTCCACCACGCCGTTTGTGAAGCACTTGAGCCAATTTTTGAACGCTTGGCAATCTTTGACAGCTATGCCTGTCGCAAAGGCAAAGGAACGCACAAGGCATTGGTCAGGGTCAGGCACTATTGTCAAAAATATCCCTACTTTATGAAACTGGATATCAGGCATTTCTTTGAAACAGTCGACCATGGTGTACTTAAGGCCCAAGTACGTAAGGTTGTAAAAGACCAAAAATTGCTGTGGCTGGTAGACATATTCATCGATCATGGTGCGCCTGGATCCCAAGTTGGCAAAGGTTTGCCAATTGGAAACTTGACCAGCCAACACTTCGCAAACTTTCAGCTGTCTTTTTTGGACCACTTCATCAAGGACAAGCTTGGTGTCAAAGCATATGTTCGATACATGGATGACGAACTGCTTTTTGCAGATTCAAAACAACAGCTGTTTGCTTGGTTAAAAGAGATTGAATCGTTCGTTTTTACAGATTTGAAGCTTGAGCTTAAAAGTGAACGCACTGTTGTTGCTCCAATTGAACAGGGTGTTCCCTTCTTGGGTTTTCGTGTGTGGCCCAGCATTACTAGATTAAGCGCAAAAACCAGAAAGCGATTTATTTCAGGCGTTCGCCGCTTGGAAATGGAATTCGATCAGAATATAATCGACGAACGTACTTTGGTACGGTCGATGGCTAGCAGGGTAGGTCATGTTATGCATGCCAACACCCGCAGCTTTCGAAGGTCAGTTTTTTATACTGACTAGGTTTGGGGGCATACAGGCTCTAACCGGGTTAATCGCGGCGGCTCCTGGAACAACAACGCCAGGAACGTGCGGGCAGCTAATCGCAACAACAACTTGCCCGGCAATCGCAACGACAACGTCGGGTTCCGCCTCGCGAGCTCGCGGCCTAATACCAGAAGTTCGGAGTTTACGGACTCCGATCCCGTGTGTAGGCACCGACCAGTTCCCCAAAACCTGTGCCGCAGCAATGCGGACGAAGAACCACCGGGTGCGCCGGTCTGGTAGGGCTGATGCTTCGAACGCCCGGCGCACCCCCCATTTTCTGCCGCGGACCGACTGCCCCGCCCCAGCCCCACCCGCAGAACCCAGCACACAAACCTTTCCATTGACACCGTGCCTTGCGTCGGGGCACAATCGCCTGCGTGTGTCAGCCCGGGCGTCGTCTGCTTTTGATTGCACGCCGTTGCTTTAGTTTGAGGTGCCGGACTCATGCCTGATTCTAAATACTGCCTTCATTGCTGTCTTGAGCATAGTCGTTGTACTTGTGATGCCGTTACCAAGGCGCAGCCAGTTGAAAACCACCTCTTTTCTCTGCCTGCTGGGGCTATACTTGCTGGTCAATATCGCATCGGGCGGGTGCTTGGTGCTGGTGGATTTGGCATCACCTATCTGGCAGTAAATGAAGACTTGGGTCTTCGCGTGGCCATTAAAGAATACATGCCACGCTCAGATGCTGTGCGAGGTACTGATAGGCAAACCGTTTTACCTGGTACTGCTGAGGATAGAGAAGCGTTTGAATTTGGGCTTGAAAAGTTTGTTGAAGAGGCGCGGGTCTTGGCCCGGATCTCAGAAAAGGATAATCCACGCATCGTCAGTATCCTCAATTTCTTTAGGTCCAATGGCACTGCCTATCTTGTGATGCGCTACCTTGAGGGGCAAACCCTGGCTAGCCTGCTTAAGTCTAGGGGCGGCAGTTTGGGCGAGGAAGAGGCCATGGTGTATCTGACCGCTATGCTGGACGGGTTGCGAGAGATCCATGGAGAAGGGCTGATTCACCGTGATATCAAGCCGCATAATGTGTTCATCACCAATGATGGAGGGGTAAAGCTGATTGACTTTGGGGCAGCCCGTTATGCTCAAGGTGCAAAAAGCCGTGGTTTGACACAGGTATATACTCCTCCGTACGCGCCATTTGAGCAGTACTCACAACAAGGCAACCAAGGCCCCTGGACCGACCTTTATGCAGTAGGCGTCACTTTTTATCAGATGTTAACCGGTCGTCTTCCTAGTGATGCCTTGAGTCGGCTTCAGGACCCATCCATTGAGCTTCCCAATGCAGTCACTGGCGGTAAGGTTTCGAAGGCTCTTGACACAGTGGTTGCCAAGGCCTTGAATCCTGAAGTGGGCAAACGTTTTCGTAGCGTAGATGAGTTTTTCCAGGCGCTTTCCTTGCCATCCTCGGTTAAGCTGGGTTACCAAGAGCCAGCCAAGCAGGATGATCGGGCGGCTGTTGAAGCCAGAAAGCGCGAAGAGGAACGAATTGCCGCCGAGAATAAGGCCGAGGAGGAACGGATTGCGAGGGAGCGGGCAGCCGCAGAGAAGGCAAGGGCGGAGAAGGCAAGGGCGGAGAAGGCAAGGGCCGAGAAGGCCGCAAAGGAGGAACAAGAACGACAGCGGACCAGCTTCCACATGGAGCAGCGTGTCGAGCGGGTTGAACTTGTTGTGGATGAGCCCTATCAGGTCAAGGAGTCATACTACGATGTTGTTGTGGTACAACCTGGTGGTTTGTTCAGAAAGGAGCAGACGGAAGTGGTAACCAAGACGCGGATGGTTACCAAGACTCGCCCGGTGAAACGGGAAATCAAGGAAGACCACCTGTTGATCGTCAATGGGCTTGGCGAGATTTTCCACACGCTCCGGTTCGTCCACATTCCGGCCGGGACGTTTATGATGGGGTCTCCGAAGGACGAGGATGGGCGATATAGCTACGAGAAGCAGCACAAGGTTACTCTGACTAGTCCATTTGAAATGATGGTCACACCTGTGACGCAGTCGCTTTGGCAGTTTGTCATGGGAAACAACCCGTCGCATTTTAAGGGACCTGACCTTCCAGTTGAACGCGTCAGTTGGAATGATGTACAGGACTTCATCCAGAAGTTGAACCAGATGCTCGGGACGAATAATCTGCGGCTGCCAACCGAGGCTGAGTGGGAGTACGCATGTCGAGCAGGCACGACAGGTGCCAGGTATGGTGAGTTGGACAAGATAGCCTGGTACGGGGGCAACAGTGGTAGTAAGACACATCCTGTAGGTACGAAGGCACCGAACGCTTGGGGACTGTACGACATGCTTGGTAATGTTTGGGAGTGGTGTCAGGATTGGTATGGGGATTATCCATCTGGTTCGGTTACAGATCCAACTGGACCTTCAACTGGCTCTTTCCGGGTTGGTCGCGGCGGCTCCTGGGACAATAGCGCCTGGGGCGTGCGGGCGGCGGATCGCGGCCGCGGCGATCCCGGCGACCGCGGCGACAACCTCGGGCTCCGTCTTGCCAGGTCGGTGCGCTAGACCCTTGGCTCTTGGACCCTTGGGCCCTTGGCCCTGCGCCCCTGTTGGCCAGGCGACAGCGCAGCGTAGGCGCCAATGGCCAACAGGGGCGCCCGGAGTTGCGCGTCTGCAGGATGGTGCCTGGTGAGATCGATTTTTTTTGCCCCACCCCAACTGCCCCGCCTGCAAACCCAGCACCAAAACCTTTCCATTGACAGGCCTCACTGCATAGGGGCACAATCGCAGCCGTGTGTAAGCCTAGGCGTTGTCTGCTTTTGATTGCACGCCGTTTCTTTACCTTGAGGGGCCAAGCTCATGCCTGATTATTGCCTTCACTGTTGTCTTAAACGTAATGAATGCACTTGTGATGCCGAGGCTCGCGGGCAGCCGGTACAAAACCCTGTCTTTTGCCTTCCTGCTGGAGCCTTACTCGACGGCAAATATCGCATAGGCCGGGTGCTTGGCGCTGGTGGATTTGGCATCACCTACCTTGCGGTTGATGAAAATCTTGCTCATCGCGTGGCTATAAAGGAATACATGCCGCGTTCCGATGCAGTGCGAAGTACCGATGGAAACAGTATTTGTCCAGGTACCTATGAAGACAATGAGGCCTTTGAATTTGGACTGCAAAAGTTTCTTGAAGAGGCTAGGGTCTTGGCCCGGATATCTGAACAAGATAATCCGCGAATTGTTAGCATCAATAATTTCTTTAAAGCCAATGGCACAGCCTACCTTGTGATGCGCTACCTTGAGGGGCAAACATTAGCCAGCTTGTTGAAGTCAAGGGGCGGCAGTTTGCCTGAGGATGAGTCCATAGTAATTCTGACCGCAATGCTGGACGGTCTGCGTGAAGTCCATGCTGCAGGGCTGATTCACCGCGATATCAAACCACAAAACGTTTTCATTACGGACAATGGCGGTGTCAAGTTAATCGACTTTGGCGCCGCCCGTTATGCCCAGGGCGCTAAAAGTCGTGGATTGACTCAGGTATATACCCCTCCCTACGCGCCATTTGAGCAGTATTCGCCAAAGGGTAACCAAGGTCCTTGGACTGACATCTATGCAGTAGGCGTGACCTTTTACCAGATGTTAACCGGCCGTCTTCCAGATGATGCTCTGAGTCGTTATCAAGATTCGTCAATTGTTGCGCCTCATGCAGCCACTGAGGGCAAGGTTTCAAAAGTCCTTGACGATGTGGTTGCAAAGGCAATTAGTCCCGAAGTATCGGGTCGTTTTCGCAGTGTAGATGAATTTTTCAAGGCTCTTCGAGCACATCCTTTATTCAGGCAAGACCAAAAACCCTTGCCTCCTTCGCCTCCACTTTCATCTCCTTCTGAACCGTCGCCGCCCCCACCGTCGTCCCCGCCACGTTCACCCTCGTCCCCGCCCCCGCCCCCGCCACGTTCACCCTCGACACCACCGCCGCCTCCACCGCCACGTTCACCCTCGACACCACCGCCGCCTCCACCGCCACGTTCGCCCTCATCCTCACCCCAATCCCCAAAGAGCTCCAGTCATCTGGGCATGTACATAATGGGCGCTGCGGTAATAATTTTACTGGGGGTTTTAATCCTTGTTTGGGTTGGCGGATTTGGAACTCGGGAGAAAGTTGTTTATGTACCGATGGAGGTACAGAACGAGGAGGCTGGATCAGCGACAAAGGAGCAGGCAGCTCCTGCCGCTTTGCCAACAGACGGAATGGAGTGGGTACGAATCGAAGGTGGTAGTTTTACTATGGGGTCCAATTTTGGAGACTCTGATGAAACTCCCGTTCACCAAGTAACCGTTCCAACCTTTCAAATGACCAAAAGCCATGTGACGGTCGAGCAGTACGAGAAGTGCGTAAACGCAGGTGCATGTACGACCCCAAATAATGGAGTTCATTGCAATTGGGGCAAAGCTGGTCATGGACGTCACCCTGTGAATTGTGTGGACTGGCACCAAGCCCAAAGCTTTGCAAGGTGGGCTGGTGCTCGCTTACCAAGCGAGTCTGAATGGGAGTACGCAGCTCGTAGTGGCGGTCGTGATTGGAAGTATCCTTGGGGCAATGATGTGGCAACTTGTGGACGAACGGTAATGAACGACGGTGGTAAAGGCTGTGGTCGTGATGCCCCGTGGCCCGTTTGTAGCAAACCCGCCGGTAACACCACTCAGGGTTTGTGTGACATGGCTGGCAACGAATGGGAGTGGGTCCAGGATTGGTATCACGCAAGTTACCGAGGTGCGCCCAGTAATGGTGCCGCATGGGAGTCGCCGAAAGGCTCTTCCCGGGTTGTTCGCGGCGGTGCTTGGAACAACAACGCCTACAGTGTGCGAGCGGCGAACCGAGCAGAGCGGTTGCCTAGTTACCGCAACGGCATCGTGAGCTTCCGCCTAGCAAGGTCGGTGCACTAGCCCCCTAGCCCCTTGGCCTCGCGCACCCCATGTGCCCGGCGACGGCGCCGCAACATCGCCGGCTGCTGGGTTGGAGCCCGCTAGAAATCACTGCCTGAAAATCGAAATGGAGGCTCGTTCTTTAGTATTAAGGTCCAAAAATGTTTGGGAGGCTTCGTTTTCACAGGGGTAAACGGTTGCTTCAGCTGTATCTATCTCGCATTGTCCATGACCTTCAATCACTGCTCCTGGTCGCATTTTCTCCAAGGCGTCTTTAGCTGCCCGAGCCTCAGCCTCCGCATTCTGTCGGGCAACCACGGCATGCTGAAGCTTGGACTCGGCATGCTGAAGCTCCGCTTCCACATTTTCCCTTTGTTGGTTCGCGATGATAAATAGGATCAGGAACACTCCCGCGGTCAAAGTAATCACATCCAGCATCGTTATAGTGAATACCTGTATCTGACGATTGGGACGATACATGGAAATACCTCACAACGCTTAATCGTTTAAAGGCCTAGGTTGGCGGAACAAAAAGTCGATTAATCAGATTTTTCAAACAGTAGCTCGCCCCCTTATTGACTGCGGCTTCTTCCTCTCGTTGTGCCTTGGTCATGCCAAAGATCACAATCATACTCCAAGCCAATCCAACGATAGTTGTGTTGAAGGACGTGGCAAGGGATTTTATGACATCGTTCATACTTACAGGAGCCTGGGCCTTAGCCATGGCCTCAAGTGCCAAAGCTATGCCCACGATGGTGCCCAGCAGTCCCAGAGATGGCAGCAACCACGTGACATATCGCAGTGTTGCATAACTTAAGTCCACACGATGCATTTCAAGGTCGACCATTGAATTCAATAATTCGTGGGCCTCATTCGTGGTTCTGTTTACCTGAAAATGCATAATGACTTGGTCAATTGCGCTTGGCAAAAAAGCATCTTGTCCTGCGCTGACTTCAAGGACCTTTAGCCTGATTGATGCGAGCTCAACAGGCCCAAGAACAGTTCGATCATCTTCAGGCAGCAGTTTCATATGTACGAAGGTTTGTGCTTTTTTGGTGGCAAGACGGTGCCACCAAAGCTCCCCAAGGGCTGCAAAGAGGACCAAAGTAGTCAGGTTTTGGATGGTGAAGGGATATGGGATTGGCAGTAATGGGGGGGTGCTCCAGTCAAACAAGAGCACCGCCATGGACCCACCCTTCGCAAGTGGCGGAAATACAAAGCCCAGCAAGTGACATGCGGCGATCACCAGGATACCGACAAATATCCCACCAATAATGAACGTTAGCGGGCCATTTTTGGCTAATTTGTTCATGAATGCAGCCTTACCGTCGGATTGACACGTCGCCACAAATCGGACAACTTGTGCCCGAAGGCCTGATATTCCCGCATTTACAGCGAATGTGTTTTGTTGGTTTTGATGGCTTTCGTTCCGGTTGGGGTACTCTTAATGTGTGTCCATCATCATCGTGAATGTGGGCAATCAGCTTGCTTGCAGGAACTTGGCACTCACCGAAAAACAAGATGTCATCGGGGTTGACGGCTTCTTGATAAATCCGTGTTTTCATACCATTTCTCAGTACATAAGTGCCGTTTGTCGAATTAAGATCAATTATCAGCAACTTTCCGTCCTGTTCAAGCGACATTGTGGCGTGTTTACCAGAAACCGTTGCATCGTTAAGTCTATGGAAGCAGGAGGTTGACCTCCCAACAAGATACTCACCTTGCATGCTTGTTACCCCATACTGACGTTGCATGATCCGTACCCCGATCAAGTGGCAGTGATCGGACGCTACCACCAGCCTATCAATCAGTCAAGGCGGGATTTTTTGTTCATTGGTACAACCAAGGCCAGCATGGCGACAATCCCTGTCGTACTTGATACCGGGCGCCCAGTATTTTATGCGGAAGGCATTTTGGTTCTTGACTTCTGGGTCCGGGTGCGGCTAATGGTAAATGCAGGTGCCAAGGTGGGCTGTGGTTTTCAAAGCTGTGCTGTGAAGTGTTTGTTTATAAACGGGGATGTCGCTGATGAGCAATGCATCTGACCGCAATGATGCTGCCCTGATCCAGGTGGCAAGTGAAGGTCGTGGCGAAGTTGTTGGGTGGCTGCTTGAGCACGGCGCAGATATTAGTGCCAGGGATGAAGATGGATTGACCGCGTTGCACTGGGCTGCAGAGCAGGGGCACTGGGAAGTGGTGGACCTTTTGCTGAAAAGCGGTGCAGATGTAAATGCCAAGAGTCTCGATGGCTCGGTCGCTTTGCACAGGGCTGTGTGGAAGGGGGACGTCGAGGTTGCATGGCTTTTAATGGAGCATGGTGCAGATGCAAATGCCAAGAACAATTTTGGACGGACGCCGCTGGATATAGCACAAAAGAATCAGAATTCTGAGGTGCTCCAGGCGCTGCTAGGTCAGGATGCAAGCAGCGAGTCTGTGTATATTGCGCAAGAGTTGAGAGAACTAGCAGATTCGGGGGTGAATAAGGGGTACAAGGCAGAGGCCGAAGGTAAAGGACACAAGGTTGGTAGCACCGGCAGACTAAGCCCTGGTAACGAACCGTTTTCTTTGCATGTGGCTGTTAAAAATGGTGCATTTGGAATAGTAGACAGACTGATCAAACAAGGGGCGGATGTTAACCAAGCTGACATTAATGAATTAGCTCCACTACAGATAGCTGCAAAAGAGGGGCACTGGGAAATTGCAAACCTTTTGGTGGAGCATGGCGCCGATATGAATGCCAAAGCTATCCTTGGATGGACGGCTTTGCACTTTGCTGCTCAGAAAGGACACTCGGAAGTTCTAAGGCTTTTGTTGAACCTTGGTACGGATATGAATGTTCAGGATGAAAACGGCTGGTCTGCTTTGCATTTTGCTGCCCTGAATGGACACACGGACGTTGTAAGACTTTTGCTGAAAAATGGTGCATTTGTAGATGCCCAGGGTATAAAGGGCTGGTCTGCTTTGCATTTTGCTGTCCAGGAGGGACACTTAGAGGTTGTAAGGCTTTTGCTGGAATGGGATGCAGATATAAATGCTCAGGGTGAACATGGATGGACAGCTTTGCACCTTGTTGCCCAGAAGGGGCACTTGGAAGTTGTAAGACTTTTGTTGGAAAACGGAGCAGATATAGATGCCCAGGACGAAAATGGACGAACCACCTTGCACTTTGCTACCCAGGAGGGGCACTCAGAAATTGTAAGACTATTGTTGGAGCATGGTGCGAAGGTCGATGCCGAAGATAGGCTCGGCTCAACCGCTTTAAAACAGGCCGCTTGGGACAGAGACTCGGAGATGATAAGCCTTTTGCTGGAGCATGGAGCTGACATAAATGCTAGGGCTATCAATGGAAAGACCGCTTTGGACAGTGCTCTGAGCGGCAGACGATCCGGAGTTGTAGAACTTCTGCTTCAACATGGTGCGGACATAAATGCCAGAGATGATGATGGATGGACTGCTTTGCACCGGGCTGCGTCCTCTGGACACTCGGAAGTTGTAAGGCTTTTGCTTTGGCATGGTGCAGATGTCAATACAAAGGATAAACTCCTTGGGACTGCTTTGCACCGGGCTGCGTCCTCTGGACACTCGGAAGTTGTAAGGCTTTTGCTGGAAAACGGAGCAGATATAAATGCCAAAGACCTAGACAGGTGGACCACATTACACAAGGCAGCATCTTCTGGACACGCGGACGTTGTGAGGCTACTGCTGAGGCATGGTGCGGATGCCAATGCCAAGGATCAACAGCTAGGGACCGCATTACACAAGGCAGCATCTTTTGGACATGCGGACGTTGTACGAATTCTGTTGGAGCATGGTGTAAACGCCAATGCCAAGGATATGTTTGGAGATACGGCTTTGGACAACGCTAAGAAGGGCGGGCATTTGGAAGTTGCCAGCCTGTTACCAAAACGGACCTGGAAAGACCGCCTTGGACTACGCTAGTCGAGATGGCACATGGAAGTTGCCCTCTTGTTTTGCAAACCGCTTTTGACCCTGCTGCCTAGATTAGACGGGGACCATTGGGTGCGCTAGTTTTCATTGACACGGCCAACAGCTGCGGGGCACAATCCCCGTTGCATGTTAGCTTGGGTGTTGGCTTTCAATTGCGTGTCGATTCTTTGCTTTGCCTAGGGAGCAGGGCTCATGCCTGACTACTGCCTTCATTGTTGCCTTGAGCGTAATCGTTGCACTTGTGATGATGCGACCAAGAATCAGCCGGTTGAAAACTATCCGTTTTGCCTGCCTGCTGGTGCTCTGCTTGACGGCAAATACCGCATTGGGCGCGTACTCGGCGCGGGCGGTTTTGGTATCACCTATTTGGCGGTGGACGAAAACCTGCGTTCCAGAGTCGCCATAAAAGAGTACATGCCACGTGCTGATGCTGTGCGAAGTACCGACGGACATACTGTTATACCTGGCACTCACGATGATAAAAGTGCCTTTGAATTTGGAGTTGAAAAGTTCATTGAAGAGGCGCGGGTCTTGGCTCGAATCTCTGAAAAGGATAATCCACGAATTGTCAGCATCCTCAACTTTTTTAGGGCTAACAATACAGCTTACCTTGTGATGCGTTACCTTGAAGGGCAAACCCTGGCCGGCCTGCTGAAGTCCAGGGGTGGTGGCTTGCGTGAAGATGAGGCCGTCGTGTTTTTGACGGCCATGCTTGACGGGCTGCGAGAGATCCACAATGAGGGGCTGATTCACCGTGATATCAAACCCCAGAATGTGTTCATCACCAATGATGGCGGGCTCAAGTTGATCGACTTTGGGGCGGCCCGTTATGCTCATGGTGCCAAAAGCCGCGGTTTGACGCAGGTATATACCCCTCCCTACGCGCCGTTTGAACAGTATTCACAACAAGGCAACCAAGGTGCCTGGACCGATCTGTATGCGGTAGGCGTCACTTTTTATCAGATGTTAACTGGGCGTCTGCCTAATGATGCGCTTAGTCGGCTTGAAGACCCATTGATTGAACTGCCTCATGCAGCGACTGGTGGCAGAGTATCAAAGGCTTTGGACGATGTGGTTGCCAAGGCCATTTGTCCGCAAGTGAACGGTCGTTTTCGCACCGTAGATGAATTTCATCAGGCCCTTTCCTTACCGTCTGTAGTCGAGTTGGATTCCGTGGGGGCGTCCCAACAGCAACGGCAAGAAGGCCCGCCTGTCACCTCGCCTATATCCTCGGGTATTTACTGCCTGCGTTGTGGCTTTAAGCATAGTCGCTGTACCTGTGATGCCGCAGCCAAGGGTGGGCCCGTTCAAAACCAGCCCCCTGGCCTTCCGGCAGGAACCCTGCTTCACGGCAAATATCGTATAGGTCGCGTACTTTCTTCAGGTGGCTTTGGCATAACCTACCTGGCAGTGGATGAAGAACTTGGCCTTAGGGTTGCGATAAAGGAATACATGTCAGATGCTTGTGCACGACGCGGTACCGATGGATATAGTGTTGAGCCGGTAGCGCCCAAAGACAAGCCGGCCTTTGAATCTGGCATAAAGGATTTTCTTGAAGAGGCCCAAGTTTTGGCTAGCATCTCTGAAAAGCGGAATTCAGGGCTTGTCAGTGTGAAGGTCTACAACTATTTTGAGGCCAACGGTACCGCTTATCTTGTGATGCGTTACGTTGAAGGATAAACCCTGGGCGACGACGAGCACAAGTCGCCAAGTTCCCTTGGTTTTAGCTGTGCGCGGTCGGGGCGCTAGTTTCCATTGACAGGCCCCACTGCATCGGGGCACAATCCCGGGTGCATGTTAGCTTGGCGTTGGCTTTCGATTGCGTGTCGTTTCTTTACTCTATCTAAGGAGCAGAACTCATGCCTGACTATTGTCTTCATTGTTGCCTTGAGCGCAGCCGTTGTACTTGTGATGATGCCACCAAGAATCAGCCAGTTCAAAATCAGCCCCCCAGCCTTCCTGCTGGTGTGCTACTGAAAGACCGGTATCGCATTGGTCGCGTAATTGGTGCGAGTGGATTTGGTAATATCTATCTGGCGGTTGATGAAGAGCTTGGGCACCGGGTGGCTATAAAAGAGTACATGCTACGTGGGTATGATGTAATAAGTACCGATGTAAATACCGTTATGTCCGGTGATTCCGAAGATGAAGATACCTTTAGATATCATATGAGAAGGTTTCTTGTAGGAACCATGGCTCTGGCCAAAATCTCCGAAATGGGTAATCCACGAATTGTCAGCGTCCTTGATTACTTTAGAGCTAACAATACAGTCTACCAAGTGATGTCTTACCTTGAGGGCCAGACCTTGAGCAGTCTGCTGAAGTCCAGGGGCTTAAGCCTGCCTGAAGAAGAGGCTAAATACTATGTGACTGCGATTCTGGACGGTTTGCGCGACCTTCATAATGAAGGGGTCGTTCATTGTGATATCAAACCCCATAATGTTTTCCTTACGAATGATGGTGGCGTCAAGATAATTGACTTTGGGGCGGTCCGCACTTTTCAGCAAGAGGCAAGGCGTGACATCACGGTGGTGGTATCTCCTCCCTACGCGCCATTTGAGCAGTATTCACTACTAGACAAGCTAGGTCCCTGGACCGATATTTATGCAGTAGGCATCACATTTTATCAGATGTTGACTGGGCGTCTTCCAAAAGATGCTTTGCAGCGGCTTAGAGACCCTTCACTTGAACTGCCCCATGAAGCCACTGGCGGGAAAGTTTCAAAGGATTTAGATGCCGTCATTGCCAAGGCCATCAGCCCTGAAACAGAAGATCGTTTTCAGAGCGTGGATGAATTTCAGGAGGCTCTTGCCCGGACACACTAGCTTTCGCCCCGCAAGTCGGGGCGCTAGTTTCCATTGACAGGCCCCACTGCATCGGGGCACAATCACCGGTGCCCGTTAGCTTGGCGTTAGCTTTTGATTGCACGCCGTTGCTTTACCTGAGGTGCCGGACTCATGCCTGATTCCAAATACTGCCTTCATTGTTGCCTGCGGCATAGCCGGTGTACTTGTGATGATGCGACCAAGGCACAGCCTGTTAAGAATCCTCCTTCTCGCCTTCCTGCTGGCACCTTGCTTGATGAAAAGTATCGCATTGGGCGGGTGCTTGGTGCTGGTGGGTTTGGGGTTACCTACCTGGCTGTAGACCAGAATGTTGGGCTTCGCGTGGCCATAAAAGAGTATATGCCGGGTTCTGATGCTGGGCGAGGTACTGATGGCTATAGTGTCGAGGCGCACACTCTTGATGACAAAGAAGCCTTTGATTTTGGCCTTGAAAAGTTCCTTGAAGAGGCCCAGGTCTTGGCCCGGATCTCTGAAAAGGATAATCCGAACATTGTCAATATTCATGGTTTCTTTAAAGCCAATGGCACCGCTTACCTGGTGATGCGTTACCTTGAAGGCCAAACCCTAAATAGCCTGTTGGAGTCTAGTGGCGGTAGTTTGCCTGAAAATGAGGCCGTGGAAATCTTGACGGCGATGTTGAACGGTTTGCGAGACATTCACAATGAAGGGTTTATCCACCGCGATATCAAGCCTCAGAACGTCTTCATAACAAATGATCGCGGCGTCAAGCTGATCGACTTTGGCGCCGCTCGTCATGCTCAGGGTGCGAAAAGCCGTGGTTTGACTCAGATTTATACTCCCCCCTATGCTCCATTCGAGCAGTATTTCAAACAGAGTGACCAAGGGCCCTGGACCGACCTTTATGCGGTAGGCATTACGTTTTATCAGATGCTAACTGGTCTTATTCCAGAGGGGGCCCCAGGTCGGGTTCAGGACTCTTCACTTACGCTTCCGCATACAATTACTGGAGGTGCGGTTTCCAAGAGGCTAGATGCTGTAATCGCCAAGGCAATCAGCCCTGCAGCTGAGGATCGTTTTCGCAGCGTGGATGAATTTCTTGAGGCCCTTTCCAAGCCGTTTGTGAACGATGTGGAGCCCCAGCAGGTGCCCCCCAAGCCGCCCGAAGGTTTAGACCAAGAACCGGTGACTGTGATCTTGGGTGACGGTGCTAGGAAGAGCTCCTCGCAACGGTACCTTAATCTTGCCATTTATATAATGGGTGCGGTGTTTGTGGTTTTGTCGGCGGTTGGGATTTTTTTATTTGCCGTGGGAACTGGCTCTGAGGTGGCAGAGGTGGGAAGCGGCTCCGAGGTGGCAGAGGTGCCTTCTTCTGAGTCGGCTAAGGGGGTGGGGGTGGAGGCGGGGGCGGCCACGGGGGCTGGAGTGGGGGTGGAGGCTGGGACGGGAGCAGGGGCAGGAACAGGGCCAGGAACAGGGGCAGGGGCTGGCGCAGAGGCTCCAACAGAGGCAGAGGCCACAGCAGACGCTCCAACAGACGCTCCATCAAAGGCGAGCCCAAGGACAGAGGCAGAAACGCCAGCACCGGCAGGAACAGAAGCTACAACAGGAAAGGGTGACCCTGCTCAGGCCAAAGCAGCGGGCGCGCTTGAACTGGACTGGGTACCAATCCCAGGTGGTCGTTTCCAAATGGGGTCCAACGATGGCGACCCTGACGAAAAGCCTATCCATTCAGTAAGAGTGCCAGCCTTTGAAATGAGTAAGAGTGAAGTTACTTTCAAGCAGTACCGGGCATGTGTAGATGCAGGTCACTGCACAGCGCCCCACATTGACGATGGTACATGTTGGATATGGAATGGTCGGAAGTGGGACAAAGGTGCGTTGCCAAGTAGTTTCCAAGGTGACAATCAACCTGTGGTGTGTGTGGACTGGGAGCAGGCTCGCGCCTTTGCTGCTTGGGCTGGTGGCCGTTTGCCCACCGAGGCTGAATGGGAGTATGCGGCTAGTGGTGTTGGCAATGATTGGAAATATCCTTGGGGTAACGAGGATGCAACTTGTGGTCGGGCCGTGATGTGCGGGGCTGGCAAAGATGGTTGTGGCCGCGCCATCACATGGCCAGTTTGTAGCAAGCCCAAAGGCCACACTCCCCAAGGTTTGTGTGACATGGCTGGAAATGTATGGGAGTGGGTCCAGGACTGGTACCACAACAGTTACAAAGGCGCACCCACAGATGGTTCAGCATGGGAATCACCAGAAGGCTCCAAGCGAGTTAGGCGTGGAGGCCTGTGGGTCAACGTCGGCAAGCACGTGCGGTCGGCCAATCGCGGCTACGTCTCGCCAAGCTACTCCAGCAACGGCGTCGGGTTTCGCATCGCGAGATCGGTGCCCTAGTTTTCGTTGACACAGCACGTTGCCTCGGGGCACAATCGCCTGCGTGTGTCAGCCTAGGCGTTACCAGCTTTTGATTGCACGCCGTTGCTTTAGCTTGAGGTGTCAGATTCATGCCTGATTACTGCCTTCATTGTTGTCTTTCATATAACCGTTGCACGTGTGATGCTGCTACCAAGGCGCAGCCGGTTGAAAATCCTTCCTTTTGCCTTCCGGCCGGTGCCTTACTTGATGGTAAATATCGTATTGGTCGCGTTCTTGGTGCTGGTGGATTTGGCATTACCTATCTGGCGGTTGATGAAAACCTTGGCCTTCGCGTGGCCATAAAGGAGTACATGCCTCGCTCTGATGCCGTGCGAAGTACCGATGGACATAGTGTTAATCCAGGTACTATCGAGGATAGATATGCGTTTGAATTTGGGCTTCAAAAGTTTATTGAAGAGGCCCAGGTGTTGGCTCGGGTATCTGAAAAGGACAATCCTCGCATTGTCAGCATCCTCAGTTTTTTCGAAGCAAATGGCACCGCTTATCTAGTTATGCGCTACCTTGAAGGCCAAACCCTAAGCGGCCTTTTGAAGGCCAGGGGCGGCAGTTTGCCTGAGAACGAGGCCATTGTGATTTTAACCGCGATGCTTGACGGTCTACGAGAGATTCACAGTGAGGGCCTGATTCATCGCGATATCAAGCCACATAATGTGTTCATCACCAACGATGGAGGCGTCAAGTTAATCGACTTTGGCGCGGCCCGTTATGCCCAAGGAGCAAAAAGCCGCGGTTTAACGCAGGTATTTACCCCTCCGTACGCCCCATTTGAACAGTATTATCAACAGGGTAACCAAGGTCCTTGGACCGACCTTTACGCAGTAGGCGTCACTTTTTACCAAATGCTAACCGGTGGTCTTCCAGGCGAAGCCCCCAGTCGGCTTAAGGACCCCTCAATTGCGCTTCCTCATGCAATCACCGGCGGTAAGGTTTCCAAGGCTTTGGATGGTGTAGTTGCAAAGGCCATTAGCCCCGAAGTAGAGGATCGTTTTCGCAGCGTAGATGAATTTCACAAGGCCCTTTCGTTGCCATCCTTGGTCAAGCTGAATCACCAAGAGCCAGCGAAGCAGGATGATCGTGCGACTGTTGAAGCCAGAAAGCGCGACCAGGAACGGATTGCTGCTGAGAAGAAGGCCGAGGATGAACGCATCGCGAGAGAGCGGGCAGCCGCCGCCAAGGCAAGGGCCGCGAAGGCCGCCGCGGACAAGGCCGCAAAGGAGGAACAGGAACGAAAGCGGGTTGTGAGGGTTGAACCTGTTGTGGATAATTCCCGTCAGTTCAAGCCGACATACAGCGATGTTGTTATGGTGAAACCAGGTGGTTTGTTTAAAAGGAAACAGACCCTAAAGTTCGTCCGCATTCCGGCCGGGACGTTTATGATGGGTTCTCCAGAGGGCAGTAGCTATGAGGCTCAGCACAAGGTCACGCTGACTAGGCCGTTTGAAATGATGGTCACTCCCGTGACGCAGTCGCTTTGGCAGTTTGTCATGGGAAACAACCCGTCGCGATTTAAGGGACCTAAGCTACCGGTTGAAAACGTTAGTTGGGATGACGCACAGGACTTTATCGTGAAGTTGAACCAAATGCTTGGGATTGACAGCCTGCGGCTGCCAACCGAGGCTGAGTGGGAGTACGCATGTCGAGCAGGTACGACAGCTGCTTGGTACGGTGAATTGGACAAGATTGCTTGGTACTTTGACAACAGCGATAGTAAGACACATCCGGTTGGAAAGAAGGCACCTAATGCATGGGGATTGTACGACATGCTTGGAAATGTTTGGGAGTGGTGCCAGGATTGGTACAAAGCTTATCCATCTGGTTCGGTTACAGATCCAACTGGACCTTCAACAGGCTCTGACCGGGTTGTTCGCGGCGGTTCCTGGAACTTCTACGCCGGGCACGTGCGGGCGGCGAATCGCTACTTCGACGATCCGGGCGCCCGCCGCGCTTACCTCGGATTCCGCCTTGCCAGCTCGGTGCGCTAGTTTTCGTTGACACCCAGTGTTGCCTCGGGGCACAATCGCCTGCGTGTGTCAGCTTGGGCGTTGCTAGCTTTTGATTGCACGCCGTTGCTTTACCCGAGGTGCCAAACTTATGTCTGATTATTGCCTTCATTGTTGCCTTAAGCATAAGGAATGCACATGTGATTCCGAGACTCGCGGGCGGCCGGTTGAAAATTACGCGTTTAGCCTTCCTGCTGGTGCCTTACTTGATGGCAAATATCGCATTGGTCGCGTTCTTGGTGCTGGTGGATTTGGCATCACCTATCTGGCCGTTGATGAAAACCTTGGCCTTCGCGTGGCCATAAAGGAATACATGCCTCGTTCCGACGCTGTGCGAAGTACTGACGGTCATTCCGTTTTACCGGGTACTCATCAAGACAAGGAGGCCTTTGAATTTGGACTAGAAAAGTTTCTTGAAGAGGCGCGGGTCTTGGCTCGGATCTCAGAAAAAGATAATCCACGCATCGTCAGTATCCTCAATTTTTTCAAGGCCAATGGTACAGCCTACCTCGTAATGCGCTACCTTGAGGGCCAAACCCTAGCCAGCCTGTTGAATTCCAGAGGCGGCAGATTGCCTGAGAACGAGGCCATTGTGATTCTGACCGCGATGCTTGACGGGTTGCGAGAGATCCATGGTGCAGGCCTCATCCACCGTGACATCAAGCCCCATAATGTGTTCATCACCAACGATGGCGGCATCAAGCTAATCGACTTCGGCGCGGCCCGTTATGCTCAGGGAGCAAAAAGCCGCAGCTTAACGCAGGTATTTACCCCTCCCTACGCCCCATACGAGCAGTACTCGCAACAAGGCAATCAAGGCCCCTGGACCGATATTTATGCAGTTGGTGTCACTTTTTACCAGATGCTAACAGGTCGTCTTCTCAACGACGCCCTTAGTAGGAAAGAAAATCCCCTTTTTATTCTGCCTCATACAGCCACTAGGGGAAGAGTATCCAAAGATTTGGATGCCGTAGTCGCCAAGGCGATTAGTCCTGAAGTTCATAATCGCTATCGTAACGTAGATGAGTTTTTTAAGGGTCTGCGAGCACATCCGATATTCGACCAAGATCCAAAACCCCCGCCTTCGCCTCCAGTTAAAACCCCACCCTTGCCTCTACCACCACCGGCACCTTCAGAGCGGGCAGCACATCCGGCAGTGTACATAATAGGCACGGCACTAGTGGTTTCATTGGCGGTTCTAGTATTTGGCTCTCTGAAGGAGAAGATATTTGCACCTTCTTACGTTCATTCAGATGAGGGACTATTGGTAGAATCAGAAAGCCAGGGAGTGGTTACTCCTCCTAAGGTTGGTAACCATCTACCTTCGGAGTTAGTGGTTAAACCGAAACCTATAGGTAGTAGTAAGAAAATCGGTAAGTCCCTGACTGAAGCCGCAAGTGGAACTGGGATAGAGTGGATACGAATTGAAGGGGGGAGTTTTAATATGGGTTCAAACGATAGATTTCGTCAACGAGATGAAGACTCGAAGGATGACGAAAAGCCCGTTCATCGTGTAACAGTGCCAACCTTTGAAATGAGTAAGACGGTAGTCACTTTTAAGCAGTACCGGCAATGTGTTGCTGCAGGCCGCTGCACTGCCGCTCATGTTGACGATGATACGTGTTTCTTCTGGGAAGGACCTGGTTCTAGGTGGATTGCATTTTCGGTTGATCCAAATAGTTTTAAGGATAATGACGTTGCGGTCTGCGTGGATTGGTACCAGGCTCAAGCCTTCGCTAAGTGGGCTGGAGCCCGTTTGCCTACTGAGGCTGAATGGGAGTATGCAGCTCGTAGCGGCGGTCGTGATTGGAAGTATCCCTGGGGCAACGAAGAAGCAACTTGTCAACTGGCTGTAATGGATGATCTGGAAATTAATGAGGACAGTGAGGATGATGGCAATCCAGGCTGTGGCCGACGCGGTGCATGGCCCGTGTGTAGCAAGCCAAAAGGTAATACTATCCAGGGTTTATGCGACATGGCAGGTAATGTCGATGAGTGGGTTCAGGATTCGTATCATGACAGTTATGAACGTGCTCCTGCCGACGGTTCTGCTTGGGAATCTCGTGTAGGCTCTGACCGGGTTATCCGCGGTGGTTCTTGGACCGACGGCTCTTGGTTCATGCGTTCAGCTAAGCGCAATTCCAGTTCTGCTGACACACGCATCGACAACCTTGGCTTCCGCCTAGCCAGATCGGTGCCCTAGTTTTCGTTGACACCCGGTGTTGCCTCGGGGCACAATCTCCTGCGTGTGTCAGCTTGGGCGTTGCTAGCTTTTGATTGCACGCCGTTGCTTTAGTTTGAGGTGTCAGATTCATGCCTGATTACTGCCTTCATTGTTGCCTTTCATATAACCGTTGCACGTGTGATGCTGCTACCAAGGCGCAGGGGGTTGAAAACCCTTCCTTTTGCCTTCCGGCCGGTGCCTTACTTGATGATAAATATCGCATTGGTCGCGTTCTTGGATCTGGTGGATTTGGGATCACCTATCTTGCGGTTGTTGAAAACCTTGGCCTGCGCGTGGCTATAAAAGAGTACATGCCTCGCTCTGATGCCGTGCGAAGTACCGATGGCCATAGTGTTAATCCATGTACTATCGAGGATAGAGATGCGTTTGAATTTGGGCTTCAAAAGTTTCTTGAAGAGGCCCAGGTGTTGGCTCGGGTGTCTGAAAAGGATAACCCGCGCATTGTTGGTATTCACAACTTCTTCAAAGCCAACGGCACCGCCTATCTTGTGATGCGTTACCTTGAAGGGCAAACCCTGGCCGACCTGCTGAAGTCCAGGGGTGGTAGTTTGCCCGAGGACCAAGCCATTGTGATCTTGACAGCAATGCTTGACGGTCTGCGAGAGATTCACAATGAAGGGTTGATTCATCGCGATATCAAGCCCCAGAACGTTTTCATCACCAATGACGGCGGTTTGAAGTTGATTGATTTTGGTGCGGCTCGTTATGCTCAAGGAGCTAGAAGCCGCAGTTTTCCGATATTTACGCCTTCGTACGCCCCATTGGAGCAGTATTCAGAACAAGGCAGTCAAGGTCCTTGGACCGACCTTTATGCAGTAGGCGTCACTTTTTATCAGATGTTAACGGGTCGCCTTCCCAATGATGCTCTCAGCCGGCTTAGGAACCCATCCATTGACCTTCCTCACACAGTCACCGGCGGCAAGGTTTCTAAGGCATTGGATTCAGTAATTGTGAAGGCCATTAGCCCCGAGGCAAAGGATCGTTTTCAAAACGTAGATGAGTTTTTCCAGGCGCTTTCTTTGCCGTCCTCGGTCAAGATGGGTGCCCAAGAGCCACCCAAGCGGGATGACCGAGCGGCTGTTGAAGCCAGAAAGCGAGGAGATGAGCGCATTGCCAGAATTCACGAAATGCTCCGGTTTGTCCGCATTCCGGCCGGGACGTTTATGATGGGGTCTCCAAAGGAGGAGGATGGGCGATATAGCGACGAGAAGCAGCACAAGGTTACTTTGACTAGTCCATTTGAAATGATGGTCACTCCTGTGACGCAGTCGCTTTGGCAGTTTGTCATGGGAAACAACCCGTCGCATTTTAAGGGACCTGACCTTCCAGTTGAACGTGTCAGTTGGAATGACGTACAGGACTTTATCGGGAAGTTGAACCAGATGCTTGGGACGAATAACCTGCGGCTGCCAACCGAGGCTGAGTGGGAGTACGCATGTCGAGCAGGTACGACAGCTGCTTGGTACGGTGAATTGGATAAGATTGCGTGGTACGGGGACAACAGTGGTGGTAAGACACATCCGGTTGGTACGAAGGCACCTAATGCATGGGGATTGTACGACATGCTTGGTAATGTTTGGGAGTGGTGCCAAGATTGGTATGGGGCTTATCCATCTGGTTCGGTTACAGATCCAACTGGACCGTCCACAGGCTCTTACCGGGTTTTTCGCGGCGGCTCCTGGGACGATGGCGCCAGGGACGTGCGGGCGGCGGATCGCAGCG
>Ga0116185_1001639_pt1 | contig 22043 bp, 20 predicted proteins | sample AD_JPNNA7_MetaG_FD_89754 | JGI IMG/M metagenome (GOLD analysis project Ga0116185, IMG submission 89754) | Active sludge microbial communities of municipal wastewater-treating anaerobic digesters from Japan - AD_JPNNA7_MetaG | ecosystem: Engineered > Bioreactor > Anaerobic > Digestate | place...
ACCGGGTATACCAGGATCCACCGTGTATCCTCCGATACCACCGTACCATCCAAGGTTCTGGCCCACAAAAGCATTACCGCCAACGCCGAAGGCACCGGCCTTGTTGCCTTTCCTCTCAGGGATAATGGGGACATAATACTTTAATGCTGCACCCCATGCAGTCGCCCTGTCATCGTCATAGGCCCTGCCGCCAGTAACTGGCGCATATGCCCAAATATTCCGTTCCCATCCTAAGAAACCGCCTGCCTCGAACATCATGATCTGGTTTCCGATCCTTCCGCAGCTATCGGATGCATACCTGATACCGCCTTCGATAAACGGAAACGGGCTGTTGGCGAAGTTGTCAAGCGCACGGGCTCCCATATCGTTGCCCGAGTTGTGGTATACGCCCAGGTAGAAGCCCCAGTCTTTGGTAAACTTGTGATCCCACACGATGGCCTCGTTTCTCTGGCCTTTCAGAGACGGTCCAAGGCCGGAGAACATGAGCAACCAGCCGCCGAAAGGAAAGTGAGCGCCCCAGCGCTGCCACTGACGTCCGATCTGCAGGCTGTCATTTGCCCACTCGATCTTCATCCATGCGTGCCTGAGGTTCATTTCGCCATAGTCACCTGCCTGGCCCCTGAAATCAGTTTCTACATAGGCGCTTGTCTTACCGCCCCATCCATCAGGGCCCTTGATAATCCACCAGAGTCTGCCTGCACCGCCGGCTGCAAATTCGCTGGCGTATTCAGCTTCTCTGTTCTCCCAAATGCCGTAAGATTTTCTGGGGGCTATTGCGTAGTCTGCGTTCACTCCCCTGTCGGCCCAGCCCAGGTCAAATTCAATGTAGCCGCCAAGCGTCAAATCCCATCTGCTTGTGGCGCTCCCTGCGAAGCTTACTGCAGGAATTGCAAGAAGTACTGCGATTGCAATAACTATAAACTTCTTCATTCTTACCTCCTTGTCATTATTTTTGTGTGTCAAAAAGCCCATACCACCTCCTTTTATTAAAATTTTTTAATTCTTATATCAATAGAATATCGGTCTGTCAAGAAAAAAATTAAAAAATTTTAATTTTTTTAATCTGAGCGTTACAGTCTGAGATCGCGCACATTTTAAAAAAAGTATTCTATACTATATAATATGGTAGTTATTCACAATGATGATAAAATGGCCAGCGTTTATGGAACTGGCTTCAGGATAGTCGAACATGAGGCTGATACAGGCCTCGAAATATATGGAAGAAATCTTTTCGAGCTTCTCAACCATGGAAGCACAGCCCTTTTTTCCCTCATTACAGATCCTGCTACGATTGAGCTGCACGTTACAAAAGAAATTACTTTGGACATCGAGGAGGAGTCGCTTGTGGTTTTTCTGAACGAACTGCTCTATCTGTGGGATACTGAAAAATTTCTCCCGGGCAGATTCTCCGTTTCAAAAGAAAGAGGAAGGCTTGTTGTTCATGCCACAGGTGAAATCTTTGACCCTGGCAGGCATCCGGTTAAAAAAGAGGTAAAAGCTGCCACATACCACAAATTCTCCATACAACAACAGGGGGATCTGCTGAAAGCCACTATTTTTCTGGATATATAGGGCTATGTGGATTCTCAAAATAATGTATACTATATAGCAAGAGGTTGTTATGAAGGATCAAAAAAGTACACATCTCAGAAAAATGGACGATTTTCGGTTCATGATTGAAAAACACGATGCCATGAGAGTGCCCGGGATTGTCTATATTGATGAGGATCTCCTGAAGATACTCGGCACAGATGAGAGTATGAAGCAGGTTGAGAATGTTGCCACACTTCCCGGGATTGTTCATGCCTCCCTGGCCATGCCTGACATTCACTGGGGCTATGGTTTCCCTATAGGAGGGGTCGCTGCTTTTGATCTCAACGAAGGAGTGGTTTCACCCGGGGGGGTGGGCTACGATATAAACTGAGGGGTTCGATTGATACGCTCCGTGTTGAGCGTGAATGAAGCAAAAAACCAGATAGAGGAAATCATCGATAGCCTTTACATAAACATTCCGAGTGGGCTCGGATCACATAGAAAAGATTTAAAGCTCACAAGAGATGAGTTAAAAAAGGTTCTGAAGAAAGGTGCAAGATGGGCTGTTGAGAATGGGTATGGATCACAGGAAGACCTCCTGTTCATGGAAGATGGGGGCTGCCTTGACAATGCAGACCCCGATGCTGTATCTGACAGGGCATATGAGAGGGGGAAGGACCAGCTTGGAACCTTGGGAAGCGGCAATCATTTCGTGGAAGTAGGCTTCATCCAGGAAATATATGATGCTCATGCTGCAGAAAATTTCGGTTTGTTTGAGGGGCAGGTCACCATTATGATCCATACCGGCTCCAGGGGCCTTGGGTATCAGATCTGTGACGACAGTATCCGGGAAATGATTAAAGCATCAGGAAAGTACGGCATTTTTCTCCCGGACAGGCAATTGTGCTGCGCGCCCATTCAGTCTGATGAGGGTCAAAAATATCTTTCCGCCATGGCAGGCGCTGCAAATTATGCCTTTGCAAACAGGCAAATGATAACTCATTGGGTTCGGGAAACCTTTGAAGGCGTCTTCAGACAAAGCCAGGGCAAACTCGGGCTCTCCCTCGTCTACGACGTATGCCATAACATTGCAAAGATCGAAAAACATACAGTGAACAAGAAGACAGCCGAAGTCTGTGTTCACCGAAAAGGCGCTACCAGGTCGTTTGCACCCGGTAATCCGGCAGTGCCATCACGGTATAAATCAGTTGGCCAGCCAGTCCTTATTCCCGGAGATATGGGCAGGGCCTCTTATGTGCTCTGCGGAACCGAAAAAGCAATGGAGGAAACCTTCGGCAGCACCTGTCATGGCGCAGGAAGGGTTATGAGCAGATCTCAGGCGATCAAAGCAGCAAAAGGTCGTTCGATCTACAGGGAAATGGAAGCCAGGGGAGTCTTTGTCAGGGGTGCAAGCAAGGAGACACTGGCAGAAGAAGCACCCGAGGCATACAAGGATGTGTCGAAGGTCGTCAACGTGGTGCACAATGCCGGCATATCACGTCTTGTCGCAAAAATTGTTCCTTTAGGGTCGATAAAAGGATGAGAAAACCGTAACGCGTTACGCGTGATCGGTGATCCGTTTTTTATCCCATCACGCGTCATTGATCACGGATCACGGTATTTAAGGGGGGGTGTGCATGGAGAAAAAAGGAATCATCATTGTATTTACCGGGAACGGCAAAGGCAAGACCACAGCGGCTCTTGGCATTGCGCTTCGTGCCAGCGGTTATGGCATGAAAACCCTCATGATACAGTTCATAAAGGAGAAGGGGAAATCTGGCGAGCACAATGTGTGTCCTTCCCTCAATGAAAATATCGATATTCAACCCTTTGGCATGGGATTCGTCTTCAGAGGGGATGATCTCAGGCCCCATATCGCCATGGCCGAAGAAGCCTGGTTCCTCATGGAGGATGCCCTCCGGGTGGGGAACCACCATATCTTGATTCTCGATGAACTCTCTGTTGTGATGAACCTCGGGCTTCTCACCATGGAAAGGGTTACAGAGTTCCTCGCGAAAAAACCAGCGGATCTTCATGTTATTATAACAGGCCGTGACGCGCCCGAAGAGATAATCAGGCTTGCTGATGTGGTAACAGAAATGAAGGAAATAAAGCATATCTATCAGCAGGGGGTAAAGGCCATCAAGGGGATTGACTATTAAGAAATGGTTTATCGTTGTCTCGCAACTGGCTGTTTTGCCGATCATATGTCGTACATTACGCGCCACTACTCCCTCATTCGGTCAGCTTCTTCGTGCCAGCCAGAGGCTTAAGAAAACGATGGATGCCCCCATCAGTTGGGAAAAATAAAGCTGCTCGTGGATGAGAAGGTACGCAAAAAATGCAGCAAATACTGGAATAGAATATTGATAAATTATGGTTTGTGAGGGTCCGATCTTTTTTACCCCTCTGTACCAGAGATAGAATGCGATGACAATAGAAAATACAACGGTAAAGGACATTATTGCCCATCCTGCTGCGGAGAGCATCATAAGCTCATTCAGATCAAGACAGAATGGAGCGAATGGAATGAGGAGAACAGATCCTGTTATCGTACTATACGTTGTGACTTTAAGGGGTGAGTGCCGGTCAAGAAATGGCTTGGACAGGATTGTATAGAGAGCCCAGAGGACGCTGGACACCACAGCAAGGATGTTTCCCGTAGCATTGCCTGACTCGAGGGAGAAGGTTCCCTTTGTAACTATGATAAAAACTCCAAAAAATCCGGGAAGGATACAGAGAATCTTTTTTTTGTTAAATTTTTCAAAACCGAAGAAGCTGCTGAGAATCCCCCCGTAGAGGGGTGCTGAATTGATAATAATGCTCACATTCGTAACTGAGGCGTATTTCAGTGCATAGGTGAAGAAGAACTGGTACATGGTGATACCAATAACGCCAAGAAAACACAGGTAAATAAAATCCCTGAGAGGCACCTTTACATCTCCTGAAAAAAGGAGTAAAAAAAATAAGAGAATGCTCCCGATGAAAAACCTGACAAGCACAAGGTTTACCGGGGAGATGTGGACGAGAAGAAATTTCATGGCTACAAAATTTATCCCCCAGATGGCAGCTACACAAAGAAGCAGAATGTCAGATATCCTTTCTTTTTCCACAGCAGAAGATTAATGAATGGTCTATAGTTTGTCAAATCAATACAGGAGGTAGTATGGAGCCTAAAGAACATTTTATTTTTGCATTGGACGTGGAGCGTTTTGAAGAAGCTCAGAAACTTGTTCTGGAGTTCAAGGACCATGTGGGAATGTTCAAGGTAGGTAAGCAGCTTTTTACCCATTGCGGCCCGAAGATAGTTGATTTCATTAAATTGAAAAATTCTAAGGTTTTTCTCGATCTCAAGTATCATGATATACCGAACACAGTGTCCAGGGCATCCACAGAAGCTGCAAAGCTCGGGGTGGACATGCTGAACGTACATACAATGGGCGGTTTTACTATGATGAACGAAACAAGACAGGCCGTCCAGAATGCGGTGAAATCCCTTTCCATACATCGTCCCATACTAATCGGCGTAACAGTCCTTACAAGCCTGGACAATGCTGAGCTGGAACGAATGGGCATACATATCTCCGTAGACACCCTCACCAGAAACCTGGCACTTCTCGCAAAAGACGCAGGCATGGATGGAGTGGTCGCAGGGGGCAGCGAAATTGAGCTGATCAGGGAGTTATGCGGAAAGGATTTTGTCATTGTAACGCCAGGGGTAAGGATTGGGGAAAAAAAGGACGATCAGAAAAGAACCATTGACCCTGTGGAGGCAATCAGGCGCGGCGCCACATATATTGTTCTTGGAAGGGCAGTGAGAGACAATCCTAATCCGGCCGCCCTTCTGGATAAAATTAGCAGGGATATAGCCTATGCAACATCTTCAGAAAAAAAATAGTATCATCGGTACAATGCATGAACACCGGGAAAGTGTTCACAGGCTCTGGATAGAAAAGGGGTATGAGCATGTCTCCAACGAAATTATTCAGGAAGCGAAAAGGCTGGGGATACCATTCAAAATTATCCCTCGCGAAGCTTTTATGAGGAAATGCAAAGACCCAAATTCACATGTACATTTAGAGCAGGATGAGGTTGCCTGTATTGATCCCGGGCTGTTTATCAAACAAATTACAACTCAACCTGACCCGGTTATCTGTGCTTTTGACGGTATCTATGATCCTCAAAATCTCGGGAATATCATGAGAAGCGCCGCATGCCTTGAAACGAATGGGATCATAATCCCAAAAGACAGGGCATGTGGCATCACCAGAACAGTGGCATCCGTGTCACGGGGAGGTTCAGAACGTGTTCCTGTGGTGCGGGTAATAAACCTGTCTCGATACATTACCGACCTGAAAAAATCAGGATTTTTCTGCTATGGACTTGACGAAAGAGGAACAGTTCCTCTCTGGGAGGCAAATCTCACAGGCCCTGTTTGCCTGATATTTGGAAATGAAAGTGGTCTGAGAAGGCTAACAAAGGAAACCTGTGACCAGATCCTCAGGATACCTGCATCACCTGATTTTACCTCCCTTAACGTGGCAACAAGCTTTGCCATTGCAGTGTACGAAGCAAAAAGGCAGAGAGCATTGAAAGCCGTAACCCGTAATCAGTAATGCATGATGTGTTTGATAAACAGCAATCACTTACGGATTACACGTCACAGCTTTCTTTTTACTTTCCATTTCTTTCTTCTTTTCCCGCCATTCACGCTATCCCCGCTTATTTTTGTTACGGGTTATTTTTCTTGAATGGAAGGTATAGATATACTATGCTTTTCACTATGGATTTACGCCATCTGGAAACGTTTGTGAAGATTGCTGAGCTCAATAGCTTTACCAAGGCAGCGGAGGAGCTTTACATTACTCAGCCCACAGTGAGCAAACAGATTACAGACCTTGAGACCTATTTTGGTGTGAAGCTGATAGACAGGACTAAAAGACGGGTAGCCCTCACGCGGGCAGGTGAAGTTCTCCTCAAATACGGGAAGGAATTCATGGTGCTGAGAAAAGAGACAATCGATACAATGGAGGCATTCAAGGGCTTAAAAAAAGGGGTGATTATTGTCGGGGCAAGCACCATACCAGGCATCTATATCCTTCCTCACATACTCAACACCTTTCGACAACAGTACAGCGGTATTCAGGTCAAGCTGGTAGTATCTGACTCCAAAGATATCATGGACAAAATGGAGCAGGGCCAGATTGACGTAGGATTCGTAGGCGCCAGAGATAATTCAAAAAAATTGGAATTCAGAAAATTCTTCGAAGACACAATCGTCATCATTGCTCCCTCTGGTTACCCTCCATCCATTGCACTGGAAAATATAGCAGAATACCCCTTTATCATGCGCGAACAAGGTTCAGGAACAAGGAATTTTTTTCATTCTGCATTAAAAAAAGCAGGGATCAACCCGGTATCAGACTTACAGGTTGTAGCGGAACTCACTGATACGGAGGCTATTAAAGAGGCAGTAAAGAGCGGTATGGGCATCTCCTGTGTTTCAAAAATGGCAGTAAATGGGGCTCTATCTCAAGGACACATGATCGTTATGGAGGTAACAGGAATGGAGGATCTCAAGCGATCATTTTTTCTTGTCAATAGAAAAGGGAAAAGCCTTCTCCCGCAAGTAAAGGCCTTGATAGAAATTATTGACAGGTGGAAAGAATATGACAAAGTTTAAATGCATGATCGTTACACTACTTCTCGTTTTCCTTACAGGGACTGCTGAGTCCAAAGTGTATCTTGATGTGTATGGAAAAACATATAAAAAGATCACCATAGGCGTGCCATCTTTTCAAAGTGACAGGCCAGACAGGCTCCGGGTGGACATGAGCGAACTCCTTAACCAGGACCTTGACATGTCCGGCTTTTTCATTGTGGCTCCCAACTCCCTCCTTGACCGGGAACTTACTGAAGAGGGAATAGAAAAAAAGGATATAAGATTCACCAATTGGCGTTCCCTGGGAATTGAGCTTTTATGTAAAGCAAAGTTCATAATGTCGAACGAAGAGATTGCCCTCGAATCTTACCTGTATGATACCCTTGACGGTTCTCTTCTCCTTGCTAAGCGTTATAAATCGAGACCGGAAGATTGGAGAAGGTTGGTGCATCGCCTTGCCGATGATATTCTCCTTGCAGTTACCGGTGAAAAAGGCATTATGAGCTCGCGGGTCGTTTTTGTCTCTGGCACAAAAAGGAACAAGGACATATACATTGGCGGCATTGATGGACAAAACATCAGGCAAGTGACGAATTTTCATAATATTACCGTGTCACCATCAGTCTCCCCGGATGGAAGATTTCTGGCATACACCTCATATAAGGAAGGTAAACCAAACCTTTTCATAATGGATCTGGAAACAGGTAAGGACATTCATTCTGAGCGGGAAGAAGGTATGAAGCTCGGCACAACGTGGTTTGGAAAATCGACCCTTGGTTATGCGAAAACCTCTGGCAAACAATCAAGTATATACACCTTTGATGCTGCGGGCCGTCAAAAAAAGACCCTGTTTACAAAAGAAGGAATACTCGCTTCACCCTCTTTTTCCGCTGATGGAACAAAGATGGCCTTTGTTTCGGACATGTATGGCAGCCCACAGGTGTTCATAAGGGATAATTCATCAGGTGAAGTGAAAAGACTCACCTATTCAGGGAATTACAACGCATCGCCATCCTTTTCCCCAAAAGGAGATCTCATAGCCTTTGTAGCGAGGATTAACGGCTCTTTCGAAATATGCACTATGAATACGGACGGTTCCAATCAGAGAGTCCTCACCAGCGGAGGCATCAATGATTCACCACATTTTTCACCCTGCGGCAGATATATTATTTATTCGTCAAAGAAAGGTGATCAATACAATGCCTATATTATGCTGTACAATGGCGAGAATAAAAGAATGCTAAAGCTCGTCAATAAGGATACTGAACAACCAAAATTTGTACCATAAGCGACAGTGTTACGTTCCGGGTTATTAGTTTTAAGTTGATGAATCTTACGGAAGATACGGCACCACCCCATTTTGGGCGGGAAAGGAAGGCTCCGACAGCGTAGCTGGTGTAAGTGGAGAGATGCGAACCCCAGTTAATTGAAACTGAAGCAGGAGGTTAAAATGAAGTATTTAGCAATTTTATTAGCTGTTGTAATGATCACATGTTATGGATGTGCATCCAAACCAGTTCAAACTGGACAGAAACCCCTGACCGCAGAAGAACAGGCCAGGCTTGATCAGGAAGAAGCACTGAAAAGAAAAGAGCGGGAAGCAAGGATCAGCGAGGAAGAGTTGGCACGATCACGGGCAGAAAGGGAACGCCTTGAGAGAGAAAGAGCTCTCGAGACACAGAAATCTATCCCTGTAAGTGATGTTTATTTTGAATATGACAGTTACACTGTTCAACCCGAGGATATCGCAAAAATAAAGGATATGGGCGAATGGCTTAAAGCGAATAGTGGATTACGTATCGTTGTTGAGGGTCACTGCGATGAAAGGGGCACCGTTGAATACAACCTTGCCCTTGGTCAAAAAAGAGCTGAAGTTGTAAAAAATCATCTTGTGAAGTTTGGCGTAGACGAGAAAAGAATTCGAACAATCTCCTTTGGCAAAGAAATGCCGGCTGATCCTGGCCACAACGAAGATGCCTGGGCAAAAAACCGTCGCGTTCATTTTGCCACAGACCAGAAGGGGTAAAAAATATGCATAGAAGAGTTATTGTAACACGTTTTCAGGTCCTTTTCATATCACTTATTGTGACATTTTTTCTCACAAATTGCGCCACCAGCGAAGAGACGACGCGATTGGCACGGAATATTTCTTCCACAGACACAGAACTGAGCAGGCTGAGATATGAAAACGACCGACGGTTCTCAGAGCTTGCGAAAGAGGACGAAAATATCAGGAAGCAGCTTGTCAATCTCTCTTCATCCCTTGATGATAAAAATGAAAAGATCAAGGTTATTTTCGGGAAATTGGATGAATTGGAATATCAGCTACGGACCTACTTCAATGAATTGAAAAATGAGATTAATTCCCTCAAGAAATCCGGCACTGCTTCTCCTGGAGGTCCTACCATCACTCAGCGCCAGACGCCCCAGACCCCTAACCGGGACTACGAAACAGCATACAAGGATGCCTTCGAGGCTTTTCAAAAGAAATCTTATGAAGAAGCAATCAAGAAGTTTACTGCTTTTATCGAGGTGCATCCAGGAACACCGCTCGCACCAAACGCCCTGTATTGGATTGGCGAAAGCTATATGAATATCAAAAATTACGAAAAAGCCATTCTTTCCTTCCAGGAACTTGTTGACAAGTATCCGAAAAGCGATAAGGTGCCTAGGGCCCTGCTTGCACAGGCCGATGCCTTTAATGCTGTGAAAGACAAGAAGAGCTCTACGACTGTGCTCAAGAAAGTCATAGAGCTCTTCCCTAAAAGCGAAGAAGCTGCTATTGCAGAACGAAGACTGAGGAATTAGACAGCCTGTTCGGTTTCTGCTGGTTGTTGTTCGATCGCCTCCGGCGTTATTTTGTCTTTTGTAACCATATCATAGATTCTGTATTTCAGAAAACCTGTGCCTGCTGGAATAATGCGACCCATGATAACATTTTCCTTGAGACCCCTCAGGTAATCGACACGACCTTCAATCGCTGCCTGAGTCAAAACTTTCGTTGTATCCTGGAAACTTGCTGCAGAAATAAAACTATCCGTTATCAGCGAGGCCTTTGTTACACCAAGGAACAATGGTTCCGCTTCAGCACGTCTGCCGCCTGCCTCCATTACCCTCCTGTTCTCTTCTTCAAAAATCCACCACTCAACTGCCTCATCCATGATAAAGTTCGTATCGCCTACATCTTTTATCCTGACACGCTTCAGCATCTGTCTGACGATAACCTCGATATGTTTGTCGTTAATCTTAACACCCTGGAGTTGGTAGACCTCTTGAATCTCATCCACAAGATATCTCGCAAGATCCTTGATTCCCAAAATATGGAGAACGTCATGAGGGTTCACAGGTCCATCCATAAGCGCCTCACCAGCCTTCACGTAGTCGCCTTCATGGACAATGATGTGCTTGCCCCTGGGAATACTGTATTTCTTTGGATCTCCATATTCAGGGGTAACAACAATCTCCCTTTTACCTTTTGACATTTTGCCAAAGGATACAAAACCATTGACTTCGCTGACTATGGCATTCTCTTTTGGCCGTCTTGCCTCAAAAAGCTCTGCCACCCTGGGAAGACCTCCGGTAATGTCTTTGGTCTTGGTTGTTTCCCTTGGCATTTTTGAAACAACATCTCCTGCATGAATGTCATCCCCTTCGTTCACAACTATATGGGCGCCAACAGGGAGTATATAGCGGGCAGGACTCGTTGCATCAGGCACAATGATGGTTTTGCCTTTATCATCCTTGATGGATACCCTCGGTCTTTTTTCCGGATCCTTCGGTTCCATGACAACTTTATATGACAGGCCTGTCAGTTCATCCTTGCTTTCCTGCATTGTTTCGCCTTCGATGATATCACCGAACTTCACTTTTCCGGACACCTCAGAGAGAATGGGAATCGTATAAGGATCCCACTCTGCAAGGACATGACCGCTCTTCACCTTCTGTCCTTCTTCGATTTTCAGTTTTGCGCCGTATATAACGTGATATTTTTCTCTTTCTCTGCCTGTCTCATCTTCGATGGCAACCTCACCGTTCCTGTTCATAACTACAGGTACACCTTCTCTGTTCAGGATGGTCTTCACGTTAAGAAGCTTCACATAACCGTCATTTCGGGCCTCTAGGGTTGACTGTTCTACACGCCGCGATGCAGCACCGCCGATATGGAAGGTTCTCATAGTAAGCTGGGTACCCGGCTCACCGATTGACTGGGCAGCAATAATACCAACAGCTTCTCCTATACTAACAAGTCTACCTCGTGAGAGGTCCCTTCCGTAACAAAGAACACATACCCCTCTTCTTGATCTACATGTGAGAACCGACCGGATCCTGATCTTTTCAAAGCCTGCATCTTCTATTTTCTTAAGGTGGCTCTCTGTGATTTCTTCATTCCGTCTGACAATAATCTCACCTGTGTCAGGGTCTTTCAGGTCTTCGAGGACAACCCTTCCCAGTATTCTCGCATCAAGACGTTCAATAATTTCACCACCTTCAGTGAGGGCACCCACTTCGATGCCGTCAAAGGTGCCGCAATCATGTTCAGAGACCACAACGTCCTGTGATACATCAACAAGTCTCCTTGTCAGATATCCCGAGTTTGCAGTCTTTAATGCGGTGTCTGCAAGGCCTTTTCGTGCACCGTGGGTAGACACAAAGTACTGAAGTACGTCCAACCCCTCTCTAAAGTTGCTTGTAATTGGTGTTTCTATAATCTCACCAGAAGGCTTGGCCATAAGACCCCTCATTCCTGCAAGCTGCCTGATCTGCTGGGCATTACCTCTCGCACCGGATTGAGCCATAATAAAGATGGGGTTGAGGCTGTTCTGATACTCTGGTTTCCCACTCGGGCTTATGACTGGTTTGCCCTCAAGGTCAACCACTTTTTCAGAACCGAGCTCATCCATTAACTCCTTGGCGATCTCCTCTGTTACATTTGCCCAGATGTCGATGACCTTGTTGTAACGTTCACCGTCAGTGATCAGGCCTTCTGCATGTTGTCTCTGAACATCGAGGACATCTTTGTTCGCTCTGTCAATAAGTTGTTTCTTCTTATCTGGTACTTTCATGTCATCGATGCATATAGAAATACCGCCAAGGGTAGCATAGTGGAAACCCAGGTCTTTGAGTTTGTCAGAGAGAATAACCGTGCACTTCTCTCCTGCTTCCCGGTAACACTTGTCCACAAGAAGGCCGATCGTCTTTTTATCCATAACCCTGTTAATGATACTGAACATTTCGTCGAGAACAGACCGCCTTCTGTCCGGTTCCAGTTCAGACAAAGCATCTTCGACTATATCACGGAGCATTATCCTTCCTGCGGTTGTTTCCACGAGCGTGCCACCGAGTCTGACCTTAACCCGGGAATGGAGATCTACCTCTCCCGAATCATAGGCAATCCTCACTTCCTCAGGGTCTGCAAACACTTTACCTTCACCCTTTCTGCATTTTCTCTCTATAGTTAGGTAGTATAGGCCAAGAACGATGTCTTGCGTGGGTACAATGATGGGCCTACCGTTTGCAGGCGACAGAATGTTGTTTGTGGACATCATCAGCACCCGTGCCTCGGTCTGTGCCTCAACCGAGAGCGGTATATGAACCGCCATCTGGTCTCCATCGAAGTCTGCGTTATACGCCGGGCAAACAAGAGGATGGAGCTGGATGGCCTTCCCGTCAATGAGATGGGGCTCAAAGGCCTGGATGCCAAGGCGGTGCAGTGTGGGAGCCCTGTTCAAGAGAACAGGGTGTTCCTTAATAACCTCGTCAAGAACGTCCCATACCTCCGGCCGCTCTTTTTCCACAATCTTTTTTGCATTTTTAATGGTAGTTGCAAAGCCTTTTTTGATAAGCCTGTTATAGACAAAGGGCTTGAAAAGCTCCAGGGCCATATATTTAGGAAGCCCGCACTGGTGGAGTCTCAGTTCCGGCCCCACTACGATGACAGATCTCCCGGAATAGTCGACCCTTTTCCCAAGAAGATTCTGTCTGAACCTGCCCTGTTTACCCCGAAGCATATCACTCAGCGATTTGAGGGGTCTTTTACTGGTACCGGTAACTACCCGTCCCCGCTTAGAATTGTCAAAAAGAGCATCCACTGCCTCCTGGAGCATTCTTTTCTCATTCCTTATAATGATCTCAGGTGCATTAAGCTCCATAAGCCTTTTTAGTCTGTTATTCCTGTTAATAACCCTCCTGTAGAGGTCATTGAGATCAGATGTGGCAAACCTTCCACCATCCAGGGGGACAAGGGGACGGAGCTCGGGTGGAAGAACTGGGATTATATCGAGAATCATCCATTCCGGTTTTACACCTGAAACTTTAAATGCATCCACCACGCGCAAGCGCCGGGCGAGCTTTTTCTTCTTCGCATCGCTTGATGTTTCCCTCATTTCGTCTCTGAGCTGTTTCGTCAGCGTGTCAACATCTATTTTTTTCAGGCACTCCCTCATCGCCTCGGCACCGATGCCGGCGACAAAATCAGGCCCGTATTTCTCCATTGCTTCAAGATACTTTTCCTCGGATATGAGTTCGCAAAAGTCGTATGGTGATGATGCCGGCTCAATAACAATATACATTTCAAAGTAGAGCACCCGTTCAACTTCTTTAATGGTAAGTTCAAGCAAGGTTCCAATCTTGCTGGGCATGCTTTTCAGAAACCAGATATGGGCAACAGGACAGGCAAGCTTAATATGGCCCATCCGCTCCCTCCTCACCTTTGACTGGATTACTTCAACACCGCACTTCTCGCAAATGATGCCCCGGTGCTTCATCCTTTTATATTTGCCGCATATACATTCGTAGTCCTTCACAGGACCAAAGATCTTGGCGCAGAAAAGGCCATCCCTTTCAGGTTTAAAGGTTCTATAATTGATAGTTTCCGGTTTCTTCACTTCCCCATATGACCACTTCTCTATCAGTTCGGGGGAAGCAAGTGATATTTTGATGGCCGTGTAACTCAACGGATCCTTCTGTTTGTCGTAAACCTTAAAATAATCTTCCAATTTACTGCCTCCTTCGTTAAAAGGTTACATTATTCTTCTTTCACCAGATCCACATTTATGCATAAGCTCTGCAACTCTTTTACCAAAACATTGAATGACTCAGGGAGACTTGGCTCAAGAACATCCTCTCCCTTTACGATCGCTTCATAAGCCCTTATCCTTCCGTTCACATCATCCGATTTAATAGTGAGAAACTCCTGGAGTGAGTACGCAGCACCATACCCCTCAAGCGCCCATACTTCCATTTCCCCAAGTCTCTGACCGCCAAACTGTGCCTTGCCCCCCAGAGGCTGCTGGGTGACAAGAGAATAGGGCCCTATGGACCTTGCGTGGATTTTATCATCCACAAGGTGGTGCAGCTTGAGGAAATACATATAACCGACTGTTATCTTGTGGTGAAATGGCTCTCCTGTCCTTCCGTCGTAAAGGATTGTCTGCCTGCTATCAGCCAGACCTGCCATCTTGAAAAGATCCTTGATCTCGTTTTCTTTGGCGCCATCAAAGACAGGAACAGCTATGCGAATCCCTTCTCTCATAGTATTTGCAAGGGCAACAACCTCTTCTTCGCTCAATTTATCGATAAAGCTTTTCAGTTCGCCACGGTTAAATATCTTTTTCAAATAGGCTTTAATTGCATCAGAAGCACAGCTTGCTCTATAATAGCCGTCTACCAGGTCGCCGATTCGCTTTCCAAGCTCTTTTGCTGCCCAGCCAAGATGTGTTTCCAGAATCTGGCCGGCATTCATTCTCGATGGAACTCCAAGAGGATTCAGCACAATATCGATAGGTGTACCATCTTCCATGAAGGGCATATCTTCTTCTGGGAGTATTACCGACACAATTCCTTTGTTCCCGTGGCGGCCCGATATCTTGTCGCCTACCGCAACCTTTCTTTTCATGGCAACATAGACCTTGATTGTCTTTATGACTCCGGGAGGAAGTTCATCCCCTTTCTTTATTTTGTTGATCTTATCTTCGTAATAGAGTTTGATGATCTCAATCTGGTTTTCTTTGCTATCCAGGATTTTTGATATTTTTGCTTCAAGCTCATTGTCGTTGAAATCGACATCCTGCAGCTTATCAATGCTGATATGATCAATTTTTTCCTTGGTAAATATGTCACCCTTCTTTATGGCAGTCCTTCCACGGCCATCTTTGATATCTGCAGTGGCTGTCTTTCCAAGAAAAAGACTGTTCAACTTCTCTCTCGTGCTTTCAAGTATTATCTTTACCTGATCCTCCTGATCCTTGAGGACATTGGAAACCTCTTTGTCCTCTATATCCCTGCTCCGGTCATCCTTATCAATGCCCCTTCTCGATAATACCTTCACATCGGTCACAATTCCTTCTATACCGTGGGGAACCCGTAGGGATGTATCTTTCACATCACCGGCCTTTTCACCAAAAATGGCGCGAAGCAATTTTTCCTCAGGTGTTAATTGTGTTTCACCTTTTGGCGTAACTTTTCCCACAAGGATATCATTTGGCTTGACTGTGGCTCCGATCCTTATAATTCCGCTTTCATCAAGATCTTTCAGCGTCTCATCTCCCACATTGGGGATATCTCTCGTTACCTCTTCCTTACCCAGCTTTGTGTCACGAACCACACACTCCAGTTCTTCAATGTGGATAGATGTAAACACATCTTCTTTGACAAGCCTTTCATTGATAAGGACTGAATCCTCATAGTTGTAACCACGCCATGGCATAAAAGCCACCAGGACATTCTTGCCAAGAGCAAGCTCACCCCTGTCTGTTGAAGGACCATCTGCAAGGACATCGCCTTTTTTAACAAAGTCCCCTTCCTTTACGATTACCCTCTGGTTAATGCACGTATCCTGATTCGACCTTCTGAACTTAAGCAGATTGTGGACGTCAATCTTCGTTACCGGCTCGTCATGTTTGCTTTTTTCCTCGAATTTAAGGATAATCCTGTTGGCATCAACGCTCTTGATGACTCCGCTATGCTTAGCGGTAATAGTAACCCTGGAGTCTCTTCCCACAACCTTTTCCATCCCTGTTCCAATAATGGGTGCCTCTGTAATGATCAACGGGACAGCCTGCCTCTGCATGTTCGAACCCATAAGGGCTCTGTTGGCATCATCATGCTCAAGGAATGGTATTAGAGATGCAGATGCACTTACAAGCTGCTTCGGAGAAACGTCCATGTAATCTACCTGGTCTGGACCGATGAGGTAGAAGCCTCCCCCTTTCTGTGCTGATACGAGCGGTTCCTTGAATTTCCCATGTTCATCAACAGGGCTATTGGCTTGGGCTATAAAGAACTGTTCTTCTTCGAGGGCACTCAGGTATTGCACCTCATCAGTAACCATCCCTTTCTCAACTTTCCGGTAAGGCGATTCAATAAAACCGTATTCATTCACTTTTGCATATGTTGAAAGAGAAGCGATGAGTCCGATGTTGGGTCCTTCCGGGGTCTCAATCGGGCATATCCTCCCGTAGTGGGTGGGATGTACGTCCCTTACCTCAAAACCAGCTCTTTCTCTCGTGAGGCCGCCAGGTCCAAGGGCGCTCAACCGTCTCTTGTGGGTAATTTCGCTCAATGGGTTTGTCTGATCCATAAACTGTGAAAGCTGGCTTGATGCAAAGAAATCCTTCACAGCCGTTGCCACCGGCTTTGGATTGACAAGGTCATGGGGCATGAGGGTCTCCATCTCGGGGAATGTCAGCCTTTCCTTAATGGCCTTTTCCATACGCACAAGACCCATTCTGAACTGATTTTCCAGAAGTTCCCCCACTGTTCTTACCCTCCTGTTGCCCAGGTGGTCTATGTCATCTCCCGCTCCCCTCCCGTCTTTGAGTTCCAGGAGGTGTTTCACAACCTCAATGATATCATCTCTCCTCAATGTGGAAACATCAAGGGGTATATCGAGCGACAACCGGTGATTTATTTTAAGCCTGCCCACCCTTGAAAGATCATAGCGTTCCGGGCTGAAAAACATGTTGTGGATAAGTGCTTCGGCAAATTCAATGGTTGGCGGATCACCCGGCCGAAGTTTACGGTATATTTCGAGGAGGGCGTCTTCTTTCGTATTCACCTTATCAGTTTCAAGGGTATTCCTCAATGAAGGGCTGACGTTGAGATTGTCTATAAAGAGCACTTCGAAGGTTTTCACCTTCTTCTTGGCAATCGTTTCAAGATCCTCCTTCGTTATCAGCTTATTAATGGGAATCAAGGCTTCTTTTGTCTTTGGATCAAGAATCTCGGAGGATGTAACCCTGCCAATTATGTCATCTTCTTCTACAGGTATTTCTTTGATGTTGGCTGCCTCCATCTTTTTGACGTCCGCCCTGCTTATCTTTTTGTGTTTTTTGATGAGAACCTCATCGGTTTTGGGATTGAGAATATCGTGGTGTGCTTTTTGACCGATAAGGAGGGCAAGGGGGGTCTCCTTGTAGAGCTTGCCTTCTTTTATGATGACTCTTTCTTTTTGGTAAAAATAGTCCAGTATCTCTTTCTCCGTATAACCCAATGCTTTCAGAAGGAGGGTTACTGGAATTTTCTTCTTCTTATCTATGCGAACATACACAAGTTCCTTGCTGTCAAACTCAAAATCAAGCCATGAACCTCTGTATGGAATAATTCGAGCTGTATAGGCAAGTGTCCCGCTTGTGGTAGATTTGGCCTGATCAGCATCAAAGTAAACTCCTGGCGATCTATGAAGCTGGCTAACAATGACCCTTTCTGTGCCATTGATGATAAAAGTTCCCCTTTCAGTCATAAGTGGAATCTCGCCAAAATACACATCCTGTTCCTTAACAGCCCGTATATCCTTGGTTTTTGTTATGGAATCGATATTCCAAACAACGAGTCTGATGGTAACTTTCATCGGTGCGGCAAAGGTTAGACCTCTGAAAAGGCACTCTTCCTCGGAATTTTTTGGATCACCCATTTCGTATTTGACAAATTCAAGAGACGTTGTGTCATGTGAGTCTTTAATGGGAAATACACTTTTGAAAACCGCCTGTAAACCAATGTTCTCTCTTTTTTCTGGGGCAATATCTCTCTGGAGAAAGTTAATATATGAATCAAGTTGGATTTCAATGAGGTTAGGGATATCAAGAATCTCCTTGATCTTGCCGTAATTCTTCCTGAAAATCTTGTTATTGAAGGTTTCCCTCATATTGTTTTTCACCTCATATTATTCGGGGTTCAAGAGGTCAAGGGTTCGGGAGTCTGTCGAGTCAGACATAGTTTGACCCTTTCCGTCGAACCCTTGTACCATCATGTTTACTCTACTTTGACCTGGCCGCTCACTTCTTCGAGTTGTTTCTTGATGTTTGCTGCTTCGTCTTTCGAAACTCCCTCTTTAACAGGTTTTGGCACGCCCTCTACAAGGTCTTTTGCTTCTTTCAAGCCAAGACTTGTTATAGCTCTTACAACTTTAATGACCTGTATTTTTTTGTCTGCCTCATAGCCAGTAAGGATTACGTCAAACTCGGTTTTCTCTTCCGCTGCTTCAACTACCGGAGCAGCGCCCGCGGCTGCCGGAGCAGCGCCCGCAGCCATAACAGGCATTGCTGCAGTAACTCCAAATTTCTCCTCTAAATCCTTTATAAAATCAGATAGTTCAAGAACTGTCATGTTCTCTATAAATTGAATTACATCTTCTTTTGTAACGCTCATGTATTACCTCCTTTACCCTTGTTCTTTTTGAATTTTGATTGCATTCAGCGTCATCATTAGTTTGTTCATATTACCTGAAAGCACATAAAGGAATCTTTGTGGCATACCTTGCAACAAGCCAAGGAATTTGCCAACCAGCACATCTTTTGATGGAATCGTGGCAAGTTTCAGAATTTCTTCCGATGTTATGACCCTGGTGCCAAGAAATCCCCCTTTCAGTTTCAGGTTTGGTATATCCTTAGCAAGACCGGATAAAACCTTAGCTGCACTTGAAGGATCCTTATTGATGCAGATAATGGCATTGGGCCCTTTGAACTTATCCTGCAATACCTCAGCCTTTGTCCCTCCTGACGCAATCTTAAGGAGCGTATTTTTCACAACGTTGAATTCTACATCAACATTGCTGAGCTCCCTTCTCAGTTTTGTCATCTGACTCATGTTTGTCCCGCTGTACTCAGCAAGAAACATGGCATTGAGACTGGCAAGTTTTGCCTTCAATTCCTCAACTATCTTTTCCTTCTTTTGTCGTTCCAATGGTTTTCATCCCTCCTTTCTGAAAAATTTATATGGAAAGTCAGGAAAGCGACGCTGTAATAAATCTCGGTAGGCCGTATTCGTTTAATCCCGTTTTTCGGAACACCTACTTTCTCTGACTTATTCCCTATCTGCTCAAATTTCTAACATATGCTGGGTCAATTTTTATACCCGGGCTCATGGTTGTGCAAATGGCGATGCCTTTCACATACGTCCCTTTGCTCGAAGGTGGTTTCAATCGTACGATTGCATCGAGGAGTGAGTTAACATTTTCAAGGATTTTTTCTTTTCCAAAGCTTATTTTACCAACAGGGATATGGAGGTTACCAGCCTTATCGACTCTAAACTCTACCCTCCCTGCCTTCATCTCTTTTACGGTCTTTGCTACATCAAATGTGACTGTTCCAACTTTCGGGTTAGGCATAAGCCCTCGAGGACCTAGCACTTTACCGAGTTTGCTCACCATTGCCATCATATCAGGTGTCGCAATTGCCTTATCAAAGTCCAGCCAGCCTTTTTGTATTTTCTCGATAAGCTCCTCAGCTCCAAAGAAATCTGCACCAGCTTCTTCAGCCTCTTTTTCTTTCTGCCCCTTGGCAAAAACAAGCACTCTAACCTTTTTACCTAATCCGTTTGGAAGGGCAACACTCCCTCTGACCATCTGATCGGAATGTCGTGGATCAACACCAAGCCGCAGTGCGATTTCTACAGTCTCATCAAATTTTGCATAGGTCATCTGGGGAAGAAGATCCAGGGCTTCCTCCATATCATATCTCTTTTCGCGGTCGACCTTTTTTATTGCTTCAGCGTATTTCTTTGCTATTTTTGCCATGTGTACTCCTTCTATAAAAACATATTGGCCATCAGCAGTACAGCTCTGTCAGCTGCCAGCAGTAAATCATGGATCTTTGTTGCTGAAAGCTGTGGGCTGTGCTGAAAGCTTTTTTATCCTTCCACAACCTCAAGGCCCATGCTTCTGACTGAGCCCTCAATTATTTTCATAGCCCCCTCGATATTTTTTGCATTGAGGTCTACCATCTTGAGCTGGGCTATCTCTTTAACCTGTGACTTCGTAATACTTCCTATCATCTCCTTTTTTGGGTTGTTAGAACCTTTTGCAAGTTTTGCGGCTCGTTTGATAAGAAAGGCAGCAGGCGGTGTCTTCGTAACAAAGGTAAAAGTTCTATCGGAAAAAATCGTGATCAACACCGGGATCACTGTTCCTTCTTGAGTTTTTGTCTTTTCGTTGTAAGCTTTGCAGAATTCCATGATATTTACCCCGTGCTGGCCTAAGGCCGGTCCCACTGGAGGTGATGGAGTTGCCTGACCTGCTTGCAATTGCAATTTGACCAAAGCAACGACTTTTTTTGCCATTTTCTAACTCCTTTAGATTTTTTCTATCTGAATGAAATCAAGTTCAACTGGCGTTGTTCTCCCAAAGATATTGAGCAGAACCTTTACCTTGCCCTTCTCGGGCTTTATCTCTTCCACATTACCCGTGAAGTTAGCGAATGGCCCTTCGGTAACCTTAACACCATCACCTTTTTCGAACCTGATCTTGGGTTTTATCTTTCCCTTCCCTTCCTGGATTGCGTAAATGATCTCATCCACTTCGTGGTCTGGCAGAGGTGGCGGGTTCATCTTATCATATCCTACAAAACCGGTAACCTTTGGCGTATTCCGGACCAGATACCATGTATCGTTGTTCATGACCATATTCACTATAATGTAACCCGGGAACACAGTACGCTGTGATTTTTTTACCTGCCCCTTCACTTTTTCCATAATGATTTCAGATGGTACAATTATATCCCCGAAAAACTCTTCCATCTTGACGTTTTTGATGTTTTCTTCGAGGTTCTCTTTGACTTTCTGTTCATAGCCAGAATACGTGTGGACCACATACCATTTCTTTTCCATCTGATTATCTCTTTATTTTGCCTGATTATCCTCTTAAAATTGCCTGAATCAGTCGAGCCAACCCCACATCAACAATACCAAGAAATATGGCTGATATAAAAACAGTTATTAACACAATATAGGTGCCCTTCAGGGCGTCTTTTCTTGAAGGCCATGTGATTCTTTTCCCTTCTAGATACACTTCTCTGAAATATGCCTTTACAACCTCAATCTTCTCTTTGACATCCATGGCATCTCCATATTTTTCAGGCCAGGAGGGATTCGAACCCCCAACACCCGGATTTGGAGTCCGGTGCTCTATCCGTTAGAGCTACTGGCCTTTTATTTTGTCTCTCTATGCGGGGTATGCCTCTTGCAAAATCTGCAGAACTTCTTTATTTCAAGTCTGCCTGGTGTTTTTTGTTTGTTTTTTGTTGTTGTATAATTTCTGTTCTTGCACTCTGTGCATGCAAGCGTTACAAGCTGCCTCATCTTCCATCCCCTCTATTCTATGATCTCGGTGCATACCCCGGCACCTACGGTCTTGCCGCCTTCCCTGATGGCAAAGCGAAGCTCTTTTTCCAGGGCGATGGGGGAGACGAGTTCGATGGTAATGGTAACATTGTCTCCGGGCATAACCATCTCAACACCTTCGGGGAGCTTGGTGACACCGGTTACGTCAGTGGTTCTGATATAGAACTGGGGACGATAGCCGGAGAAGAACGGGGTATGCCGTCCACCCTCTTCCTTGGTTAAGATATAGGCTTCTCCC
>Ga0116185_1001640_pt1 | contig 22041 bp, 23 predicted proteins | sample AD_JPNNA7_MetaG_FD_89754 | JGI IMG/M metagenome (GOLD analysis project Ga0116185, IMG submission 89754) | Active sludge microbial communities of municipal wastewater-treating anaerobic digesters from Japan - AD_JPNNA7_MetaG | ecosystem: Engineered > Bioreactor > Anaerobic > Digestate | place...
ATAATTTTATGTTTGAGCGAGTCATAGACTTAATCGGTTCTTTGGGTATTTTATTTAAACCTTATTTTGTTATTTAATATTATTGTAAAACTATATCTTTTTACTTATTAAGTCTAATGGAGCGGAGTCGAAGGGTGAGATTAATCCGTTTTCATTCTTTAGTTCACACTTCGATAAACTCAGTGTGACAAAAAAACAAACCAAAACGTCATCCTGAGCGGAGTCGAAGGATGATAGTTATTCTTCTTTCTTTTTAATTATTTAATCCCCGCTTCGATAAACTCAGCGTGACAAAAAATAAACCCGAATGTCATCCTGTGCGTGCCTGTCCCGTTTGCGGGAACGAAGGATGACGCTTAAATTATTTAATTTAAATTATCTAAAATCTCTTTTAGCTTATTCAAATTTTCCTGCCAGTCTCGTTGTTTTGCTCTTTCTTTTTCAACAACTTCTGGTGCTGCGTTAGCAACAAACTTCTCATTCGATAATTTCTTTTCAATTCCTGCCAGAGAGCCTTCAAGTCGGGTTATTTCTTTTTGCAGTCTTTGTCTTTCAACATCAAGGTCAATTAATCCTTCAAGCGGAATAAATATTTCAATATCTTTTAAGATAGCAGAAGCACTTGCTTTTGGTTTTTGAACATTAGGATCAACATTCAGCTCTTCAACTTTTGCGAGTCTTTTTATGTAATCTTTCTGATAATCCTTAACCGATGAAGATTTAATCATTGCATTAACTTTTTTTGAAGGAGCGATATTCATTTCACCGCGGATATTTCTTATTGCAGTGATGATGTCTTTTACAAACTCCATTTCTTCATCAGCAGATTCCTTAATTAAACTTTCATTTACTACAGGATATTCAGAAGTTGAAATGCTTTCTCCGTCTTTTCTTTCCTCAATCAATTGCCAAAGCTCTTCAGTAATAAATGGCATAAATGGATGAAGAATTTTTAATGCATCTTCAAAAATTGAAATTGCTCGTGTTAGAACTGCGGATTTAACCTCCTCATTATCTGAATACAATCTGTTCTTTATCATTTCAACATACCAGTCACAGAAGTCATTCCATATAAAGCCATATATCAGTTTGATTGCATTGTTAACTTCAAATTCATTCATTGCGTTGTTAAGCTGTAAAAGAGTATTGTTAAATCTTGAGATAATCCATTCGTCTGCAAAATCTTTATGATTATTTCTTAGGGAAGGATCAATTTTAATTGTTTCTTTATTCATTAACAAAAATCTTCCGGCATTCCAGATCTTGTTTGCAAAGTTTCTTCCAAGCTCGCATTTATCAGTGCTGAAAAGAACATCCTGCCCAAGAGGTGCAAGATAAATTACAGTAAAACGCAATGCATCCGCTCCGTATTCTTTAATAACATCAAGAGGATCAGGTGAGTTGCCGAGAGACTTACTCATCTTTCTTCCCTGTATATCACGAATGATACTTGTAAAGTAAACATCACTGAAAGGAATGTCTTTCATAAAATGCATTCCTGCCATAATCATTCTTGCAACCCAAAAGAAAATTATATCAGGTCCCGTTACAAGTGTATTTGTTGGATAATAATATTTTCTTTCTTTGTCAGATTTAAAAATTGCGTGAGCCCAGAGCCAACTTGATGCCCAGGTATCGAGCACATCTTCATCTTGTTTCCAGTTATCAATATCCTTTGGCGGAGTAACATCACAGTAAATCTCTTTCGTGTTGATGTGATACCAAACCGGAATTCTGTGTCCCCACCAAAGCTGCCGCGATATACACCAATCCTTAATATTTTCCATCCAGTGGAAATATGTTTTTTCCCAATGCTTTGGATAAAACTTAACTCTTCCTTGCTGAACAACTTCAACTGCAGGCTTTGCAAGTTCAGTCATCTTCATAAACCATTGCTCGCTTAAGTAAGGTTCGATAGGAACATTGCCTCGTTCAGAATATCCGACCTTATTCTGATAATCTTCTGTCTTATGAAGGAAACCAAGTTCTTCCATTCTTTCAATAACTTTTTTTCTTACTTCGTAACGATCTAGTTCCTGAAAATCTTGCGGAACATTTCCGTTTGTTGTTGCATCGTCGTTAAAAATATTTATCATTTCAAGCTTGTGGCGCTGACCCATTTCATAATCATTAACATCGTGAGCCGGAGTAACTTTAACTACACCAGTTCCAAATTCCATATCAACATAATCATCAGCAAAAATCGGGATTTCTCTTTCTGCAATCGGAAGTAAAACTTTTTTTCCAACCAGATGTTTGTATCGCTTATCATTTGGATTAACAGCAACTCCGGTATCGCCAAGCATCGTTTCAGGTCGTGTTGTAGCAACGATAACAAACTCATCTGAGTTGATAACAGGATATTTGAAATACCATAATTTACCGTTAACTGTTTTATAGATTACTTCTTCATCTGAGATTGCAGACTTATTTGCAGGATCCCAATTAACCATTCTGTAGCCGCGATAAATTTTTCCTTCTTTATAAAGATCAACAAAAGCTTTTATTACCTCGTAATAATAATCTTCATCCATTGTAAATCGCTCGCGGCGCCAGTCGCAGCTAACACCAAGTTTTTTTAACTGCTGAATTATTATACCGCCGTATTCTTTCTTCCATTCCTGACAATGCTCTAAAAATGCTTCTCGCCCGATTTGATATTTATCAATTTGTTTATCAGCTAAGAACTTTGTTACCTTAGTTTCAGTTGCAATCGAAGCGTGATCCGTTCCCGGCACCCAACAAGCATTATAGCCCTGCATTCTTTTTGTGCGAATAAAAATATCCTGAAGCGTATTGTTAAGAATATGCCCCATCGTTAGCATACCGGTAATGTTCGGCGGTGGAATTGCAATTGTGTATGGCTTCTTCGATTCATCTATATCTGAATTGAAGATACCGTTATCGTTCCAGTATTTATACCACTTATCCTCAACATCAGCAGGATTATATGCTTTTGGAATATCGGAAAAAGTTTTTGTGAGCATTTTTATTTCTCTTCTAACGTAAAAATTGTTTGTAAATATAAATAAAATGAGATGGAATAATTTTAGATCATTTCCATTTAGCTGGTTTTTTTAGTATGTATCCATTGGGAAGGTATACCTCATCAGGAAATACAGAAGCTTTAAATTTTAACTCATGATTTTCAAGCGATATACTATTGTTCGCCTTTTGTTTTAGGTCATAGGAAAATCTTGATGGTGGAAAATATACAAATATCCTGTGTTTTGGTTTCAATTCATTAATTAAATTGATTGGAGGAATCAAATCGCTATCTGCCGAAACAAGGATAGAAATATCACATTGATCTAAAATTACATCACGTATCATTTGAACAGCTATATGAACATCTGTTTCTTTCTCCTCAAATGTTTTAATTTGCTGATTATTGTGAATAATAGTTTTCTCTAAAAACTTACCAAGAAATAAATAAAATTTAGAATTTAACTTGTTCGCTGATAAAAATAAGTCTTGACGATCTTGTTTCCCTTTGGATTTCTGAATTGCAGAAAAATAATTTACCTTTACTAATTCTTGGTGTGGGCGAATAAATTGTTCACAAAATTTGACTAAGTCTAACCAATAGTACTTTCTCCAGTTTCTACTTCTTAGCCCAAAATAAAAATTGAATCCGTCGATATAATAAATAATCTTTTGTTTTTTATCACCCATTAAGTAGCCTTCTTTTATTAAATAATAAAGCCCCTCTGCAATTGAGGGGCTAAACACAGGACTTTCTCATCCTGCGGGGGTAAAGACATTACAAATATAAGAAAATATTCTTTTGGATTGCAATATGTAATATTGAATTACTTCGTTTCATTAAAACACATTTATTCCGTGTAAGTATTGTTATAATTCAAGTATTTTCCTCAACATCAGCAGGATTGTATGCTTTTGGAATATCAGAAAAACTTTTTACGGACATTTATTTCTCTCTTGCTAAAAAATATGTGTGCAAATATAGGGATTTTTTGAGAGTATGATTATGAGTGTGAGTAAGAGTTTGTAACAATTGCTTTATTGCTGAATTGCTATATTGTTTTTGGAAAAGTGACTGCAACAAATTTCAGATAAATTCTTAAGTGCTCAATCTCTCTGTTTCTTTTGTAAATAAAAGACGACAATTTAGTATTGATTAAAAGAAAAATTTTTATGAGCAATGCAGATATAATAATAATTGGTGCAGGTGCTGCGGGACTCGTTGCCGGAAGAGAATTATCAAAAGCAGGTAAAAAAGTTTTTCTGCTTGAAGCACAAAATAGAATCAGCGGCAGAATTCACACGATAACTGTTCCGGGTTTTTCGATGTATCTTGAAGCGGGAGCTGAATTTATTCATGGCGAAATGCCCGTAACTCAAGCTTTACTAAATGAAGCCGGAATTCCATATTTCAAAAACGAAGGCAATTATTATAATATCAGAAACGGAAAATTTCTGGGACCTGAAGACAATGATTCTGACTTTTCAATCCTTTATAAAAAAGCAGCATCACTAAAAGATGATTTGCCCTTTGCTGAATTTTTGAATCAATATCTGAACGAAGATAAATATAAAATAATCCGTGATACTGCACAGCGTTTTGCTGAAGGCTATGATATTGCAGATATTAAAAAAGTAAGCACTTTTGCATTACTCGAAGAATGGAAAGATTTTGGTCAATCAGAATCATATCGTATAAAAGGCGGACATATTAAGCTTGCTGAGTTTTTATCAAACAAAATAAAAAAGCGCGGCGGCGAAATATTATTATCAACTATTGTTAAAGAAATCCGTTGGAAGAAAAACAATGTTGAAGTCGTTGATAGTAATAGAAATATTTTTTCTGCTGCAAAAGTTTTAATAACTGTGCCTCTGGGAATATTACAATCCAATCCAACAGAAAAAGCTTATATCAATTTTTCTCCTTCCTTGCCTGAAAAACTTAATGCTGCAAAGTCAATCGGATATGGAACTGTAATAAAAGTTTTCCTTGAATTTAAAAATGCTTTCTGGGAATCATCAAAAAACAACATCAGGTCCACACCCAAGCTTGGTATGTTAATATCTGATACTCTGTTTAATGCGTGGTGGACGCAGCTTCCTGATAAAACTCCTTTGTTAACTGGTTGGCTTACAGGACCGAAAGCAGAACAAAATAAAAACAAATCAGAAGATGAAATAATACAATTAGCTTTTGACTCGTTAAGTTATATTTTTAATACTAATAGAACTTTTCTTGAAAAGAATCTTACGGCAAAAAAAGTGGTTAACTGGCAAACTGATCCTTATTCGCTCGGAGCTTATTCCTATGCAACTATTAATTCAAATGAAGCAAAAAAGATAATAACCAAACCAGTTGATGGGACTATATTTTTTGCAGGCGAAGCTCTTTCAGATGGAATTAATATGGCGACATTGGAAGAAGCACTTAATAATGGAATAAAAACTGCAAAAGAAATTTTAATGTAACACGACGAATAATTTATTAAAACAAATTGATGGTGATCTTTTCAGAGTGAATTGTTACTCTAATAATTAAACCCGTTCGAGAGTAAATAATTTATATAACTTGTTTTTATACCCACCAAGGTATAAATTTGGACTAAAATTATAAAACAACACCCTTGCGGGTATAAAATATGAAGAACAAACTAAACCCAATTGCATTATTCGTAAAAGAAAAAAGACGAAGATTAAAGGTTACACAAGTTGAACTTGCAGAAAAAGCCGGTGTCGGCATCCGTTTTATTAGAGAACTTGAACAGGGCAAAGAAACTCTTCAACTAAACAAAGCAAACCAGGTGCTTCAACTTTTTGGTCATGAGGTTGGACCGGTAAAAATATCTTTTGAGGATTAATTATGAGAAGAGGAAAAGTTTATTATCAAGATGAGCTTGCAGGAATAATTCAGGAAGATATTAGCGGTGTTTTATTTACTTATGATAAAAATTATCTGAAAAAAGAAAATACAAAACCTGTAAGTTTAACGATGCCGTTAAGAGAAGAGCCATACACTGATAAAGTTATGCTTCCGTTTTTTGATAACTTAATTCCTGAAGGATGGCTGCTTGAAATTGCCGAACAAAACTGGAAAATTAATCCACGCGATAGAATGGGTCTGCTGCTCGCTTTTTGTAAAGACACAATTGGTGCTGTTAGCATTATAAAGGAAGATGAAAATGAGTAAGTGTCTTTATTGTTACAATCAACTTGATAAAGATGAAAAAGATTTTCATTCTAGTTGCAGCAAAAAATTTTTCGGCTCGCAAATCCCGCCATTAGTTGATCTTGACATAAAGAAAATTAAAGAACTTGCTGTGGAGTCTCTTAAAAAAAGTATTTCAGTTCCCGGAGTTCAGCCAAAATTATCTCTTGATGTTAAACGTAGAGGAGGAATAGAAAAACGTCTGACCATGGTTGGTTTGTGGGGAAAATTTATTTTGAAGCCACCGTTTGAAGATTATCCCGAAATGCCGGAGCTTGAGGATTTGACGATGCATTTATCTGAACTATTAAATATAAAGACATCAGAACACAGTTTGGCTAAATTAAAATCCGGAGAAATTGCTTATATCAGCAAACGATTTGACAGAATAAAAAATCGAAAACTTCATGTTGAAGATATGGCTCAATTAACAGAGACCCTAACAGAGAACAAATACCGAAGTTCAATGGAGAAAGTTGGAAAGACAATACTAAAATATTCAAGCTATCCCGGCATTGATGCATTACGATTATTTGAACTCACACTGTTCTCATTCATTACAGGAAATTCTGATATGCATCTGAAGAATTTTTCGTTAATAAGAAATGAAGATGATGAAATAATACTTTCGCCCGCTTATGATCTTATACCAACAAAACTTTTAATACCGAAAGACAAAGAAGACTTAGCTTTACCATTAAACGGCAAAAAAAGCAATCTTAAGAAAAAAGATTTTGATTTGTTTGCTTCTCAACTTGGAATTAATGAAACAGCTTTAAGAAAAGTGTATGACAGATTCTTTGATTCATTTAGTGAAATGAAAAAGTTTATCAACAAAAGTTTTCTATCAAAAGAGATGAAAGAAAAATATATTGCTTTACTTGATAGAAGAAAAAAAGCGCTCTGGAGTTAAACACAATCAAAACCGGATAAAACTGATTTACACGGATTTAAATTTGCGTTCTATTACGATTTAATCTTCAATCAAATAAAGATAATTGGGAATTTTAATTTTTATTCCGCTGTAAGGTCCTTCTAAATCGCTCCATTGATCGCCAACATTACCAATAATTTCATATCCTTGTTTTGTTAGTTCGGTTCTTACATTGGATTTAAATTCAACAGCAGAAAGTTTTTGCTCCTCGGGCTTTCTTACAATTAAAGTATCAAATTTTGCATAACCCTCATTAACCAGATTTTGATAAGTGTAATCATATTCGTTATTAAATCTGCCGGTTAGAAAAATTATTTTAATGTTTCTGCTTAGCAGATAATCATATAAATCTTTAACCTGTGGAATTGCAGGAACCTTTGCACTTGAAACCCATTTATCAGATATATCTTTAACATATCCGAAACCCATTTTTTTACTCGCATCATAATTTAACAAGACTGTATCATCAACATCAAAAACTACAGCGGAATTCTGTTTTACTTCAACCTTACTGAATTTTTCTTTTGCATCTTTAATTACTTTATTCAGATCATGATCATATTGTCCGTTTTCATAATATTGCTGCACTCGCTCTTTCGCATCACTAAGGTTTTGTAATTCAACTGAGCAGCAGGAATAAAAAACAAAAGCAGATACTGTAATAAAAACAGATGTTATTATTCTGTTATTCAAAACTTTTTTATAAATCTCTTGCACTAAATGTATCACCTTGTCTTATATCACCTGTAGTATAACCTTTATAAAACCACTTCTTCCTTTGTGCAGAAGTTCCGTGAGTAAATGATTCCGGAACAACATAACCTTGCATCTGTTTTTGAATGTTATCGTCCCCTACTGCGGCTGCAGCGTTTAATGCCTCATCCAAATCTCCTTCTTCAAGCAATCCCTCCAACTTATCTGTATAATGCGCCCATACACCTGCATAAAAATCAGCCTGAAGTTCTAATCTTACAGAATACTGATTATATTCTTCTTCACTCAATCTTGAACGAAGGCTTTGAATTTTATCCATCGTTCCAAGCAGATTTTGTATATGATGTCCAACTTCGTGAGCAACTACATAAGCCATTGCAAAATCACCGGGAGCTTTAAATCTTTTCTGAAGTTCATCATAAAAACTTAAATCAATATAAAGTTTTTGATCACCCGGACAATAAAACGGACCAGTTGATGCGCCTGCAACTCCGCAAGCAGATTGAACACTGCCTGAGAACAATACTAATTTTGGTTCAACATAATTTCTGCCTATATCGGAAAATATTTTATGCCAAATATTTTCTGTTTCAGCAAGAACAACCGAAACAAAACTTGCAAGTTCTTTTTCCTGAACAGTTTCCTGATAATTAGAAGTAGTTGTTTGATCCGTCATATCAAGGTTTTGAAGCAATGAGGATGGGTCGCCGCCTAAAAGCATTACAATAAGAATTATCGCAATTCCGCCGATACCTCCTCCAATAACTCCTTTTGGAGAAAGCCCGCGTCTGTCTTCAACATTTGAACTTTCTTTTCTTCCCTGCCAGCGCATAAAATTACCTTTGATTATTTTGAATAAAAATAATTACAAATACTTTGCTTATCAATTAAACAATAATGCAATTTAATATTTTTTTAATTGTGGTTAATCTATACCGCTTTTAAAATCATCTGATACTTTTAAAAAAGAACAGCAACGGTCTTTCTAATCTTGTTGCCCATTCTTTTTCATTATGCTCAGCTCCTGGCGCATAATAATAATCAATGTCCTGTCCAATCACATATCCTTTTTCAGAAAGTGCAACGAACATTCTTTGTCCGCGTATTGCTCCATCTTCACCGTGATCGATATAGAATTTAATGTGTTTCTTTGGTCCTTTATATTCTTCAACCTGTTTAATGCTTCTATCGTTATTATAATAAAATGAACTTGACATACATCCGGCCATAGAAAAAACTTCCGGATAATGCCACGCAGCATAAAATGAAATCAGTCCGCCCATTGATGAACCGATTATTGCAGTGTTATCTTTATCAGACAGGGTTTTATAAGCAGAATCAATAAATGGTTTAAGCTCAGTAACAATAAACTTTAAATAATTCTGTCCTTTCTCACTCCAGCTGTATTCGTCTAATCTATCTGGTGAGTTATAAATTCCGACAACAATTATTTCTTTAATCTTTTTTTGTTTGATTAGTTTGGTTACAGTTTCATCAACCCGCCAGTCTTTGCCAGTGTATGCAGTTTTGGGGTCAAGAATATTTTGTCCATCATGCATATAAAGAACCGGATATCGTTTATCGGATTTTTTAGATGAATTATAACCTATTGGCAGCCATACTATAATATCTCTTTTATTGTTAAGAGTTGGAGAAAAAACATCTTTATGATATTCTACTTTTCCAACTATTTCATCTATACCTTCAGGCGGTTTTGTTTTTCTTTTCTTGATAATCTTTAACATTCTTCAATAGTTTTTTTGAGTAATATAATGGTATACAAAGATAATAACACTAATTTATTTATTGAATTTTCTCCTTTTTGTTTTACTATTGTCTATATTTTCTTGATTTTTGAGGCGGGAAATTTTAATAATTTATACTTTAAACCGGAGTTAAATTTATGGCAGTAATCAGACCTTTTAATGCATTAAGACCGACAAAAGAAAAATCAGAATTAGTTGCAAGCGTTCCGTATGATGTTGTTAATCGTGAAGAAGCAGCACAATTTGCAAAAAGAAATCCACTTAGCTATTTACACATTACAAGATCAGAAATTGATCTGCCGGAAGTTGCAGATGTTTATTCGAAAGAAATTTATTTAAAGGCAAAAGAGAATCTCGCAAAAATCACAAAAGAAGCTCCGCTTAAGATTGATGACAAACCACATTTTTATCTTTACAGATTGATTATGAACGGAAGATCGCAAACAGGAATTTGTGCAACTTTTTCTGTTGATGATTATGATAAAGATGTAATTCTTAAGCACGAAAAAACCCGTAAAGCAAAAGAAGATGACAGAACAAATCATATTATAACAACTGAGGCACAAACCGGCGTTGTATTTCTAACTTACCGCGGAGTTAAAACAGTTAATGATGTTGTTGATAAAACATTAAAAGACGTAACTCCTGAATATGATTTTACAGCTCCGGACGGCATTCAGCACACTATCTGGGTTTTACCGGATGAATATAATAACGTGATTGTTGACGAGTTTAAAAAGATAAATAAATTATACATCGCTGACGGACATCATCGTGCAAAAAGTGCAAGCCGTGCAAAAGAAGAGAAGATGAAATCAAATCCGAATCATACCGGTAACGAAGAGTATAATTATTTTATTGCAGTAATTTTTCCCGAAGATCAATTAAAGATACTACCTTACAATCGTGTTGTGTTTGATCTCAACGGATTAAGCAAAGCTGATTTTATGGATTCGGTTGCACAAAAATTTTCAATTGTAAAAACCGAGAACAAAGAACCGAAATCTAAAAACACTTTCTGTATGTATATTGATAAAGAATGGTTTGAGTTGAAACCACGTAACTCTGTGTTTGCTAGTTTATCTTTAGAAACATCCGTTGGTGAAAAACTTGATGTTAGTATTCTACAGAACTTTTTACTTAATCCAATTCTTGGTATTGATGATCCGAGAACGAACAACAGAATTGATTTTATTGGAGGAATACGCGGAACACAGGAATTGGAAAAACTTGTTGATACAGGCAAAGCTGCTGTGGCATTTTCACTTTATCCGGTTGGATTGGATGATTTGATGAATATTTCTGATGCTGGCGAAGTAATGCCGCCAAAATCAACTTGGTTTGAACCAAAATTAAGAGATGGACTTTTAACACATTTGATTTAAAAATCATTTTATTTCAGTAATAATTAGTTCTTTAAGTAAAGACATAAGTAATTAAATGACAGAAATACCAGGCTTTCAGAAATTTATGCTTCCATTGTTGCAGTTTGCAGCTGATGAAAAAGAGCATTCAACAAATGAAGCATTGGATTATATCGCTAAAGAATTTGGTTTAACAGAAGAACAGCAAAATGAAATGCTGCCAAGCGGAAACCAAAAGATATTTTCCAACAGAGTGTTTTGGGCAAAGTCTTACTTAAAAATGGCTGGCTTAATAGAAAATACAAAGCGAGCTCATTTTAAAATTACTGAAAGAGGTTTGTCAACTCTTAATGAAAATCTTGATGAAATAAACATTAGATATCTTAAAAAGTTTCCTGATTATTTAGAGTTATCTGAAAGCTGGCGGAAAGGAAGTTCAGGCAGTGAAAAAGAGGAAGAAGTTTCTATACCTCAAACTCCCGAAGAATTATTAGAAAATTCTTATCAGGATATTCGAAAAAGTTTAGCACAGGAGATATTATCCAAAATTAAATCTTGCAGTCCTTCTTTTTTTGAAAAGACAGTTGTGGAATTATTAGTTAAAATGGGATATGGTGGTTCAAGGGTTGATGCTGGTAAAGCAATTGGTAAATCAGGCGATGAAGGAATTGACGGAATAATTAAAGAGGACAAACTTGGGCTTGATATTATTTACATACAGGCTAAACGATGGGAAAATGTTGTTGGAAGACCCGAAATACAAAAGTTTGTTGGTGCATTAGCAGGACAAGGAGCTAAAAAAGGAATTTTTATTACTACATCAAGATTTACAAATGAGGCAAAAGAATATATTCCAAGGAATGAAACTAAAATAGTGTTGATCGATGGAGAACAATTAGCAAACCTTTTAATCGATAACGACCTTGGTGTTTCTAAACAAGTAGTTTATGAAATAAAGAAAATTGATACAGATTATTTTGAAGAAGAATAATGATTAGTGCTTTTGTGTTTTCGTGGCAAAATCTTTTTACCACAAAAACTCAACGGCTCTAAATAACACAAAGAAATAAAACAAAAAGGAAAATCATTATGGAAAAAAGAATTTATAACTTCAGCGCTGGTCCGGCAATCTTAATGTAGGAGGGTTTATTAAAAAACATAAAATAACTATAAGAGAAAATGAAAAAAGATTTTAATGTAATAATAGAAAAAGATGAAGATGGCTTCTTTGTAGCTACAGTTTCGGAATTGAAAGGATGTCATACTCAGGCAAAATCGCTTGATGAGCTTATGAAGAGAGCTACGGAAGCGATTGAATTATATTTGGAAGAGCAAAAAGATGTTAAGTATCCTTTTGATTTTATCGGCGTGCAGAAAATTACTGTTCAGGAAAAATCTGTAAAATATAAAAAGAGCCTATCTCAAAAGCGAAAAAGAGAAAATGGCTAAAGCTCCTCGTTTAAGCGGAAAGGAATTAATTAGAATATTGAAATCTAAGGGATTCAAAGTTGTCAGAATAAAAGGCAGCCACCATATTCTAAAAGATTCAAGCGAAAAAGTTACAGTAATTCCGGTGCATTCAAACGAAATAATCGGCCCTGGCTTATTAGTCAAAATATTAGATGATTGTGAACTTAAAAAAGAAGATCTTAAAAAATAATTTTAATTAAACAGAAAAAAGGAAAATCATTATGGAAAAAAGAATCTATAATTTCAGTGCTGGTCCGGCAATCTTACCGGAAGAAGTTTTATTAGAAGCACAAAAAGAATTGTTTGCATTACCGGGAGTTGGAATGTCAATCCTGGAAATTTCTCACCGTTCAAAAACTTTTGAGGCAATTCTTGCGGAAGCAAAATCAGGAATTAAATCATTGTTAAACGTTCCAGATAATTATGAAATATTATTTTTACAAGGCGGCGCAAGTCTGCAATTTTCAATGGTTCCGTTAAATTTAATGCCTCCTAAAAACAAAGCTGATTATATTTCAACCGGAAGCTGGTCAAAGAAAGCAATCAAAGAAGCAAAAAGAGTTGGAACAGTTAACATTGCTGCAACAACAGAAGAAGGCGAAGGCGATAAAAAATATTTTAAACGCATTCCAAAACAAAGTGAGTTAAAACTTGATCCAGATGCAGCCTATGTTCACTTTACATCAAACAATACAATTTACGGAACACAATGGCAAAGCGAGCCTGAAGTAGGAAATGTCCCGCTTATTTGCGATGCATCATCAGACATTCTTCACAAACCAATTGATGTAAGTAAATATGGATTAATTTATGCCGGCGCTCAAAAGAATATTGGTCCTTCAGGAGTTGTTCTTGTTATAATCAGAAAAGATCTTCTTGAAAGAAGTCAGGATTCTTTACATACTATGCTTAATTATAAAACCCAAGCAGAAAATAATTCTATGTATAACACTCCCAATACTTTTGGAATTTATATCATAAAAATTGTTGCAAAACATCTTGCAAGCTTAGGCGGGTTAAGCAAAATGTATGAGATAAATAAAGCCAAAGCAAAAATTCTTTATGATGCAATTGATAGCAGTAATGGTTTCTATAAAGGACATGCAGAAAAAGAATCACGCTCATTAATGAATGTTACATTCAACCTTACAACCGCTGATCTTGAAAAGAAACTTATTGACGAAGCAACAAAAGCAGGATTTAACGGATTAAAAGGACATCGTTCAGTTGGCGGATTAAGAGCATCAATCTACAATGCTTTCCCAACAAAAGGTGTTGAAGATCTTGCTAACTTTATGAAAGATTTCCAAAAGAAAAACGGATAATGTTTTAATGAGTAACCACAAAGTTCACAAAGAAATAATGAGAGAGTCAGATTAAAAATTATAATACTTTAATTTAGTGCGCTTTGTGGTTTGCTCTAAAGAGTATGATTAAAAAGGGTTTATAATGAAAAAATTATTATTAGTTATCATAAGTTTATTTGTCTTTATAAGCTGCAGCAAAAAAGAAGTGCCGTTTGAAGCTTTCAGTCCCGAAGCTTTTGCTTATGATTTAGATGATAGCTGGGAAGTTAATGTCCAGGTAATGATTAAAGGATTTCTTCAACTTGAAAAGGATGGAATTTACTCAGCTTCTATTCAATATACTGTTGATTTGGTAAAACCGGATGGCGAAACAGTGAAATCTATTTTTACTGATGACAAACAAGAAACAAAAGACGAAGCAATAATGGATATTTCACTCGAAGCACAATTTGAACTGGATTCATCTTATCAGGAAGGTAACTACAAAATTATTTTTCACATCAAAGATTTAAACTCGGATAATCAAACAAACATAGAAACTGACTTAGAGCTAAGCAAATAATTCAGAATAGAATTATAGCTGTAAAATATCCTTGCTCATCACTTTCAATTTTTATAATAAAGCCGTGAAGATCAATAATTTGTTTTACGACCGATAGCCCCAATCCAACTCCGCCAAGATTTCTATTCCTCGATATTTCTGCTCTGTAAAATCTTTCATAAAGCTTAGATATTATCTCTTTAGGAATTGGTTCGCTTTTATTGGTAATAGAAAAATAAACAACATCGCTTTCATTTCTATCACACTTAATTAATATTTCGTTGTTTTCTAGACTATATTTAATTGCGTTATCAATAAGATTTATCAATACTTGTCTTATCAATTCTGCATCTGCGTCTATAATAAGATTATTCTCTTTAGAAAGTTCTAAAACTAAATTCAGATTTTTTTCTTCAGCTATGCTTTTAAAGCCAGCAATCAGATCGGTGATTAATTTGGATAGATCAATTTTTGTTCTGTTCAGTTGAATAATTGAATTATCCAATTTGGTAATGAAGAAAAGTCTTTCTACAATATTTATTAATCTTAAAGTTTCTTCATAACTGCTTTTAATTATTTCGTGATATTGTTCATTAGTTTTTGATGATCTTAATGCAAGTTCCAGCTCTCCTCTTAAAATTGTTAAAGGAGTTTTTAATTCGTGTGAAGCACTGATAGTAAAATGATTCATATACTCGATAGAATTTTTTATTCTGCTTAGCATTCGATTAAGGGTTTTCACAAGTCTTCCGTATTCATCTTCAAAAACTTCGCCGTCAAGCAAGGTATCAAGATTAAATGTATCAATTTCATCAGCCCGTTTAATTATTTTATTAATCCGTGCTAAGGCTTTGAAAGAGAAAAAAGCTCCTCCGATAAAAGAAAGGAAAAGGAACAGCGGAGCAATTATTATATAAAGTTTTTCAAGATTGTTTAATGTTCTTGAAATTGATTCAAGCGGAAAAGCAACAATGATCTTATAATTATCTTTATTAAAATATGCTGCTCTTATTGGATATTCCGATAACGCAGGTTCATTATAATTAACTAAACTAAGCGTGTCTTGATTAGGCGGAGTTTTAAAAAAGTTATTTTCAAGATTGGCGGTTCTGAAAAAAACCTTATCCTTAATTGATATCTGAACAAACGTATTATTTGGATTAAATGCCAATGCTTCAAAAATAATATCATACACTAACTCATCCGCTGAGGAGTAAACAGAATCCGGTTCAAAATCTAAAATATTAACTTCACTTTCTCTTATAAAACTATAGATAGATTCGGCTTGTTTGGTTAAAGAGACATCGAGCTCTTTTCTCATCGTTTGGTTAACATAAAAATAAATTATTGTTCCCAAAACTATTTCAAGCAGCAGGAAAAGGGAGGAATACCAAAGTGTGGTTTTAAATCGTGTGCTTTTAAAAAACTTTTCTAAATTTATTTGCATTGCAGGGCTTAATCATCTTTTATTAAGTAGCCAACACCCCTTACTGTTTGAATAATCTGTTTTTCAAACCCCTTGTCAACTTTGTTTCGCAGTTTGTTTATAAAAACATCAATAACATTTGTTTCGGGATCAAAGTGGAATTCATAAATATGCTCAGAAAGTTTCGTTCTTGATATAACTCTGTTTTTGTTTCTTAACAAGTATTCAAGCACAGCAAATTCTTTTGGGGTTAATATAATTTCAACATCATTACGGAATATCTTGTGATTTTCAATATCTAATTTCAAATCACCTGCCTGAAGATAGTTATTCTTTTCAAGCGAGTTTCTTCTGAGAAGTGCTCTGATTCTTGCTAATAATTCTTCAAATGAAAATGGTTTTGAAAGGTAATCATCTGCGCCGGTATCAAGTCCCTTTACTTTATCCTGAACGGTATCTCTTGCGGTTAAGATCAATACCGGAGTAAAAATTTTTTCGTTCCGGATTTCTTTAAGAATTGAAATACCATCTTTATATGGCAGCATCAGATCGAGAATAATTAAATCATATTCTTCATTTAAGGCAAGCTTTAATCCTTCTTTTCCATCAAAAGCAGCATCAACGGAATAATATTCTTCTTCTAATCCTTTTTTGATAAAGGATGCAACTTTCTTTTCATCTTCAACAACAAGAATTTTCATACCTAAAAATTAATAAAAAAAAGGAGAGATAAAACTCTCCTTTTCTTCATCAAAAAATAAACCGGCTATTTCTTTTCGGTTGTGTTAGTGTTCTTTTTAGTTTCTATCTTCTTATTGTTATGCGTTACTTTTTTATGTGTTAGTTCTTTTGTCTCTTTCTCACTTTTATTAACCGTGTCATGTTTGAGTGTTTTTTCTACCTCTTTTGCTTTTTCCGTAGTCTCCGGTTTATTTTGATTTATTTTGTTTTGATTCTGGACTGTTTTCATTTCAATTTTTTGCTCGGTTTTCTTTACATCTTTTTGATTTGTTTTATTTGTTTCTTTGTTCTGAGCCATCAGGGTTGTATTAACCGAAAATGCAATTAAAAGAACTGCTACTGCGAGTGAAAAAATACGTGCTTTCATTTTTAGATCTCCTTATAATGTTTATGATTATTAATTATTTCGAACTTACAATATTAACTTACTATCCAATTATTAAGACAATATTAATTCTATATTAAAAAAAATTAATCTTTATATCTTGTAATTTAATTTTACAAGAAAACCGAAGAACCATTTTGATCGATGGAAACATTAAGATCAAATATTAAAGAAAAATCCTTTCTGGCTTCTTCATATTCACCCAAATCTACTTTTATTGTTGCACGGTTAAATAATGCTTGTTTGGAAGAAGGATCAATCCTCAATGCCTTGTTGAAATAATTTAATGCTTCCATAAGCTTTCCTTCATCGGCTTGTTTAACACCGGCGCGGTTGTAGTACTTAACAAGTTTCTTCTGTTGGATCTGATTACTGTGTGCAAAATTTCCGGATTTGGGTAATGATTTCATCTTGAACTCCTTGTTTAAATTTCTTGTGTAAAACTAAGCTGAGTTCATTAAGAAAAAATTAATGCAAGATTAAAATTTTTTAATAAAAGAGATAAAGGATTTGAAAGGGGAGAGAAGTTTTACAATAATATCTGAAAAGTTCCTTAATGAAAATTATTTCTTAGGCAAAGAGATATTATTATGCTATATCAGAATATTGATTCTTCAAAATATTGCGGCGGTATCAATCTTCTGCCTGCATATCCGGCATCAATGCCGTGGAAATATTTAATATCTTCTTCATCGCTGCGCCAGCATAAATAGACCTCTTCACCATCTATCACTGCAGGAAAATCCACCAATCCTATCTGAAAGTTTGTATCTTTATAATAACAACCGATCTCTTCAAGTTCTTCTAAAAATCCGGTAACATCATCAGCCAGTTTTTTAATTCTTTCATCCTCTTCAACTTTTCCTTCAACCTCTTCAGCAATTAAGCGCATCTCCCGTGTCGCTTGTAAAATATCACGAACTATATTCCTTACCAACGGCAGTGTTTTTCTGGCTTCAGCGGGTGTAAAATGTTTTGTTTCAGTTGTCATTTGAATCCTGCGAAAAAGTTTTTGGCAAAGATACAACTTTCGGGCAATAAAAAAAGTAATTTGTTATTTCCATACTGCTTTGTAAAAAGGTAATCTTTATCACAATACAAACACTCTGATTGTAGCTAAATTTGTTACAGTAACATTTAATATATATTAATCAATTTTTACTGAGTTGTTTTATGACAAAATCAAATTTATCAGTTATTAAAAACTTCATCTCTTACGATGAATATCAGCAACAATTTAAACAACAGGTTTCTGTTAGCGATGTTAATTCACTTTCTGAAACCGATAAAGAATATTTTGAGTACAGAAAATTGAATTTTCAAAGAACTTCGCGAGTAGAAAAAACTTTTTCACCTTCCGAAGAAACGAAAAAAGTTTTTGCATCCATATCCAATACTCAGGAATGGTTTGTAATTACTGAAAGCTGGTGTGGAGATTCTGCTCAGAGTCTGCCAATAATTGCAAGCCTTGCAGCGCTTTCTGATAAAATTAAATTCAATATCGTATTAAGAGATTTAAATCCGGATTTTATGAACCTTTACTTAACAAATGGCGGAAAAAGCATTCCGAAATTAGTTGTTTTTGGTAAAGATGGACAAGAGTTGTTTAATTGGGGTCCAAGACCGAAACAGGCACAGGAACTGTTTAATAAGTTGAAAGAACAAGGGCTGGATAAGACAGAGATCATTTCTGAAATTCATTTGTGGTATGCTAAAAATCGTGGAAAAGAAGTGGAAAAAGAGATTACCGAACTGATACAAAAGACCAGTTAATATTTGACAATTAAAAAATTTTAACCGAGTGTTCTATTAATAACAAAAAATCTTCAGCAGAAAACTTAATACTCAATTGAATTATCACTAATTTTGATCAACAAAAATTAACAACTATAATCTTTACATTGTGTTTGTTAGTTGTTAATTGCTTGATAATATAATTTGAAAAATTAACTAATTTTTACACTAATACAGGAACTTGTTATGAAAAAAGTTCTTCAACTACTTTTTGTTATTCTTCTATTTGCTCAATTCAATATATTTAGTCAAACTCCGGTAGTTCAACAGATAATCAATTCAGTAAATCAGGATTCGATTATACAATTTGTTAAAGAACTATCAGGGGTTGTTCCGACAATGATAAACGGAACACCACAAACAATAGCTTCCAGAAACAAAAACCAACCCGGCAATGCTTTAGCTGAAACTTACATAAAACAAAAGCTGCAATATTACGGATTAACAACAACTATCCAGTCATTCAGTTCAACGGGAAAGAATGTAATCGGTGTTAAAACCGGAACAGAATTTCCAAATAAAAAGTTTATTATCTGTGCTCATTATGATGATATGCCGAGCGGACCGATCGCACCCGGAGCAGATGATAACGGAAGCGGCACTGCGGCTGTTATTGAAGCAGCAAGAATTTTATCACAGTACTCTTTTCCATACACAGTAATATTTGCTTTGTGGGATGAAGAGGAACAAGGATTAATTGGAAGTGAATATTATGCAGCTCAGGCTCAGGCAAATAATGATTCTATAGTTGGTGTTATCAATATGGATATGATTGCCTTTGATAGTAATAATGATGGAAATGCTGATGTTCATACAAGTCCGATAGCTAATACAAATGAATTAAAAGACAGAATGCTCGAGGTTAATTTAACTTATGGAATCAATCTGGTTCTTGATGTTGTTCCTGCAGAACCTTACAGCGATCATCAGTCGTTTTTAGATCATGGTTATGGTGCAATTCTTCTGATTGAAGATGATAATGATTTTCACACACAGTATCATACGGTAAATGATAATCTGTCTTACTATAATCAGCCATATTACATTAGAATGGCTAAACTGGCAATAGGCACAATGGCTATTTTATCATTGAATCTGGATCTTAAGATTCAGCATACTCCGATTGCTTCTATGTCAGTTTCCGAACCAATTACCACAACAGCATTTGTATCATCCGGTTTACAAATTGGTGCCGGTAATCTGGCTCCAAGATTGTATTACAGAACCAGGCAATCAGGGGTTCCATTCGGTAATTTTACGTCTGTAGCCGGAGTACCGACTGAAAGTGGTAATTATTCATTTTCAATTCCTGCACTGCCGCTTGGTACCGTATGTCAGTATTATATAGCAGCACAGGATGCAAACTCAACCATAGTAAAAACTGCACCGCTTGGAGGTAGTGGATTTAATCCTCCGGGAAGTACACCGCCTTCAACATTTTACCAATTCTTTGTTGCACCTATAAATATTGCACTTTATGATGAAGCAAATAATATATCCAACTGGACATCAGCCGGCGGTTGGAATATAACAACTGAGAAGTTTGTATCGCCGCCAACTTCATTTACTGATTCACCCGGCGGAAACTATCCGGCTAATGCTACATCGTCATTACGTTATAATAATCAGATTAATTTATCAGATGCACTTGGAGTGTTGTTGGAATTTGATACTCAATGGAATATTGAAAAGGGCTGGGATTATGGTCAGGTTCAGATTTCCACAAACAATGGCACTACATGGATTTCTTTAGCTGGAAAATATACAAATCCGGGCTCTGGAAGTTTTCAGCCATCAGGTCAACCGGTTTATGATGGTACACAATTAACCTGGGTTCACGAGAGTATTGATATTTCTACTTATATAGGTCAGCAAATTACAGTAAGATTTTACTTCAGGTCAGATTATGCCCTCCAATATGATGGGTGGTATGTTGATAATATCAAGATTTCTGTTTACAGCGGTATAATTCCGGTTGAATTAATATCATTTACAAGTTCGGTTATTAATAATACAGTTACTTTAAACTGGATAACTGCTACTGAATTAAACAATTCTGGTTTTGAAATTCAAAGATCTGTTAACAAAGATGAATGGGCTTCAATAGGATTTGTAACAGGCTTTGGCACTAGTACGGATATTCACAGATATTCATTTACAGATACTTCCCCGCTTGAAGGTTTCTCATACTATAGATTAAAACAAATAGATTTTGATGGAACTTCGGAATATTCAAACATTGTTGAAGTTACTTATGGTGCCGTATCCGATTTTGCTCTCGAACAAAATTATCCAAATCCATTTAACCCAAGTACCAAGATCAATTACTCAATTAAAGAAAAAGGAAATGTTGAGCTGAAGATTTTTGATTTGCTTGGAAGTGAAATAGCAACCTTAGTGAATACAGAACAGAATGCTGGTCATTATGAAGTTTACTTTGACGCTTCAGGATTATCAAGCGGAATTTATTTATATACAATTAAATCTGGAAGTTTCGTTCAGGCAAGAAAAATGGTTTTGCTTAAATAGCGACAAATGTCGCCTCGTAAGCAGTTAAATTTGTAAAAACAAACGAGGTGACAGATGAAATTACGAAGAGGCTTTTCTTAGATAGAAGCCAGCTAAAAAGTTCAGAGGGAGAGTTGATATGGGAATTAGAGAACTCATATTCACTCTCTCCAAAATTAAGTTCATCAATAATGATGACAGCCAAAGAATGTTTGCTGCGAGAATATCAGTTAAAGGAAGGTCAAATAGAAGTAACAGTAATTGAGATAGAAGAGCGAAGCGGAAAAATAATCGAGAAGATGGGAAAGAAAAAAGTAAGACTAACGATAGATAATGGCATAGAAGACATAGAGATATTAAAAGCATATGGTCGAATAAACTTAAGACAAATAAAGATCGAAAGAATAACAGACGAGGCAATAGAACAGGGAGGAGTGTTAAGTCAGGAAGACCTGTCAAAATATTTAGGATGTACAGTAAGGACAATCCAGCGAGATATAAAAGCGATAAAGAAAAAAGGGATAGAGATATTAACCCGTGGTTATTTACACAACATCGGCAGAGGTCAGAGTCATAAGGTAAAAATAATCGGGATGTATCTAGATGGAAAGACATACAGTGAAATAAAGCTAACAGCCAGGCATAGCAGTGGAGCAATAAAGCGATACATAGAAAGTTTCACGAAAGTATTGATGGCACAAAGCAAGGGGATATATGAAAGAAAGGCAATCAGTTCAGTAACGGGGATAAGCGAAGGATTGGTAAAACAGTATTTGTGTTTGATACGAGAGAGTAAAAAAGACAAGACGAGGAAAGAAAATCTAAAAGATTTAATAAACAGAAACAGTTATCGGGTGGGTATAAAAAAAACAGCGAAGCACTATTCAGAGGCTCTGGGAGC
>Ga0116185_1001643_pt1 | contig 22018 bp, 25 predicted proteins | sample AD_JPNNA7_MetaG_FD_89754 | JGI IMG/M metagenome (GOLD analysis project Ga0116185, IMG submission 89754) | Active sludge microbial communities of municipal wastewater-treating anaerobic digesters from Japan - AD_JPNNA7_MetaG | ecosystem: Engineered > Bioreactor > Anaerobic > Digestate | place...
CCATCTAATAATAAGAATATATGTCGTGACAAGAGGATGTGAGTTTCCACGGTGCCCTTAGGGCTGTGAGTACACTTCTCAGCCCTAAGGGCAAAACATCAATTCATTAGTCTACTGCACAACAAACGCTGGGCACATATTTCGCCACGGGACTCGTGGCGAGGAAACTGGAGGGATGATTGGTGCCCGTGTCCACCGATAGGAATCCCGAATTGCCCTCGGGGAATAACACAAGACGTATTGCCCGTCCAGGGGTGAACGTCCCACACCAACAAAAGAACGCGGCGCCCACGTCCACCGTGGACGTGAGATTTATGGGGAAACCCGACCGCTCTTCCTCGGCGGTGATGACTCCGCCCCAGTGCTCGGTAACTGCCCTCAGGATTCCCCACTTGTCCTGTGCGATTTCTTCGGCGGAATCATCGGCGTACATCTGTTCCACCTGTTCCACCTGTCGTTCGTACCACGCATTGTAGCCCTCATACTCACTGCCGTTATATGTATCGACGACAGGAGCCCCCTCCGCGTCCCCCCCACTGGAATCGGCTCCACTCCAGCAGGTCCAGATACAATTTCACCGCTTCGTTCCAGCTGACCAGTCGTTCCTCTCTCATTCACACTCCACTCCTTTCGTATACCAGCACATGTTTCTCCCCAATGAGGTTCGCCCTCGACTACTTCGGGCGAACGGGCCGCCCCATTAGACACAAAAAGCGAGAGAGATGGGGAGTGTGTCTCCGAACCTGCTAGAGGCACACTCCCCATAAGAGCTTCACTTCAGTGATCGTCTACACGAGATGTGGTGCGGCAGCCGCCATAACCTTCCCTTCGTGTGATGCGGCTTCCTGCTCACGAAGGCGCCCCATGAATTCAAGATATGCCTTCACAGATTCTTCTACTCGTGTGGTTGATGTTGCAACCACCCCCTCGGAATCGGGATTGATTAAGGCGTAGATCATCTCCGCGTGGGCAACAACGATGTCGTCGACGTACTTGATGACATCAAGCTGGATGCCCGAACAACCAGCTGGATGCATGGCGGTACACATCCGACGAACTTCCGCGGTGAACTCTTCATGGGAGTTCGTTCGCGCTGCTGCTACAGCGCCAAACGTCTTTCCCATCGAATCGAGATGCATCATGGATGCCATGGTCTGCATCTGCTCGCTTAACCCCATGATGGAGTTCACGAGCATACCCATCTGCATCTCGTTTTCCGATGGCCCGCGTTCATTAGCGCCCGGCATGATCAATTTCTTTCCCATTCCACAAAACCCTCCTTTGAAGTGGTGTTGATTCTAACTATATGTTCGGTTTGCAAAAATAGAGGTGAGGAGAGCGTCATATCTCTCCTCACCTTTGCAACAGTCGCGTGTCTAGTAGCAGTACAGCAGACACGTGACAATCGCCCCCATAACGGCCATAAAGATTGCGCATCCCATACCCTCACCCCCTTTCGGACGGATAGTAGTGAAAACAAAGCATGCTATATTTTTCATCCGGTATGCTTACGCGGATGTGTTTCCTGCCTAATCGAGCTCCCACCTCCTTCCGTTCCAGTTCACTGTCTCCACGCATGCGTATGGAGGCAGGGCGGCGTCGAACGCCGCCACGAGACGTATGGCGGCGTCGAAAGACGCCGCCATACCCACGTATTGACATGTCGTCCGACGCGTCACGTCGGACGACACTTCGGCAAATACTCGTTGCATGGTTGTGGCCTCCTTTTCTCGTCATAGCCGTCGGCAATATTCCGCCGAACCCCAGGGCCAAGAGCCTATGAATGGGATCCAAACACCTCTCCTTTCTTTATCATTTTATCTATCTTCTTGTTGGAGAAGAAAACCGACGTCTCCGGAACGGCCGACGCCGTTACTCCTTCCCCAAACGATTCGATGAACCCCTTTATCATGTGCTCAGCCTCCCCTTCCTCCTCTTCCACCTCACACTCCGCGAGAATCAACTTGTCCTCATTTTCCTCGCGGAAAAAGATACCGGGGTACACATCGAACGTCACTTCGTGTTCCCCATCCACGAAGTGACTGTATCTTGTTTTGCGGATATGGGGGCTCTCGAGACCCCCCTTCCACAGCATCCGTAACCACTGCCTGCGCCAACACCTCTGGGACTTCAACTTCAATTTCGGTGTTGACCGCCTGCCCATCTGTTCCTTGCCCGGTGGGAATCTTTACCGTGAGAAACCACCGGACCGTCTTGAGAAACGTCAACGTTTCCTGTCGTCTGATTCTTAGTCCACTCGGCGTATACCATTGCTCGATGGCATGCACCATGGGCGACACACCATTATGGGGACCTTCCACCATCGCCACCGTCATCCCGCCCACAAGAAACTTTATATTCCCGCTCGATGTTTTCCATCTCACATTTCTCCTTTCAACACGTCAGTCAGTGATGCTGAAGCACACCCAGTAGCCCCCCATCATCCAAACTGTTGAACTCCTCACCTCCTTTCCCTTTCTCCCTCCCTTCATCGATGTGTTGTACCAATCAACAGGTTGCCACTGTTCAAGCACCACACATCCGGGCGCCTGCAGTGACATTGCATACCCCTTCGGTAGATACATGCTCGACATGGGTGGTCTGGATATCTGTTCCACCATCCATGAAGCATGCGGTGGTGCCGTGTGCACAGTACCACCGTTTTCGAGAGCTCTGCATCGAGCTCCTCTATGGATCCCCACACGATCAGTTCCTGAAAAGAATATTTCTTCAGGGACGGATCCACGTGGTGGAACGAAAGATCATCTTTACTTCCGCAGAGCACACACTCTGCGTTTGCCTTTGCTTCCCGAAACCGTTGTTTGTTTCGTTCGATGTTCCGTGCGCGTTCATCTCGCATCTTCTCAACATCAAACATAATCTTCACATCCTCCGGATCAGTAACGTGCTTGTCCAGGCACCGAATCCACTGAATGGCATCTCCAGTGGATGCGAACGTCTTCGTTAGCAACGTCTTCGTTCCGTTGCTCTTATGAACTCGTTCTACATAGAACGGGTTCATCCGAAGCTTGTCCGGCATCCAGATTCGGTACTCATATGCTGACGACTTAATCGACGACCCCACTCTAATCACCTCCAAGGGCGAAAAAAAATATGGTCATATTTAATGAAGCAGTGTTTCCATACATCAATAGTATAATATATATCTATTTTTCGGTATGCAATATGCGTGACATCGCGGCGAAAGCATCACGATTTTCTTAATCGAACATCATATTGAGGAGCACATTGATTGTTGATTACACATTTCGCCCGGAGGCGGTGTCTCATGCCCATAGTAAACCTCGACAATCTTGTACCGTTTCTGTTTGGTGTGAACTTCCTCTTCATTGGATGTCACGCACTCATGCGACACTTTAATGTGGACAATTTCAACCCACAGTATCAGATGTTCATATGGTGTGTTTTGTACTGGGGTGCGGGTCTTGTTCTTGCGGCGGCATATCCATACTCGCTCTTTGGATGGATGGCAAATGGCCTCGATATCATTGGTTCGTGGTTCATTCTGATATGGAGTCAAACAATCGACCAGGATCAAAATTGTATGTTTATGGATCACCGCATCATCGTGCGGCCGGATATTGTATACAAAATCGCAATCATTCTCACACCCATTGTAGCCACAGTTGTTTGGCTCATTGTTATTTCTGGTATCTATGAGACAAAACTTCTCACCACAACAAACACACAGATTGTGGGGAACATCGCATATGATACATTTTTTGCCACAGGAACTTCTTTGTTGTGTCTTGCTTCGGGAATAATTTCATGGAAACGGTATCGTTGTATGAAGGGACGCATTCTCGCTCTATCATTGATTATTTTCTGGGCATCCGATGCAACGCAACCAATTTACAGCTTGCTGAATGTTCCATATGATGCTGCCACACTGTTGTGGTTCATCGAATGGGCATTAGCGGTGGCGGGACTTGTGCTATTCAACTTCGCATATTTCTTGCGATATGATCGGTGATGGAGGGGTGTTCTCATGGCTGTGCGACGAGATCGCGATGTGGATGATTCTACACCACCGGTTGTTGTAAACATTACAAACACGTCTTCCGGTGGCGATGATTCTTCGGAAGATGCGGCAACTTCAGTACCAGATGCTGTGGTGAGTATTTTTGATATGCTCAAAACCGCCAAGGCGTGGGGTATCGTTCTTTATATCATTACCTTGGCAGGACTCTATGTGTTTGGGTTTCGTATTGATATGTTTTTTAATGAAGCACATGCTCCTATAGTCATTCCGCTCCTTCTGTTGTTCCCGTTCGTCTGGCTCGGTATTATGTTATCCATGCATATTCAAGAGTATCGAGCGCATAACGAGATTGTTGACGATCAGTTATCAAAGATTTTGAATCCACCCGAAGAGCAACAGCAAGTTCTTAACGAGATTGTTGCCAACGTTGTAGGTATGAGTAATGGCATGGCCACGGTGACATCTGTTCTCACAGATGTAACGAATGCGCTTAATAACGCACCACAGTCCGCATCTATTCGTGTCTTGGTTCGTCGTCATGTGCTTGAGCTCCCGCTGTATATCATCATTCCCATCGCGAGGTTCAAGTCTCAAGTCGCCACATCGGTGAATACACAGGGTCGTGACGTGGCCATGGAAGGACTTCGGACGGATCTCGCAGACAAATCGAAGATCTTTATCAATGCCGTGGTTCAAGACAGTCGCGGAATGCTGACTGCGGATGGGCGACATGCGCTCACATCTCTGGTAAACGATGCGTGTGCGACGTATTTTGATATGGTAACAAATGCTGTGAATGAACCACTTGAAGCGTTTATTCCGCGGATTTGTAATGATTGGGAAACAAGAAGTGAGGAAAACTTCAACAAACATCTTGATGTATTTATTGCGCCACGTGTCATTCAATATAGGAATAGTTCTAATTCGGCGGGGTGGTGATTGATATTATGAACACACCCGAACAGTATGTTTTGTTTGGATTGATTTCGATTATTGTTATTATTATTGTTATTGCCTATATGTGGAGTAAAGTTCAACGGCGCCGTGTACAAGATGCCATGGAAGATATCGACTCCCGTCCAGACAATCGACGGAAACGGTCTCGTGAGATGCTCGACCGACTCATTGAGACAAAACAACAGATTGCACAAAACCAAACAATTGTTCAAACACTCATCGAGGCCCGAGACGAAGCTCGATGCCGACTCACTTCTATGGAAAGAAAGTATCAAACGATGTACGAGAACGCTGGTATTGGAATTGCTCGACTTGACGCAACATACCGATACATTGAAGTGAATCAGTACTACGCGCAGATTTATGGATATGAGTCTCCAGAGACGTTTATGGATATGAATCCATTTTTCGCATATGTGTGTCCATTCTTCCATCATAATCATGAGCATATGCTGTTGCATGAATCAAAGACTATGATTAAAAATGATTGTCACCATGTGGCACGAGATGATGTATCTATTGTGGTCAGAAACACATTTGTGCCGGTGCTTTCGGAAAATGGCGACGTCGAGTTCTACGATCTCTTTTCGGAGAACGTCACTGAAGAAACTCGCACTCGACAGGAACTTGAGCAATCGAACCGTGCACTTGATGCCGAAGCGAGAAAGCGCGCCGAAAAGATCATCACCATGGAACGTGAACACACGAAACTGTACAATACAGCTCCAGTGGGTTTGTATCGTGCGGAGATTCATAGCGGCGTGTTTATTTTTGTGAACGATTATATGGCGCACATGCTTGGCTATAAATCGGTGGAAGAATGTTTGATGCACACTATGAACGAACATTATGTTGAGGTCTCGGATCAACATCGCTTCACTGCTGCCGAGGGAGAGGAGACACCCACGCATCGAGTAACTGTGCACTGGTCTAAAGCACACACCCACCAACATATATGGTTGATTCTCACCGAAGTCATCAACTTCAATCAGGGATATGTGGAGGGCGTAGCCATCGATGTCTCCAATGAGACCATCGCTCAGAATGAGCTGATGCGCGCCAAGGAACAGTATCGGCTTGTATACGAACGTGCACCTGTGGGTCTCTATCAGATCTCCGCAGCTACTGGTCGATTTGAGATGTGGAACACAGCAATGCGTTCCATTCTCGGATACGATGTAAACACAGATATCGATAAAATTAATATGAATGAGCACGTTGTGTCCTTCAGAAATCGGCCAAAATCTCAAGAGACTACTACCAACGAGATAGAGATCATTACTGCTGCTGGTGAAACTCGATGGCTCAGCATCACAGAAACGCTTTGTGAGAACGATACCATCTATGAGGGATTTGCTATCGACATTACCAAACAACGACTCGCGGAACAGCAACTCAATGCATTGTATGTCGACTACATGCGTATGTACAAGAGTGCTCCTGTGGGTTATGCTCCTTTCGTTCAGCAACAAGATCTTTTTTCGTTTCGATAACCTGTTTGTACTCCTGGAGTGCCTCCTGTGACAGAGCTGGATACGCTTCAGTGACATGTACTCCTACACATGTGTTTCGGCCACTACCTGGACGAGCAAACTCATCGTTTGTTGTGTTTGAAAGCAACACTATGAGATTTCGATCAAGCACCATAATCCAATCCTTCATGGCATTGAACACCGTGCGGTACAACGTTGTTTGATCAAACAGATGTTCTCGAATGCGTTTGTACTCGGTGACGTCCAGAATATACCCATCATAATATGTTTGCGACTCATCGAGTACCACCTTGAATGATACCCAGATGACAAGACCATCACACCGGATAATCTGAACGGTGTGTTCTTTGTTTATCATTGTGGGTGTAAGAATCTTGTCAAGGTCGTTGATGTGATCCTTTAATGAACATCGACAACATGTGTCGATGTTCGGATACCCAAGCATGGTAGCAAGTTGACCATTGGCGTATTCCACAATACATGTCTCTTTGTTGATACGGAACAGCCCCAGTGGGGCATTCTTGTAAAGAGCCATGAATTCATTTCGTTGTTTCTCGAGGGTTCGTTCGAGTTCCGCCTGTTCGGTTTGGTTGTGGAGGGATGTTAGGATGGCCACAACATTTCCAGCACCATCGAAAATGGGAACTTTTGTGACATCGATAATATATTGACCCTCACCCTGACCTTCGACCATCCCATCAAACGACATGATGTACTTTGGTCGCTTTGTGCGGCGGACTTCTTCGTGCAATGACTTGATGTAGTCGGCACAATGAACACGGGTGTGTGTAAGCGGCTTTCCAACCACATCGATGGGTGCATTTAGCCACCGCTGTGAATCGATGAAGGCTTTGTTGGCCAGAAGTACATTAAAATCATCTGTAGCATCGGTGACATAAATCCAATCACGACTGTTCTCGATAGTTATCCTATACAGGTTTTCCGAACGTTCGAGTTCGGCCTGATAGGTTCTCTTCTCGGTAACATCGATGATGAACCCTTCCAATACGTCGTTTTCCTTGTTTGCGTATCCACCATTAAGCGCCCAGATCACCGATCCATCTTTCCGAACAAACTGCGCTTCTTGACTATAGAATCCCTGCGGAGTGCGAGCGATTTCCTTCAAGAGCAGGTTTCGATCTGATGGGTTCATATATATCTGTGTTGCCGTGATTATGTTAGATCTGAGATCGTCGATGTCATCGTATCCAAGTAGTTTGATGAAATATTCGTTCATCTGAACGATTTCGCCCGTGGAGATCTTTGTTGTATACAGTTGCGGGCACCGATTACATCATCGAAGTGAAAAAGATTCCAATTCTCGATGCTGCGGGCAATGTGGACAAGATTGTAGCAACCGCACGTGATATCACACGACGTCGTATAATCGAAACCAAACTCGCCGAAGCGAATGCAAACCTCACCGATCAAATTGCCACACAATATCGGCTCATTGTGGAGTCGAGTCCCATCATGCTTGCTGTGGTTCGAGTAGGACGTATCGTTCGAGCAAACGATACATTCCTCACTGCGCTTGGGTACACCGAGGAAGAAGTGTACGTTCGAAACATGTTTGAGTTCATTGTTCCTGAGTATCGACAATACTTCGCCGCGCTTCGTCCCGATGTCGAAGGCTCGTTCCGTAGGGAACTTCAACTCTACGTGAACCAATTTCATGGCACCATGTGGGTCGACATTGTGGCGAAGAACTTTATGGATTCCGATGGTCAGTTGTCGCAGCTGTGCATCATGGTGGATGTCACCGAGAAGAAGAATGCCATGAATGAGTTGGTGACACTCACAACAAACATTCATCAAACGTTTAGTGATCTGCAACGTGCCAACCTTGAACTCCAGGAAACACACGCCATGCTCCAAGAAGCATATGCCGCACAATATGACACAAACCATAAACTGGATGCGGTGATGAAGTCGATTTCCGACACATCGTTTATCCTGGATGATGTGGGCTATGTATTGGACACCATCTCTACAAGGAAGCAAGATCCACTGTTCAATAGTTTTATCCAGCATGCAAAGAACGCACCAACATATACAACACACATCTCCGCATTCTTCACCGATAAGTACACTGTGGATCACATTGTGTCGGTTTTGAATGATGCATTGCTGTATGATCGGATTCAACATCTTGAGTTCACCACATCTACACCTGTGGGGCAACGATCGTTCATGGCACTGATCACTCCCATTCTCGGGAAACGACAAGTCATGATCAGTTTGCGGGATTCGGGCGAAGTACGTCGACTTAAGGGGCTCTGTGAGTCGGTACTCAGTGCATTTGGTGCACTCATTCGGTACACACGAAGGGATGATGCGTTAAAACGGAGCATTGAAGAGCTGGTGGGCCGATTTGATATTCTGTCTGGTGTGGTGGCGCTCATCGAGCCCGATGGAAGTTTACAGTACGTTTATTCGTGTGGTATACAATACGATATGGAACAAGCCATCCTTCAGGCCACAAGTATGATTGGAAATATGGGTCCCATGTTCCAAACAGTGATCTCGGGACGGCAATATCTACTCTTTATCATTCAAGAGGAAAGGCGAGTTGTGGGCGTCCTTGGATTCATCATGTCGGACTTGTGGATCCCATTCAGCACAGATCGGACGGATGATCAAGAATTGTTGTCATATTATGCGGAATCACTCGCGTCCTTCTTGGCACACAGAACGTGAGACTAACACTTGAACATAACAAATATGGAGAACTTCGAAGGAGGTTATTGTAGACATGCCCACATATCAGTATGTGCCCACCAGCCCAGATCATGGTGTGGAACAGAATGTGTTCGGAACGCTTATTCGTGTTGGTCAAACCATCGAGACGTCGGTGTACTTGCCACAGAACGCAATGACGCAGCTTGGTCTTGCGTTTGTTTCTGATACTCCATATATCACACCACTTGTGGGATCGCTTTCACAGACTACTGCGGCGGCGAACACACAATATTCCATGACACTCCCCGAGGCGCAATACGATCTTGATTTGTATGCCGATGTTATGCCCGGTGGACAAATCAGTATCTCGTTCAATAATGACCCAAATCCCACATCATTTATCACTGTGTCATCCTCGGGTCGTGTTTTCAGTAAACTGAACGCGAGGTTTGTGCGTGTAATCAATGTCAAGGTTCTTGCGGCGGATACCACGTTTTGTGTGTATGTGACAAAACGTGGGCAGCTCATCTGTCCCGAACTGCGTGGGATCTAGGTCGCGGCCTCAGCCGCAAAAGGAGATGACGATTCTATGGATGGACAATCAGGATCGGGTTTGATGGATCTTGTTATGGCAATCGGATTGCTGGTTTTTGGAGGTAGCGGTGTTTGGTACTTCCTTCGCAACCGATTGCTGAGCACAGTAAAGGACACACTACTTAAACACCAAATCGAAGAGAATGACAAACAGATTGACATTCTTGAGACCGAAGCTGAAACCATCGAGCAGAAGATCACCGAATCAGATGAGAACGAGCTCTCCGATCGAGAAGCCTATGCACGGCGTCAACGAGAGATTGATGCGGAGTATGCGGCACACAAAAACAATGGAAATACCATGACTCCCGACGAGGCGGCCGAAGAGCTTGCTGCTGCTTTGAAAAAATATCGTGAAGCCGAAAGGGAGGGAAAGTAATCTATGCGGTGCTTTCGATATGCATGCCTTGGAATGATTCTGTTGGGTTTGTTTGCCACGCCAAGTCTAGCACTCACAAAAGTTTCCGATGAGAGCTATGAACTCACCGCCGAGGAGATTGTCGACCTCAATACCATGCGCAAACAGCTCGAAGATGAGGTTGATCATTGGAAATCGAAGTATGAGCTCGCCGAAGCCGAGCTTGCTCGTCGTGCGGAAAGCGAACTTCGCAAAGATCAGCTTCAGAAAGAACTCGTGGCGAATCTTGAAGCACAGATCGCGCTCTATAAAGCCAACGAGTCTTTATACAATCAACGGATCGCGGGCAAGGATCAGCAGATTCTGACGCTTGGCGCGTCCCGTACGTTTCAGAATGTTACATATGGACTCCTCGGTGTGGGTATCGGCCTCGTCATTCAGTAGAGTGAAAAGGAGTCTTTGATTATGGTGATTCATTCGGAGTATGTGTATGTGATAGCCGGTTTGATTCTGGTATGTGGCCTGGGCATGAGCTGGGCCACATACCAGTTCTTTCGATCGAAACGGGATGCGGTGGAGTTTCGTCTCACAAAACAGCTCGATGACTACATGGATGACCATATCAATACACAATGCAATGTGGTCATGTCGGAGTTTGTGCTTCTTGCCGTCGCCGCAAAGGATCGCATCATCTCGGTGGACCAAGCACGGAAACTCGTGACCGACGTGTACGTTCGTGTGGTGGGTACTACACCACACAATATGCGTCGACTCCTGAAGGGTCGCATCAGTGATGGACAGATCCGATTATTTTGTACCTACGCCACATATTATGCACTCAATGAACATCGCATAATTGTACACAAGCCCCCGGTGGCGTGACTGAGATGGAGGATGGGATCCCATGCCGAGTATATTTGAGTCTCCCCTGAAGAAGGCGCGCGAACTTCTGAAGACCGTGTCTGGTATACCAAACCTGAATCTCGATGCTCCGGTGGACGCCCTACTCAAAGCGTCGGAAACAAAACTCGAGAGACAATATGATTGGATTTCAGCAGTCAAGACACTTGAACGGGATGAAGGCGAAACTGTTGTTAAAGACTTTATTGATAATCTTGTTTCAAACGTTTCAAACGTTTCTCATGTCGATGCGAGTCGAGTCGCTCGTTATCAAGAGTACATCTCCATCACCAAAAAGTTCCCCATCCTGAAAAAGATGCTTCGGGTGTACGCGGCGAACATCCTCTCCCCAGATGATATCACCAAGGCGTCTCTTAAGATCATGCCCGACAAATATGGGGAAGACATCGCCTCGAAGCTCGACGATGCCATCAAAAATATGCAAACAATCGTCACTCGTTTGAAGATCGACGAACATGCATATAAGCTCATCTATAAGACACTGCATCTTGGCGACATGTTTGTGGAGATTATAAACTCGAAACAGTATCTGATTCAGACTCTCTACAATATGGGTATTCCACTCAAAGAATCATCCATAGGTGCACTCAATGAACTGAACACATCCCGACCGGTACAAACATTCGACATTGAATCCGGTCGATCAAAGTTTCGTGTCACACTCGATGAAACTATACCACTCCATGAGCAATTCGTTCGATTCCAAAACGCCACCGAATCGCTGTGTGAATCCGCAGTGGAGGCACTGCGTGAAACAACAATGACGTTTATATTGAAATCAAAACAGATCCCCATCAGTTCACCGACTGGATCTTATAGTCCCGAGGGTGTGTATGCTCTTCCAAGCGATAAACCAGGCGGCGGCAAGGATATGTCCATCGAAAATATGCGACATCTTTTCGATCAGTATCCCACAAAGGGAAGCATCTCAAACATCAGCCTGAAATTCATTGATCCTTGGAACATCATTGTCATCGAACATGATGATATTGTGTACGGATATGTTTATTTCCGAAAGAACGATATGAATATGGTTCAAGGCTCGGCGAACTCACAAACATCGAGTACACAAACGATAAACAAAACTACATCCTTTGGCACCGCTACGGGTGGTGAATCATCTCGTGAAATGGAAAACGTCACCAAGCAGCTCACCAATCAGTTTGTGACAAAGATGAGCGACTATATCCGCGATAAGTTTGGCATCAACTCCTACAACATCGACAACATGGCGAGTCGAGTTCGGGAGATCATGGCGGACATTCTCATATCAGGAAATCCCGAGGTTCAGGTCCGATTCATCCCATGCGCTAACATCCATCATTTCAAAATCGATGAGAGTGGCACCTATGCCCCGTATGGGGAAAGTCGCATCGACGACCTCATGTTCCGCGCGCGGTTGTTGCTTGCTGATGATATTGCTGGTGTGGTGTACAAGCTGTCAAAGACCGGGAAGCGGACTGTGTTCTATGTGAAGTCCCCAAGTCAGAAGGCAGCGAAACAACGCATCATGGATGTGAAGACCTCGGTGAATAAGCGTGCCATCACCTTGGACAAAGTTGGATCGACTGACATGTTGCCTTCATTAGTGTCCTCGGAAGAAAGCTACTACATCCCAGACATCAATGGAGAACGACAGATCGAGATTGATACTCTGGAGTTGGGTACGTATAGTGATCACGCAGATCCGAACATGTACATGCTCAAACAACTACTGACTGGTGGAGATATCCCACCCCCTCATCTCGGGTACGAAGAGTGGGTCAACGCCAAGGCCACATTAACCTCGGAGAACGTGGTGCTCGCTCGAAACATTATTGCACTTCAGAAAGAGTTCTCCGATATGTTTTCGAATCTTGTCCACAAGATCTATGTGGCGATCTATATGGACACAAACGAGTTCAACCCAGAGTTCCGGCATGTTCGTGTAACGTTCCTGCCACCACGATCGCTCATGCTCTCCGTGGAAGCAGAGAAGGCCCAGTCACTCGACACACTTGTGGATTCGCTGAAGAATATTGGTGTCGATCCAAAAGCCATCGTGCAGATGTACTGGCCCGAACTGCTTGACATTGATATGCGCATCACAAAAGCCGTGGGCACCATCAACGAGAAACGCAAGAGTGGTGGGAATGCTGGTGTAAACGATATGTTTGGTGGCGATATGGGTATGGGTAATATGGGTGGTAGCAATGCTGTCGCTGGTGGGAAGCAGGGTGGCGGTGATGCGGCGGGTGGTAGCGGACCTGCGGGAGCAGGAGGTGGGTTCGATATCGATAGTTTCCTTGGATCATAATAATGTCATGATAACGAGACCGAGAGAATGGATGTGGTCGTCCGATGAAAATAGATCTCAACGCAGCTGCTGTATATAACACGTTCATGGACACATATAGGAAAAAATGCCCGAAGGCAGTAGATGAGTGTGGTTCTGCTCTCATGGAGAAAGCACTCGCAATGACGCCATCGAAAGCATCAATGACGGCCATTGTTCAGGATATCATTAAAGCACCATCAACGTTTCGATTTACATACGAGCCAGTTCAAGTCGACGAAACCAAGTACTATCTTACTGTGGACGGTGCATACAAACTATATATAGAACACATGAAACGTGGGACAAATATCAAGCTTGCGTGGTCGCTTAGTTGTAGTTACCTTATGGCACTGCTTGGCTACACGCTCTTACAGATTCCCATCGAAGGCATCGATCTTCAGTATGACATTGATCAGTCATTTCGATCGCCCATTTGGTTTCTTGTTAAGAACCATGCCATAGGCATGCTTCAGTTTATTTCATCTCTTGCGATTGGTGCCACGGTACCCTACGCTCTATATGTGTGTTCGTGGATCACCATCAGCACACTTGTTGCCTTGGTTAAGCACATCGGTCGTCTCACGTTTTTCAGTTCGAACGACGTGCAAATCGTAACACACCAGGGGGTTTAGTTGATGGCAAAAAATCGTTCTGTTCTGGACGATGTTATGATTATGTTGTTTGAGGATTTCGATCCTGCTGAAGAGGAAGACATGATCGATGGTATCTATGATCGTGCATCAGATCTTCTGGATCTCGTAATCGATCCCGATGATGACGATTCTTCCTGGGAAGAATATCTTGTGGGTGTGCCGGAAGATGATGGTAAACAAGACGCGGACGAAGAGAATATCATTGATGATGTTCCACTCGTTACATAACCCACGGTAATCGACGATGTACTCTTGAAGTCCAACAAAGTTGTGGACGATGTGCCCATGGGCGCATCTACTCCCACAAAGAAACGGATTCTTAGTACACAACTAAAAGCGGATACACAGCCCATCAACGAGGTGCCGCTCGTTACCAAAGCTGCGGCTATGGATGATGTTCCATTGACAACAAAAGCCGCAGTTCTCGACAACACACCACTACAGATCGATCAGATCATTCAAGACGAAAAACTGAAACGCGGAGAACCGACACAAACATTCAAGCTCACCACCGACGACGACGGCACAGATGCTGAGGGTGATGCCGAAGATGATCTACCGTTTGGAACCACTGATCCAAACACACAGATGGTGATCTCGATCCGATTGTTGATTCAGATTCGTCGAGTTCTTGATCGGTTGATTGCTTTTGTCAACAAAGACAAAACACTTTCTGATACAAAAGAAGTTGTTGTTCAATTGCTTGATGTTCTTTCTGATGAACATGAATCTATTGTATCGGATTCTGATCGAACCGAAAAGATCGCACATCAGGTGTATGGTCTGGCGACAAGTATCAAACAGTATATGAAGGAGAAGCGGAGCGATCTACTCGACATGATCAGTCGCAAAGAAGATGAAGCCAATACTCATATGGAAGAAAAGAAAGTTGACGTAGTCCTGTCGAACCCAACTCACAACACCATCCAAGGAACAAGAAGCAATCAATATGGGTCGATTCAATGAATAAAACAAGAAGGCATGAAGATTCCATCAAGGAGGTTCTCTATTCATGGCGAAGAATAAAGCGGTATGCATCATCAACGAGTTTCAGAACGGATCAGCGCTTCAAGAAGTTGAAGTGAAGCAGCTGGGTGGTGGCACATTCAAGATTCGTGGCAACTCCGTGCTGCAGACCATCAACGAGATCAATAACAATCGTCGTCGGTATTCCACCGCGCTTTGTGAGCAGTTTGTGGAAACCGCCAACAAGAAGATTCGTCAGGGTAAAATGCTTGGGGAAATGGATCACCCCATGGTGGGAGATATGAAGAACCCTGCTGAGATGCGACGACAGCTCACGGTGACATATCGAGATGCGTCGCATTCGTTCCCACATATGGAAATCCAAAACAACAAGATTATTGGCGTCGTTGAAAGTTTGAGCAATGCTAACGGTATGGATCTTGCTCGTATGGCTGCCTATGACAATATCAGCATTGGCTTCTCCTGCCGAGCGGTGGGAAAGGTTCGTCCAATTCCTGGCATGCAGAACTGCCTCGAGGTCGTTCAGCCCGCTATTTATGTGACACATGATGCGGTGACGACACCGTCCCATGAGGCCGCGGTGCTGCAAGACATCACTGATATCCTCACTGATACCCGTGGTCTGACAAAAATGCTGATGGTTACCGAGGGATCTGGGGATGTAGTTCTCAATGAGGCAGATGCTCTCTGTGCACTTGCTGATGTGCTTCTGAGTGATGTTTCGGCGGAGCATATGAACTCGTTGGTTGAGGGGTTCGTGTACGATTATACCGCCGATATCCCAACAGGTACAAAAACTGCACGCATGACCGCTCGGATGAATATGATGCTTCAGGAGTTCCTCGACACAAGCGATCGACTTACAGGTGTTTCTACTGTGAAGGCGTTGAACGAATCAAATATTCGTTCCTTCCTTGATGATTTTTCAGAGAACCATCGGGCATACCAATCACCGAAATCGTTCATGCACGCATTCAAGAAGTTCCTTGGCTAGTTGTACATCTTTTCACCACACAAGGTGATATCGCATGACAAAATCACAACAGTTTATGGATGATCCACGTGGGTCTCCACTCAACTCGATACAAGATGTATACACCGCAGTAAAACCAGTTATCCAACGCATTTCCTCGGCCATCACATCCTGTATTCGTGCGATGGGAATTGCGCGTACATATGATGCCATTGTTGCTGTACTCCGAACGTTTGTTGTCGATGTGTTGCATCTCATTGATATAGATCTTGATGCTGATGCAGCAGAACGTACGGAACGCCGACTTATATTTATCCGAACCATGGCACCCATTGAAGGAGCACTGTCGTTTGTGACATATTGTATAGGCCGATTTGCGGCATTCATGTCGTCCATATCGGTGAGTATCGATAATGTCCTCGGAACAGATATGGGAAGCGCGTCCCGAGTGATAGAGATGCAATCTGGATTGATTTTTCGTGAAGTGTATAGTCGACTCAAAGGCGCGGGAGTCAATGATCGGTTTTGTAAGGCGTATATGATCTTGCTTGCCGCATGGATGCCCTACGCGATGTTGTTCTATATGCGAGATCCCATCACACCAACATATCGGCAAAACGATGACCCAAGAACTCGTGCGTGGTGGCACATTCTCTATCCATGGCGATGGAGACTTCACTTCTTCCCACACCATGAACGCAACTATCCATTTAAGCCGGGCACCGATCCAGGAAAGCAACGGTACACCGAACCTGATGGTGGAGCCACATTCCTCGATTGGAATCCACGCTGGGATAAATATGGGCAAACCAGACTCGAACTGATAATCTACGCACAACTCGACACACTTATCCGATCGTATACCACGGCCAAAGACAGTCAGATCCAACAGATGTTTGTCCTTGCACAGACATCAAGTGTGTTGTTTATGAAGGTTATGCTTGGCATGTTTTATGCTGGGTTTAGCGTATCAGCCCCACTTCCAGCAATCATTTCTACACTTAATTTCATGCTTGTGATATTCGTTGTGTGTGCAACATTGTTTTACACTACGGTGTCGTCCATTGCTGTGATGTATTCCGACGAACAGATACGGAGAGAACAATTCGCATCCACATAGGATCAGAAAAGTTCATTGTTTCCACACACGTATGGAACAAAATGAAGGAGATAGTGTGTCAAACATCTTGGTGCGCATAAGGTGGGTGAGATGTGGAGACGAAAGACAAAATCAGCCAGCATATGAGCATCAAGTCGCACTGTACCCGATGCATGCGGAAGCATGACATCGAAGAAACTCAAATCCTACACTTTTGAAGAGGATGTGTTCCTAAAATGTCAAACAAGCATCATGTGATCGACCATAACGATATGCTCGCGCTGTTCGAATCCGTTCAGACCACCATTGGTGGATATGGCATCGACCTCGAGGATGGCAAGAACTTTAAGAACATCCTGGAGGATAGTAGCCTGCAGAACCTCTACATCGAGGGGTTCAGCGAAGGCATCAACGAAGATGAGCGTCGTGGATTTAACATCCTCGCCAAGAACATCATGGAGAACATGGTGGGCCTGGCTGAGAACACCAACACGTCCCTTGGCTTCCTGCCACAGGCTCGGATGATCATGCCGCTGTTCCGCTTTATGTGGCCGAAGATGATCATGCGTGAATTCCTGACCACCGTGCCCCTCGATTCACCCGAGGCCGTGCGTTACTTCTTCAAGCCCGTGGCCAAGACCCTGACCGGTCAGCTTGTGCAGCTTCCCAGCTACTCACCGCTGGGTATGGGAACTCCTGTGGGTTCATGGAACGCTCCGTTTGCTGTGAACGTGCCGTCCTCCACGGATCTGCTCACCCCGGTGGGGCTCAACAGTAATAACGCCTCCATCGAACGCAAGGTTGTGATCGTTTCCTGGGCTGGTGTGGATGCCGCGGGTGCGACTACAGGTCCCGATGCCGCGGGTGATGTCAACCTCGTGGTTGATGAAGAGGGCAAGTTCCAGTTCTCCCACACCTTCCCGGCTTCCGGTGGGGCGGGCCCATTCACCGATGTGGTGACGGGTACTGTGAACTTTGAGGATGGCATCATTTCCCTGAGCGGTACCCGGAGCGTGGACACCGTGGGCAAGATCACCTCGGTGGGCATCGTTGCTACGGCCACCACTGCGGAAGAGAACAATGCCATCAAAGTGGGCTTTGATTCCCGCAAGATTCGTTTCAACATCACCGACCTGCAGATGCAAGCGGATTGGTCCGTGCAGTACGAGCAGGACATGAAGAGCCGGATGGGGCTGCAGATGCAGGCGGAGTTCATCGCTGTGTTCGGCAACCAGTCTCAGCTGAGTCTTGACGTGGCCCTGTTCCAGGATCTGCTCTTCCAAACCACGAAGTATAATCCCACCAACGTGGAGAGCTTCAATGCGAACCCCACCCGGGCGGCATTTGGTTACACGGTGAAGGAATGGGCCAACGAGCTGTTGTTCAAGATTGAGCGCGTATCTGCTCGCATCTACAATGCGACGAACCTGACTCCTGCGACTCATATGCTCATCAACCCGATGGACATGGTGTGGCTCCGTATGCTCAACAGCTTCGATTTCAAGGGTTCATATGACAAGGATGGTCAGTTCGGTTCCAGCCCCGAGGTTGGTACCCTGAGCAACTATCTGACCGTGCTGTGCAGCCCCATCGTGCCCGCTGGTAAGATCGTGATTGGTGCGAAGCCCGCTCAAGAGAGCTTCGCGAACTACATCTTCGCTCCCTACATTCCGATGACCATCTATCCGTATCCGCTGGGTAATCGGCCTGCGTTGACCTTCCTGAGCCGCTTTGGCAACGAGATGCTTCGCCCAGAGGGCTATGGCATCGTCAACATCATCTACTAGTAACGCTTTGCAACACACTGATTAATTGTACACATCCTGTGTTGGGGACACGCAAGACACATCGTCGTGTCCCCAACACAATCTCTCTCGATGTTCACCCGAACAAAATCTAGGAAGTTCACTTCGGTGGGATGATGCCACAGATCCACACATTCACTTTGGAGGTATGAGCGATGAGATTGATGCCGCAGCCCGAGATTCAGGAACCCATGGCACCTATGTATTTTGTGAAACTGCCCCTCGTTCAGCATGAGTTCAACGTTCGGGGACTTACTGTTCGCGACGAAGACATCCTCAAAGGAAGCGCGACAAGTCCCAAGAAGATGAGCGACACATTGAATCATCTGATGTACGATTGCATCGAGTCGTCCATGAAGACGGGCGAGAATGCACCATTCCCAACATTTACTGCGTTCGTCAATGGAATCACGCCCAGCGATCGAGATGCGCTTCTGTTTGGCATCATTATGGCATCCTACGATGTTGAGCATGATATGTCCATTCAGTGTGGATCGTGCAACACAAAGACTACTGAGATGATCAATCTGGCATCTCTCCTGAAAGTGGATATGTATGAGGGAGATGTTCCCATTCTAACCAAACATCCCATACTTCAGTATCCCGAGTATGGATGGACTGTTTTCCTGAAACAGCCCACACTCGCCGACGAAATCAAGATTTTGTCGTCATCCAAAGGCGATTCTGCTCCCGAACATCAGTACCTGATTGTTGATCATATCGAAGCCACAGCAAAAGATGATGCGGGAAACACCATTCCCATTGTTATGACGAATCCGCTTGAGATCTATGGTGCGTTTGCATCCAAGCCCGCCAAGGTGCGGAAACGTTTGATCAAGGAGTGGAAAGAAGCGTTTGGTGAACACGGAATCACTGCTTCATTTGAGGGACTCTGTCCAAATTGTGGTAATCCACTCCAAATCAACATCAGTCCACTCGCACATCTCTTTTTTCTGGTGGCACACGCGTGATAATCTAGACTATGCTGAGTATTTTCGGCGAATTGAGGCACATCACGATAACATGATGGCAACAGTCATGTTGTTTATGACATTGTTTCAAGTTCCCTTCGAATCAGTATATAATATGCCGCTCAAAGAGTTCACGATGATCCTTCAGAAGCGACTGAAGTTCGAAGAGGACAAAAATCGCCGAACTCAACAAGCCATGGATGAACGCACATCAGCGATCGATTTGCGTAAACGTCACGCTAACGTGCGACAAACCCCAGCTCAGATCGCAAAACGTCCTACATTCGTGTGATGGACGATGTTCACCTAGAAAGGAGACGACTCTCAACTTATGGCACAGCCTATCACAACATTTTTGCCCACCTTTGATGCACGTGGCAACTTCAAAGAAGAGACGGGCTGGAACGCGATTATCAAAAGCATTTTCATGTGTCTTGCGGTGCGTCGTAAAACCCGTCAGTGGCAACCCGAGTTTGGGAGTCGTCTCCATGAGTTCCTTTTCGAGCACAATGCCAACGCGGGAGACATCGCTCGCGAGGTTGAAGCAGCGTGTCGATGGGAATCTCGAGCTACAGTAACTGGTATCACCGTCACAATCGAAGACATGAAAACGCGTCCGGGTAAAGTTGCTCGCATTTCTATGACAATCAACTACAATGAAGCCAACAAGGATGTAACATTCCGAATCCCATCACAAATTGATCTTCTCAATGGGAAGATCTATGACATTTGTGTGGATACTGACACCACACAAACAAGCACAAACGAAGCCACGGTGGAACAGATTCATACTGCTTTAGAAAATGTGACCCTCCATGACGTCTAATACTGTACACGAATCGTTGACACAAAAGTACATCAACGAGTACCTTTCTCTCACACATAAAAAATATGTGCCGTTTCAGAATCGAATCACTGTAGATTACTATTCGCTCATAATCGCGCAGTCGAACTACGACCCACATCTACAAACCTTCTACAACGACGAATATGATAAAGAGTATGGTGGTGTGTTCCATCTGGTTATCGATTTCCCTGTTTTGACGTCCACATCCAGCGCCTTGGAAACAGTGGCCGATGAAAAGGGCACATCAATGGATGCATCAACATCACTTCAGCTTATGGTGGATCCGCTTCAGGGAGTCACTCCAAAAGTGGGCGACATGATTGGACTTAATGTGCCAGACATTATCCCATTGATCTACATCGTCACCAATGTGGATATGTCCACACCGCACGTCGTTCCATATCATAGATTGTCCATTGCATTATCTTCCGAGATCCTTAAAGATGGCATGATGCAGAAGGTTCGAGCAGTCAGTGCATTCTTGCCCGCATATCATGGCATCTATGATAAGGAGTTGTGTGTGATGTTATTGACCATCAAAAACACACTCGCAAAAGCTGTGTCTTTGTTTAACGCCCTCTATGATCCCACTGTGGATTATCGAGAATTGTATCACGATGTGAATCACGACATCATCTTCCCAGAAATCGATCATCGATTCTACTCTCTGGTTCTTCGAAACATTCAGCATTTTGATAGACAACAATATATACCAAGTGGTGCGGCTCTTGACGAACGATTGTTCACCTTCGATAACACAATTCTGGATTGCTTTTGCGACCCCATTAAGTATGCAACTCTTTCCTTCAGTTCATCAACGAACACCATGGTGGACTACAATACGATTCGGGAAGTTATACATCCAGAATCACATCAATATGAGGCGTTTGGTGGATCTACCAATTCGTTCTTGCAGCTGGTGTACCCAGAGGTCACTGCTCTCGACCACACCGAGCACATGACGTGGTTCTTGTCTGCTGTGAGAAAGCTTGATCCCGCATATTCAAAACCATTTACATATGCACAACGACTCGATAATCTGATGACTCGTTGGTTGAATATCTACTACAACGAGTCATATGCGATGAATGTCAAGAATGCACTTGTATCCGATTTTGAGAGCATTGATTGTAATAATGCTTTTGAATGTCTTGTTGTTGCTGCGCAGTGCTGTTACTTGTTGAATCATCTCACAGCATCTCATCAGACAATTGTCTGAGATGGATGTGATTGCCCATGCGGATTGAATCAAGAGATCTGAGTGAACTCGCGAAGCTCTATGATCAAAATCATTTCTATACAAAGGCATTCAAGAATCTTCTGACAGCAATCACGAGAAACGATGTATCATCGTTGGA
>Ga0116185_1001658_pt1 | contig 21916 bp, 11 predicted proteins | sample AD_JPNNA7_MetaG_FD_89754 | JGI IMG/M metagenome (GOLD analysis project Ga0116185, IMG submission 89754) | Active sludge microbial communities of municipal wastewater-treating anaerobic digesters from Japan - AD_JPNNA7_MetaG | ecosystem: Engineered > Bioreactor > Anaerobic > Digestate | place...
CCGCGCGCGACTTCGGGCGACACCATCATCGAACCGGATTGGGAACAGCGCGTGACCATCACCGTGGGAAACCGGGGCGCGGACCTCGCAGGCGAATCCGAAAAACCCATCCAGGCGGCAGCGGACTACGTGGCGCGGCTGGGCGGCGGTACAGTACACATCCTGGCGGGCACCTACCGCATGCGAAACGCCGTCTACCTTCCCTCAAATGTGCGTCTTTTGGGCGACGGGACGGAGACCCTGCTTGTGAAAGAGCCGTCCGTGGAGACCACCATTGCAGCGGATTCGGACTGGTTTGACCAGGAAATCACGTTGGCCGACGCAACGGGGTTCGAGGTTGGCGACGGCATATGCATCAAGGCCGACAATCCCCACGATAGTGGCAAAGAGGTGATCAAGCGGACGCTGGTGGGGCGGAGCGGGAACCGCTTCAAGCTGGACCGCGCCCTGCGGAATAACGTCTGGATGATGAAGGCCCCCTCGGTCTCGACCTTGTTTCCCCTCGTAACCGCGGAAGAGAAGGCGAACATGGCGATCGAGAACCTGGCTCTCGACGGGAACAAGGAAGCAAACGCCCCGCTGGACGGGAACTATGCGGGGAATCTCTGGTTTCAGGATTGCAGCCGCATTGTCATTCGCGGCGTCGAGAGCCGCAATAACAACGGCGACGGGATAAGCTGGCAGATTTGTCATGACGTCGTGGTCGAAGACTGTTACAGCCACGACAATGCGGACCTGGGCATGCATCCGGGGTCGGGTTCCCAACGCCCGTTGATACGCAATAACCGGGTCGAACGGAACAAGATCGGCATCTTCTTTTGCTGGGGAGTGCACTACGGCCTCGCGGAAAACAACAAGATGCTCGACAATAGCGGACAGGGCCTGTCCATAGGCCACCGCGACCACTACAACGTCATCCGCAAGAACGAAATCTCCGGAAGCGGCGAAACAGGCGTGTTGTTCCGGCCCGAGCGCGGCGAGGGGTTCACGGCCAGCGGGAACCAGCTCGAAGAGAACCGGCTGGTCAACAACGGTCCCGAGGACGGCGCGGCGGTCGATTTCCAAGGCGTCACGGCCGGAAACACGCTTGCCCGAAACGAGATCCTCGAGACCCGGTCACCGGCCGCGCGCGCGGGCATACGGTTCGGGGAAGAGTGCGGCGAGAACACGCTCATAGACAACCGGATCGAGGGTTTTGCGACCGCGATCCAGGACAACCGAAAAGCGTAGGGGCGAAATGAGGGGCTGAGACCCGCTTATTGCCCGCGGCGAAGTGCGGCCGCCTTGTATGCCCCGGACAGGTCCGCGATCCCGGCCGCCTTCACATCGCCGGCGTGGACGACTACCCGGTAGGCCAAGGTAAGGGGTTCGCGCACGGGAAGCGCCGTGAAATCCCCCTGCGGCCAAAACATTGGCGTGGGCGAAAAGAAGCCGTAATCGCGCGTAAACCATTTGGATGGATACCAGCGGTTGAGGGGGTGCTGGAAAATTGCCAAGCCCTCGGTCACCCCGTCGCGCGCGCCGTAGTAATCGCACCAGGGAGACTCCACGCCAAACGTGCCCTGTTCGGCCGTTTTCCCCTCGGCGTTGACGAGTGTGCCGCCGGACGCTACGCTCAGCTCGGGAACCATCCGCGCCGAGAACAAGGAATGGTTGGTCTTCTCGATCGTGATATGCACAAGCGGATTGAGTGTGATCTCGAAATCGATGATGCGCGTGGCCTTGTCAGGCGCGGATAGGGTGATCGTGCGGGTGTCGCGGATTACGGGGTCCTGGCCCGGTTGCTGCCACAGACACTCGTCCTTGATCACCACGCGCTGGCCTGCTGCCTCAACAATCTCGGGACCCTGCGAGAGAATCTGGCCGCGTTCGTTCACGTCCTGCCAATAATTCCCGCCATTCACCCTGTCGCATCCGAGAAAAAGCAAGTGATGGTGCGGATAGGGCTCGGATGTCTCGGTCGTGACCGACTTGCCCGACGCCGGCCCGATGACTGGCCAGAAATAGGGGTATTTCTGGTCATGGGAGAATTTGTAGCTGGTGAAAAGAACGCCATCTATGGAGACATCCACCTGCTGACCCTTCAATTCGGCCGTGAGCGGCTGGGCTTCCTGTGCCAGCGTGTGGACCCCGCTGAACACAAGAAGAATGGCCAAGGCAACAGGGACCGCATGGCTGACGGTTCGCATGGGATCTCCTCCCTCCCGTAAAGGCCGAACCCCGGCCTATATTGCCCAAGGGCGCACGCGGGCCGCAATCCGGCAAGGGCCGGTAAGCCTATGCTGTCGCGGGTCCCATCGTTGTTTCAAAACAAAAGCATTGAGAAAGCGGCTTTCGAAGCCCTGCGGAAGACTGTCAAACACGGGACTCTTCGACGTGGCCGGAACACTAGAGCATCGACTCCGGCGCTGCCCTCCCGCCTTTGAGGGGGTCCGCGAGAAATGTTGCCAACGCTTGTTCAAATTGCGGCCTCGTAATCGTGGTGAAATGGTCGCCCCCCTCGATAACGACAAGCCGTGTTCGCGGCAAGGCGGTTTCCATCTGTTCCGCGTACTCCTTAAACGGGTCGCGGCTGCCCACGATGGACATGACAGGCGCCGTGATGCCCTCGAGCTCATCCCGTGTCAACATCAACCCGTCCGCGCTTTGGAGCAACGCTCCGAGCGCGGTCAGATCGTTGATCGACGAGATGGCAAGGTTAACGGTGAGCAGACGGGCCTCGCTATACTCTTCGTTAGGAGGCTGCAGGCGCTGCAGCAACGGGGTAAGGCTCGAGTCCTTGTCAAGCGCAGCGCCCAATTCCTTCAAGAACCCGAGTTCCTTCTCGGCGCCTTCGGCCCATCCTGAAGCGCAGGGCGCCACGCTCAACGTGCGCTCGGGGTACACGGATGCGAATTTCAGGGCGACAAATCCGCCCAGAGAATACCCGGCGACATGGGCCCGCTCGATACCGAGGTGGTCCATGAGGCGCGCGACGTCATGCACCATTTCGATGCCGTACTGGCTGGGGTCGTGGGGTTTGCCGCTGCGGCCATGGCCGCGTAAATCAAGGGCGATGACGCGGTGCTCCCCGGCGAGTTTCGGAAGCACCCGCGTGACCATCCAGTTCCCGGCGGCGTTAGTACCGAAACCGTGCAGGAGGATCACGGGGGAACCGGCGCCCTGTTCGATATAATGCAGGCGCACCCCGTTCGAATCGAAATACTGCCCTTCCGTCTCCAGCGTGCGGTAGACGTGAATCCCGGCCCACACAACGCCCACGAAGACAAAGACGGCCACCAGGCCGGACCAAAAGATGATGCGCCTCAATACGGAGCGTCTGTTGTTCATTTCGCCCTTCCGGATGCTTTGGTTTATTCTTACGCGGAGAAAACATGTTGTCAATGAGGCCGCATGAGAGGGGGATTCGGACATGGATACATTGAACCGCCGCAGCTTTCTGAAGACCTCCGTCCTGCTTTCGGCCGCCTTCGTCAGCGGCGGCTGCGCCCGCAGCCGCGCGGCGGGCTCGAGCACGCGCGTGCCTCGCCGCCCGAACATCGTATTCATCATGGCCGATGACATGGGATACGGCGATCCCGGATGCTTCAACCCCCATTCGAAGACCCCGACTCCCGCCATCGACCGTCTTGCCCGGGAAGGGGTCCGGTTCACGGACGCTCATGCGCCGGGGGCCTGGTGCGTGCCGTCGCGGTACGGGCTGCTAACCGGCCGGTACCCGTTCCGTACCACGCTCGATGTAACGCACAGCATCATCGAGAACGGCCGGATGACCATTGCCTCGCTGTTGAAACAAAATGGATACCACACTGCGTGCATCGGCAAATGGCACCTCGGATTGGAGGGCGAGGCCGAAAAGCTCGATTTCAGCAAGCCTATGCGGGGCGGTCCCATCGACCACGGTTTCGACTACTTCTTCGGCATGCACGCATCGCTCGACATCCCCCCTTACTACTATATCGAGAATGACCGGTGCGTGGCGGCTCCGGCGGAACACATTCAGGCAAGCAGCAGTCCGAACGTGACCCCGGTTCAGGGGGCGTTCTGGCGCGAAGGCGGTATTGCGCCCGGCTTCAAACACGAAGATGTACTGCCCTTGTTTACGGAGAAGGTGACGGGCTTCATCCGGGAACACCGCGCACAACAAGGAAATGCCCCCTTCTTTGTCTATTTCGCGCTGGCGGCGCCGCATACGCCCTGGCTGCCCACCGGCTCATTCAAGGGCATGAGCGGTTGCGGCGATTATGGAGATTTCGTCGCACAAGTGGATTCCGCGGTTGAGACGGTCTTGAAAACGCTAGAAGAATTGGAGCTGGAAGAGAACACCCTCGTCATCTTCACCAGCGACAACGGCCCCGTTTGGTTTGCGGCCGACGTAGCCCGCTACGGGCACCGTTCCACCGGCCTGCTTCGCGGAATGAAATCGGATTCATACGAAGGCGGGCATCGCATGCCTTTTGTCGCGCGGTGGCCGAACATCATCCCACAAGGCAGCGTCTCAAACGAGCTCATCTGCTTCACGGACATGTTGGCGACGTTCGCGGCCATTGTCGGAACAGAACTCCCGCAGAACGCGGGCGAGGACAGCTACAACGTGTTGCCGGCCATGCTGGGCGAACCCTGCGAGGGCGGGATCCGCGAGGCCCTCGTGGCGCATTTGTCGATACGGCAGGGCGACTGGAAACTCATCTTCGGCGACGGCGAGGGAAACTTGAGCCGCCGGTACGGCGGCGGCGAACCCCGAAACCCCCGCCAGATACCCGGAGAACTCTTCAATCTCGCCGAGGACATCGGCGAAACCACCAACCTGTATGAATCGAACCCGGAAATCGTGGCGCACCTGTCCAAGTTGATGGACAAGTATCGTGAAGAGGGCCGCAGCGTGGCCCGGTAGCAAAGCCGCCCGGGCCTACGTGAATTCAACAAGCATAATCACCTGATCGTCGTTCGGGCGCCGCCCGGCTTCGTGCGCGCGAAGCATGCCAACCAGTTCCGCCACAGCTCGCGAGGATTCCCCTTCGAGATGGCCGATGGCGTCGCGCAAACGCTTCTCACCAAACGCCTCGCCGCTCGGAGACAACGTTTCCACTACGCCGTCCGTGTACAACCACAGGGTCGAGCCGGTCTCGATCGTGAGCGTCCGTTCGGAGTAGGTCCAGTCCCCCAGGACGCTCAACGGGATGTCGCCCGTATGCTCGAGTTCGGCGACCGTGCCGTCCGGCGTTCGAATAAGGGGGGGATTATGGCCCGCATTGCAATAAACCACGGTGCGCGCGTCGAGGTCGATCATGGCGAGGAACCCCGTCACGAAAGTCTGCCTCACCGTGTGCGCCATGAGATATTCATTGAGATAGTTGAAGATTCTCGCGGGCTTGGAATCTTCTCCGCAGCGGACCCGCAGCAAGGTCGAAAGCATGGTCACGATAACAGCGGAAGAGGGGCCATGGCCGGACACGTCGGCAATGAGCACAAGCCAGCGGGAATGTTTCTTCAGGTCGGCGCCAGGGGCTGCTCCAACGGGAAGCACGTCGTAGTAATCGCCGCCCGCGCGGTCGAACGTCGACGAAAAGGCGCGCACGCGCATCCCGCGCACGGTCGGCATGGAATGGGGCAGGAGGGCGCGCTGAATATTGGCGATTTCGTCGACCTCGCGCTGGATCCAGGCGCTGTCTTCGTTGCGCTTGATCTGATTCCAGGCGCTGGTCATAAGCAATTGAAACTGGCTCACGTCCGTGTCTTCGTAGTCGAACGCTTTGTTGGCGACGGCGGCTACGGACACCACCAGGTCGCCCTCGATGATGGGCACGGCCAGAAACCGCACGAAGACATCCCGGCACGCTGCCGGAAGCGTTTCGCCTTGCAGCGTCACGGGCTTGCGCGTGCGCTGCAAAGTCTCCCACAGACCCTCGTCGGCGAGAGCGGGTTCGATGCGCGCCCAAGGCATCTCGTTTTCGAGTTTTTCCTGGGAGGCGCTTTGTTCGAGCACAAACGCGCCGGTCGCTGGCTCGAAGCGCCCCATGACCCCGAACGCGCTTCGTGTCACTTCGACGGCGCTTCGCAGCACGACGGAGCTCATTACCCGCGGCGAAGGGTCGGTCATCTCCTGCAGTTGCAGCAGCGTCTCGAGACGGCGGTTCTGCAGCAGGACGGCGTCTTCGGCGCGCGCACGCCGAAACGCGGCAACGAGGATTCCGCCCACCACCTTGAGGAGGCGGATATCATCCTGGGCCCACGCCACCTTTCGCGATATGGAACTGAACCCCAGCAAACCGAAGATTTCGCCGTGCCAAAGCATGGGTACATCGAGAAGGCTCTGGACGCCGTGGGAAAGCAACGCCTCCTTTTCGCGCGCGGCGGCTTCCGGCAGCGCCCCGACTTCCTGCACGTTTACCGCGCCCTCGGAGACAATCGTGTGAGCAAACCAAGGGAAAACGCCGGGGTCCAGAGCGGTATTCTCCATCTCAAACGAGGCGATCCCGGGCGCACACCATTCATGAATCATGTCCAGCCTGGTCTTGCCCTCGGTCATCACGTAGATGTAGGCCCGGTCCGCGCCTACAAATTGCGCCATGGACCCCAACACTTCGTCCACCGTATCTCTCAGGCCGGTGCTGGTAACGCGCAAGAAACGCGAAGATGCCGCCGCAACCAATTCTTCCATCTGGACCCGGCGAAGAAGGGATTGCTCGGCGCGCCGGCGGCGCGAAATATCGTTGCCGATGGACAGAATCTCCACAAGGTTGCCATCGTCATCAAAGATTGGCCGGTTGCTCCATGACATCCAGACCCGTTCACCGTTCTTCTTGATGTTCTCGTTTTCCTGCGTAACGTACTTCTCCGGATTACGCAAAACGTCGGCCACCATGGACCGCAGATCTTTGCCGGCGGCATCCGTTTCCGGCACGATCGTGCCCACGACGGAATGTCCAACGAGTTCTTCCCACGGCCAGCCGAAAAAGCCCTGCCCGTATTCGTTCATGAACGTGATTCGGCCTTGCGGGTCCCACCGCAGAACGACGCTGTTCACACCCTGGACCAGCTGCTTGTACCGGGCGCGGCTTTCGCGCAGCGCTTGTTCCGCCTGCCTGATTTCCGAAATGTCGTGCGCAAACAGCGCCAACTGCTCGGTCTGGCCGTCCCCGCTCTCGACAGGATAGAGCGTCACATCGAAGAACACGTCGCCGCGCCGGTCTTCGAAGCGCACGGGATGCCTCGACTCGAATGCCTCCTGTATTCTGGCCATGCGCGAATCGGCCAAGGCCGGCTGGAACAAGTCCTGGAAATTCGCTCCGGTGATCTCCTCACGGTTCATACCCAATCTGCGCGCTCCGGCGTCGTTCACATCAACAATCCTGCCGTCGCGTTTCACAAGGAAGGCGGAATCCAGGGTGGCATTCATCAGCGCGCGGGAAGTCTCTTCGCTATAACGCAGCGCTTCCCGTGAAGCTTCGAGAGCTTCCAGCATGCTGTTAACCGATTCGGCCAGGCGGGCGAGTTCGTCGTTGCCGCGCAGGACTACGCGGCGGCGAGCGTCCCCGGAACCGGCAATTCCGCGGACCTCGTTTTCCAGCGAAGCAACACGGGAAAGAACGGAATACCGGAGCAGAACAATGACCACCGTCCCAAAAACAATGCTTGTGATGAGCAACGATAAAAGGAGCGTCTGGCCCGTGATGACCTTTGCGACGTGGATATCGCGCGGCAATTCGGCATACAGCGTCAGCACCGGGGCGCCCTTCATGTCTTCGATACGGGCGTACGCCGCCATCACAAGGTCATCCAGCGCTTGGGCGCAGATGCCGCCTGGCTCCTCCAGTTGCGCTCGAAGGGGTGGAGGGGTGGCCTCCCAGTCCAATGCCGTGACTTTGCGCTCGAGAAACTCGCCGCTTTGCGCGGCAAGACTGCCGTCAGCATAGCGGCCGAGAATCAGAGTGCCGCGAACAGGGCCTTCGAAATCGCTGGACACAATAGGGCGCGAAACAACCAGCATCGGGTCCTCGGGCAAATCGACAAGTCCTGAATGCGCCGATTCCGGGGAAGTGTGCCCGCGCAACTCGGGAGTCGATTCAACGGCACGAAGAAAAGCCAGCGAAACGGGTTGGGCCCGGCGTTCGAGCATGTCGTATCCGCGGGCAAAGACAACGTTCCCTTCGGGATCCAGCACAAGAATGACGTTCAGGCCCAGAGACTCAAACGCGCTGTCAACAAAGTTGGATTCCTCGAAGTCCGTATCCGGATGTTGCACATAGGCGGCCATGGCATCCCAAGCGGACAGTTGTTGAAGATGTACGTCCAGTTGCTGGAGCCGCGACAGATAGGCGCGGCGGATCATCTCGGTCTCGCGGCGGGCACGGGTCATCTCATAATCGTCGAATCCGCGCAACAAGACATACCGGGACACCAGGTACAGCCCTGCCAGAAGGCATACCAGTGTGACGCCGATAATGATAAGAGTCTTTCGCTGTAAGGTCATAGGGATTACTCGGCCTCGGCCGACAATAGTATGGCAAAAGAGCGTGGGCAGCGGGAAGTACCCCGTCTGCGGAATATTGCGCCAGCCTCCGCGTGTTCACTTCGCCCCAAATCAGGGGCTCTCTTGCGCGAACACCCGCTTACAGGCCCCTAATTCCTGGACTTCCTCCTGGGGCACTGCGTCAGGCCCTATCCCTCAATCCCGCACAGTTTCCGCCACGCGCCCATCGAGCGGGTCAGGTTTTCGCGCACGTCGCCGCCGATGCCGTACCCTTGAAGACCAATCGGCCCCTGATAGCCCGTTTCCTGAAGAATATCAAGCACTTGGCCCACATCGACCGAACCCCGGTCGAGGGTCTGGATCAGCTCGTTCCAGCTATTCCCCGGGTCAGCCCCGTTGATGGTGACCATGAACAGGTACGGCCCAGCAGCCTCGAGACGCTGGCGCAAATCTTTCCCATCGACCATAAGCCAATGGCATAGGTTAAAGGTCGCGCCAACGTTGGGACGCTGGGCCTTCTCGGCAACACGCACCGCATCTTCTACGCGTTCGACCCAGAAACCCGTGTGAGGATAAATGGCGATACGGAGCCCGTACTTCGCCGCCGTGTCCGCAAGCGACTGAACGGCTTTTACCGCATCCGCATCGCCGTCGGTGGACGATACACCGTATTTCTTGCTCAACAGGGGGGTCCAGAGGACGGTTTCGCGCCCCTCGAGCAATCTCATCGCGGGTTCCCAGGCCGCAGCGTCGAATTCGCCGGGGTCGATGCTGACGCTTTCATAAACGCCGAACAGCCGCAAGCCGTGAGCGTCCAGCGCGCGCAGCATTTCTTCAACACCGGCTACGCCGGAAACGTCTTTCCCGTCGTAGCCCAGCTGTTCGAGCATGGCGGCCTGTTTCTCGGGAGTATCGCGTTCCGCGTCCTTGGTGCCAGTGTCCATCGCGAAGAACGGAAACATGCGGACCTCCTTTCCGCCGAACGGCAGCATCCACACGTTGCGGTAGCCCACGGGGCCGTGATCGCCTTGCAGCATCAAGGGGCCAAGTGCCTTTTCGTCGCCGTAAAGACTGGCGCGCGTCGGCCCGCTAACCTCTTGGGCATCGTGAACGACTTGGCCATTATAGATAACACGCTCGAACCGCGCGTTGGCAATCTTGTTGCCGCCAGCATCAAACCGGGGCGCGCGGAAGATGACATCGAACCGCTGCCACACGCCTGGCGGGCTGGCAGCGTTCACGCGAGGCGGAACCCCTTCATAACCTTTGGGTTCGCGGCTTTCGTCCCAGCGCTGGTAGATGCCGCCGCAATCGGAGTACTGCGGCTCCGCGACGCCCCAGCTGTCGAGCACCTGGATCTCGTACCGCCCTTGAAAATAGACGCCCGAGTTCGACTCGCGCGGCACTACAAACTCGATGTGCGCCCGCACATCCCCAAATTCTTCCTTGCTGACCAGGTGCTTCGTGTTGCCCGTAGGACCGTTCAAGACGATGCCGGCGCCCGGCACCCCCGTCAGCTTCTTGGCGTCGGCGGGATCAAGCACGGCATCTCTTGCGGCAAACCACTCCCCCGTGTCGCCAGCCCACGCCGAGAAGTCCGTGCCAATGAGCCCGCGCGCTCCTTCGGGAGCCGCTTCACCCGCGCCTGACGCGTCGCTCCACGCCGTCACAAGAAGAACGGCCATAATCCCGATTGCTGTCACGAATCCTCGATCTCCCATGGCTGCATACCTCGCTTGGGCGGCTTGCGCCGCGATGCACCAACTATCCAATGGTCCAGGGCGCCCGCTTCGGCCGGTCCAGCATCAAGTTGGCCTGGACGTCGTTCACGAACCGCTCCCGGTCCGGGTCCCACCGCAACTTTCTGCCGAGGGTCATCGCGATAAGCCCGATGTGACTGATGGTAATCGAGCGGTGCCCGGTTTCCGCCGGCGCATACGTGTCCTCGCGGGTCTTTACGCAGTCCAGAAAATCCCGCTGCTCGCGCTGGGGACATGTCCGCAGCCGGATCTCGTTCGGGCCGATGGGTTCCTGCAGCAGCCGGGGCGAACTGGCCTCAATGGTGTCCCAACCGCAACAGAGCCATCCCTCGGCGCCCTCGAACCGGATGCCCGGCGTGCCGCTCCTGCACACCAGAATGACGCCGTTGGCGTATTCATAGGTGATTTCCCAGTGGGTCGGGGCGTTATAGAGCATGCCATGCGGAAACACGCCGTGCCCTTCGACGCTTACGGGACCAGTGTGCTCGGAATCATTCGCCCATTGGGCGATATCGTTGATGTGAGCGCCCCAATCGGTGAGATTGCCGCCCGAGTAGTCGAGGATCCAGCGGAAGTTCCAGTGGCACCGCGCCGGCGTGTAGTAGGCTTCCGGCGCGGGACCCAGCCACATGTCGAAATCGAATCCCTCCGGCACGGGTTCCGCGGGAGGATTGGCACCGTATCCCCCCTGGACGCTGTGACCCTTGGGAAGTTCCGTGGTGATCTTGAGAAGCTTGCCGATGCGCCCGTTACGAACCAATTCGCAGGCCAGGAGGAAATTGGATTTGGAGCGGTTCTCGCTGGCGGTCTGGAAGACCCGGCCGTACCGTTTCATCGTATCGCTCAGCACCCGGCCCTCGCGGACGGTAAGCGTCAGCGGTTTCTCACAAAAGACGTCCTTGCCGGCCTTCGCGGCCGCCACCGAGGGAATCACGTGCCAATGGTCGGGAGTCGATACCACGACGGCGTCGATGTCGTCGCGCGCAACGATCTCCCGCCAGTCCGTAGTCGTGAGGCAGCCTGAATACGCCCCCGACCGCGTGGTTTTTGCGTAATAGCGGTTCGTAGTCTCCTCGGCGCCTCTGAGCCGCTGGGAATCCACATCGCACAGGGCCACGACCTGGGCGTCCGCCTGCTGAATGAACATGGCGAGGTTGGCCTCGACGCCCTGGCTGCCCGTGCCGATGAACCCGAGCGTGATGCGGTTGCCCGGACGCACGGCACCCGCCCCGCCCCATGCCCGCGCGGACACGACAACCGGCGCGGACGCGGCGAGACACTTCAGAAAGCCGCGGCGCGTATGTGCTATTCGCGATATAGCCACAGGCGTCCTGCCCGCTCCTGACGGAGCGCCTTTCGCTCATTCTAAAACGAGACTAGACAGTGCATGATGAAGGTGAAGCCCAGCGCGTCGATATCTTCCCAGATTCGCTTCACCAACGCGGCATCGCCCTGGATGGGCGGCAGTTCGGCCAGCTTCTCCTCCCACGGAATGCACACGCCGGGGGGGCGCCTGACGGTCCGGCCCACTTGCGGCGGCGACGCGGGAGGCGAGGTCTTCTTCCACTCGGCGTTGTCGGTGGGCTCTGATACTCCGCCCTTGTACACGCCGTATTCGCGTGTAAACTCGGTCATGGCGCGCACATTCTCGACCTTGGCGTCGTTCTGAATAATGGCGCTGGCATCCATGACATACCCGCCGTCCGCGCCCACCTCGTCAATGACCTTCTTGCACCGGTCCTTCACCTGGGCCGGCGTGCCGTACGTCAGCAGATAGTTTGGAATACCCCCCGTGATGCAGAACCGGTTTCCGAGAACCTTGTGTGCCTCAAAGATGTCCGCCTTGTCGACGTGATAAACGATGCTTCCCGCGGGAAGTTCGGCGAATGCTTCGAGATGGGCGTTCCAGTCGCCCTCGGCATAGAACAAGACCTGGTGGCCGGATGCCCAGATCGCCTCGATGATGGGCTTCAGCGTGGGCCAATAGAGCGTCTCGAACTTTTCCTTCGAGATGAACGGCACGCATCCCCGGTGCATCCAGATGGTAATGGGAACATTCTTTGCGGGGTCGGAGGTTGCCAGCGCCACGCTCAGGAGATGCGGCGCGAGGGCTTCGCACGCCGCCCTGACCTTGTCAGGCCGCTCGAACAAATCCATGCTCAGCCCGACGTACCCGCGCAGTTTGTCGCCCAGAATGTCCAGGGGCGCCTTGAGAATGCCCGCAATGGCGCCAGGCATGCCGCATTCGGCCCGCATGCGTTGCCCTTGAGCCCCGAACCCCACAAAATAGTTCCACATGGCCATGCCGCCCTTGAGTAACGCCATGTTGCTGCGGAAGGTGCTCGGCTCGCCGGGTTTCACGATGTCCTTCGAGACCCGCGGCAGCCACGTGTTGAACAGGAAGCCCGTCGGGTCGGCGATCAGGGCGTCATATTCGTCGGCCCGCATGAATTCCTCGCCGTGGGGCGGTTCGAGATACTGAAACCCTGTGTCGGTGGGCACATCGATGCCGGGCGTGCCGTAGTAGCGCAACCCGATGGCCTGGCTGAGTCCCGTCCACACGTACACCATGTTGGGAACCATGGCGTCCCAGTCGAAATCGATGGCGCACTTGCACACCGCATCGAACGCCTGCTGGAAATCGTGCGTTACCTGCTGGCAGGTGTACCCGGCGTATTTCGCGGTGAACTCGGCAACAAACGGCCGGAGCGGCACGCGGTCGGGCTTCTTGTTTCGCAGGGCGGTCACGTAACGCTTGAGACGTTCCTGGTAGCGTTTCTCCATGCTCTCTGCCATCGGAATTCTCCCCTCCCTTTACGGGTTTCGCTCGAAACGCGCTACTCGGTGCGCGCCATGTGTTCCCGCTCGGCAGGACGCTCATCGCGGTTGATGTAGTTCGGCCACAACGGGCAGTTCAGATCGATCCAGACCTTGATCCGGTGCATTTCATCGCGGGTGAGTTCAACGTGGTGATGGCCCTTGTTGAGCACCTCCCAGAGCCGGCTTTTCAGGGTCCCCAGGCTCAAAGGTCCGGCTTTCTCGCAGCCGCCGTCGTTCCAGCGCATATCGGCGTAATGGACAAGCCCCCGCTCGACCAGGGTACGGAACGATCTCGGCACCTTGTCGCCGTCAAGTTCGCCCCGCAGGTCAAGACCATCTTTGCGGCCGGCGTCGTGGCAACGCACACACTTCGCGTCCAGCACAGGCTGAACAACTTCCTCATACGAGAACGGCTTGCCGTCCCATTCCGCAACCTCCAGTTCGACGGGCCCCCTGGCTTTCATGCGGGCGCCGTTGCGCGGGGCCTGCTGCCGCGACTCGTGACAGCCGATGCAACTGCGCCTCTCGCCGGGCTGCAACTGTACCACGCTGCGCATCCGCTGGAGCTCATTCAAATCCTCGTCCAACGCCTGAAAATACAACGTCCTGCCTGCCGGCGCCTTGAAATGAGCCGACCCGTCGGCTTCAACCGGAACGATGCCGTGCGGCGCTTTGGCCACATAGGTCGGCCAGCCGTAGGGGCCGCTCACCTTGTGGGTCGGCGTCGCATACCAGTCCATGAATTCAACATGGTCGTTCTGGTATGCGCCGTCAGGCAACTGGCGGAGATTGGAACGCACTTCTTCCACGACGCGTATATACTTCACCTGTCCGCGCTCGACAGGCGGCGAAATCCCGGCATAGACGTCCTGCAGCACGAATTCGCCCGTCCCCTCCTTCGTTTCCGAGACGTTCGCGAGCACGGGTGGCGTCGGCCGGGGTTTCAGGATGGTCGGGCACATTGACGAGATCGCTTCATCGGCATACAGCACCTCGCGGTTGCCGTACCGGTCGATGATGAACAGCTGGAAACTGTCGCGGGGGGCATGCGAGCACAGGAAATAGTCGTGCGAGAGCGGGACCGGATCGCGGAAGCATTCCTCGGGGGGCCACATCCCCGGACGCGGCACTTCGGGTGTAAGGGTGGTGATGGCCTTTTCGTTGAACCGCCCCTTGTCCGTATCAACCAACGCGATGGGGCCGTTCAAGTCGCCAAAGTGGCTGATCAAGGTGCACACGAATTCGTTAGTGCCGGGCACTTCGCGTCCATTAGCGTATCCATTGGGCTGGATGATGTCATTACCAAAGATCAACTCGGGGTTCGAGCCATCCGGGCGTATGCCCCACAGTGTGTGCCCGAAATCAGCCCCTTTGTCCTGGTATTCGGAGCGGGTCCACACAATCCGCCCATCATTCATGACCGATGGCGCCCATTCACTCAGATTGGCAAACGACAACGGCTGAATATCGCTTCCGTCCGGCCGCATGCGGAAAAGCACAAAGGCCTGGGGCCGCCAACACAGGTAGCGCATTTTGCACCGGGTCGAGATCATCGCCAGGTCGCCGTCAGGCAGCGGGCATGGCCAGAAATCGTGGAACGGACCGTCCGTAAGCTGTTTGAGCCCGCTTCCGTCAGGATTCATGCCTATGACGTGGAAATACCCGTCCTCCGAGGGCCGGTAGGCGAAATAGATCTTGTTCAGCGCGAAATCGGCCATGGGGTCGCGCGAAATGCCTTCCCCCGAATCGAACAGTGTGGTTACGGCCGCGTTTTCGGGCGCGAGCCGGCCGTCCCGGCGCGGCACATCCAAGACGCAGACGCCGCCGCCGCCGCGGAACGGCGCATCCAGCAGCACGCTGTAGTTGTGGGAGGGCATGTAAGGCTGCCGTTTCACAAACAGCACGCGCTCCGCCCCTGCGATATCCGGATCACGAAGAAACAGCTCCCGTTTCACGACACGGGCGGCGAAGAACGTTTCCCGTTCGAGGGCGCGGTCCGGGGCTTGGCCCGCCATGAGACTCCGCTGCGTTTCGAAGTCCGCAAGCGCCGCGCGTTCCCGGGATACGTCAAGCCCCTCTTTCGCCAGACGGCTGGTCATCTCGCGCATGAGCTCGAGCGTACGCCTCAGAGGCTCGTACCGGAACAGGTGCAGCTCGTATGTGTTCAACCCGTCATTGAGCGACACCGCGCATTCCGGTCCGAGCGGGCCGCCGGTCGCCGCGAGCGTGAACTCGCGGGACTCGCCGGGCTGGAGAATGGTCTCGCCCTCCGCGTTCAGGTTGCCCCGGAGCGCCACAGGCCCTTCCGCGCCGTGAGCAGCGGCGCGCACCTTGAACACCCCGTCGATACACGGCCCTTCCTGCGCAATGGCCAGCGGCGCGCTTAGAAAATGAACCGGCCGGCCCTGGGCGCTCGTGTGTTTCCCGCGCAACCCCAGTCCAACGCGCAATCCCGCGTCCCTTAGGCCCGGCAGAAGCTCCAACGGTATGGCCGCCTCGAAGACCGCATAGTCCGCGTCATGAGCAGCCTCAATCGCAATGGTTTGTGCGAGAACAGCACGGTTGCCGTCTTCCTTATACAGGTTGAACGCGAGCGTTCCATCGTCAGACAGCGCGAGGATTCCGGCGGCTTGCCAATCCAGAGTCGACACAACGGCGAGATGCGCGCTGAGGACGCGGTCCATCTCGAACGCCAAGTACAAGGAATTCGCGCAGATGCCCGCACGCACGGCATGGGTTACCAGAGGACCGGCCTCCCAATCGTAAGGATAGGCTACGCGCGCCTCGCCCCGCGACGCCCAGCGCCAGCACTCGTCGTTCAATGAGCCGTCAATCGTTGGCGGACACGGCATGACCGGCAGGGGAAGCTGGTCATCGCCCGCGTGATGCGGGTATTCCTTTACGCGGCCATTGTACGGCACCAGGTTCGGGTTGAGATCCGCACGTCCGTAAGCCTTCAGCCACGCATGTTCCTCGCCGAGGAACGCGTAACGCAGGGCATCGTCGTCTACGCCGCCGGGGCGGGATTGCGGCCCTTCGGGCTTTTCTGGCTGAGCCTCGATGGGCCCGATTTCGGCCAGGGTAATCGCGGTCTCGCGCCCGTATATCTCAATTTCGTCGATGCGCGCGTTGCCGTTTTCACCTTTGTCGAGCGCAATTCGCACCCACCGCGCACGGACGGGCGCGAACCGGAACACCGTGCGCCCGTGCACTGCCTTGCCGGAGTCATGCGTGTAGACGGCATTCCACGAAGGGGCATCGCTGTCCGGGGCGTAGTCGACCGCCGTGAGGATACGGAAACCGGTGGCCGCACGGTCCGAATATTGTCCCGACGAATCGTTTCCGAGGGCCACCTCGTATATCCAGTACGCGGCCCCGAGATCGACCTCGGCCCAGGAGGGTTCGCCGTCGCTGATCCAACTGTGCTCGTTTCCCGCAAGGCCGTCGTTCAAGTGCGGGATCCGGTGCTGCTCGTATCCCTCGAGCAAAGACGAAGCGTTCGCCTCAGCTCCGCCCCCGAGCGCCAGGTTGACGAAACCCTCTTTGTTGGCTCGGGCCACATCCAGGCTGCTCGGAGCCGCCGCAAGCGCCGCTTCGCCCGTAATGACAGCTGGGGCGGGCGGCGGGGCCGGGAACGCCGGCGCCGCCCCGGCCCGGCTTGCTCGCAATGTTACCTCCCCCGCCGTGGCCTCGATTTTGCGAACCCTGCGCCAGGTCTGACCGTCGAGCGAGAGCTGTACCTCGAACACCGTCGGCACCCGGTCTCCGAAGGACCGGCTACGGTCACGCGAAATAACAACTCGGGCCACCTCGCACGGCTCTGAAAAGGCAATCTGAGCCCACTCCGGTCCGCTCGTGGCGGGGATCCAGCTATAGTCGTTGCCGTAACGGCCGTCGTTGAGATGAGCAACCGCGTGCTGCGCGTATCCGGGCAGGCAGGAAGAGGCGGACGCCTTCGCGCCGTCCTTCTCGAGCGCCAGGTTCCGCGCGCCGTCACGGCCGTACACTTCGAGCTCGTCGATACACGCCTCGTTTCCGGAATTGGCCGCCGAGACCAGCACCCGCACATACGCCGCCGGTTGGGGTTCGAAATCGACGGGATAGGGTTTGTCAGAATAAATGACCGGGGTCTCTCCCCATACCCCGGAACCCGCAATAAGAATTACGAGCGCCACGGCGATCGCGAACCGATATTTCCTCCAACGGCGGAGCGGCCGGTAACGTGTCTTCATATGCCCTTCTCCGATAACGCGCGTTCTGGCAGCATTTCTGCATCTATGGTAGGCGCAAACGGCACCGGGTGTCCACCATGGCCCGCATCGCAGACATCGGGGTACGGCATGGGCAATGGTTGCTGCACACGTCGCGGAGGGTAATGCCACATGCTCGCCATTGAATAGCCCCCGGAGCACACCCGCGTGCAGAGAAAACCTGCCACGCGCCAAAGTGCCGCAGGCACGCCCGTATTTTGCCTTTGCTGAATCGATTTGTCACAATTGGGGGCAAACCGCATGAGACAGGGAGAACTACCATGAGATCGTTTCGCGACTATGCGCTGGTGATTGTTACGGTGGCGTCGGTGGTGTTTGTGGGCGCGGCGCAGGGGCAGGACGCCGAGTTCCGCATCGGCATGATTGGCCTCGACACGTCCCACGTAATCGCGTTTACCAAGACGTTCAACGACCCCAACGCGCCGGACCACGTGCCGGGGTTCAAGGTCGTGGCGGCGTTCAAAGGCGGCAGCAGCGACATCGAATCGAGCTACAGCCGCGTCGAAGGGTACACGCAGCAGCTGCGCGATGAGTTCGGGGTGAAGATCGTCGATACCATCGAGGAATTGTGCACCCTCGTGGACGGGATCATGCTCGAGAGCGTAGACGGACGCCCCCACCTCGAACAGGCGCGGCCGGTATTCAAAGCGGGCCTTCCCCTGTTCATTGACAAGCCCGTTGCCGGCTCGCTGGCCGACGCCATCGAGATATTCCGGCTCTCAAAGGAACACAACGTGCCGTGCTGGAGCTCTTCCTCATACCGGTACTACCCCGGCCTGGTCGAGATGATGCAGAAGGATTTCGGCGAACTCCGGGGCGCGATCTCCTACGGCCCCGCATCCATTGAGGAACACCATCCCGACCTCTTCTGGTACGGCGTGCATGCTACCGAGGCGCTGTTCACCGTGATGGGCCCGGGCGTACAGACCGTCGTCCGCACCCATACCGACAACACCGACGTGGTCACGGGCGTGTGGGAAGGCGGCAAGGTGGGAACCCTTCGCGGCCTTCGCGAACAGGCTGCCCCGAACCAGGTGATCATATTCGGCACGAAAGAGGTCTTGCTCCAGGGCTCCGGAGGAGGATACGGACCGATGCTCGTGGAGATAGCCAAGTTCTTCAAGACGCGCGAAGTCCCCGTTTCCCCGCGGGAGACCATTGAAATCTTCGCGTTCATGGAAGCCGCTGACGAGAGCAAGCGCCAGGGAGGCGTGCCGGTCAGCGTCGCCGAGGTCCTCGAAAAAGCCTCCGGCGGCAAGCCACTCCCCTACGAAGTACCCGCGAAAGAGGGGTCCTGACCACCCACTCAAAGGCTGGCCCAAAGACTCACGCGAGCCCGCCTGTTCCAAAGGGCGGCGCAAGAGCTCGGTTCGCCGAAGAGCGGTCTCTGCCTGCCAGCGCCCGGGTGTGGCTCTCACTACCCGAAGGGGGGCCAGCGGGACCCATGAGACACATATAGGCCCCACGGGCCGTATAGGTCCCGTGAAACTACAAAGAAGTTGGAGCGCTTCGTCAAGAACGCCCTGCTCGTCGCAGCCAGCGGATCCCGAATCCCTTCTTCTTTAGTCCATCGAGCAGCACCGCGCCAAGGATAACAAAGCCGAGGACAACGTTCTGGGTGTAGCTTTCGACGTTGGTCAGGTTCATGCCGTTTTGGATGACCGCAATGATGAAGGCGCCGATGAGGGTCCCCGGGATGCGTCCCTGACCGCCCGAGAGACTTGTTCCGCCCACAACCACCGACGCGACGATGTAGAGTTCGTACATCGGAGCATAGGTCCCGGCGCCGCCCTGCAACTGCGAGGCCATCACGACGCCGCCTACGCCCGCAAGAGCGCCCGTGACCGTGTAGACGAACATGAGAACGCGCCGGTTGGGGATGCCCGAGAGCCGGGCGGATTCCGGATTGCCGCCCACGGCGTAGATGTGCCTCCCGAGCCGTGTCCCGCTCATGAGAATCCATGCCAGCGCGTAAATCACGAGCATGAGCACCACGGCGGCCGGGATGCCGAACCCGGCGCTGCCGCGGCCCAGCCACGTGAACCGGCCGGGAAACGCATAGATCGGCCGCCCTTCCGAGATGATGTACGCAAACCCCCGCGCCACGAGCATGATGGCGAGCGTGGCGATAAAGGGCGGCAGGTCGAACCGGGTGATCATCAGCCCCGAGAAGGACCCGAAACACGCGCAGGCCGCGATGCCGCCCAGCGAACACGCGATCAGTGCGGCGGTCGAAGCGTCCACGCCCCCCTTGTGCTTGACCAGCCACGCCGTGACGACGGTAGATAGCGCGATCAGGCTCCCCACCGAAAGATCGATGCCCCCGGTAATAATCACCATGGTCATGCCTACGGCGACGATCGCCATTACCGTGATCTGGTTCGCAACGTTCAGCAGGTTGTCGGTCTTTAGAAACGTCGGCCAGATGTAGCTCGGCGGAGGCATAAGGGGCACGCTCTCAAGACCCGGAAGATTGTCTTTGATGCGGGCTATCGTGGCATACGACTCGCTCGTAGTGAATATGAGCGTTGGCTTGTGCCCTCCCGACAGCAGTTCTTCGAAGACGGCGCGAACGTCTCGGGGACTCCCCGAGGCTATTGTGCTATCGATATTTCGGGCTTCAAGCAGGGCGGCCAGTCTCTGCACAAAGGCGGCGTCGGTATCCGAATCGCCCGCCGCGACTGCTACCGGCCCCTCCATCGTGCCCTCGAGCCGCGAGGCGATGGCCTCGGCCGCTTCCACACCTTCTGGATACACTTCGTTGAGTGTCGCAAAGGAAAAGTACGCGCAAAGCAACAGGAGAATAAACAACATCCCATAGTTCGAGAAGAAGCGCGACCATGTGTCCTTGGATAAAGGCACCGTATCCCCCTAATCGCGACTGTCTTGTTTCATGTTGCGGCCGGCTCGACCCTCGTAGACTGGTCTATTGCCCGGGACTCTCCTTCGTGAACAGGGCGCATGGGATAAGGATCTCGTCCGGAATCTCTTCGCCCCCCATGTACTTGGCGATCACCTCGATGGTTTTCCGGCCAATCTGGTCCGGTTTCTGGATGACGTCGGCATAGATCTTCCCGGCCTTGATGGCTTGACGGGCCTCTGGAACGGCGTCGAATCCCACAATTTTGACCCCGCCCTGTCTACCCGCCTTCTCGACGGCAGCCAGGGCGCCAAGGGCCGAGTCGTCGTTGATCCCGAAGATGCCGTCGAGGTCAGCGTGCGCCTGAAGAATGTCCTCGGCGGCCTTGAATGCCTTGTCCTTCACGCCGCCCCCCGGCAGGGCGGTGACGATCTCTACCTCGGGAGTCTTGGCCAGCTCTTCCCGAAATCCCTGGGTGCGCATCAGGACCGACTCCACCTCGGGATTGTCGATGATAGCCACTTGCCCGGAACCGCCGATGGCCTCGCGCAACGCCCGTGCGGCCAGACGGCCCCCTTCGAGATTATCCGTGGCCACGTGGCACTTTACGTCCACGCCTGCGGCCAGACATTTGATATCCGCCGAGAATACGGGAATCCCAGCATCGTTGGCGGCCTTCACAGAGGTGCCAATGGACGTTGAATCCGCAGGGCACACGATAATGGCGTCGACTTTCCGAACGATGAAATCGGCGATTTGATCTTTCTGCCGGGCGACGTCGAATTCGCCCGTCGACACGAGCAGCTGGAAACCCTGCGCTTGGGCTTCCGCCAGCATCGCGGCCTCAAGATCTTGATAAAACGGATGCGTGCGCGTGAGCAACGCAACGCCGACCGTCGCTTTGCCCGCGGCGGGTTGCGCCGCTGCCGGACTCTCCGAGCCTGGCGACGCAGTATCCCCGCCTCCGCAGCCCGCGAGAACAGCCCCCAAAAGCACAACCGCAACCGTCACGATCGAGAGGTACTTCATTGCGTTCCTTCCCGCGGTGATGGCGCATGACCAAGATGCATGCGCCTGTGTACGCCCAACCATTCGTCTTAATGGTTCTGCAAGACAGGCATTCTACTCGAGGAATCGGGCCCTGGCAACAACGCGCCGCTATCCCGACCGTGAAATCCGGCCACGTAGAAGGTCCGGCCCCTTTGACACCAGCCGTAGGGCAGTTGACAGTCCCAACGTGTCAGCGTAAGGTACTAATTAGACATGTACTTACCGCAGGAGGCCTGTGTGAGGGTCTGGGGTCCGTCCAGAGAAACGCGTCTGTTCGAGGGGGCGTATCATGAGTATCCGGAGCATCTTACCTTTCTATACATTCACTCTTGCTATCGTGCTGGTTCCTTTTGGTCTCGCCGGGTGTCCGGGTTCTAACAACAACGGTCCGGGGGATGACCGCGTGACAGTCCCGAATGTTGTCGGCATGACACTCACCGGCGCGGAAACGGCAATCACAGACGCGGGCCTGATTGTCGGCATCGTTACGAGGATGTACAGCGATGCTGTCCCGGCGGGTGAGGTCATGAACCAGAATCCCCCGGCCGGAAGACAAGTAAGCGGGGGCAGCGGCGTGGCATTGGTGGTGTCCCAAGACGCCGCGTCCCCGACCGTACCCGACCTGCAGGGTATGACGCGGGCGGAAGCGGAAGACGCGATCTTCGACGCGGGACTCACGGTC
>Ga0116185_1001663_pt1 | contig 21858 bp, 24 predicted proteins | sample AD_JPNNA7_MetaG_FD_89754 | JGI IMG/M metagenome (GOLD analysis project Ga0116185, IMG submission 89754) | Active sludge microbial communities of municipal wastewater-treating anaerobic digesters from Japan - AD_JPNNA7_MetaG | ecosystem: Engineered > Bioreactor > Anaerobic > Digestate | place...
ATAACGGGGGAGCGGGAGAAAAGGAGTAAAAATTAAAGGATGAGACCCTCACGGCTTCAGACTACGAAGCCTCAGGGTGACGGCTGCGTTGTCAAAGGATGAGACCCTCACCCCCTCAGCTCTAAACAAACTTTTCAAGGCTATCTTTGAGCATTTAAATTATTCTTTCTCCCTTTGGCGGAGAGGGTGGGATTCGAACCCACGAGACAGTTCAGCACTGCCTACTCGATTTCGAGTCGAGCGCCTTCGACCAACTCGGCCACCTCTCCAATTTCTCTTTTCATCTTAAAATATTTCTGGAGAATTTGGCTACAACGTTCTTCATAAATTCCACTATATACCTCAACGCAATGATTAAACAGCTTTTCGCTAAAAAGGTTGAGAACGCTTCCGGCAACACCAGTTTTGGGATCTTTAGCTCCATAAAATAACTTCCCAATCCGAGCCTGGATAATGGCACCAGCACACATCAAACATGGTTCCAAGGTGACATAGAGGTCACAGCCGTCTAATCTCCAACTTCCTAAAACCCGTGAAGCCTCATGAATAGCTTCAATTTCGGCATGAGAAATAATTTCTTGCTTTTGTTCACGACGATTATGGCCAACTCCAATTATTTGATTTCCTTTTAGAATACAAGCTCCGACTGGAACCTCATCCTCATCAAAAGCTCGCTGCGCTTCTTCAAGAGCAATTTTCATTCCATCAATCATAACGTTTAAAAACCCCACTATAAATAACTAACGGTATCTTATCAATTTTTAAAAAGAAAATACAGCCTTACTCCTCATTTGCTCATTAAACCCTTTTTATGTTATAAATAAATACAGTTTTTTTCAATAGACAGTTCTATATGATAATCTGATTCATAATTTGGTCAACTTTTTAAAAAGGAGGTGAGGAGTATAAAAAAAATCCTCGTTGCTATCAGTAATAAGATATTTGAAGAAAGAGAAAAGAGTTTTTATGCCAATAGGCTCGATTTACAAGGAAAATCCGTTTCCATGGTCATTGAAGCTTTGACCCAAATTGGGTGGGAATGTCACCAACTCAATGTCGATATCCCTCTTCCCGAATTAGTTCTTTCTATCTCTAATCAAAATACCGATTTTGTTTATAATCTTGCAGTTTGTTCAGCAGGAGTTTATGATCAAGCCTTCCTGCCTTCATTATTGGATGCCCTGAATATTCCCTATCTTGGTTCGAATTCAACTATTCATTCCTTATGCTTGGATCGGGTACTTACCAAGCTTTCTCTGAGGGGAATCGGTATTCCAACTATTTCATCTATTCAATGGTCACCCGGTGACTCCTTACCTGAAAACTTAGATTTTCCCTATATTATAAAATCTCGCTTTCGTAGTTATTGTCAAAGAGTATCACCCGACTCAATTGTGAATGATTATGATAGCTTATTCATAAAAGCTGAACAAATTTATAACCAAACTGGCGAAAAAGTATTGATCGAAAAATTTGTTGAAGGTCGTGAGATGATAATCGGCCTCTGGGGAAACGGGAATAACCCCGAGGTTCTTCCAATAATGGAATTAAATCTTACTCGAGAAAAACTCATTTATGATGCGGAAATTGAAAGCAAAAAAGGTTATGTTGAAGATATATCTTGCCCAGCCAAATTAAGTGACGAACATAAAACAATGTTAGAAAATATGGCAATAAAAATTTTCCGTGAATTAAACCTAAAAGATTTTGCTACTTTTCATCTCATTTTTGATCAAAAAGAAAATTTGCCTCTCTTTTTTGAAATAAATGCTCTTCCGTTACTCCATTATAAACATAGTGCTTTCCCTGAAATGTGTTCTCATCAAGGCATTGATTACTATTCAATGGTTCAAAAGCTTCTTCAGATAGCCTTGGAAAGGGTAAAACAAGGACATGACTAACACAACTCACTATGCAGTGTTGGGAGCTGGTCATGGTGGACAAGCTTTAGCTGGATATCTCTCTTTAAAAGGTTTTAAAGTTAACCTCTATAACCGTACCCCCGATCGATTGAATTCTATAAAACTAATGGGTGGTATCCAAGTTGAGGGAGAAATTCAGGGATTCGCATCATTAAATCTTGTCACTTCCAGTATCGAAGAAGCAGTTAAAGATGTTGAAATTATTATGGTGGTCGTTCCCGCAAACGGTCAGCGTTTTATGGCAGAAAATCTCGTACCCTTCCTTAAAGATGGCCAAATTATTGTTTTAAATCCCGGTCGAACTGGTGGAGCTTTGGAATTTAGGCAAATATTTAAAGAACGAAATGTCACCGCCCAGGTTATAATATCCGAAGCTCAAACCTTTCTCTTTGCCAGTCGGATCAATGGTCCAGCCCAAGTAAAAATTTTTCGGATTAAAAACAGCATACCCGTAGCTGCTATTCCAGCTTATAAAACTATTGAAGTAGTTACTGCTCTTCGCAAAGCACTCCCTCAATTCGTTCCTGAGGATAATGTCCTCAAAACCAGCTTTAACAATATCGGGGCTGTTTTTCATCCTACTTTGACCATCCTAAACGCCGCTCGTATTGAAAATACCCATGGTGAGTTTGACTATTATATCGATGGCATCACTCCATCAGTCGCCTTAATTCTTGAGGCAGTCGACAATGAACGGGTTAAAGTTGCAGAAGCTCTGGGTATTCGGGCAATCACAGCTCGAGAATGGTTATATTCAGCTTATGATGCTTACGGAAGAAACCTCTATGAAGCGATGCAAAACAATCCTGGTTATCGAGGAATTCAAGCTCCCTATACTATTTATACCCGTTATATCACTGAGGATGTTCCAATGAGCTTGGTCCCAATCTCATCCTTTGGAAAAATGTTACAAATCCCAACTCCAACTATCGATTGTATGATCCACTTAGCAAATATCCTTCACAATCGGGATTATTTTGCTGAAGGAAGAACCATAGAAAAACTTGGTTTAGCTGGACTCAGTGTGAAAGAAATACGGGAAATGGTCGTTGTTGAAACCAACTCAGGTTAATTAATTGGAGGCCAAACCATGGTTGAAGAGAAAGTAATTATTGGTGCTTCTTTGGGAAACTGCGTTCACGTTGCCGGTGTTTACCGGTTTCTTTGTTTAGCCGAAGAATACCAATATACAACTCACTTCTTGGGACCAGCAATTTCAATCAACCAACTTATTAAATGTATAAAAGAAATAAAACCTCAACGGGTTATCGTTGGTTATCGTTTAAGTGAAGATTCAGCCCGAACCCTCTTTACCGAATTACGCTGTCAATTAGAAGAAAACCATCTTCTTGACAAAATTATTTTTATTATTAGTTGTACTCCAATCTTACAACCTATTGCCCAGAGTGTCGGTATTTTTAAATATATTTTCAGTGGTAAAGAAAGCTTTGATGAAATTCTTGAAAGCCTTCTTCCAACTAACCAAAATATCACCCCGGATAAAAAATATCCCTCGACTCTACCGGAAAGAATCTCATCAAAAAAACCTTTTCCTCTCCTTCGACATCATTTTGGAAGACCAAGTGTTGAAGAAACCATTAATGGTATCAAGCAAATCAGCCAATCAAAAGCTATTGATGTTATTTCTTTAGGCCCGGATCAAAACGCTCAAGAATTCTTTTTTGAACCGGAAAAGATGAAGCATGACGAAAGTGGAGCTGGTGGTGTTCCCCTAAGAAATCGTAAAGACCTGGAAAGAATCTTTGCCGCCTCTCGAGTTGGCAATTATCCGCTCCTACGTTGCTATAGTGGGACTAATCATTTGGAAGATTGGGCTCAACTATTATATGAAACTATACATATCGCTTGGGGTGCAGTACCCTTAACCTGGTACAGCCAACTTGATAGCCGCTCTCAACGCCCGGTAGAAACCGCTATTATTGAAAATCAAAAAGCCATGCAAAGATATGCTTTTCTTGGTATTCCTTTGGAAGTCAATGAATCCCATCAGTGGAGCCTACGAGATGCACCCGATAGTGTTGCCTGTGCCGCTTTTTTCTTAGCTGCTTACAATGCAAAAAAAGCTGGGGCAAAACACTATATTGCCCAATATATGCTCAATACCCCCAATGGCATTTCACCGCGGGCTGATTTGGCTAAAATGTTTGCAAAAAAAGAATTAATAGCCCCCCTCCAAGATAAAAATTTTACCATTTATACCCAAACCCGTGGAGGCTTAGCCCATTTCTCTACCAATATGAATATTGCCAAAGGTCAATTAGGAGCATCCACTGCGTTAGGTTTGGTTCTCAAACCTGATATAATCCATGTAGTTGGTTATAGTGAGGCTGATCACCTTATTTATCCAAACGAGGTCATTGAAAGTGCTGAAATTGTTCAAGGTGTAATAAAGGATTTACTTTTCGATTTTCCCAATTGGGAAAAGGATCAATTGATCCAAGAAGAAAAAGAGCGTTTGATAGATGAAGCAAAAATTCTTCTTAAGGCTATTAAAAACCTTCACCAGAGCCAAGACGGTGATGATCCCTGGGTTTCTCCTTCTACTCTTGCTCGTGCCATCAAAGAAGGTATTTTGGATGCACCTCATCTATTAGGAAACTCTGAAGCCTGTGGTCGAGTTCGAACTCGAATTATCAAAGGAATCTTAAGAGTGGTTAATGAAAGCGGAGAAATCATTAAAGAAAAAGAGCGCCTTAAAAATTATCTATAATACCAATTTGTTAAAAAGAGTGAGAGAGAAACTATTAGAAACTGGCTTCTCTCTCGATGAAAAAAAATAGAATTTAACCAATTAGTGAAGTTTACGTTTATTTTCTTGGTGTTTTTTGAGATCAGTAAGTCTATCCTGGCTTTGTTTAAGAAACTTGTTCAGTTTTTGTTCAAACATAGCTTTACTTTTCTCTAATTTCTCTAAGTACTCTTCGTCCTCATTCAGCCGTTTTATCGAGAGGTCAATTTTACCATCATCAGAAATGTGAATAACCTTGGCTTTTACTTTATCATTCACCTTAAGAAAATCATTCACATCCTTAACAAATTGATTTGATATCTCCGAAATATGGATGAGTCCTTTTTTCCCATCCTCTAATTCAATAAACGCCCCGAATTTAGTGATGCCAACTACCGAACCTTCAACAATATCATTCACCTCAATCATGGGGTGACTCATTATCCTCCTTTGTATCATTTTTCGTAATTTATACCCTAAAAATATAGCATTGAATAAAAAATGACGTCATCCTGAGCCCTCGTTTTTTGAGGCCGTGAGGATCTCATCTTTTATCCTTTTTCTCCCCCTCACCCATTCGCCCCCTCTGTCTTTTCCATCCTCATCTGATGCCACACCAATAGTATGGATATCTACCCAAAAAACAGTACCTCACGCTTCTCTACATACGGTATAAAAGTAAATTTTAAAGAATGTTTAAAATCTTTCAAAGGAAAAGCGAAAATATTATACAAATGAGTGATGGAGGGTGTCAAGGATTTTCTGAGGGAACAACCTTAATCAATACTTCACCCGGCTTGGCAAGGTTTAATTTTTCCCTGGCTAATTTTTCAATATACCAATCTTGATTTAAATTTTGCTTTTCACTGTTCAAATGTTCAATACTTTCATAAAGCCGCTTTTCTTCGTGGGTAAGATAAGCCTCTTCGGTAAGCAGATTATAATAATCAATCAACTTCCCAGTAAAACCAAAACACCAAGACAAAAGAATCAAAGCAAAAATAATTGAAAAAAGTATCTTCCTCCAATTAAATGCAATTTTATGGGAAACATCAGGTTCGGTTTTTCCATCATAATAATAGGAAGATACCATCTTCTTAGTCCACCAAAACCTTAATGAGTTCTTTACCCTAAGGATTTTACCTCAATTATTCTGAGGCAAAATCCTTAGGGAAGGTCAATTTTATAAGTTAATACCCTTTAACTTTAAAAACATCCCGCCCATTAAACACCGCAGCTTCTTCTAACTCTTCTTCGATTCTAAGCAATTGGTTATACTTGGCAATTCTTTCCGAACGACACAATGAGCCAGTTTTAATTTGACCGGTGTTACAAGCCACCACTAAATCCGATATGGTCGTGTCCTCGGTTTCGCCAGATCGATGGGATACGACTGCAGTATAACCAGCTTTTTTTGCCACTTCGATAGTTTCTAAGGTTTCGCTGAGGGTACCAATTTGATTGAGCTTGATGAGTATGGAGTTACAGCATTTTTCTTTAATGCCCTTTATCAAGCGTTCTTTATTGGTTACAAAAAGATCATCACCAACTAACTGGATCTTATCACCCATTGCAAAGGTCATTTTTTTCCAACCTTCCCAATCATCTTCGGCTAATCCATCTTCAATAGATATGATTGGGTATTTTTCCACCAACTCTTGATAAAATTCTATCATCTCATCGATATTCCGACGAGCACCTTCTCTTTCAAAAACATAAATACCGTCTTTGTATAATTCAGATGCTGCCGAATCTAAAGCCAAAAAGACATCTTTACCTGGTTCATACCCCGCTAATTGGATAGCTTCGATGATAACTTCCAAAGCCTCATCGGAAGAATGAAGGTTTGGAGCAAAACCTCCTTCATCTCCAACGCCGACGGAATACCCTCTTCTTTTTAAAACTTTTGCTAAGTGATGAAATACTTCAGTTCCAGCTCGCAAAGCATCCTTAAATGCTTTTAACCCACAAGGAGCAATCATAAACTCCTGGATATCAACGCCACTGTCGGCATGCTTCCCACCATTTAAGATATTCATCAAAGGAACTGGTAACTCGCAAGCATTAGCACCGCCAATGTACCGATAAAGTGGAAGACCAGCATATTCAGCTGCAGCTTTCGCAATCGCTAAGGAAACACCAAGGATCGCATTGGCTCCTAATTTTCCTTTATTGTGAGTACCATCCAGATCTATTAAGACTTTATCAATCTTGGCTTGATCAAGAGCATCGAGACCAATAATTTCCGGAGCAATAATTTCGTTCACATTTTCTACTGCTTTGGTTACTCCTTTGCCAAGATATCGGTTTTTATCACCATCACGGAGTTCAACTGCTTCAAAAGTCCCAGTTGATGCTCCCGAAGGAACAGCAGCCCGACCAAAAGCACCCGATGCTAAAGTCACTTCTGCCTCTACTGTAGGATTTCCGCGGGAATCAAGAATTTCTCGAGCATGAACATCAAAAATTGTACTCATGAGTTTATCATCTCCTTTAAAAAGTCAACTTAAGATCAATGAACTTAACCACTGCAATAGTTTCCCTAAAAACTACAGTATGGTTGAAGGAATGCCTCCCACACCTATAGTTGTCTTACTCCGTTTCCAGTTTTTTTTGTTCAATTACTGAAAAAAGGTCATCAGAATATTGATTGTTAACCGGTATTTGTAAAACCTTTACCCGAAGCATCATAACCGGAGAAACAATCTTAATTTCATCTCCAACTTTAACCATTGATGATGACTTGGCTAAGTGATTATTTAAATAAACCCGGTTATTTTTGCAAGCAACCTGAGCTTGAGTTCGTCTTTTAATCAACTTGGAAACTTTTAAATATTTATCCAGTCTCATCAGTTTCCCAAGGGAGAATCGATTCTTCTGGTAGTTCTGGAAAACACGAGTATTCCACGCCTTTACCCAAAACCACTAGTTTAACCAATGATAATACTTGTTTGGTCTTTAAAAAATTCTCCAGTTGGAAAAGTACTTGTTCATTGGGAAAATGATCGGCAACCACCAATACTCTTTTATCCCTTAACTCACCACAATTGTCCCAATTGACTATTAAATGGTCATTCTGATATCGGATGGAAAGGGTCCTGATTTCTCTTGGAAAAAAATTATTCAATATGCCGCACACAATCGAACCGGCTGAATTTACCGCCAAATAAATATCAGGATTCCACCCTTTTACCAATGGCAATAATACTTTGATTCGATTAAATAGATCTCCAAAATCTATTGGTTGTTTTGGATAAGTTTTATTTCTTGTTTCGCTTTGTTCCATAACTCATCCATCTCCTCTAAAGAGAGGTTTTCAATTTTTTTCCCTTGTTTTTTTATTTCGTTCTCCATATAATGGAAGCGTTGGGCAAAGCGTTGGGAAGCTTTTTGAAGAGCATCCTCCGGTTGAAGTTGAAGATGCCGGGAGAGATTAACTAATGCAAATACCAAATCCCCCCATTCCTCTTCGATTGATTCTTGATCATGACTTTTCCAGGCTTCTTCAAATTCATTCTGTTCCTCAATTACCTTTCTCCAAACCTCATTGGCATTTGGCCAATCGAACCCTACCCGAGCAACCCGGCTTTGAATGACTTGAGCCCGGAGTAAGGCTGGTAAACTTGGAGGTATGGATGAAAGCATGCTCTCTCTTTCCTTCTCGCCTTCTTTAATGGTTTCCCAATTTAACAAAACTTCATCCACGTTTTGAACCTGAATATCTCCAAATACATGAGGATGTCTCTTCTTCATTTTAAAAATGAGCTGTTTTAAAACGTCAACAATATTAAAAGAACCCTGTTCTATTCCAATTTGTGCTTGAAAAACAATATGAAGCAACATATCTCCCAACTCTTCTCTTAAATCAGCTTCGTTCTTTCGATCAATTGCATCAAAGGCTTCGTACATCTCTTCAAGCATAAGTGGCTTTAAACTTTCTCGAGTTTGTTCTCGATCCCAAGGGCAACCATTTTCGCTTCGAAGGATTGCTACCAATTCAATTAACTCTCCAAAATACTTTTTGGCTTCTGAATCACTCATTTTATCCATTGAAGGAATATCTCCACTATCCTCAATAAACTGTGGTTCTATATGAAATTTTTTTTATCCTTTCCCTACCATTGGATCAAACAGACGTAACAATGAATTTAATTTTTGAAATGGTATCCTTAAAGTTTGCTTACCATGGTAATTTACCAACAAACCTTTTACACCATGGTTCCGGAATTTTTCATTGAGGCTGACCAGTACCTCAATTGGAGCACCGATATAAATCTCCCCGTTTTTTTCTTCAATTGTATCAACCTGTGCTATTTTACCATAATAACGCAGGGTTGTAATTTTTAAAAGAGTTTCAACTTCCCTTGGTAAGCGTCCATACCGATCTTCAATCTCTGCCCTCAGATCTTCAATATCATTCAGTTTCTGAGCCTGCAGTAAACGTTGATAATAACTAAAACGCTCATTTTCTTGCTTCATATACCAATTTGGGAAAAAAGCATTTTCCTGCAAAACAATGGTGGTTTGGAGATTCGTTTCAGTATTTTCTCCCTTAAGCCGGGATATTTCTTCCTGTAACATTCGAGTATAAAGGGAAAAACCAATCTCTTGAATAAATCCATGCTGAGCTTGACCCAAAATATTACCTGCTCCTCGAATTTCCATATCACGAAGGGCTAATTTATAGCCGGTCCCCAACCCCTCGAATTCCAAAAGAGCATCCAAGCGCTCCTGAGCTTCATGGGTTAATCTTTTTGGATAAAATAAATAAGCATAAGCCTCTCGGTCAAATCGTCCTATACGACCACGCAATTGATAGAGTTGAGACAACCCAAAGAGAGTTGCCGGATCTACAATTAAAGTATTGGCATTCGGAACATCTAACCCAATCTCGATAATTGTTGTACAAAGTAAAATATCAATTTCAGCATTATAAAACTTCTCCATAACCTTTTCTAAATCAGGCCCGGAGAGTCGTCCATGAGCAATTCCAATTTGACACTCAGGAAAGAGTAATACCAACTCTTCATAAATTTTCATCAAGCTTTTAATTCTGGGGCTCACATAAAATACTTGACCCTTTCGCTCGAGTTCGTATTGAATTGCTTCCTTGATCATTTTTTGACTTCGAGACGCAACCACGGTATGAACCGGTTTACGGCCTTCAGGAGGTGTTTCGATAACGCTGATATCCCGAATACCGGTAAGGGACAGATACAAGGTTCGGGGAATCGGGGTAGCGGTGAGGGTGAGGACATCAACAGTTGATTTCATTTTTTTAAGCCGCTCTTTGTGCATAACCCCAAATCGCTGTTCTTCATCAATGATGACTAACCCGAGGTCATGAAATTGAATATCTTTTTGAATGAGCCGATGGGTACCGATCAAGATGTCTATTTCATTATTTTTAATTCCTTCAACAATTTGTTTTTGTTCCAGCATTGATTTAAAGCGGTTTATAACTGCAATTCGTACCGGAAATCTTTTCAAACGCTCTTTAAAGGTTAGATAATGCTGCTCGGACAAAATGGTTGTTGGTGCCAACAAAGCAACTTGTTTTCCATCCATAACTGCTTTAAAGGCCGCTCGTATGGCAATCTCAGTCTTCCCGTAGCCCACATCGCCACAGATGAGCCGATCCATTGGTCGTGTGGATTCCATATCACGTTCCACATCAATAATTGCCTGTTTTTGGTCGGGAGTTTCAATATAGGGGAAAGATAGCTCAAGTTGCTTGTGCCAGGTAGAATTCAGAGAAAAAGCATGGCCTTGTTCCAGGTTGCGAAGAGCATATATTTCTAATAATTCTTGAGCAGTTTCCTGTATTGATTGAGCAACTCTTTGTTTTGCCTTTCCCCATTCATCTTTACCCAACCGAGATATTTTTGGCTTTACATCACCACTTCCAATATACTTTTGGACTAAGGAAGCACTTTCAACTGGAACATAGAGGATATCACCAGCTGCATATTCAATGACCAGATAAACCCGGTGTACCCCTTCCAAAACCATTTCTTTGATTCCCTTAAAAATTCCGATTCCTTGTTCCTCATGAACAATATAATCCCCGGGTTGAAGTGAGCTCACCATTTCTTCTTCAATTGGTGATTCTGCTCTTTTTTTACTCGGTTTAGTAAAATCTTTTCCAAAAATTTCCTGAGTCGTGAAAACCGAAAAACCCAAATCGGGAAGCATAAATCCTTCTGCCGGAAAACCTTTTAAAAGAAAAATTTGGCTCGGTTTTTTAATATCTCTAGCATAGGAGATCTTTTCCTCATCCAAGATCGCTGCAAATAATTCGATCTTTTCAGATGGGAAAATTAAATAGGTTTTCCCCCAATTATTTTCCTTCAATTCATCGATCAATTTTGGTATTTCTCCAAAAAAAGAAGGCGGACGAGAAGCTGTAATAACCATTTCCGGTAAGTCTCCCCTCGAAACAATTCCGGTAATCACCTGAGGGATATGTGATAAATGAGTGTTTTCGATGAATACATCATCCCAAAAAATGAGATGAGCTTGTTCCATTATAAGTTTAATCAAGGGTACGGTTTTAAATTCTCCATCACTGGGAATGACTAAGGCGTGTTCCAAATCATGGTCAGTCCTTTGGGTATCGGCTTGAAAATATTTCATTTTTTCTAATAAGTTTCCCAACCAGTAAGTTCTTATTGGTTCAATACCATCGGGGGGATAGACATCAACCACTTCGCCACGAATGGCTATATCACCCTTCTCTCTAACAAAATCCTTTCTTTCATATCCCATTCGATAGAATTGATCAATTAATTGATCGCGCTGATATTCTTTTCCCTTCTCCAATAATACTGACAGACTCATAAAGTTTTCTAACTCAACGACTTCTTGGTCGAGTTCATTAACATTTAAGACAATAACTAAATTCTTTTTTTCACGTAGGGTTTTTTGGAGAACAATTCCTGAGTATTTCTCCTCAAAGTCAACACCAATAGCCATCATCCCATCTTGGTTTAAAAAAGAAAGACTTTCAATTTGCCGAAAAACTTTTCTTTTTATTTCTTCACTGGCAGTTATATAAAAAATTGGAGAATAATTGGTTCTGGATAAAAGTCGGGCAATAAAAGGTCGGACCGGTTGAATTGTTGAAAGTGAGCACCGGTTTGAAGATCGGATTTGTTGGGTAATTTTTTGAAGAAAATGGGAAATATTCATGAAAAAAACCGAATGACTAAATAGGTTAACAAGATCGAAAATCCACTCCCAATTACTATTTGTGGAAAAGTATGCTTTTTAAGAATATAGCGTGCCCATCCAATCGGTATAAGCAAAATATAGGCCCATACAAAAAGGGGGTTCACTAAAAATACCAAAGCGGTAACTGGTCCAGCGACACCGGCCATATGCATGCTGATTTTCCAAAAAAGCGATATGAAAGCTCCAAAAAAAGTAACGGCAATATAAGAAGCCGTAATTGCCAATATTTGATAAGGAGCACCGAGGTACCAAAAAACAATAAAACCGATTAGGTATAACCCTACAATACTTAGGTAAGGGATAAAACGCTCCCGTCGATCGGGAAGATCAGGATCGGATATCTTGTTACAACGGGCAAGGATAAAAACTAAAGCTATTGGTGCTAGAGCAATAAATACGATACCCAGCAAAGCATACCAAATTCCCGTAACCGTGGGAACAACAGATAACGAAACGATAAAATAAAGAGCTATTGGTATAAAAGTGGGTTGACAAATAATGGATATTCCTTTGGCTATTTTTTTGGTTTCCACAACGATGTATCTCCTCGGCAGTTATGACGCAGAAATGGAGTTAAACCGGTTCATGGCATAATGAACGCCATGAGTAACAATACAGATTAAGGCTTCGACTGATCGCTTTTCTGAATCAGCGAGAACAGCTGCTTCATCGGCAGGAGGTTTGAGCAATACATACTCAGTAATTTCGTCTTTTTGTATTGGTTTTCCAATGCCTACCCGTAAACGGATAAATTTTTCTAGATTACAGTATTCAGCAATGGAAAGAACGCCCTTATGGCCCGCCGTACCGCCACCGTGACTGATCCGGATTCTTCCTGGAGGCAGATCAAGTTCATCATGGATAATGATCTTGTCCTCAAAAGATTTGGCTATAAAACTCAAAAAGGATAAAAGCCCCAAACCACTCAGGTTCATATAAGTAAGGGGCTTTACCAGATAGAGCTCACGGTTGTCAATTTTACCGTGACACCATTGAAAGCGTTTTGATTCATTCCATCTCCATTGACGCTGTTCAGACAAATTATCAACAATTCGAAAACCAACATTATGACGGCTGTATTGATATTTTTGACCGGGATTTCCAAGTCCGACAACCAAAAACACTTAGTCTTCCTCTGCTTCTTTCTCCTTCTTCTCACCTTTTTTAACCACTTCTGGTTCGGGTGTTTCAATTTCTTCTTCTGGAACCTCTTCCTCTAAAACTACGGGAGGTGTGACAACCACAACAACGTCTTCAAGGTTTTCAGTAAGTTCAATTTCTTCTGGAACTTTGACATTCTTAAGGTGAACTGCGTCACCGATTTCCAGGCCGTTGATATCAACTTCAATAAATTCGGGAATGACGTCAGGCAAACATTCAATTTCAACTTCTTGCATAACCTGTTCCAGAGTACCACCTGCCTTAACTCCCGGTGCTTCACCCTTGAACATAAGTGGTACTTTTAAAGTAATCTTCTGATCGGCTCGTACCCCATAAAAATCAATATGCAAAACCTGTTCTTTAATGGGATTCCTCTGAAGATTCTTGATAATCCCTCGATGAATATTACCATCGATAGAAATATTTAATAACTGGTGGGTTGCTCCTGGTATCTTTAAGACTCTTTTTAACTCACTTTCTTGAACTTTTAACATAATCGTATTGCCTTCTTTACTTTCTTGAGCATAATAAATCCCGGGCACCCAACCCGACCTTCTTAGCCTTTTCATATTTTCCTTTCCAATCGACTCTCTCTTTTCGGTATTAACGGTCAAGATTTCTCTTTGATTCATAGCATTCCCTCCGCTCTCAAGCGTATGATAGTTTAGATTTGACTGTCCGGTTATTTATACTTTAAACCGACGGAGTTTTCTCACGAGAAAAGCTCACTGACGGATAGTTCACTATAAATTCTTTTTATTGCCTCAGCAAAAATTGGTGCCACTGATAGAACTCTCACCTTATCATTGGTTCGGATACTCAACTCTTCTGAATTGGAAGGGATAGTATTGGTTACAACCACTTCTTTCAAACAAGAATTCTTGATACGATCTAAAGCTGGTTCACTAAACACCGGATGGGTGGCACAAGCATACACTTCAATAACTCCTCGATCTTTTAAAGCTTGCGCTCCTTCAACTAAAGTTCCAGCAGTATCAATAAGGTCGTCAACTAATATCGCTCTTTTCCCCCGAACATTTCCGATTACATCCATGACTTGAACCTCAGCATAGGTCGGTCGGTATTTATCAATGACAGCTAAATCAACACCCAAATGATTAGCAAAATTTCGAGCTCGTGCTGTTCCTCCCACATCGGGGCTTACCACTACAACATCCGATAGGTTTTTCGAAGCAAAGTAGCGAGCCAGGAGTGATTGAGCAACTAAATTGTCGACGGGGATATCAAAAAATCCTTGAATTTGACCAACATGTAAATCCATGGTTAAAACTCGATCAACACCGGCGGTTACCAGTAAATTTGCCACTAATTTCGCAGAGATTGGTTCCCTTCCTTTGGTTTTTCGATCTTGTTTCGCATACCCATAAAATGGAATTACTGCGGTTATTCTTCTGGCTGATGCACGATTCAATGCATCAATCATAATCAGAAGTTCCATAATATGATCATTCACCGGTGGACAAGTAGGTTGAACAACAAAAACATCACCACCTCGAACGCTTTCTTCAATTTGTATTCGAATTTCTCCATTAGGGAAACGACCTACATCAGCCCGACCCAGAGGAAGATCAAGATACCAACAAATTTCTTGTGCCAGGAATGGATTTGCTCTTCCAGTAAATACCTTCATATGCTGGCTTATTTCACTATAGCAAATCATTTTCCAATCAGCTCCTGTTTTTTTTCTTTTCAACCCATTTGTCAATGTTAACCTGTCTCGCCCGACCCACACCGAGAGCTCGAGAAGGAACATCACGGGTAATCGTCGAACCGGCGGCGGTATATGCTCCTTCACCGATGGTTATCGGAGCAACTAATGAATTATTGCTCCCGATAAAAACCTGGTCATGAATAATGGTTGGATGTTTTTTATATCCATCAAAATTACATGTGATTGTTCCCGCCCCAATATTAACTTTTTTTCCTAAGGTAGCGTCACCCAAGTAACTATGATGCAATGCCTTAGTTCCTTCACCAATTTCAGATTTTTTGACTTCAACGAAATTTCCAATCCGAGCATTTTTTCTTATCAAAGAATTCATTCGGATATGGCTAAAAGGGCCAATAATTACCTCATCATCCAGAATAGAATCCTCAATAACACTATATTCAATGCGACAATCTTTGCCAACTTGTGATTGGATTAAATGGGTATAGGGCCCAATTTTCGTGTTTTCTTTGATTTCACTATGGCCTTCAATAATTGTTCCAGGATACAACCAGACATCCTTTTCACATTTGACATCCCAATCGACATACACCGATTCGGGATCAACGATTTTAACTCCCGATTCAAATAGCTGGTTTATTTTTTTTCTACGAAATAACCCTATAACCGTTGAAAAGTCATCTGGTGAGTTAACATTAATAAACTGTGTATCCCAGGGTACAGTATAAACCAAAGTTTTAAAATTGAGGTTTCTTGCTACCTCAAGAACATCAGTAAGGTAATATTCTCCCTGAGCATTATTTTTTTGTATTGATTGAAGAACTACCTCTATTTCATTTTTTTGAAAAGCATAAATTCCCAAATTTATTTCTAAGATTTTTTTCTCGTCATCAGTACAATCTTTTTCCTCAACAATTTTCAGGGGAATTCCTTGAAAATCTCTTTTAATTCGGCCAAAACCATCAGGAATTTCTGATTTGGTGCTTAAAATCGCCACTGGAGAATGGTTTTTCTCAAAAAAAGTCATGAATTGATGAATAGTATTGGCTTCCAGCAGTGGCATATCGGCATATATAACCAATATCTTCTGAATCTCAGAATCGAGATGGGGTAAAATAGATTGTACAGCATGAGCGGTTCCCAAGGGTTCTTCTTGTATAACTAACTGAATCGCTGGATCAACAACCGATTGGATTTGGTCATAAGAAAAAGGAGAAACGACTGCTAACCGCTTCCCACAAAAATTGGGAATCTCCAGTTGTAAAAGATAGTTAATCAATGGCCTTCCCAAAACCGGTAAGATGACTTTTGGCTGGGAAGATTTCATTCGTTTCCCTTTACCAGCTGCTAAAACACAAATACACCAATCACGATAATCCATAAAAACCTCCTGGACAAACCAACTCAAAAAAATCATTCCACTATATAATTCTGAAAGAATTACATCTCATATGGCTAGTCTAATATATAATTGAGTATATTAAACTGGAACCACTGAAGTGGTCTTGACTACCTAAACCAAAATATTTTATCGTGTTCTAATATACTATTATAATTCAGTCCTACAAAAAATAAAACGCGACCGTATCAGCCGCGTTTTATTCTCAACTGGCTGGGGCGGAAGGATTCGAACCTTCGGAATCAGGGATCCAAAGTCCCTTGCCTTACCGCTTGGCCACGCCCCAACTCAAACAAAAAGCGAATTAATTATATATAATAGTATCTTTGAAGTCAATTTTCTTTCTCTAATTTCTAAGACTGGTTATTGGAGCTGGGATTCTCCCACCCCTCCCAATAAAATTTTTGGGGTTAGTGGGATTCACTTGAATAACTACCGTTTCTCCCAACAATCCTCCCCACACCACTTCATCACCCGGTTTTTTCCCAACCACTGGAATGATCCGAATCCCCACCGTTTTATTATTAATAACCCCAATTGCTACTTCATCACCAATAATCGCAGAAATAATCTCTTCAGGTGTATCACCAGGTATGGCAATCATATCCAGCCCAACCGAACAAACACTGGTCATGGCTTCAAGTTTCTCAAAATTTAATCTTCCCGTCTTTACTGCTTTAGTCATGGCTGCATCTTCACTTACCGGAATGAAAGCTCCGCTTAGACCTCCTACCGACGAAGAAGCCATGGCACCTCCCTTTTTACAGGCATCGGTTAGCATAGCCAGCGCCAGGGTTGTCCCCCACCCTCCACAGGTATCAATTCCCATCGCTTCAATTATTTCTGCCACACTATCCCCTACCCGAGAGGTCGGAGCCAACGACAAGTCAACTATTCCAAAATTTATTCCTAACTTTCGAGATACCTCTCTCCCGATTAATTCTCCTACTCGGGTTATTTTAAAAGCGGTTCGTTTGATAATTTCAGCAACTTGACCCAGATCGGCTCCTGGATGCCTACGGATCATTTCCTTCACAACACCAGGTCCGCTCACACCGACGTTAATAACCGCATCTCCTTCACCTAGCCCATGGAAAGCGCCTGCCATAAAAGGATTGTCTTCGGGCGCATTGGCAAAAACCACCAACTTGGCGCAACCAATTCCATTTTTGTCCTGACTTAAATGAGCAATTTCTTTAATAATTTTACCTAATAATAAAATAACATCGACATTGATACCGCTTCGAGTCGATGCTACATTGACTGAAGAACAAATGTGTTCGGTTTGAGTCAAAATAGCTGGTAAGGAATGGATGAGATGTTCTGCAGCTGGAGTTATTCCTTTTTGAACTAAAGCCGTAAAACCACCAATAAAGTCGACCCGAATTTCTCGAGAGAGTTGATCGAGAAGAAGAGCAAGTTCAACCGGACCATTAACTTGGTCTTTTCCAAAAAGAAGAGAAACCGGAGAAATAGCCAAGCGACGGTTTACAATTGGAATTCCAAATCGAAGCGATACTTCTTCAACAACATCATGAAGGGATTGAGCATAAGAACGAATTTTATTGACCACATTTCGACAGGTGTCTATGACGTCTTTTCCTCGACAATCTAAAATATTGATCCCCAGAGTTACCGTTCGGACATCAAGGTTTTCAATTTCAAGCATTCGTATTGTTTCCAAAATTTCCGATCGATCATATAACACAATAATCCCTCCGATTACTTTAATCGGTTTAATAAAAACCGTTATCCTTTTCTGATTCAATCACGGCTTTAAATGCGATGCATGGCTTGGAATACACTGGTATGTTGAAGAAAAATTTGGACACCGATTTCTTCACCTTTTTGAATGAGGTGTTTTTTTAAATCGGCAAGAGAAATAGCGCAGTGACTTAGGTCACCAATTAATATCATGGTAAAATATTCGTTTAAAATTTTCTGAGTAATGTCTTCTATATTCACTTGGTTTTCAGCCAATAAAGAAGTTACCGCCGCTATAATGCCCACACGATCTTTACCGACGACAGTAATAACGACTTTATCCTGTTGTTCCGCTGGTTGTTCCTCGGCAAAATTCGATGAAGCTATATCATTGATACTCACGAAATTTCACCTCATTCCTTTTTATTTTATCGGCATAAAGGTGAGCAATTCGAGTCGGTTCTGGAATTCGATATTTGCCCGTAACCTTTAATGTCCATTCAAGGGAATTTTGTAAATCAATCCGATGGCCTGGTGATACAAAAATTGGCTTTACTTCTTTCCTGCTCCGCAGAGTGGCGCCAATTATTTGATCATGGTAAAAAATCCAGGAATATTCGCCCTTTCCCGAGGGAGGCTCTACATACTGACCTACTAACAGACTTTTAGCGACACCAATTGACACAATATTATAAAGAATTCCCATATGAGTGGCTAATCCCACTCCTCGAGGATGGGCAATTCCCTGACCATCGAAAAAGAAAATTTGAGGAATACTTTTTAAAAGTTGAAAAGCAGATGCTACCACTGGTCCCTCGCGAAAAGAGAGAAGGCCTGGGATGTAGGGAAATTGAACTTTTTTTATCGAATGAACAACTTCAATGACCTGAAGTTCAGGATAAGAAAATGTAACAATAACTGCACAGCCAAGGTTTTTTTCCAGATAAGAAACATCTATACCTGCTATGCATTGTATTTCTTGAGGATGGAAAGGAAAAGAAAAAGAAACCTGTTGGGTTAGGCTTCTTTGAATCCTAATCGCTTCCTGAGTATTAACATCAAATGGGAAAAAACGTGTTGGTTGTATCATTTTTTGAAATTTTAAATGGATTCTTTCAAAATCAAATCAATTGAATCTTCCTTATAATTTCATTATAAAGAAAAAATACCAAATTTCCATTAAAAATAATTAAAGAAGAAACTAAAAAAGTGGAAGTTCGAAGGAAGAGCTTTTATCTCTTTCGGCTGTTTAGTAGGTTATAAAAAACAAAAATATATCTTCTATATCAATTCAAGCTCGATAGTTTTGGTAAGAATATCTACATAATTAAAAGAAATCCGCTGGCAACAACCATCAACATCCATCTTTAGTGTGAAAAAAAACGGATAGGCAGTCTCAATTACTCCTTGTCTTATCACTGTTTTTTTGCGACCTTTATTAACTTCGATCCGGACTTCTTTCCCCTTTTTTTCCAAAACCCAAGCTTTAATTTGGTCAACGCTCTGGACTGGCAATATTATCTCGTTCTCCATAATTTTAGTTAATTATAATACTAATCTAAAAAAAAATCAACGAAAATAAGTTTTAGAAGCTGATGATTATGGCTCTACTTCCTTTGTTTGAGTTAGAATTTCTGAGAGTCTTATCCATTCCAGATTGGTTAAATCTTCTGGTCTTTTGGTGATTGGAATTCCGGCATCATTTATAATTAACGGATCGATAATCGGTCGTAATAGGTTGGAAATTTTCTTTCTTTTCTGTTTAAAAAAACCTTGAGCTAAGTTTACCACTCTATTGATTGTATTTATATCTGGTGGATAAGCTCTGGGCAAGCATTTTAAAATCACCGAATCTACCCGGGGCATAGGCCGAAAGCTGCCCCGGGATACCTCAAATCGTTGCTGAACTTGATAACGCATTTGGAAAATAATTGACAAGGGAACTCGTTTTTTCTCACCGGGTTGAGCCATAATTTTTTGGCCAAATTCTTTTTGGACCATCAAAACCAATCTTGTCCAAAGTACTGGGATTTGTAAGATTTTATACCAAATTGCAGTTGAAATACTATAAGGAATATTCGCTACAACTTTGAAAGAGTATTTAGAAAACGGGGCTAAAATCTGAAGCAGATCAACTTTTAAAAAATCCTGATTAAAAAAATGGATATTTGAATTAGAGGACAACTCTTGCAGAGTTTTTTGGTAAAGAATAGGGTCAATTTCAAAAGTCAACACTTCCCCACCATATTGGGCTAAATACCCGGTGAGATTCCCCATTCCGGTACCTATTTCAACCACACAATCATCCTTGGTGAGATCAGAAAACTCAATTACTTTCTCCAATACACCAGTATTAATTAAAAAATTTTGACCTAACTTTATCGAATCAAGCATTCTTTTTAGGTCTTTGTCAGAATCTACCCTTTCACCGTTGCTGAGTTCCCTTCAAGAGTAGAAAGATGATCTGGGAAAAAATAATCACATTTATCAACCGGTACAGTTCTCTCTTTTTGTTCTCCTAAAAGACACCTATAAATGCCTACTTTTTTCTTTTCAGGATCACAGTACCGACAAACCTGACAAAGACCCTCGGGATTGTACAATGTACATCCCCCCTTCAAATTTTTTATTTTTTAAAAAAAGAAATAACCTCCTTTAAATATTGCCAGTGCTGATTAGGTGATTGACCACTCTACTTTTCCAACTTCAATATTTACCTTTTTTAAAGAAAAACCAAACTGCTTTTCAATAATCGAATAAACCCTATTTTGCACATCGCTGGCAACTTTCCAAAAAATACAGTTCGGATCAAGTGATATGGTAATGTTGGCTTCTAAGCTTCGATGTTGGACATCAATTTTATCATTGGTTTGAAAAAATTGTCCATTTTCTGAAAACCTTATAGAATGGAGAAGACTTTCAAAAGAATCTATTACACCAGGCACTTGAACAACTTCTCGGGCAATAACTTCACTAAGAGCGTTGGCACTTACCCGGATTTGTCCATCAGTATTCTCAACCGCAATGGTCATTCTTTGCCTCCTGGTGGAAATTTTTTATAAAAGAAAAGCACCGTAATCCTCAAATGTTTTTTACTTATCCTGACCCAAATATTTTTGAAGATCTTCAGGTTTCAAAGTTTCTAAAAATTTGCGGAAGTCCTCAATTTCTTTATCGTCAATATCCCCCATAGCTACCGTGGTTGAACTCATCACTTCCTCGGAAATAAAAATCGGGGCACCAGTCTTCAGAGCCAATGCTATACCATCGCTGGGACGAGAATCCACAGTAACCTCTTGTTCATTCATTTTAAGATATAACAAAGCATAAAAAGTATTATCAATAATATTGGTAATAACTACCTTATCCAATTTGGTATCAAGTTTTTGAAGTATGGATGATATCAGATCATGAGTAAGCGGTCGTGGAGTGTCTACCTCCTGAAGACCAAGTAAAATCGCTTGCGCTTCAAACAAGCCTATCCATATAGGAAGGCTTCTTTTTTCTTCCTCATCAATCAAAACCACGACGGCCATAGAATTTTTTTGGTCAAACATGAGCCCTTGAACTTTCATTTTAAGCATAAGCAACATCCTTGTTTCAAATATCTTCTACTTCATTATAACTCATTTCAGCTTTTTCCGTTCCTTATTCTGAAAAAGTTTGAATTCATCGTTTGGTTTTCATGGCTTTTTTTCTCAATGTTTAACTTATTCTTTAACCTCCTTTTAAAATAAAAGAATAAAATAGACCTTCATGCTGCTTTCACGGTATCAGATGAGGATGAAAATACTAATTCTGGAATCAGTCTCCCCCTCTTTAGAAAAGGGGGTAGGGGGGATTTGAGTTTTTACTGTTCCATCACCCTTGATTCAACTTTTCTCCAAAAATGTCCTTTATATTTTGGAAGATCTGATTCTGCAACCTATCCAGTGGAATATCCAACAATTCGGATAGAAATTTCGCAGTTTCAACTAAATAAGAGGGCTCATTTCGCCTC